>ERZ1645185.638-NODE-638-length-14616-cov-4.998626_pt1 | contig 14616 bp, 14 predicted proteins | sample MGYA00575351_ERZ1645185 | MGnify/ENA primary metagenome ERZ1645185 (study PRJEB40838, sample SAMN11284767) | freshwater sediment metagenome | isolation source: river sediment | host: Sediment | place: India: Jana village, Kanpur | collected 2015-12-17 ...
TTTAGTTTTTTAGCAATGGAAAGTGTAATATCTTTTTCTTGCGAGCCTTTGGGTCCGATTGCGCCAGGATCTTTTCCACCATGTCCTGCATCAATAGCAACGATGATCGTTTTTTGTTTTTCTGGTCTAGGATTGAAACTGGCTAAAGCTATTTCTGGCTTATTATTACTTTTGGCCTTAGTCACTATTTTTTGCTCTGATGCCTTAACAAGCGCCATTAAGGGATCATCATGTTGTTCGCTAGCGCTCGCGGCTCGATCTGGTGGAAAAATATCAAGAACTAATCGATAGCCGAACTTACCCATCGGATCGAGTGCAAAGGCTCTCGGTACTGCTTTTGTTTTAAGCGCAAGTGTTAACCGAACCCCATTCGAAGGTAGATATTCAATGTGAGCTTTCTTGATTAAGGGATCTTTGGGGTCAATTTTGTTAGAAAGACTTCCTAGCGGAGGATTTAGACCGGTATTTTCAAGATCGAGTATGATTTGATCGGGGCTGCTCTGTAAGCTGAGCGTATACTTAATTGGTAAATTGGATTCGAGGGTTACCCGTGTATACTCTGGTCCAGCCCAAACGCGGGTGAACGTAACTTGTGCGCTCGCATTTGCATTCGCCGTAAATAACAACAAGCTTAAACACAATAGGAAAACCCCTACCAGCACAAGCTGATAGAATTGAGCGACTTGCGATTTTTTTATCATGCTAGCAATGTCAGACATTGTTTACCCAAAACGGTATTCGCCTGAATTACAGCGAATCTACCTGTGTCTGCAAATTGAAGTTTTATTGTTAGATCCGCTGTTGGCAATAAATCTCCCCCTTTTTCTGGCCATTCGACTAAACAGATTGTTTCAGAATTAAAATAATCACGGAAGCCGGCTGCTTCCCATTCCAAATAATCGTTGAATCTATAAAAATCAAAGTGATACAAGTATAACCTAGAAAAATTATAGATTTCAACCAAATTATACGTTGGACTTTTGACTTTACCGTGATGGCCCATTGCTTGCAGTATTCCACGTGTCAGGGTGGTTTTACCTGAACCAAGCTCACCGATCAAAAAAATGATTAGGCCAGCATGAAGCGTAGTTGCGATTTTTGCGCCGAGTGCTAAAGTTGCAGCTTCGTCAATTAAATGTAAGCAATATTGTTGTTCATCATGAGGCGTTAGCTCTGAACAATCAGGATTATGCAAGAAGAAATCTCCCAAAAGGTAGCAATTGATCTGGTTTCATTAAAACAATCGATAATTAATTGGGCCCGTGAATTGGGTTTCCAAGATATTCGTATCGCCAATGCTGAGGCGGATATGTCATCAGCTGAAACGGGTTTATCAGCATGGTTAGCGATGGGTTTTCATGGTGATATGGATTATATGGCAAAACATGGCACTAAGCGTACGCGGCCAAATGAATTGATCCCAGGCGTATCGCGGGTTATTTCTGTGCGAATGAATTATCTTCCAGCGCATGTAAAAGAGAGCTGGAGTGTGATCAAAGATAGCCATCAAGCGTTTATTTCCCGTTATGCCCTTGGCCGTGATTACCATAAAGTACTGCGGGGTCGGTTGCAGAAACTCGTTGAAAAAATGGAAGTTGTTATGGGTTCATTTAACTATCGCGTTTTTTCTGATAGTGCTCCGGTCATGGAAGTAGAATGGGCCTCAAAATCAGGGCTCGGATGGCGTGGCAAGCATACCTTGCTCTTGTCTCGCGAAGCAGGATCTTTTTTCTTCCTGGCAGAGATTTATACAGATATACCTCTTCCCGTTGATGAGCCGAGTAAGAGTTATTGTGGAAGTTGCACTCGCTGTTTGGAAGTATGCCCAACCAATGCGATTATTGCTCCCTATCAATTAGACGCGCGGCGCTGTATTTCCTATCTCACGATTGAGTTAAAAGGAAGTATCCCTGAACCATTGCGGCCTTTGATTGGTAATCGAGTTTATGGTTGCGATGATTGTCAATTAGTTTGTCCTTGGAATAAATTTGCTAAACCAACCCAAGAGCCTGATTTTGCGGTTCGAAATGGATTGGACGATAGCTCTCTCGTTGAATTATTCGCATGGACCCAGGATGATTTTGAAGCCAAGCTTGCTGGCAGTCCAATTCGGCGCATCGGTTACCAGCAGTGGCTCAGAAATTTGGCAGTGGGGCTTGGAAATGCGCCCACTTCACCGTCAGTTGTTCAAGCACTGAAGAATCGCAGTAATGATCCATCAGTGCTAGTGCAAGAACATGTTCACTGGGCACTAAAACAACATGAAGCCTAGTAACTCGTTTGTAGATTGTGCAAACTCAAACGGATTTCAAGAAAACTATTTTATAGCTAAAGTATATGCAAACTACCGCATGCGCCAAGCATTATAAGAAGTTTCACGATCAAAATCGTCCCAAATAAAGGTGGGATTGGGGATGGGCGTAGTCGGAACAGGGAATGTTGCAATATCCAATGCACCTGTAAACAAGCGACCTGCCATATGAATCATCCCAATGAAAAAACCCGCAGTCATCCCATAGGTTGCTCCTTCTTTGCGTCCTGTGATCATCATGGTTTTAGGTACTTCGGCTACACCTGTAACTACATTTGCAATGCCAGTACCTAATTTTTCACCCACTTTGGTTGGGTAATCTTTGGCCATACTGGTGGTAGGCAGCAGTAAAAAGAGTGCGAGCAGCAAGCATAGTTTTGATACAAAAATTTTATTCATATTATTTTTCCCCAAAAAACCGAGATCATACACTAGCAGGTTGTAGTAAAACTATCTACGGTTGCTGCTGCAGTGTAAAAACAGACTCAAAATGCGCATTTATTAGCCATGTACAGCGCCTTTTCAACTGTTTTTACCTTGCTTGATTTCCTCAAAACGTTTTGCAATGGCCTGCTAGATCCAACGATTGATTGGTTATCGTCGGTTGAACGATTATCCTTGGTTAGTTATTTTTCCCCAAGTATCGCGTAACGTAACAGCTCGATTGAATGCAGGTTTTCCAGGTGAAGTATCTACTCGATCGGCTACAAAATATCCATGCCGTTCAAATTGAAAAACTTGCTCAGGTTGTGCCTCAAATAAAGAGGGCTCAAGATAGGCTGTTATAATTTTTTTAGAATTGGGATTGAGGTAAGTTTTAAAATCTTGTTCACCCGCATCAGGATAAGGTTCGGTAAATAATCGATCATATAGTCTGACTTCGGCAGATCGAGCATATTTACTGGAAAGCCAATGAATGTTTCCTTTTATCTTACGCGCATCAGCGCCTGGTGTTCCACTTTTGGTATCAGGATCATAAGTACAATGAATTGCTTCGATTTGCCCCTGGGCATTTTTGATAATAGAAGTACATTTTACGATGTAAGCGTAGCGCAAGCGTACTTCAGCTCCAGGAGAGAGACGGAAATAGCCTTTGCTTGGATGCTCCATGAAATCATCTTGATCGATGTAAAGGGTTTTTGTAAAAGGAAGCTCACGCTTTCCTAATTCAGGTTTTTGTGGGTGATTCGGTGCATAGCATTGTTCTTCTTGATCTTCGGGATAATTGTCGATAACCAAGCGAAGTGGATTGAGTACTGCAATTTTGCGTAAAGCGCGTTCATTCAAATCCTCTCGCAAACAATCCTCAAGTACTGTCATGTCGATCCAAGAATCTGCCTTGCTAATTCCGATACGTTCTGTAAAAAGGCGTATCGATTCGGGGGTGTAACCGCGCCGACGAACGCCCGCTAGGGTATTCATTCTGGGGTCATCCCAACCATCGACTAATTTATTTTCAACGAGCTCGATCAATTTTCGTTTGCTCATCACGCAGTATGTTAGATTTAATCGAGCAAATTCGATTTGTTGCGGATGGCAAGGAACTTTGTCTTTCAACTGATCGAGAACCCAATCATACAAGGGGCGGTGGTCTTCAAATTCTAGGGTGCACAGAGAATGTGTGATTTTTTCTAAGGCATCTGAAATACAGTGCGTGAAATCATACATGGGATAAATGCACCATTTATCGCCAGTGCGTTGATGATGAATATGGCGAATACGGTAAATGACAGGATCCCGTAAATTGATATTAGGTGAACCCATATCAATTTTGGCACGTAAAACATGGCTCCCATCCGGAAATTCGCCCGCCCGCATACGTTGGAACAAGTCGAGATTTTCTTCAATCGTTCGGTCGCGATAAGGGCTATTTTTACCTGGTTGACTCAAAGTACCTCTTAATTGCCGAATCTCTTCTGCGGATGAGCTATCGACATAAGCTTTTCCTTGTTTAATAAGATATTCAGCAAATTCATAGAGTTGCTCAAAATAATCCGAGGCATAGTAAATATGTTTGCCCCAGTCAAAGCCAAGCCATTTGACCGAGTCACAGATTGCGTCAACATATTCCTGAGCCTCTTTTTCTGGATTGGTGTCATCAAAGCGTAAATGGCATGTACCAGTATAGTCCTTGGCTAGTCCAAAATTTAGGCAAATACTTTTGGCATGTCCAATATGCAAGTAGCCGTTGGGTTCAGGTGGGAAACGGGTCTCAACGCGTTGATTCCATTTTCCTGAACGGTTATCGTCTTCGATGATGTTGCGAATAAAATTTGAAGGTGTTGGAGATGTCGTCACAAAAATATCTTTCTATTGATTAGGTTGGGAATGTAGTTATCTACACACTATAATAGCGTTTTAATCGCTTAATATTATAGTGCGTGATTCGTTTGATATAACGAGAATAAGCAAATAGTTGGGCATTTGTTTTCTGTACTTAAATTTTTACCCGAAATTCCTACCAAAATATATGAACGAAGAATCTGAGTTGACCTCTCTCCAAGATGAAAACCACATTATTGCAGAACGACGTACCAAACTTACAGAGCTAAGAAAGCAAGCTAATCCTTTTCCTAACCATTTTCGTCGAGATAGTCTTGCATTATCGTTGCAGGATACTTACCGCAATCATACGAAAGAAGACCTGGAAGGTCATCAGATTCTCGTGAAAGTTGCTGGGCGCATGATGTTTAAGCGACTTATGGGTAAGGCGAGTTTTGCAACGATTCAAGATATGAGTGGAAAGATTCAGCTTTATATTTCGAATGATCATACCGGGGAAACTGTGCATGAAGCATTCAAGCATTATGATCTCGGCGATATTCTCGGTGCAGAAGGTACTTTGTTTAGAACCAAAACCGGGGAGCTTTCAGTCCGCGTCACGCATTTGCAGTTATTGACTAAATCATTACGACCCTTGCCCGAAAAATTTCATGGACTGACTGATCAGGAGCAAAAATATCGCCAGCGCTACCTCGATTTGATTACCAATGAGAACACGCGCAAAGTATTTGTGGTCCGCTCGAAAGTGATTCAGGCAATTCGAGAATTTTTGGTTGCTCGAGGTTATCTTGAAGTGGAAACGCCAATGATGCATCCCATTCCAGGAGGAGCAACAGCACGACCATTTTCAACACACCATAATGCGCTGGATATGCCGCTGTATCTGCGCATCGCCCCTGAATTATATTTAAAACGGTTGGTCGTGGGTGGAATGGAGAAAGTTTTTGAGATTAACCGAAACTTCAGGAATGAGGGAATATCTACTCGGCACAATCCAGAATTTACCATGCTGGAATTTTATGAGGCATATCAAGACTATGCTTATTTGATGGAACTGACTGAGTCTATGTTGCGCGAAGTCGCGCAGGCCGTTTTGGGAACAACACGTATTACCTATCAAGACCAAGAAATGGATCTTGCAAAACCTTTTGCAAGACTTACGATTACGCAAGCCATTCAAAAGTATTTCCCTGAATATACGACTGCTCAACTGAATGACCGGGATTTTTTGATTAATCGATTACAAGCACTCGATATTCATTATAAACCGGAAGATGGAATTGGCGGCCTCCAGCTTTCATTGTTTGATGAAACGATTGAGCATTTGTTATTTGAACCAACCTTTATCATTGATTATCCTGCAGAGGTTTCACCCCTTGCACGGCGCAATGATGCCAATCCCGCGATTACCGATCGGTTTGAATTGTATATTGCAGGGCGAGAGATTGCGAACGGATTCTCCGAATTAAATGATCCGGAAGATCAAGCCGCACGATTTCTAGAGCAAGCTAAAGCAAAAGATGCGGGTGATAAAGAGGCCATGCATTATGATGCCGATTATATTCGGGCACTGGAATATGGCTTACCGCCGACAGCCGGTGAGGGAATTGGGATTGATCGATTAATCATGCTGCTTACGGATAGCCCAAGCATACGCGATGTCATTTTATTTCCACAACTGCGTAAGGAAGATTGAACTTATTCTCGTTTAACATGGCCCTATTTCAGTCGATGTTACAGTAACGATTGATACTAGTTGGGAGAAATCCATGATGTTTTCTGTTAAAACTGAGAATAAGCGGTTATTGATGGGAGTGGTAGCCTTCTTGGTATTTTTTATAACAAGGGAAATAAACGCACAAAATTATCCACCGCCTGGCGTAACGCAAGAACCCCGACATGCGGTAAAGGAGTCGGTTAACCCATCCAGGAGTTCGTTGGCGGATAACCCTCCGAATCAATTAGCCCCATCTCAACCTAAACAGCGTTCTGCTGTCACTTATTCTACTCGTAGTGTGCTACAGAAAGACGCAACGGATACCTCAGCGCAAAATAGTGTGCGGATTCGAAGTATCGAAGCAGGGAGAATCGTACGACCGCATGGTCAGCCGTCTTGTGTGAATTGTGGCGTGATTAGTTATGTTTATCCTTCTGGTCATCCAAGAAGTGGCGGTGGGTACGGGAATACAATGACAGGAATACCTGGTGGAGTTGTTGCGATTCCGTTTGGAGAGGATGGAGAAGGTCGGTTTATCGCTAATATTGGCGGAATTCTCGGAAATGCTTCATCTTACTCTGGCCAAATTGGCCAAGGTCATGTTGGCGGTAAAGTAATGTATTATGACATAGGGGTGATGTTGGAAAATGGAACTCAAACAGTGGTTCGGCAAGAAACGATGCCGAATTTTAATGTAGGAGAAAGGGTTAAGCTAATCGACGGTGTGCTACTACCTAATCCTTGACCGTTATTGGAATCCACTGATCTCAAATGTAACACCATTTTCATCTCGCCCTGTTTTCCCGCGTTGTGAGCTAAAATAGAGTCGAGAACCATCTGGGCTAAATGCAAGGCCTGTAACTTCTGACTTGTCATGACCCACGATTTGTAAGAGTGGCTTGATCATGCTCCCTGATAAAATGACGATTTGCATATTGCCCTTATCTTCCGCTACCAGGAGTTCACCCAGATGATTGGAGGTAATATCATCAACGCCCATCAATACTGGGGAAGTATAGTGAGATGCATCATAAATGATATGGAGTAAATGGTTCTGGGTATTATAGGCCCAGACTCGGTTATCTCCTTTCGTGGTAAAGTAAATCGTCCCTTGATCATACCAAATTCCTTCTCCGCCATTGAAATGAGTACAGCGTTTGACTTGCTTGCGTGTTTCGATTTCAGACGCTGATGGATCAGGAAGTCGATGCCACTGAATCATCCTTGTTTGCCCGGATAAGACGATTTCTGCTACTTCAAGGAATCCTTCATCTAAAGATACATGACCTGAGTCCAGGGTTTCATAGGGTGTGAAACGATATAAGCAACCATCTGGCTCGTCTTCTGTTAGATAGACTTTATTACGATTAACATCGAAAGCGATTGCTTCATGGCGGAAGCAGCCGAGTTCCGGTTTGGCCTGTGCTTTATTCTTTCCAAACGGATCGCATTCCCATACATAGCCACGTTCTACTTCTTCACACGATAACCAAGTACTCCATGGGGTAGCGCCACCTGAACAATTTCGCGATGTATTCTTCAAAATGGAATAGGCATTGATTGGCTTACCTTCAGCATTAAAGCGAATTGCACCGGCACCGCCCATTTTTTTATCGATCTCACTGTTTGAAACGTAAATCCACCCACCATCATCCGTGGCAAACGTTGCCCCACCATCGGGTGCGGGATGCCAACGATAGCCAAAAAGATTTTGCCCAGAAACAGCAATAATTCTTGAGGTAAAGCCTTTGGGCAGTCGAACTCCATTTTTATCGGAAAGTTGGAGTGGGCTCACGGATGATAAGGGAAAAGCACTCGCCCAAGCGTTTCGAGATATTAAATTGGGTTGAGTGAACAAAGTGCCAAGCGCTAAACCGCTTAATCTTAGAAATTGGCGGCGTTGCGCGTTATAAAAAGGAACCTTCATACATATACATCTACGAATTAATTGGATTCAAAAATAGTAATCGGAAATCGAGTTTGTTGAACGAGCCTAACAAAAGGTATTCTTGTATCTTCGCTGTTTATGAATTGCTCAAGACATTTCCGCTTATTTTCGCCTATTACGACAATTATAATCTGATGACTGGAAATCAATAATGGGAAGGCTAAACTGATTCGAATAGAAGGTGCTATAGGCGGGACCGCAACCTCACAGAGTGAATGAGTTAATGGACTTATCGGTGAACCAGGAAAAATTGAGGCGATGTGACCATCTTCTCCTAAGCCTAATATCGTTAAATTAATCGGTAAAGGTAATTGAGAAAGCCGCTGATTGATTGTTGATAATGCCTGGGATGGATGATCATGGTCGGTTTTCAAACTGATAAAGTGTGCTTTATTTTCCATATAATGGAAGAAATAATTTTGCAGCAGATTTTCGTTTGAGTCCTCAGAATCAGCGCTAACCCAGCGTTCATCGCTAAGGGTAACTACTATCTTCTCCCACTGTAAAGGCAATCGCGCTAGAGCGGGTAAAAAAATTTTGGGAGTGTTACCGCCCGGAATAACGAGGCTGGCAATTTTGCTCTGATAGAGCGCGGTACGTAATTGGCTCGCTACAAAATCAGCGACAGAAGAGGAGAGTTGGGTGATATTTTCACAGTAGCGGCGCGCTATCATGTTAATAAGGCATGTAGATCCGGTACAACTTTGACATCGGTTGGGAAAGGATTTGCATCACCAGGTCGGACTCGACCTAGAAATGCAGTTTTGTTAGCTTTTGCCCCAAGATAATCTGCCATGGCATCCCCGACCATTAATACTTTCTCGGGCGTCAATGCATGCGCATTGATAATCTCAGCGATGAGTGTTTGTTTAGGTAAGGGGGAACCCCTTACCTCGATAAAATAAGAAGTCAACCCACGTCGCTCGACAATGCGTTGCAGTTCTTTTTCAGGTGTTCCTGAAGCAATAAATAAGGGAATATGCTTATAGGCATATTGAATGAGGGATTCAGCGCCAGGGACCGATTCGCTATCGATGACCGCTTCAATGACTAATTCAGAAAATCGGCGATCTAAATCATGCTCTTCTTCCGGTGTTAGGGGGGGGTGGTGCAGCAATTGTTCTTGGAAATAATGAAATTTTCGGTAACGCGACATACCGCCATTTTGCTTATGATATTCCACCACGGCTGTTTCAATTTCTGGTCCATGGGAACGATAGAGCTCCGCAAAGGCTTGCGTTTTAATATCACCGGATTCTACGATGACTCCATCAAAATCAAAGATAATTGCTTGCCAATTCAAAAATAACATTGTCAGGCCTTATTATCTGAAGTGGAAGGAAGCGTGCTATCTTCATCTTCGGTATGGCAGATTCTTTGGTGAATTTCCCGTATACAGTCAAGTATTCCCTGCCCAATATCGACATGCTCATTTAGGACGAGTTTTCTTCCAATTCGAGGTTGGAATGCATACGGCGTGATTTCGTAATGCGAAATCGCATTGGCTTCCTCAAAATGTAACTTAACATCCCATGGCATGATTTCAGAAATCATGGTCATCACATCGCGTATTCGCATTCTTTCTTGCCCTGTTAGAATCAAATGCCGATTGGCAAATTCCGGTGCTAGAACCTCAACGCTCATTCGTGCTGCATCTTCGACGTGAATATATTCACGCATCGCGTTACCGCTACCATGATAGGTAATGCTATGTTTCTGTATGGCTTCATGCAGCATCCGATAGATTCCATTGCGGAGGTCGGCTCGTCTCCCATATAAAGAACCATAGCGTAGTATCGTATAATCTAGGCCATATCGATCGTGGTAAGTTTCAGTAAAACGTTCGGCAGCTTGTTTACTTGCTCGATAAAACGATCCCGATTCTGAGTAGACATAGACGCTACTGGCGAAAACAAAGCGATTTGCGCCCGCTATTCTTGCGGCTTCTAAGACGTGCATGTTGCCTAATACATTAATGGTGGCTGTTGCAATCGGTTTATTATGGGCTTCATCAATGTCTGCGATTGCAGCAAAATTATAGACAGCATAAGCACCACGAGTTGCTTCAATAACTTGATCGATATCCATGATATCTCCCACGATCATTTCTTGATCGATGCGTTGGTAGGGAGAGACTGTATGATCGAACAATCGGACTTGATAACCAGCTTCTGACAAGGCATCTGCCACGTGACTGCCTAAGAATCCACTCGCTCCAAATACTACTACGACTTTATCTGACACCGAGGAATTATCCATTTAATAAACCTGCTTTAATTAAGCCATTCAACAAATTGTTAGCTGCTTCGAGCTCCATGCGTTGACGGGATTCTTTAGCCAGTGATCCGATATGGGAAGTCATGACAATATTGCTGCAGTTAAGCAATGGACCTTGATAAGGTTCTTGTTCAAAGACATCAAGGGCGGCTCCAGAAATATAGCCAGCAGTCAACGCTTCATATAATGCTTGCTCATCAACTAAACCTCCGCGCGCAGCGTTAATTAATACTGCACCTGGTTTCATAAGTTTAAAAGTACCTGAATTAATAAGATGATGAGTGGCTTGGGAATAAGGGATATGAAGTGTAATGACATTCGCTTCTTTAATGAGTTGCTCAAAGTTAATTAAAGGAATATCAAGGTGTGTATCCTGTACGTAGGGGTCATGCGCGATAACCTTGGCACCAAAAGCAAGACATAATGCTGCGACCCGTCGACCAATATGGCCTAATCCGATAATTCCAACTGTTTGAGCAGCAAGAAGATTGCCTTGTGCTCTGGGCCATTGGCCATCCTGGATTAATCGGTGGGTGGAATTAATTTGTCGCAAAACCGAAAGAATCAATCCCATTGTTAGCTCTGAGACTGCCTGAGCAGGAGCTTCGGGTGTATTCGAAACAAGAATATTCCGTAGCTGAGCAGTTTCTAAATCAACGCTATCGAGACCTGTGCCACAACGTGCAATTACTTTAAGGCTGTGGGCAGATGTCAAAACTCTTTTAGTCAGTGGCTCAATACCAGCGAGAAGGCCGATTGTATCCTCACCAAGTAAAGTAAGAATTTCATCTTCGCTCATTTTACGTTGGTAGGGATTTAGTACAATTTGCATTCCTCCCTTTGTTAAGCGTTCGATGTAAGGGTTATTGTTGATATCAAATGATGAAGTAGAAATAACTATTTTACTCATAGCTGATTTTTTATGGTTTGCAGGTGTGTACGGCAGATAGTATCCAAAATTCGTATATCGAGACTATAGCCCAGAAAACGGAAGCCCGAACGGATTCGCTGTTGCAATGCCGAAGGATCGGGTTCTATCACATGAATACCCCCAGGTTTTTGTAGTCGCTTACCTGCATCTAGAATGTGATTGATTGCTGCTTGCACGTCAGGATGCTCCAACTCTCCAGGCTTGCCCATTGAACCTGAAAGATCATAGGGTCCAATAATATAGGCATCAACTCCTGGCACCGCTAAAATTGAATCAATTTGCTGAACTGCTTCAATATGTTCAATCATTACCACAACGACCGCATTTGCGATTAACCATTGACGATAGGCTTGGAAATGAGCTCCATAGCCTTGGGCACGTGCCAAACCAACACCACGTTGTCCTTGAGGGGGGTAATAAACCGAGCTAACCGCAGCTCTAGCATCATCAGCAGATTTAATCATGGGGATCATCACCCCAGTAGCGCCTGCATCCATAACACGTTTGATCTGATCTGGATGATTGGATGTGAGTCGAACAATAGCGGGACATTGTTGTCCACTCAATACTTGAATAATAGCCTGTGCTTCACTGAGTTCAATTACACTATGTTCCATATCGAGAACTAACCAATCAAAACCAGCGGATGCCATAATTTCAGCAATGGCCGAATGACCCAAAGTTATCCAGGAACCAATTGTCAATTCTGAACGAGCAAGTCTTTCTTTGAGAGACATAGCTTAATCACCTGTATCAATATTGAGAAAGTAAGGGATCTGTTTCCATCAATTTAGCAACACGTACTAAATCAGCTTCAGTATCAACAGCTTGAGAATTGAAATGCGTCTCAACCATTTTTACTGGGTAACCATGCTCTATTAAACGAAGCATATCGATGGATTCTAATTTTTCTAGTGGCGTGGGCGGTAGTTGCGTGTACTGAAGTAACACATCGCGACGAAAGGGAATGATACAAACCTGTTTATAAGCCTGGGTCGCTGAGAATCCAGATTTAGAAAGGGTCGGAATAGGCTGGCGCGACATATAAAGTGCATCTCCTTGCTGATTCATGACGACTTTGATGGTATTTACGTCATAGTAATCAGCTTCTTGCTCAATCCGACGCGCAAGATTAACGCAACCTAATTTACTGTCATGCTGAAATGGTGTGACCGCAACATCGATCATTTCTGGATAAGTCATCGGCTCGTCACCTTGAACCATCACAATGAGATCACCTTCAATATTAGCAATTGCTTCTGCAACACGATCACTGGCACGTTCATGAGTGTCAGCTGTCATGACTACAGGCGCCCCAAATGAAGCAGCAGCTTGTCGAATTTCTTCATCACAGGTTGCAATATAGGTTTTAGAAATAAATTTACTTAAAGCTACTCGTTTGTAGACATGTTCTATCATTGGCTTGCCAAGTATTTGAGCGAGCGGTTTTCCAGGGAAGCGAGTTGATCCCATACGAGCCGGAATAATTGCAATTATTTTCATAGCGATCTAAATTTGTTGTTAGATAATTAACAATATAGGAACGGATGTTCGTATTCGATTGAATGTGTTTAAAAAGGAAAATTTATATTTGTAAGCGTTTTTAGATGATAACGCCACGAATTGTGTAGGTTTTTTGGTAAATACAATCGTGCACGTGTAAAATTACCAGCTAATTATTTTGAATAGCCATTACATCTATACTTTTTCCTAACGCTTTACAAATCCAATCATAACATAGGTATGAAAGCGCTCTTTTTTCTCCGTCATTATAATGATATCGATCATATAACACCGATTATTTCTAAGTGGGTTGAATGTGGGCATCAGTGTGATGTGGTATTAATTGGTGCTAAGCGTTTTCAAAGCGATTTTCGTATCGCCTATCTGAGCAGGCTCTCGGGAACAAGGGTTAATCACATTGGAGAGATTTTCTCAGCTGGATTATTCTTGAAATGGCGTTTGCAAATGTTATTGTTGACGGGCAATTTGCGACGTTTATTTATAGGGCCTCTCGTTGGCTTTCTAGCGAATATTTATGATGAGAACCGTAGATTACCTTTATGGAGAGAAACTGCAGAAAATTTATTGCAACGATGTTTTGATCAAACCGATCGCGGTATTGTTGCGTTTGATTGGATCGAAAGAAACTCTGTTATTGCGGTTGAGTGGGTTGAAACCGTCATTGCTCTGGCTCATGAGAAGGGCCTGGGTACCGTTTCGTTACCACATGGTGATAGCCCGCATGCAAATCAGCTTATTCGTCGAGGTGAGTGGAGAGTGGGGCCAGATCCTGTCTTTTCGACAGCAAAGATTTTTGATCGATTAGTCGTGCCGAATGAATTGTGTGCTAAACGATTTGAGCCTTTCTTGCCGAGGCAATCGATCGCTATTTTAGGTTCTCCACGCTATTGCGAAGAATGGCTTGAAAAGTTGACTCAGTTGATGCCGCCGTCACCGCTGGAACGTTCGGAAGGAAAGCTTAAGATTGTCATGTTTCTGAGAAAAGCTAATTTCACGACGTTCTGGGAAGAAGTGAGCGAAGTTATTCATTTGATTGCAATGTTTCCGGATGTGGAATTGATAATTAAACCGCATACGCGGAGCGGGTGGAAGCAATCTTTAACCAAAAGTAAATCGATAAAACGTCTAGTAAATGTCAAAATTGCTGATGATCAAATGCATTCTATCCAATTGATGAATTGGGCGGATGTGTGTATTGATTTGGCAACCTCTGTCGTATTTGAAGCCGTGCGACTCAAAAAACCAGTTCTTGCAGCAGATTATCTTCATGCTGGTCGCTCGGCCATCGCAGTTTATATGCCTGAAACGGAATTGCTTTGCCGAGACGATGTTTATGAAAAAATTCAACAATTTCGCACCAGAGGGATTGAAAATTTTTATATCGAGAGTCATCGCCAACATTTTCTGGATCAAATGTTGGATGTTGGCGGAAAGAATGTATTAGCTCGCTATATTGCATTACTTGAATCAACAGCAAAACTGAGCGAGAAAAAATAATAATGGTACACCTATGCTTGATTTCTTGAAAAAACTCGTAGTGATGGCTTATATGCTCAAGGGGGGGTATACAGATGTAATCGTTCGAAATCAGTCCCTGGTGATTGCGGTAGATCATTGGCGAGTGC
>ERZ1645185.639-NODE-639-length-14609-cov-4.981380_pt1 | contig 14609 bp, 15 predicted proteins | sample MGYA00575351_ERZ1645185 | MGnify/ENA primary metagenome ERZ1645185 (study PRJEB40838, sample SAMN11284767) | freshwater sediment metagenome | isolation source: river sediment | host: Sediment | place: India: Jana village, Kanpur | collected 2015-12-17 ...
ATCTACACTCTTTCCCTACACGACGCTCTTCCGATCTGTACTGGTGGTGACACTGGCATCACTGGTCAAACGCAGCCGGAACTGCAATGTACCCAACTGAATATCCAAAGGTACACTCGCCCAGTTCAGGTTTACTGTGACATTATTGGAGCCGGTTGGCACACCGACACTCGCCGACTCGTCGGCATCGAATGTACCGCTCTTGTCAAAGTCAATCCAGCCATACAGGGCCAACCCCGGCTACCAAAGCATCCTGAAAGATCTGAAACAAAGCACCAAACAGCGCTTTATGGCTATTGAGTTTGATTATCCAATGCCGGCGATCGAGGCTCAGGTTGTGGCGCACGAGGCCGGTGTGGGTGCCGAGATCGCGCAACGGCTTGTGAAGATTGCTGAGAAAGTCCGCAATCTGAAGAATCATGGCCTCGAAGAGGGCGTCAGCACTAGGCTGCTGATCTATGCCGCGACCTTGATCAAGCAGGGTGTTCCGGCTGAGCGCGCTTGCGATGTGGCCCTGGCCCGTCCGATCACCGATGATCCGGACATGTTGCGTAGCATTGTTGAAGTTGTGAAAGCGGTGTTCTAACTCAGGTGCCGGTTGTGGCCCGGCGTCCGCAGGCAGCGTGTGAGCAGCGCAGATTCCCAGCGCCAACGCCGAATTCCATCAGAAGCAGAGATCGTTCGCACCACGCCTGACGGCGCGATCATCGCGGTGCATGTCCAGCCGAAAGCTTCGCGTACAGCATGTGCCGGGATCCATGGTCAGGCGGTGAAGATTCGTGTGGCCGCGCCGCCGTCTGACGGGGCAGCGAACGACGAGTTGTGCCGCTTTCTTGCCCGTCTCTGTGATCTTCCGTCGAGTGCGGTCGTCATTCTGAGCGGAGCGGGGAGCCGGCAGAAACTGGTCCTAGTCAAGGGCCGTTCAGCGGAGCAGGTGCGTGCGCAACTCCAACTGCACTGAGTCTCCAAGCGGAGAGGTCCGGCGGGATCGTGGGTTATGCCGATGGGAGGCCGTATGCACGATGACCTAGAAGCCTGGCGGGCGTGGCTCGTTCGCACATTTAGCCGGATCGGAGCACGAGGCGCTCAAGGTCTCAGCTTCTTCATGATTCTGACTCTGGTTGCTTGCGCTGGCCCGGAGCCGATTCTCAAGCCAACCACGTATCTGCAGCTGCATGGCAAAGATCAGGCAGAACGTGAGGCAGCGGTGTGTGGACTGAAGGCAGAGCGGTCCGGGTTGGACCATGGGACCAACCGCAGCGGGAATGCCGGTGCCGGGGCAACCTTGGGCCTCATCGGAGGGGCGGCGGTGGGAGCCTCTGCCGGGTTGATCGGAGGGCCCACGGGCATTGCCATTGGGGCAGCTGCAGGGGGCGCGGTCGGCACGGTATTGGGCCTGCTGGCGGGCACCTACAAGCCGCTCCAGCCACGGCAGGACTATGCCGCCTTTGTCGAACGGTGCCTGAAGGACAAAGGGTATGAGACCGAAGGGTGGCAATGACCAGGTCGCGCGTGGTTCTGAGGCCCGTCGTGATTAGAAGGTAAAGCAACCTGAATAGTCGGCGATCAGGCATTGCACCCGAATAGAAATCCGTTCCAGCCGCTCCAGTTGTTGCGGCGTGGGCGCCGATCGGTCCAACTCCCGCATCCAGTCGACATCCTGCCGCAATTTCCTTAGCGACCAGCGTGACGTCCCGGGAATGAGTGTCTCCTCGTGAATGGCTTGTTCCACGATGCCGCGAAATGATGCGACTTCATCGGCGAACTCCACCCGTTGGGGGTGAAAGGTATACAGGGTCTCGTCCTGTCCCATCAGCGCGACGAGCTGGTTGAGCCATTCAACGGTGGCGGCCATGCGTTCGTAGTTAAGCGTACTGGCGACATCGCCTGCCGTGTGATAGCGAGGTGAGCGCGCCGCGGACAGAAAGAGAAACGGGATCTGGTGGTTGCGGAACACGTCATAATCGCTGAAGGCCTTGTGCCCGCGATCAGGGATTTCTTCGACAAGATGAATTCCAACCGGGAATACGGTGAGCGATGGCACCGACGTGCGAGTGACGTGTCTGTAGAATTCCGGGCTTTTCTCCGCGCCGGTGGCGAAAATCGCATTCTTGAGCGGTGTCCAGTGCACGCCTCCCATCAGGTCCATGATGATGACAGCTTGAAGATTGTCGGCAGCGCCGATTTCCGGTGGCGGGTGATGAAACAGAAATTGCGAGCCCATTTCCGGCGTACCGAAATACGGGGATTCCTCGCTGTTGAACGCTACGAACAGGATACCGTAGCGGGGGGCCTTGGCCAGGCTGCGGCCTGTTTCGATCAGAATGGCGATGGAGGAGGCGTTGTCGTCGGCTCCGAGGAAGGGATACCCCAGGTGGTCATAATGGGCACCGATCACAATCCAGCGTGTGGTGCCGGTGCCGTCGATCGGTGGAATGATTCCGAGGATGTTGTCGCCCATCCGTTCAGAGATGGTCTGCCGATAGCCGCCGAGGGAGGGGAGCGGTTGCAGTCCGACCGCACGAAACTGTTCCTCGATGTAGTGTGCAGCCTGGCGGTTGCCGATGCTACCCGGTTGGCGTCCGGACAATTCGGGACTGGCCAGGAAGGACACGTGGGCATGGAGTTGCCGAGCGGAGGGGCTGGTGACCGGCAAGGCTCTCGGATCGATGGCGTCCATCGTGCGGAGGCAACCGGTCGCGGTGACGGAGATGAGGGCTAACAACAGCCAGAGGAGAAGGGGTGGCACCAGTGCTTTCTGTCGTCGGCTGTCACTGCGCACGCTTACACCGCGGGATCCGGAGGGGAAGCAGGAGGTGCGTCCTTTGTCGCCATGGGCAGCGCCTTGTGCCGGAGCGCCCGGCCCTTGTCAGGAGTCGGATCAGGGACGAGGCCGTAGCATTGACGCCCTTCGTGGTCCTCGGGCAGGTACTCGGTGATTGGCATGCCTTCTTCGTTCACGAAGAGCAAACAGTGGCAATATTTATAGATCTGCATTTCGTCGCACGCGCACATCCAGCGCCGCAACTTGGATTCGGCCTGTTTGTCGGGGTAGAAGTTGCAGGGGCAGAGTGGCTTGCCTAACTCGTCGATGTGCGCGGCCAATCCCAGAACGACGGCGTTGGTCACCGCCTGATTCGGGTGCATGCTCGTGCCGCTCTTCTCAGCGAAGCCTTTGACATACTTCCACATCTTCTCGAGACTTTCTTTGCTTGGCTCAGCCATTCCGTCCCTCGCGTTCCTTTCGCCCAGGTAAACGTCTGCCGGTCATTGATAGGTCTTGCCCGTGCGGACACAGTTTACAAGCGAAATTGTGTCCTTTACAATCCACGACTTCCCTTACAACGGACTATTCAGCCATGGCGTCTGGGCGCGCGTCCCAACAACTTCTTGATCTGCTTGCCGACCAACTTGGAGGGGACTCTGCTGCGGCAGTGGTGACCACCATCGCCGAATCGTCCGTCAGGCCTGACACGTTGGACGGGGTATTGGTGCTGCTGGAAGAGCTCACGGATGAGGCCCCGAAAGCAGCGAGGGGAGCCATTGACGCCTTGGCGGAGTTGCAACGCCGGGGACTTCTTGCCGAGGTGTTGCCCTGGTTGGATTTGGGAGTGGCTCTTGCCGCGGATTCCGGGGCCTTGGCCCTGCGATTCTTTAAAGAAAGTCCGATCCTGCTGGGTCTGCTCGAACCGCCGCAACGACGAGTCGTGCTGACGGCGGGGCTGGAGCTTGCCGATCGGCAGGCCAACGTGGCGGTGGAGTTTATTCGGATTGCGCCGGACGTCATCAGCGTGCTGTCGCCGGACGACTGGCCCACCTGGCTGGACTTGGCCTGCGAACTGGCGGAGACGGATTTTGCCTTGGCCGTGGAATATATCCGTCAAATTCCCTCCATCGCGCCCGTGTTGACGCCAGAGCTGGTGCGTCCGTGGGTGCGGTTCGGGATGCAATTGATCGTGGAGAACAGTCTCGGTAAGCCGGATTATTTGGGGGCGTTGGAGTTTTTCCGGACAAGTCCCTCCATCCTGCAAGACATCGCTGATCAGGAGCAACGCCATCATGTCATGCGATTGGGCGCGCAGATGGCTGAGCGTTCGCCGGAAGCCGGCATTACGGCCTTGGCAGAGGCCCCGTCGATTCTTCGCGGTTTGCCGAACGACGAATGGCGGGTGCAGGTGTTGCGCTACGGACTGCTGCTGGCCGAGCGTGATGCCGACACGGCCCTGGCCTATTTCCGGCGTTGTCCTGAATTGGTCGCCCTGATCGGATCCGGCGACGGGGCGGTCGAGAAATTCCAGGCCTGGTTCGCTTCCGGCATGGAGGTGTTGGAATTCAGCCTCGACGGGGGACGCGCCTATTTTGCGATGGAATCGGAGAAGGCGTTGGGCGCGCTGTCGCAGGCGATGAGTGGTGTGCCGCTTCGCCAGATCGCGCGGCGTGTCAGCTTGTTTGCGCAGGCGCTCTGTGGTCGGGATGTGCGTATCCACGATCTGCCTCATGCGCTTGAGTCGGTCCAGCCCATGGCTCGCGCCACGGTCAGTGAAGACGGTCGGAGTATCGGACTTCCCTCTATCGTTCGACGTTATCCGACGTATGACGAGAATGTGCGCCTCTATATGGTTATGACTGCGCATGAAGCTGGCCACCTCGAATTCGGTACCTTCGACTTGCCCATCGCCTGCCTGCAGGACCTGACTCAGGAACTTGCGCAACGATATGGGCGCAAGGCCTCACGGGAAGCCCGCAGCCTGGGGGATGTGTTTGCACGATATCCTCAACCCGGTCTGATCCGCGATCTCTGGGCCCTCCTCGAGGATGCCAGGGTGGAGTATTTGCTGCGCGCCGAATATCCGGGATTGAGCCGGGATTTGGCCTTGATTGCCAAAGACGCGGTGAGTGTTCGAGGTCTTGCGCATGGGATGACGGTGCGGGAACTGGTCGTCGACCAGTTGCTGCTCCTCTCCACCACCGAGGCAGATTCCGTTTTGATTCCTGATGCCGTGAAACGTGAGGTCGAGGAGCTCTGGGGACTCTGTCGGACGATCTTTCATGCGCAAGCAAGTGCTGAGGAGGCGGTACGACTCGCCGATCGGCTCTATGTGCGGATGGACGAGTTGCTCAGGGTTCGCCGGGAAACGATTCCCACCCAGGATGAGGCAGAGGTGCCCGAACAGTCGATCCCTGCTCCCAAGTCGTCGGAGGATCTATCCGAGACCTATCGCTCTATGGACAACTGGGACTACCGCGGTGCGATGGATCCCAACCTGGTGAGAGATCGAGCCGACTCGAGTTCTGAGGATCGCGCGGCTTCCGGCCAGGGGGACAGCGAGGGTGGTACCGGCTTGGCCGGCGATTCCGGTGGCTCGTCAGGCGCCGGCACGGCGCGATCGCAGCAGACATCGCAAGAGATGTTGGTTGCTGGGCGACGCCCGCCCAGCATGGTGGAAGAGATGTTGGCGGTGGAGGGCGAGGGGCGCCAACCTCAGGATGAGAAGGCCGGGGCGACCAAGGCGGTGCGATACCATGAATGGGATGCCGCCATTCAGGACTATCGCATGAACTGGTCCCGCGTGTTGGAGCGAGAAGCGGCCGAGGGGGCATCGGAGTTTGTCGAAGCGACCTTGGCGGCTCAGCGCGGACCGGTCCGGCTGTTGAGACGGTATTTTGAGAGTCTGCGTCCCCCCGGACTTCGGCGAATGCCCGGCCAGGTAGACGGTGAAGACTTGGACATGGACGCCCTCGTCGGTCGGCTCGCTGATCTGAAGGCAGGTATTGAACCATCGGAGCGGATGTATGTGCGGCGGGAAAAGCGGGAGCGGGAGGTGGCGGCGGCGTTCCTAGTCGATCTCAGCGGTTCCACCAGCCGACAGGTGGAGCAGGGGAGACGGATCATCGACATTGAAAAGCAGGGGTTGGTGTTGTTGTGCGAGGCGCTCACCGCGATCGGCGACCAATTCGCGGTCTATGGGTATTCGGGACAGGGACGGCATCAGGTGGATTTTGTGGTGATCAAAGGGTTCGATGAGCCGGTGACCGGTCGAGCGGGCGCCAAATTGGGGGGGATCGTTCCGCTTCAGCAGAATCGTGACGGGGCGGCGATCCGCCATGCCACGAGTAAACTGCTCGCCCGCCAGGCGAAGACGCGATTGCTGGTCGTCATCAGTGACGGACGGCCGTTGGATGACGGGTACAAGGACGAGTATGCGCTTGAAGACACCCGTGTGGCGCTGCGGGAAGCCCGGGCCTGCGGCATCGAGCCGGTGTGTATCACGATCGACAAGCAGGCGGATCCCTATCTGCGGCGGATGTACGGAGACGTACGGTACGTGGTCATTGATCGTGTGGAGGGGTTGCCGGAGAAGCTGCCGAGGATTTACCATCGGCTGACCGCCTGATCGGTCACCTCAACGGTTTTCAGTATTGGAGCACGCTACGATGTTTGAGCAGTCACCACGACCGACCGTGCCACCCTGGCTGTATAAGCTGTTCACGGGACATCAGTATCCCTATGTCCGGCGGCAGGCCAAGTTTGCGAATCGAGACATCAAGCCCGGCGAGGAACGGCCCGAGCCAACACGGGAGGAGATTGACGCGAAGTTTTGGGAGATTTATCCGCGTTGTACGGCCAAGCTTCTTGAGGAAGTAAAGTCCGGCATGATCGTGGTGTTTCATGAGTTGGGGGAATATCCACCGGGCGGATACCAGGGACTGGTAGATGCGCCGGAAGAGTTCCTCGCGACGACGTATGGAAAGAAGAAAATCAAAGTGAATTTTTATGACGGAGACAATTTTGTCTGCACGATCAATTTCAAGGTCGGCGGCTGGACGGGTCATGAACCGACGTGAAGGGTAAACGGTGGGTGCAAAGGGGACTTTGCGCCTGACGCTTCACGTTTCACGCTTCACGAGGTGGGATGATGGGACGACCAAAGATTACGGTAGTGGGTGCGGGAAACGTCGGGGGAACGGTCGCGCAGCGGTTGGCCGAGAAGGATGCCTACGAGGTCGTGCTCGTCGACATTGTTCCGGGGGTTCCGCAGGGCAAGGCCTTGGATATTACCCAGGCCGGCCCGGTGTGCGGCTACAGCACCAGAGTTGTCGGGACGAACGGCTATGACGAGACTGCGGGGTCGTCCATCGCTGTCATCACCTCGGGGATCCCCCGCAAGCCGGGCATGAGCCGTGATGAACTGCTGGCGACGAATGCCAAGATCGTCAGATCCGTCGTGCAGGAATTGGTGTCGCGTTCGCCGAACATCATTTTGCTCCTGGTCACCAATCCCTTGGACGCCATGGTGCATGTGGCACGTCAGGTCAGCAGGCTGCCGAAATCGCGGGTGCTCGGGATGGCAGGGGTGCTGGACACGGCCCGATTGCGGTCGTTCGTTGCGGAAGAGTTGCATGTGTCCGGGATGGATGTGCAAGCCATGGTGTTGGGCGGCCACGGCGATACGATGGTGCCGTTGGTGCGGCAAACGACGGTGGCCGGTACTCCCATTACCGACCGGCTGCCTCAGGATCGGCTGGCGGCGTTGATCAAGCGCACGCAGGACGGCGGGGCGGAGATCGTGGGACTGCTCAAGACCGGCAGCGCGTTTTATGCACCGTCGGCTGCGGCGGTTGATATGGTCGAAGCGATCATGAACGATCAGAAGCGTGTGCTCCCCTGTGCGATGTTGTGCGAAGGGGAATATGGGTTGAAGGATGTGATTGTCGGTGTGCCGGTGACGTTGGGCCGGTCCGGTGGAGAGTCCATTGTGGAATATGAGCTGACGGCCGAAGAACGGCGCGCCTTGCAGGCCTCAGCCGATGCGGTGCGAGAGCTGTGTGGTGTGGTTGATCGTCTGATGACCGCCTAGCCCACAGGCTTGAGCGCAACAGGGCAGGGCGTGCCGGTTCTTGACAAGCCTCGGCAGCCTGCAGTAGAGAACGTGGTTGGCAGTAAACCGTTACAGTTGGGGGGCGTATGAAATTTCTCGAGGATCCGTATCAGACATTGGGCGCAGGGTTTGCGCTTGCTGTCGGATTGATAGTCGTCTATTTGGGGATGGCGGGAGTGGGAGTGGGTGAGGCCGACTGGTTCGGACTGGTCATTCGCTGGGTTCATTTCCTGGCCGGTATTACCTGGATCGGACTGTTGTATTTCTTCAACCTGATCAATGCTGGCTTTCTCAAGAGCTTGGACGGACCGACGAAGAACATCGTCATCCCGAAGCTGATGCCGGCGGCGCTGAATTGGTTCCGACATGGGGCTACGGTAACCGTGCTTGCCGGCATCGTCCTCTATGGCTACCTCTATGCGAAGGGGGGGACCGGGGCCATGGCGCTAGGCATCGGTGGGCTGCTCGGCATCATCATGATGGGAAATGTGCATGGCGTGATCTGGCCAAATCAGAAGAAAGTGATTGCGGCGGTGGCTGCTGCCGCACAGGGCACACCAGCTCCGCCGGAGATGGCTCAGTGGGGTAAGACCGCGTTGTATGCTTCGCGGATCAACTTCCTGTTGTCGATCCCGATGCTGTTTTTCATGGGCGCTGGGAGCCATCTAAAGTAGCAGGGTGTCCGGATATATATGGGGATTGGTTATCCGAGAGGGTGATCAGTCCCCTTTTTCTTGCTTTCGCTCTTGCCGTGAGTTGCCCGCCGATTCCGGCGAGTCTTTGGGCTGAGTCGTCGTAGGTCCATCAGGCCTAACTGCTTGAGATTGAGGCCTAATCAGGCGAACGTGGCTTGACGGCTCTTGAATCGCAGCCGTATAGTAGCCACCTGCTAATCTGGGGGTGTGACCCCCGAAAGGGAACAACGTGACCCTACCTCAACCACGGGTATTGCAGAAGCTTGATGGGGCGCCATGGGAAATCGACCCCTACCTCAAGACCGGCGGCTACGACGCATGGCGAAAGTGTCTGAAGGACCTGACGCCCGCTGACGTGGTCGGAGAAATCAAAAAGGCCGGTCTGCGTGGGCGGGGTGGCGCCGGTTTCCCAACCGGTATCAAATGGGACAAGGTGCTCAATCATCGGGTGCAGGAGCGCTATTTCGTCTGCAACGCCGGTGAGCATGAGCCAGGGACCTTCAAGGACCGTCATCTCCTGAAACATATCCCACATCAACTGATCGAGGGCTGCCTGATCGCGTCACGAACAGTCAACGCGAAGGCGTCCTATATCTATGTGAACCATGAGTACGAGGAAGAAGAAGCGAATCTGAGGAAAGCCATTGCTCAGGCGCGTGAGCGCGGCCTGTTGGGGAAGAATATTCTGGGCACGGGTGTCGACTTGGATCTAGAGGTGTTCTCCGGTCACGGCAGTTATGTGGCGGGAGAAGAGACGGCGATGTTGGAATCGATGCAAGGGCGTCCTGCGATGCCCCGGCAGAAGCCGCCATTTTATCCCACGGACTTCGGCCTGTATGGGAAGCCGACGCTGGTCAACAATGTCGAAACCTTGTGCAATATCCCTCAGATTTTGAAGAATGGGGCCGCATGGTTCACTCAGGTCGGGACTGAGAAATGTCCCGGCACCATGCTCTTCTCGCTCAGCGGATCGGTCAATCGGCCTGGCGTGTATGAAATGCCGATGGGCGTCACGATTCGGGACCTGATCGAGACGTGCGGCGGGGGCGTTCCGAATGGACGGAAGATCAAGGCCGTGTTTCCTGGAGGCCCGGCGTTCTCAATGGTCACGGCCGACCAACTGGACCTGCCGATGGATTTTGATTCGCTCAAGAAGGCCGGGACCGGGCTCGGTTCGGCTGGAACTATCGTCATTGATGATGCGACCTGCATGGTGGCGGCAACCCTCAAGTATTCGAACTTTTTCAAGGGCGAAAGCTGCGGACAATGTCCTCCTTGCCGAATGGGTACGATCAATCTGGCTACGCTGGTCGAGAAAATTGAGCGAGGTGAAGGTAGCCAAAAGGATCTGGACTCTCTCCTGCAACTCTGCGGATTTGTGAAAGGCACGGGCTATTGTACGCTCATCACCGGCGCCGCAGTGTTGGTGCAGAGTAGTCTCCGGTTGTTCCAGCATGAATTTGAGGAACACATTCGACTGCAGCGCTGTCCGTTTCAGCCTGCGCACACCGGGGCCGGCGCGAAGAGCTAGAGGGGCTGTGGGATGCCGCATGTGAGTTTTCTCCATCCCCAGGGGCGCAGCGGGGAAGTCGACGCCAACCTCACACTGTTGGAAGCGGCCAAAGCGCTCGGTTTCCAACTGAATCATGATTGCGGCGGCAATGCGTCGTGTACGACCTGTCGAGTCGAGGTCCAGGCTGGCGGAGACAACCTGTCTGAAATCGATTTTGACGAACAGGATTTATTGGATCGCGAAGCCCTTTCAGAACCGTGGCATCGGCTTGGGTGCCAAGCGCGGGTGCTGGGTGATGTCGTGGTTAGAGTCCCCGAGACCAAATGGGCTCAACCGACGTCCTCGTCGTCGGGCCAGGGTGAGAAAAGAGGGGTCGGGCTTCCGTAAGTTCCCGCGAGATGGTAGAGTAAGACAACGTGCCGAACACGTAGACCAGAAGGAGGAACAACGATGGTAACGATTACGCAATTGGCCGAGCAGAAAATAAAAGAACTCATGACTGAGGAGAAGGACGTCGTCGGGCTGCGGATTTACGTCCGCGGCGGAGGATGCCACGGCTATCAGTATGGAATGGCATTTGAGTCGAAAATGGCCGATGACGATACGGTTATCGAAAAAGGTGATGTGAAGGTCATCATGGACTCCCAAAGTGCGCCGCTGCTGCAGGGGGCGGAAGTCGATTATGTCGATAGCTTGCAGGGGTCCGGATTCTCCATCAAGAATCCACAAGCGAAGACCACCTGCGGGTGTGGCAGCTCCTTCAGTGCATAAGACTTCCGGTGGCAGAGCCGGAATGTCGTGAGTTGAGTGAACCATCAAGCCGGGAGTGGCTCCCTTCCTAACGGGTAGCCCTCCCGGCTTGTTCGTTGTGTCAATCTGTCGGGGGTATTGCTCGGATGTCACAGGCTACCGTCACGCGCCGGTATCGGTTTTGCGCCGCCCATCGTCTGCATACCGACCAACTATCCGTGGAAGACAACCGGACCATTTTCGGCAAGTGCAACAACCCAAACGGACATGGGCATAACTATGTGGTGTTCGTCTCCGTGAGGGGGGAGATCGATCCCCGCAGTCACCAAGTGGTGGACGTATTGAAACTGGACGCCGTGGTCGAGCGGACCGTGGTGCGGCGTTTCGACCATCAGGACTTAAATCAGGATCCTGAGTTTGCGAGCCAAACGACGACGGGGGAAAACCTGGTCCTGCTGATCTGGAATCTGCTCGTGAACGAGATGCCGGCGGGACGGCTCGTCAAGGTCGGGGTGATCGAGACGCGAGACAACTACTTCGAATATTCCGGGTCCGCAGCGCAGACGCGGGCAGAAGATGGAGTGAGGCATGGCTAAAGTAGTTTCCGGATCCCGCGCCAGACGGTCGAAGGTGGCTGGCGAGGCGTCGGGTCAGGATCCGATTGAAGGGCTGATGACGCAACTCCTCGTGGAGTTGGGAGAAGATCCTGACCGAAACGGACTGCTGAACACACCGAAGCGTGTCGCCAAGGCTATGCGTTTTATGACGCAGGGTTACCGCCAAGATATCGATCACCTACTCAACGGAGCGCTCTTTCCCATCGAGTACGATGAGATGGTGATCGTGAAGGACATCGACTTCTTCAGTATGTGTGAGCATCACCTGCTTCCGTTCTTCGGGAAGTGTCACGTGGGATATCTGCCCAACAAAAAAGTCGTGGGCCTCAGTAAGATCCCACGAGTCGTCGATGCATTTAGCCGGCGGCTGCAAGTGCAGGAACGGTTAACGTTGCAGATCGCCGAAACGCTCAAGAAGAAGTTGAATGCCCATGGGGTGGCGGTAGTGATGGAAGCGCGGCACCTCTGTATGATGATGCGAGGCGTGGAGAAGCAGAATACGGTGGCGGTCAGCAGTTCCATGCTCGGCGTGTTTCGGACCCAGCAGCAGACGCGGGAAGAATTCTTGACGTTGATTCGCGGTAGTAGCGTGAGGGACGGAAATTAGTCGTTCACGCGCCCGGTGTGTTTGGTAGTCCCTCGACGAACCCCCGCAGCAGATCGTTAAAGACCTCAGGTTGTTCCCGATTACTCACGTGTCCGGCGGCTGGAATAACGGCCAGCCGGGCACCGGGGATTTCGCGCGCCATGAGCTCGGCGTCGGCGAGGGGAGTCGTGAAGTCTTCTTGGCCGATCACCACCAGCGTCGGGCAGGTGATGGTCCGGAGATGAGCCAGGGAGTCTGGACGGTCTGCCATGGCCATGAGGTCCACTAGAATGCCGCTCACTGGTGCCTGATGGATCGTCTCGCGCACGTAGGCCACCAATTCTGATTTGTGCTGCAGTGACGTCGTGCCGAGCAATTTCGAAAGCATGGTTTCCGCGACGGCCGTCGCTCCTTTCGTGTAAGCCGTTTGCGCCAGATGATAACGCCCCGTTCGTCCCTCTGCGCTATCGGCCTGGGCGCGGGTGTCGGCCAATATCAACGCCCGCAGTCGATGGCCGTATTTTTTAGAGAACGCTAGGCTGACATACCCGCCCATGGAGAGTCCGACCAGGACGGCTTGAGGAATGGCCAGGTGATCGAGCAGTGCTGAAACGTCATCGGCGTACTGGTCGAGTGAGAATGACCAGAGGGGGGCGTCCGATTCGCCGTGTCCACGGAGGTCGATGGCAATGGTTCTGAATTGCTGTGAGAGCGCGGCCACTTGCGGTGCCCACATGGAGCGATTCAACGGAAAAGCGTGAAGAAAGACCAGAGGGACACCCGTGCCATGGTCGTCGTACGCGAGTCTGATGCCGTTCACGTGAAAAAACATGATGCAATCCTTGCTGAACACGCCGCTCGATCGTTCGTAGCATTGCCGCGTGAGAGAAGCAAGAGCCTGAGTGATAGCAGAGCCTCAATTTGCGGTGATTCCGGTGCGGCGTATAGAATGACTGCGTTGCCGTGATGCGGAGTGAGAATGCAGGCCCACGATTCCACAGGCGATCTCTTTGCTGTCCCTCGGGGCTCGACCCCTGTCGGAAGGGTTCCATTGGCGGAACGCTTACGTCCGCGACACTTCGATGATCTGGTGGGGCAGGATGACGTGGTGGGGCCTGGCCGCCCGCTGAGGCAAGCGATCGAGGAGGATCGACTTTCATCGGTGATTTTCTGGGGGCCGCCGGGTTGCGGGAAAACCACATTGGCCGGGCTGGTGGCGCAGTATACGAAATCGCAGTTCGTGCCGTTTTCAGCAGTGACCGGAGGCATACCGGAGCTACGCGAGATTATCAAAGCCGCAGAGCAGCGGCGAGCCACGGGGCGGGCGACCACGCTCTTCGTGGACGAGATCCACCGGTTCAACAAAGCCCAGCAAGATGCCTTTTTGCCCCATGTCGAACGGGGAACGGTCGTCCTCATCGGGGCCACAACCGAAAATCCCTCCTTTGAACTGATCGCGCCCCTGCTGTCCCGCTCCCTTGTGGTTGTACTCCAGCCGTTGACAGGAGAGGCACTCGGCTCGATTCTCGAACGTGCCATTGCCGATTCGGAACGCGGCCTTGGTTCACTTCGGCTCACCATAGAGCCTGCGGCCCGTGAACGGTTGATTGCCTTCGGCAACGGCGATGCGAGGAGCTTGTTGACCACGCTGGAGTTTGTGGCCGGCCAAGCTCCAGTGAGCCGTGATGGCACGAGGACTATCGATGCCGAGCTCCTGGATACCGCGTTGATGGCTCAGTCACTGCGCTACGACAAGTCGGGCGAAGAGCATTACAATCTCGTGTCGGCCTACATTAAGAGCCTGCGGGATTCAGATCCGGATGGGGCGTTGTATTGGCTTGCGCGGATGCTGGAAGGTGGAGAGAACCCTCGATTCATTGCCCGCCGCATGGTGATTTTCGCGTCGGAGGATATCGGCAATGCCGATCCTCAGGCGCTGGTGATCGCCAATGCCGTCGCGCAGGCCGTAGAGTTCGTGGGACTTCCGGAGGCACAGATCAATCTGGCGCAGGGTACGACCTATCTTGCCTCCCGCCCGAAAGATAACGCGTCCTATGTGGGGTTACAGGAGGCACGTCGTGACGCTCGGCAATATGGCAACCTCGGTGTCCCGCTGCATTTGCGAAATGCCGTGACCTCGCTGATGAAGGACCTCGGGTATGGGAAGGGGTACCGGTATGTCCATGACGATCCGGCGGCCAGCCGCGATCAAGGCCACCTGCCCGATTCTCTGAAAGGCGCGCGCTACTATCGCCCTCGCACACCCTCCTCTGATAAAGAAAGGGGCTAGACAAACCTGTCGTTCCGGTTATACTGGGCGCCGAGGTGCCGATGCCGCGTCAGTCCCATTCAGCCGAGAGTGTCACCGAACGCCGAAAGTATGTCCGCGCGACCCTGGTTGGGTCGGCCCTGGTCTCGCCTCAGAGCGGCGCCAAGGGGTTCACGGCGGTGCTCAACAATGTCAATAAGATCGGCGCCGGACTGCATTCCAAAGAAACCCTGCCGATCGGCGCGAAGATTACTGTCTCTTTGGCGTTTCTTGACCCCGACCTGGTTGAGCAGCAGGAG
>ERZ1645185.640-NODE-640-length-14592-cov-5.832772_pt1 | contig 14592 bp, 10 predicted proteins | sample MGYA00575351_ERZ1645185 | MGnify/ENA primary metagenome ERZ1645185 (study PRJEB40838, sample SAMN11284767) | freshwater sediment metagenome | isolation source: river sediment | host: Sediment | place: India: Jana village, Kanpur | collected 2015-12-17 ...
GCCCGACCTCGGCCACGCCGATGAACGACGGGACCCGGTTGTCGAGGATGTTCTGCGCGTTGACCGCCCAGCGGACGTTCTGCGCGAACGGCAGCTTCCACGAGAAGCCCGCGTCGAGGAAGGCGTTCACCGGCACGCGGCGGTACGGGATCGGCGTGCTCTGGTTGAAGCTGTTGTACACGCCCGAGTTCACCTCGAACGCGTCGGCGTAGCGGCCGCGGACCTCCGCCGAGACGCCGCGGTTCTGGTCGTCGTAGCGGAAGGTGAGCGTCGCGCGGTGCTTCGCGGCGTTGGCCGCGAGCGGGTTGGCCGCGCTGGCGCCCGGCGCCTTGTCGAAGATGTTGCGGTTGAGGTTCGAGTAGGTCGCCGCGATCGAGTAGACGTCGGTGAAGAGGTAGTCCACCGCGAGGTCGATGCCGCGCACGTCCACCTGGCCGTTGCCGTTCTGGTAGGTGAAGACGAGGTAGTTCTTGTCGTAGAGCGGGTCGTTGAAGTTCAGCAGGCCGCCCGGGATCTGGGCGAGTTGCGTGACCCAGCCCGTGATGACGGTGTTGACCGCGCCCGCCGGCACGCCGTTGGCGACGAGCGTCGGGCCGACCTGGGCGCCAAGGTAGCCGCCGAGGGTGGTCGGGTCGAGGAAGACCGCGTCATCGAGGTTCACGACCTGCGTGGTCGGCTCGGCCGGGCGGATCTGGTACCAGAAGTCCACCGCGAGGCGGAGCTTGTTGGCGAAGACGCCTTTGTAGCCGATCTCCCAGGTGTTGGAGAAGTTCGCGCGGAGGGGCGCGAGGTCCTGGGGGTTGGTCCACGGGACGATCGGGGTGCCCGGGGCGCCGAGGTTGCGGAGCACGCCGCGCACCTGGGCGTTGGTCGGGGCGAGGCCCTGGAGGGCCGCGATGACGTTCGCCGCCTGGGCCGGCGGGAGGCCGAGCGGGGCGACGAGGGCCGGCGCGAAGGTCGCCATCACGCCCGGGACCATGTTGGCGCCCGTGGCGGCCACCGGCGTGGCGCCGGCGAACGGCGAGCGCATGCAGAGGCCGCCGTTGATGGCGGCGTCGCAGCTGCGGTCGTACTGCCAGCCGCGCTTCGCCGGGTTGCCGAAGATCTGCACGTCGGTGGTGCCGAGCGCCGGGCCGAGGTTGATGCGCTGGCCCGACCACTGGTCGAGGAAGAACGCGAACGAGGCCGGCGAGTTGAAGGCGCGGTTGTACGTCAGGCGCCAGTTCTGCGTCGGGGTGGCCTTGTAGACGAAGGCCGCGCGCGGCGAGAACTGGGTGCCCTCGATGCGCGAGTTCATGTCGCCGCGGACGGCGCCCATGAGGTCGAGCTTGTCGGTGAGCGGCACGGTCGCCTGCAGGTAGCCGCCCATCTCGTTGATGTTGTCGTCGTCCTCGTTGCGGCCCATGATCGTGCCCGACGTCTTCGGCGTCGTCGCGATGTAGTCGAGGCCGGCCGTCATCTTGGCCGAGGCGAGCGTGAAGCCCTGCTGCACCTGGCCGACGAGCACCGACGACTGGTCCACCACCGGGATGCCCGAGCGGAGGTAGAAGGTGCCCGCGTCGTCGAGCGCGTTCGCGTTGCCCGCGTCCGACGTGTTGTAGAAGACCTGCGCGAAGAACTTCTTGTGGCGGAAGCGCTGCTGGAGGTTGGTGTAGCTCCAGTTCTTCACCTGCGCCGCGCCGAAGGTCGTGGTGATCTCGAGCGCCGAGCCCACCTGCGAGTAGCCGATGGTCGTGATCGCCTCGGTGTCCTCGTTGGGCTTGTAGTCGAGGCGCGCCTCGCCCGAGTACTTGAGCAGGTCGAAGTCACGCGCCTTCTGGACGCCCTGGCGCGAGGTCGGGACGCGCGGGTCGAGCGCGCCCGTCGACGTCAGGCCCCAGTAGCGGTAGTACTGCTGCGCCGAGGGGTTGGCGTTGGGGCCGAGGCTCGTCTCGTTGGGGTCGGTGTACTCGAAGTCCTTCGCCGTGAAGTACTCGCCCGAGAGCTTGTAGCCCCACTTGCCGCCGCCGAACACGCCCGCGTGGCGCGCGCCGAAGCGGGCCATCGAGCGCTCGCCGCCGTCGAGGGTCACCGTGGTGCCCTGCGACTGGAACGGCGACTTGGTGATCACGTGCAGCACGCCGGCGCCCGAGTTGGGGCCGTAGAGCGCCGAGGCCGGGCCCTGCAGCACCTCGATGCGGTCGACGTCCTCGCCCGTGCCCGTGAACAGGAACGGCACGTTGACGCGGAGCGACGGGACGCCGGCGAACCGGTAGTCCTGCAGCATCAGCATCGACGTCGAGAAGGCGTTGTTGAAGCCGCGCGAGACGATGTTCGCCTGCACCAGGCCGCCGTTCGAGATCGAGAGGCCCGGCTGCGCCTTCAGGTGGTCCGTGATCGTCGCGGCCGGCCGCTCGTTGATGCGGTCCGCCGAGATGACCGAGATCGAGTTCGGCGAGTCCAGGATCTTCTCCGGCTCGGCGCCGCGCGTCGCGGTCGTCACGACCTGGTTCAGCTTCGCGGCCAGTTCGGCGAGCGTCACGTTCACCGTCACCGTCCCGCCGGCCGTGACCTGCACGTTCTCGGTCCGCTTGGCGATGAAGCCGATGCGCGTGACGGAGACGACGTACATCCCAGCCGGCACGTTGGCGATGCGGTAGGTGCCGTCCTCGCCGGTCTGCCCGGTCGCGACGCGCGTGGTGCCCGTGAGCACCGAGACCTGCGCGGCGGCGATCGGGTTCCCCGACTCGGCCTGCGTCACCTTGCCGGTGATCGTTCCGGACTGGGCGTCGGCAGCTCCCGCGACGGCGAAGAAGCCGAGGATCGCGAGGGCCCTGCTGACGAAACGGATTCGCATGAGAAATCCACCTCGAAGCGCTATGGGTGTGAGGGGCCGCGGGAGCCGCGGCCCACCCGCCCGAACGTGACCTGGGTCACCCGTTCGGGCGGACCGGACAAATGTCCCCCGGCCCGGGGCATACGTCAATACGCCCGCCGAGGGTGGGGGAGGCCCCGACTGGTGCCCGTCCGAGGGGGGACGGCGCCCCGCGGACGGGGCGGGGGACCCTCAACGGACCCCGATCACCTTGTGCGTCTGCACCGAGAGGCGCCACTGCGGGTGCGCGAGGCAGTAGCCGATCGCCGCCTGCGTCGCCGCCTCGCGGTCGGGGCCGTCCATCGGCTGCAGCAGCCAGTGCCGGAAGTCGAGCCCGAGAAAGCGCTCCGGCATCGCCTTGGGCTGGGGGTAGACGAGCTTGAGCTCATCCCCCCCGGTCACCGCGAGGGGCGCGTCGGCCTTGGGGCTGACGCAGACCCAGTCGAGGCCGCGCGGTAGCGGCTGGGTGCCGTTGGTCTCCACCGCCACCTCGAACCCCCGCGCGTGCAGCGCCGCGATCGCCGCCTCGTCGAGCTGCAGCAGCGGCTCTCCACCGGTGCAGACGACGAACCGCCGGCCGCCCGCCGCGTCGGGCCACCGCGCCGCCACCGCCTCGGCCAGCGCCTCCGCCGTGGCGAACTTCCCGCCTTCCGGCCCCACGCCAACGAAGTCGGTGTCGCAGAAGGTGCAGACCGCCGTCGCGCGGTCCGCCTCGCGCCCCGTCCACAGGTTGCACCCCGCGAAGCGGCAGAACACGGCCGGACGACCGGCGTGGATGCCTTCGCCCTGCAGCGTGTAGAAGATTTCCTTGATGGTGTACACGGTCGGCGGTTGGCGGTCGGCAGTGGGCGGCGGGCGGTCGGCGGCGCGATCCAGGCACTGTCCGCCGGATGGGAGACGTGCCCCGATGTGCCCTCCCATCTCCCATCTCCCCTCTCACATCTTACACTCGCTTCCCCGCTTCCTCGAACCCCTTCGCCCGCAGCACGCACGCATCGCAGTGCCCGCACGCCACCCCCTCCGGCGAAGGGTCGTAGCAGCTGGTCGTCTCGTCGTAGTCGACGCCGAGCGCCCATCCGGTGCGGATGATGTCCGCCTTGCTCAGCGCGATCAGCGGCGTGAGGATGCGGGTCCGTGACGTCCCCTCCACCCCCGCCCGCGTCGCGAGGTTGGCCATCCGCTCGAAGGCCGCGATGTACTCGGGGCGGCAGTCGGGGTACCCGCTGTAGTCGAGCGCGTTCACGCCGATCAGCAGGTCGGTCGCGCCGAGCACCTCGGCCCACGCCAGACAGAACGAGAGGAAGATCGTGTTGCGGGCCGGCACGTAGGTCACGGGGATCCCCTCGCCGATCGCCGCCGCGTCGCGGTCCTTGGGGACCGCGACGTCGCTCGTCAGCGCCGAGCCGCCGAAGAGCCGCAGGTCGATGTCGGCGACCACGTGGCGCGCGACGCCCCACCGCGCGGCGAGCGCCTTCGCCCGCTCGATCTCGATGCCGTGCCGCTGGCCGTAGCGGAACGTGAGCGCGTTCACCGCGTAGCCGGCGCGCGTCGCGAGGGCCAGCAGCGTGGTGCTGTCGAGGCCGCCGCTGAGCAGCAGCACCGCCGGCGTGCCCGGCGACACGGGGGCGAGCGTCGCGAGCGGCACCGCTACTCCGTCCGCAGGCCGGCGACGATCGCCTTGAGGCGCATCGAGCCCTCGAGCAGGGCCGCCGACGCGCTCGACATCTCCTCGCAGGCCGCGCTCTGCTCCTGCGTGCTCGCGCTCACCTGCTCGGCCGCCGCCGCGTGCCCCTCGGCCGTCCGCGCCGCCGAGGAGATCCCCTCCGCCGCGCTGTTCACCGCCGAGACGTTCTGCGCCGCCGCCTCGCCGAGCCCCTCGGCCGCCGCGCGCGTCTGCTCCGCCGAGCTGCCGATCGTGTCGAGCGCGTCGTCGATTCCCGCCGACACGCTCTCGATCTCCGCCACGCGCGACGCGCCGGTCTCCATCGCCGCCGTCGTGGTGCCGACGCGCCGCGTGACGATCGCGGTGAGCTGCACCACGTCGTCCGCCGCCTGCTGCGCCTGGTCGGCGAGCTTGCGCACCTCGTCGGCGACGACGGCGAAGCCGCGGCCCGCCGCCCCGGCCCGCGCCGCCTCGATCGCGGCGTTGAGCGAGAGCAGGTTGGTCTGCTCGGCGATGCGGCTCACGATGCCCACGAACCGGTTGATGCTCTCGGCCGTCGCCGTCAGCTCGCGCACCTCCACCGCCGCGCGGTCCACCGACTGGCGGATCTCGATGAGCAGGGTGCGCGCGCGCGCGATCTCGGCGCGCTTGTCGCGCGCGACGCGCTCGATCTCCTCCGCGAGGTCCGCCACCTCCTCGGCCCCCGCGCGCACCTCGTGCGCCCGCTCGCGCACCGTCTGCAGCGAGAGGTCGGCGTCGCGCAGCGAGCTCACCTGCTGCTCGGCCCCTTCGGTCACCTCGGTCATCGCGGAGGCCGCCTGCGAGGCGGCCTGCGCGATCTGGTCCGCCGCGCCCGAGAGCTGATGCGCGGACGTCGCCACCTCCTCCGACGTCGTGACGGCCACGCCGGCGACGCGCGAGAGCGAGGCCGCCGTGCTGTTCATCGCGTCGGCGAGCTCCTGGAACTCGCCGGGCAGCTCGCTCTCCGTGCGGATGTCGAGCCGCCCGTGGCTCAGGTGCCGCGCGTGCGCCAGCAGCAGCGCCAGCGGCTCGGAGATGCGCTGCACCGTGCTCGCGAACGTCATCGCGCCGAGGATGATGGCGCCGACGATGACGGCGAGGAGGAAGTTCTTGCGCTGGCGGCCCGCCTCGAGGAGCGCGCGCGTGTCGCGGTCGACCTGCGCCGCGCGCAGGTCGCTGAGCCGCGCGACGTCGCGCTCGAGCTCGGCCTCGATGTCGCGCACCGAGTCGGCGCGCGCCGCGGCCGCCTCGGCGCGCCCGAGGTCGCGGAGCAGCTGCGCCTGCGTGAGCCCCACCTCGAGCGTGGCGAGCCGCGCGTCGATCGACGCGATCAGCCCGAGCTCGGTCGACGTGAGCCCCTCGCTCGTCCGCAGCGCGCGCAGCGCCGCGTGCGCGGACCAGCCCGCGTCGCGGAAGAGCGCGCGGTCGGCCGGGTTGCCGCGGTCGAGGTACCGCACCGCCGCTCCCAGCTCGCGCGCGACGTTCGACCGCAGGTCGGCGGCGAGCGCCGACTCGGTGCGCACCGTCTCGAGCGCCGTGCCGATCTCGTCGCCCAGCCGGCCGATCGTGAGGTAGCCCACCACGCCGGCGACGATCAGCAGGCCGACGAGCGCGGAGAAGCCGAAGATGAGCCGGCTGCGGATGGTGCGGAGCGTGAACCAGCTCATGGCGCCCCCCGCTCGGCGAGGGTGAGCCGGCCGCCCTGCACGCGCGTCATCGTGAACGACTGCCCGATCGGGTCGCCGGTGACGTCGAAGGCGAGGTCGCCCGTGACGCCGGCCACCGCGCTGCGCTCGCGCAGCCCCGCGAGCCAGTCGCGGATCGCCCGGCGGTCGCGGCCCGCCTCGGTCACCGCCGTCGCCAGCAGCCGCACCGCGTCGTACGCGAGCGCCGCGTTGCCGTCCGGGTCCTGCCCGAATCGCGCGCGGTACGCGGCGACGAACCGCTGCGCCTCGGGGCGCGGGTCGAGCGCGGTGAACGGCGCGCCGACGAGCGCGCCCTCGGCCGCCTCCGGGTCGGCGACCACGCCGGTCCAGCCGTCGCCGCCAAGGAAGTCGGCCGTGATGCCCTTGGCCCGGGCGGCGCGCAGGAAGGCCATCCCCGTGCGCTCCGTCTCGGCGACGAACACGAGGTCGGGCGCGCGCGTCGCGAGCCAGTCCATGTAGATCGGCGCGCGCAGCCCCTCGTACCCGATGGGGTCGAAGGCGATCACCTCGCCCGCGAAGTTCGTGCGGAAGGCGTCCGCGAGGCCGCGCCCGTAGGAGTCGTTCTCGTAGAGCACTGCCGCGCGCTTCTTGCCCAGCCGCTGCGCGAAGCGCGCGAGGTCCACGCCGTTGGCCGAGTCGCTGGAGATGACGCGGAAGGCCCAGGGCGAGATGCCCGTGAGCTCCGCCGCCGAGGCGGTCGTCGCGACCGCGGCCAGCCGGCCGTCGTAGATCTTGGCGGCCGCGACCATCGCGCCCGACGTCACGTGCCCGACCACCGCGAGCACCGCCGCGTCGTCCACGAAGCCCTGCGCGATCGTCGCCGCCCGGGCGCCGTCGCCGCCGTCGTCCTGGAAGTCGATCCGCAGCGAGTCGCCGCCGATGCCGCCGGCGGCGTTGATCTCGGCGACGGCCAGCTCGGCGCCGCGCCGGTTGGCGGCGCCGAAGCCCTCGGTGAAGGGGCCCGCCATGCCGAAGGTGACCGGCCCGGTGGGGCCGCCACAGGCGCCGACGAGCGCGAGCGAGAGGAGTGCCGCGGACCTGCCGAGGCGCCCGATCACCGCGCGCCGCCGCGCCGGCCGCGCGGCGCCGGCTGCTGCTGCGTGAGGCAGTGCAGCGTCCCGAGGCCCCACACGAGGTCCACCGCGTGGATCCCCACCACCTGGCGGCCGGGCATCAGCTCCGCCAGCGTGTTGAGCGCCACGCGGTCGTTGGGGTCGTTGAACGTCGGGACGATCACCACGCCGTTGGCGATATAGAAGTTCGCGTAGCTCGCGGGGAGCCGCGTGCCGTCCATGATGACCGGCCGCGGGTAGGGCAGCGTCACCACGCGGATCGGCGCCCCGGTCGCGTCGGTCGCGCCCTGCAGCCGCTCGAGGTTGTCCTGGGAGCGCGCGTGGTTCTCGTCCGCCGGGTCCTCCTCGTGCGCGAGCACCATCACGCCCGGCGCCACGAAGCGCGCGATGTCGTCGACGTGGCCGTGCGTGTCGTCGCCGACGCACCCCTCGCCGAGCCAGATCGTCTTGCCGCAGCCGAGCTCCTCGGCGAAGGTGCGCTCGTAGTCGGCGCGCGTGAAGCCGGGATTGCGCACCTGCACGTCGGTGAGGAGCCACTCCTCGGTGACGAGCATCGTGCCGCGGCCATCGGTCTCGATGCCGCCGCCCTCGAGGATCACGCGGCCCTTGCCGTCGTGCCGCTGCGGCACGTGGCGCGCGATCCCCGTGTGGTCGGCCACGAACGCGCCGACCCGGTCGTCGTGCGCGTAGTTGTCGTACTTGGCCCAGGCGTTGAAGCCCCAGTTCACCAGCCGCACGCTGCCGTCGGCCAGGTGCACGCCCGTCGGCCCGGAGTCGCGCAGCCAGACGCGGTCGTTGGGGCAGAGGTGCAGGTGCACCCGCGACTCGCGCACCTCGTGCATCCTGAGCGCGTGCCAGGCCTGCTCCTCCACGGCCTCGTCGTGCACGAGGATGTGCACGCGCTCGTGCTCGGCGAGCGCGCGCGCGATCTCGGCGTACACCCACGGGATCGGCCCGAACTTCCCCGGCCAGTCGGGCTCGTGGTGCGGCCACGCGATCCACGTCGCGTCGTGCCGCTCCCACTCCGCCGGCCAGCGCACGCCCGACGGCCCCACCTCGGGCACCGCCTGCCTCGCCGTCACGAGCCGATCCACCGGTTGAGGATCGGGCCGTACGCGTCGATGCGCCGGTCACGCAGGAAGGGCCAGTTGCGCCGCACGTACTCGATGAGCGCCGGGTCCACCGTCGCCATCAGCGTCGCCTCGCCCGTCTCGGCCTGCGCGAGGTAGCGGCCGTACGGGTCCACGATCATCGAGTGCCCGAAGAACTCGATGCCGTCCGTCCCCGCCTCGGCCTCGAAGCCCGTGCGGTTGGGCGACGCGACGAACACGCCGTTCGCGATCGCGTGCGCGCGCTGCGCCGTGCGCCATGCGTCCACCTGCGCCGCGCCCCACTCGGCCTTCTCCGCCGGGTGCCAGCCGATCGCCGTGGGATAGAACAGGATGTCCGCGCCGAGCAGCGACGTGATGCGCGCCCCCTCGGGATACCACTGGTCCCAGCAGATCAGCACGCCGATCGTCGCGTAGCGCGTCTTCCACACCATGAAGCCGCCCGCCTCGCCGTCCGGCCCGCGGGCGCCCTTCGGCTGCGGCGGGTTCGCCGCGTCGCCCGGGGCGAAGTAGTACTTCTCCTCGAAGAGCGGGTCGTGCGGGATGTGCATCTTGCGGTAGACGCCCAGCAGCGCGCCGTCGGCGTCGATCACCGCCGCGCTGTTGCGGTAGACGCCCGGGCCCTGCTTCTCGTAGATCGGCACGACGAGCACGACCGCGAGCTCCTTGGCGACGGCCTGCAGCCGCTCCACCGTGGGGCCCGGCACCGGCTCGGCGATGTCGAAGCGCGACGCGTCGAGCTTCTTGCAGAAGTACGGCGCGTTGAAGAGTTCCTTGAGGCAGATGACCTGCGCGCCCTTGGCGGCGGCATCCCTGATGCGCCGCTCGGTCGCGACGAGCGTCTCGGCGGCGGTGGATTCCACGCCATCCTGGATGATGGCGACGGTGAACGGGGCTCGGGTGCTCATCCGGGGAATTTCACCCCGTCAGGTGCGCACCGCCACCACGATGTCCATCACGTTGGTGCCCGTGTCGCGCGCCGGGAGGAGCGCATCGGCGGCGCCGAGGGCGGCATGGGCGTCACAACGGGCGAGTGAGCGCCGCGGCGCGCCGTCCGCGGCGGCGCTGCGGCGCCACGATGCCGAGGAGACCAGCGCCCCCGCCGCCGGCGCGGGGCCGTCGCGCCCGTCCGTGCCCGCCGCGAGCACCCACGCCTGCTCCACGCCGAGGTCGTCGAGCACCTCGGCCGCCGACAGCGCCAGCTGCTGGCAGCGCCCGCCGAGCCCGTGGTCCGCGGGGAGCCGCACCGTCGTCTCGCCGCCCCACGCGAGCACCGCGCCGCGCGGCGCGCGCGCGAGGGCGTGCGCCACCACGCGCCCGGCCGCGGTGGCATCGCCCTGCAGCGGCGTGTGCGAGAGGAGCACCGGCCCCAGTCCCGCCGCCTGCGCCGCCGCCGCGACCGCATCGAGCGCGGCCGCGTTGCCCACGATGTACGGCTCCTCCACCTGCGCGAAGGCCGCGTGCCCCGGCTTGGGCGTCTCGGGCAGCAGTCCCGCGCGCATCGCGCCGAGCGCCGAGGCCACCGAGAGCGGGACGCGCACGGCCACCCCCGCCTCGCGCAGCACGCGCTCCACGTGCCCCGCCTGCAGCGGGTCGGGCGAGACCGGCCCGGATCCGATCATCGAGGGGTCCTCGTTGGGCACGTCGGCCAGCAGGATGGGGAGCACGCGCGCCCCCTGCAGCGCCACGGCGAGGCGGCCCGCCCCCCAGCGCGAGAAGCGCTTGCGCACCGCGTTGATCCGCGAGATCGGCACGCCGGCGCCGAGCAGCAGCGCGTGCAGCGCCGCGAGGTCCTCGGCGCGCACGCCGTCGATCGGCGCCCCGACGAGGCTCGAGGTGCCGCCGGAGACGAGCACGAGCACGACGTCGTCGCGCCCCACGCGCTCGGCGAGCGCCCCGAGCGCCTCGGCAGCGCGCGCCGAGCGCACGCCCGGCACGGGGTGGTCGCCGACGAGGGCGTCGACCGACGGGTGCGGCGGCGCGCTCTCGTGCGCGCCGACCACGAGGCCGCCGGCGATGGCCCGCTGCGACTCGGCCAGGGACGCGACGGCCGCCCCCGCCATGGCGGGAGCGGCCTTGCCGAGCGCGATGATCCAATGCGGCCGGTCGCGCCCCACCTCGAGCGCGACCTCGTGCGCCGCGAGGCCGTCGCGCACCACGCGCGCGGGGTCGGCGGCGGCGAGCGCCGCCGCGTAGCACTCGTGCAGCGTGGCGGCGGCGTCCCGCATGCGATGCGGCTCCCTAATTGGCGAGCGCCTTCTTCACGGCCTCGCCGAGCTCGGTGTAGGCCTCCTGCGAGAGCTCCCGGAAGGGACGCATCACGTGGGCGACCTTGCCGTCCTTGCCGATGACGAACACGACACGGCGGTAGACGTTCACGGCGGGGTACTTCACGTCGTACAGCGCGCCGGCGGCGCCGGCGGGATCGCTGACGAAGGTCTGCGGGAACTTCGCCTCTGCGGCCCAGGCCTGCTGGGTCTCGACGTCGTCGGTGCTGACGGCCAGCACCTTCACGCCGTTGCCGTTGTTGAAGAGCGTGGCGTACTGATCACGGTACGCCTCCATTTGGACCGTTCAGCCCTTGGTCCGGCTCTTCGGGAAGAAGGCGATGACGACGACCTGCCCGCGGAAGTCGGCGAGGCGGACGGGCATCGGCGCGACGCCGTCCTTGGTGCTGGCCGGGAGCGTGAAGTCCGGGGCCAGGTCGCCGACCTTGGGGCCGCCGGCGGGGGCGTCCTGTGCCATCGCCGGCGAGGCCAGCGCGAGGGCGAGGAACGCCGCGAGGGTTCTGAGTGTGAGTCGCATGCCTGAATGCTGGGGGAGGAAGGGCGGAACCGCCAGACGCGAGGTCGAACACCGCGGGCGGGGGTGACGTTCCCCGTGGTGCCGGGGCAGGTGATCCCGAGGTCCTGATCCGCGGCCGTGGCGGCCGCACGAGGCGTCAGGCGTCGACGACGCGCAGCGCGCCGGGCACGCTCGCGACCGTCACGCGCGCGCCGGCCGCGCGCCGGAGCTCGCCGTCCGCCTCGAACCAGGGCGCCTCGTCGAACGCGAGCGTCGCCGTCGCCGTGCGACGGTGCACCACGCGCGCGTGCGCGAGGTGCCCGCCGCCGACCGCGCGCGCGAGGATCGGCAGCCGGGCGAGGGGCGGCACGTCGTCGATCAGCACCGCGTCGAGCGCGCCGTCGTCGATCCGCGCCCCCGGCGCGATGTGGAAGGTGCCGCCGAAGTGCGCACCGTTGGAGAAGACCGCCAGCAGGTGCGCGCGCGGCGGCGCGCCGTCCACCGATACCGGCTCGCCGCGGTAGCCGAGGATCTTCTGCAGCGCGGTGGCGACGTAGACCGCGGGGCCGCGGAGGCGCCGCCAGCCGAGGCTGGCGCGCAGCACCGCGACGTCGAAGCCGAAGCCCGCGACGTTCAGGAACCAGGTGTCGTCGACGCGCCCCATGTCGACGCGCCGCTCGCGGACGCCGCCGTCGGCGAGCCGTTCGGCGAGCGCGCGCGGGTCGCGCGGGTCGAGGCCGAGGTTCTTGGCGAAGTCGTTGCCGGTGCCGGCGGCGAGCAGCGCCATCCGTGCGGGGCTTCCCGCCTGCGCGAGCGGGATGGCGCAGTTGCTCCACGTGCCGTCGCCGCCCGCGACGACGAGCGTCTCGATGCCGTCGGCGATCGCCTCGCGCACGAGCCGCGCCTCGTCCCCCGCCTGCGTCGTGCCGCGCACGTCGGTGAAGCCGCAGCGCGCGAAGGCGGCGCGGACGCCGGCGATCGCGCGGGCGCCGCGGCCGCGGCCCGAGGCGGGATTGTACAGCACGCGGACGGAGGCCAAGGAGCGGGGAGCGAGGGGGAAGGGGCAGGGCCGAGCGGGAGGGGAAAGTGCGAGGGGGAGGGCGCGTGCCGGAAGGGGACCGCTCCCCTCGACACTGCGTCCTCCCCCTTGATGCATCCCCTGCGCTTGGGCCCTTCTCCTACCCTCTCGCTCCTCGCTACTTCCCGCCCGCGAGCTGCCGCAGCACGTACTGCAGGATCCCGCCGTGCCGGTAGTAGTTCATCTCCTCCGGCGTGTCGATCCGGCTGCGGACCTGGAAGGTCTTGTCGCCCGCCTTCACGGTGAGCGTCGCGCGCGGGGTCATGGTGTCGCTCATGCCCTCGATCGTGATCTCCTCGAAGCCGGTGAGGCCGAGGCTCTGGCGGGTCTCGCCGTTCACGAACTCGAGCGGGATCACGCCCATCCCCACGAGGTTGGAGCGGTGGATCCGCTCGAAGCTCTCGGCGATCACCGCGCGCACGCCGAGGAGCATCGTGCCCTTGGCGGCCCAGTCGCGCGACGAGCCGGTGCCGTACTCCTTGCCCGCGATGATCACGAGCGGCGTGCCGGCCGCCTGGTACGCCATCGACGCCTCGTAGAACGAGGTCGGCTCGGCGTCCGGGGCGGTGCGGGTCCACCAGCCTTCGAGGCCCGGCGTGAGGTCGTTCTTGAGGCGGATGTTCGCGAACGTGCCGCGCATCATCACCTCGTGGTTGCCGCGCCGGGCGCCGTACGAGTTGAAGTCCTTCTTCTCCACGCCCAGCGACTTGAGCCACGCGCCGGCCGGCGACTTCTCCGCGATCGAGCCCGCGGGGGAGATGTGGTCGGTCGTGATCGAGTCGCCGAACAAGCCGAGCACGCGCGCCTTGGCGATCGGCTTCACGCCCGGCGGGGTCATCGTCATGCCCTCGAAGTACGGCGGGTGCTTCACGTAGGTCGACTTGTCGTCCCACACGTAGCGGTCGCCGGTCGGCGCCTGGATCGCCTTCCACTCGGCGTCGCCGCCGAAGACGTCGGCATACTCCTTCTCGAACTGCTCGCGCTTCACGGAGCGGAGCACCGTGTCCTCGACCTCCTGCGTGGTCGGCCAGATGTCGCGCAGGAAGACCGGGCCCCTGGCGCCCACGCCGATCGGCTCCTTGTCGAAGTCGATGTCCATCCGACCGGCGAGCGCGTAGGCCACGACGAGCGGCGGCGAGGCGAGGTAGTTGAAGCGCGTCTGCGGGTTGACGCGGCCCTCGAAGTTGCGGTTGCCCGAGAGCACCGCCGCCACCGTGAGCTTGCCGTCGTCGATCGCCTTGCTGATGGTCTCGGGCAGCGGGCCCGAGTTGCCGATGCAGGTCGTGCAGCCGTAGCCGACGATCTGGAAGCCGAGCGTGTTGAGGGCGGGCTGCACGCCGGCCTTGTCGAAGTAGTCGCGCACGACCTTCGAGCCCGGCGCCAGCGAGGTCTTCACCCAGGGCTTGGTGACGAGTCCCGCGGCCACGGCCTTCTGCGCCAGCAGGCCCGCCGCGAGCATCACGCTCGGGTTGCTCGTGTTGGTGCAGCTCGTGATCGCGGCGATCACCACCGCGCCGTCCCTGAGCTCGAACTCGTGGCCGCGGTGCGCGGTCTTCACGGCCGTCGGCGTGAGGTCGACCGCGGGGCCGCCCTCGGCCACCATCGTCGCCGCGGCCGAGCCGGGCTCCTTCGCGCCGTTCTTCACGGCGGCCGCCGCGGCGAGGCGCTCCCTCTCCGCCTTGAACGACTCCGCGTAGTTCGCCTTCACGTTGGTGAGCGCGATCCGGTCCTGCGGGCGCTTGGGGCCCGCGAGCGACGGCACGACGGTCGACAGGTCGAGCTCGAGCGTGTCCGTGTACACCGGGTCGGGCGTGTCCTTCGTGCGGAAGAGACCCTGCGCCCTGGTGTAGGCCTCGACCAGCTTCACCTGGTGCTCGCTGCGGCCCGAGAGGCGCAGGTACTTGAGCGTCTCCTCGTCCACCGGGAAGAAGCCCATCGTCGCGCCGTACTCGGGCGCCATGTTCGCGATCGTCGCGCGGTCCGCCAGCGCGAGCCCCTCGAGGCCCGGGCCGTAGTACTCGACGAACTTGCCCACGACCTTCTTCTTGCGGAGCATCTCGGTGCAGGTGAGCACCAGGTCGGTCGCGGTCGCGCCGAGCGGCAGCTTGCCCGTGAGCTTGAACCCGATCACCTCGGGGATGAGCATCGACACCGGCTGGCCCAGCATCGCCGCCTCGGCCTCGATGCCGCCCACGCCCCAGCCGAGCACGCCGAGGCCGTTGATCATCGTCGTGTGCGAGTCCGTGCCCACGAGCGAGTCGCAGTACACCGCCTTCTGGCCGTCCTCCTCGCCGACGAACGCCA
>ERZ1645185.641-NODE-641-length-14590-cov-8.559340_pt1 | contig 14590 bp, 14 predicted proteins | sample MGYA00575351_ERZ1645185 | MGnify/ENA primary metagenome ERZ1645185 (study PRJEB40838, sample SAMN11284767) | freshwater sediment metagenome | isolation source: river sediment | host: Sediment | place: India: Jana village, Kanpur | collected 2015-12-17 ...
TGCGTCGCACGTCGTTCCCCGAAACCGTGTGGGGGCGTTTCTCGGCCGGTCGCGAAGGCACCGTGCGCTGGTACCGCCGCGTGGTCGATCGTCTGCGCGAAGTGGGCTTCGATGCGCCCATTGTTGATGAGCTGGAAACGGCGGCGGCGGGGTTGGAGCAGGCCTGAGTTCTTGTTGATGCCGGCGCAGTAATACGTGGTACGGAAGCTTGTCGAACGGGAGTTGGTGTAGCGGGAGTTGGTGTAACGGGATCTAGAACAACGGGAAAAACCAAACGCCGAATTGCAGTTCCCGTCGTCCCAACTCCCGTCGTCCCAACTCCCGTGGTACCCGCCCCCGTTGCACCAGCTCCCGTCGTCCCGCGCACCTTCCCCCCCCACCACCTAGACAGGCGACCATGCTGATTGCCCTCCTCGCGCTCTCGATCGCCCAGCCTCCCCGCGCGGCCACACTCGAAATCTCTCCGGCCAATCCCATCGTGGTGGCTGAGGATACGCTGCGATTGCGTGCGCGCGTGCTTGACGCCAACGGGCAGCCGGTGCCGGGCGCGAGCATCCGCTTCATTGCGGCTGGCGGCCGATTCGAAGGGGAAGTGCAGCCCGATGGGCTCGTGAAGTCGGGGAGCACGGGCACACTGCCGGTCACGGTGGTGGCACAGATGGCGGGGCAGCCCACCATCACGCAGCGCATTGAAGTGCGCATGGTGCCCGGCCCTGCGGCCAGCATCGCGCTCGATGCGGCACCCACGCGTTTGGTGAGCGGTCAGCGCTTCGTGTTGGTCGCGTCGGTGAAGAGTGCCGCGGGCGACAAGCGCGACGATCGGGTGCAATGGACCAGCAGCAACCCGGCGGTGGTTGCGGTGAACGCGGATGGCCTGGTGGAGGCCAAGGCGACCGGTCGCGTGACGCTCACCGGGCGCGTGGATCGCGCGACGGTCACGCATGCCGTGCAGGTGGTGGCCGGACGACTGAGTGGTATCACTCTGTCGCCGTCGGCCAAGGAAGCGCGCACCGGCGATGTCATTCGTTTTGCGGTGACCGCCAAGGACGCGGCCGGCAAGCCCATTGCCGGTCTGACGCCAAGTTGGAGCTTCAGCCCCGGTCAGGGTGTCATCGACGCCGATGGTGCGTTCACGGGCTACGACGGTGGCACCTACGTGATCACCGCCACCATCGGCACGCAAAGCGCGCAGGCGGTGGTGCGCCTCACCCCGCGTGATGTGCGTCGTCCTGCCACGGTGGTGGGACGGTTGCCGCGCACCGGCTTCACCACCGAAGAAGTGTGGCTGCATCCCACACGGGAGATCGCCTACCTCGGCACCGGCTCCGGTGGCGACCGCATGTTCACCATCGACATCACCGACAAGAGCAAGCCGGTGGTGACCGACTCCATCGTGGAGAACACACGACGCGTCAACGACATCATGACCAATCCCGCGGGCACGCACCTCGTGTTCACGCGTGAAGGCGCAAGCGACCGCAAGAACGGCATCGTCATCGCAAGCCTCGACGATGCGCTGCACCCCAAGAAGTGCGCCGACTTCACCGAAGGGCTCACGGGTGGTGTGCACAGCACCTTCGTGTACAAGCAGGAGAAGTACGGCACGCACATCTACCTCACCAACGACGGCACCGGCGCCATTCACATCATCGACTGGAACAATCCGTGCCAGCCGAAGACCGCCGCCGTGTGGAAGACGCCGCGCCCTGATGCCGGCCGCTCGCTGCACGACATCGATGTGCAGGACGGGCTTGCGTACTTGAGCTACTGGAACGACGGGCTGGTGATTCTCGACATCGGCAACGGCATCAAGGGTGGCAGCCCGAGCAACCCGCAGTTGGTGAGTCAGTACAAGTACGATCTCAACGACATGTACCGGCAGGTGGAAGCCGCCGGCGGCCCGGGCTTCATTCGCGGTACGCACACCGCCTGGCGTCACAAGAACTACGTGTTCATCGCCGACGAAGTGTTCCCCTCGGCGCCCGTGAAAGGCGCGAAGGACGCGAGCGCCGGCCGTGCCTATGGTCGTTTGCAGGTGATTGATGTGAGCGACATCAGCAAGCCCAAGAGCGTGGCCTTCTACGAGCCTGAATACGGCGGCGTGCACAACGTGTATGTGGCCGGTGACACACTGTACATGGGCGCCTACAACGCCGGCTTCCGCGCCTTCGACATCAGCGGCGAATTGCGCGGCGACCTGCGCGCGCAGCAGCGTGAGATGGTGCACGTGAACACCGCCGACATGGACGGCTACGTGAAGAACGCCGCCATGACCTGGGGCGTGGTGGTGCGCAACGGCCTCGCGTACGTGAACGACATGTACAACGGCCTCTGGATTGTGCGCATGGAACCCAAGCCCGAACCGAAGAAGAACGCCATCGTACCCTGAGGCACACCCGATGCGTGCGTTGTTCCCGTGGTTCAAACTCCCGTCGTTCCAACTCCCGTGGTACCAGCTCCCGTTGCTCTCGCTCCCGCTCTTCGCGGGCGCCGAGCTCCGGGCGCAGTACCCGACCAGGACGTACACCGCCCTCGTCGCCAGCGAGAGCGTCGATCGCGTGGCCGTCATCGAATTCGGCCCGCAGGGCGCCAAGGTCGTACGGCAGCACGATGTGGGGGTGATGCTCGCCGACCCGGACGGCCCGCACGGACTCGCCGTAACGCCTGATGGTGCGCACTACTACGTGACCACCGCGCATGGCACGCCATACGGCGTGCTCTGGAAGTTCGATACGCGCACCAACGCGTACGCGGGGCAGGTCATGCTGGGCAACTTCCCCGCCACGTTGCAGGTGACCCCCGACGGCAGCAAAGCCGTGGTGGTGAACTTCAACCTGCACGGCGACATGGTGGCGAGCGATGTCAGCGTGGTGCGCACCGACAGCCTGCAGGAAGTCGCGCGCATCACCACCTGCGCCATGCCGCACGGGTCGCGCGTGAACAGCAACGGCACACGGCACTACAGTGTGTGCATGATGGACGAGCAGCTCGTGGAGATCGATCTCGACGGGCTGCAGGTGTCGCGGCACTTCCTGCTCACGAAGGGCGTCGAGCAGGGTATGAGCGGAGCGCCACCGGTGCGCGGCACAACCGATGCCGCGCACGCCGGGCACGACATGAGCGGGCACGGACTCGCGCAGCCCGCGGCCGGCAGCACCACCTGCTCACCCACGTGGGCGCAGCCGAGCCCCGACGACAAGACCGTATGGGTGGCGTGCAACGGCACGAGTGATCTGGTGGAAATCGACGTGCCCAGTTGGACCATGCGTCGGCGCATTCCCGCCGGAAATGGTGTGTACAACCTCGCCATCACGCGCGACGGCACGAAGCTTGTCGCCACCAACAAGCGCGGGCAAAGCGTGAGTGTGCTCGACGCCAAAACCGGCGCCGTACTGGCCACGCTGCCCACGCAGCGCCGCGTGGTGCACGGCGTAGCCATCACGCACGACGACCGCTACGCCTTCGTCACGGTGGAAGGCGTGGGCAGCGAACCCGGTACGGTGGAGATCATCGATCTCGTCGCGTTGAAGACCGTCGCCCGTGTCGAGGTGGGGCAGCAGGCCGGCGGGATTGATATAGTCCCGGGGCGGTGATGGTGGTGGTGTCTGGGTTGGTTTAACCGCAGACGGGAGACGGCAGGAACCACAGACGGGCGACGACAGGAACCGCAACCGCCAAACAGACCAGGCAAAACAGGCTGAACCGACAGAACGGGAATTGGGGGCAATCAAAAAACGAGAGCCCAAATGCTTCCCACTGTTCGGTCGGTTCCGTCTGTTCTGCCTGTTTTGTATGGCTGTTCCTGCTGTCTGTGGTTCCTGCCGTCTGCCGTCTGCTATTGAACCAACTCGCCAACAATCACACGCCAACCGCGCCGTACGTCCGGTCCACATACTCGTTCAGGATCACCAAAAACTCCGGAACGATATTGTCCCCCTTCAGCGTCGTGAACAGCTTGCCATCCACGTACACCGGCGCCTTGGGTTCTTCGAACGTGCCGGGCAGCGAGATGCCGATGTTGGCGTGCTTCGACTCACCCGGTCCGTTCACCACGCATCCCATCACGGCGACTTTCATTTCCACCACGCCGGGCTTGCTCTCGCGCCACACGGGCATCTGCTCGCGCAGATAGCCCTGAATGTCTTCGGCCATGCGCTGGAAGAAGGTGCTGGTGGTACGGCCGCAGCCCGGGCACGCCGTGACCTGCGGCGCGAACGAGCGCAGGCCGAGTGACTGCAGAATCTGCTGCGCCACGAACACTTCTTCGCGGCGGTCGCCGCCGGGCTTGGGGGTAAGCGACACGCGAATGGTGTCGCCGATGCCTTCGCTGAGCAGAATGGAGAGCGCCGCGGCCGACGCGATCACGCCCTTGTTGCCCATGCCGGCTTCGGTGAGCCCCAGGTGCAGCGGGTAGTCGCACCGCTTGGCCAGTCGACGGTAGCACTCCACGAGGTCCTGCACCACGGAGATCTTGGCGCTCACGATGATCTTGTCGTGCGCGAGCCCCACTTCTTCCGCCAGTGCCGCGGAACGCAGCGCGCTTTCGAGCATCGCGTCCATGTACACGTCTTTCGCGTCGCGCGGCGTGGCCGACGACGCGTTGGCGTCCATCATGTCGGTGAGCAGGTTCTGGTCGAGTGAGCCCCAGTTCACGCCAATACGAACCGGCTTGTCATGGTCGATGGCCGCCTGCACGATGGTCGTGAAGTTCGTGTCGCGGTGCTTCGTGCCCACGTTGCCCGGGTTGATACGGTACTTGTCGAGCGCCGCCGCCGCCTTGGGGTACTTGGTGAGCAGCAGGTGCCCGTTGTAGTGGAAGTCGCCGATGAGCGGGACATCGAGTCCCATATCGTCGAGCCGCTGCCGGATCTGGGGGACCGCCTGCGCCGCCTCGTCGTTGTTGACCGTAATGCGCACCTTCTGCGAGCCGGCCTCGAACAGCGCCGCCACCTGTTCGGCGGTACCGGCGGCGTCAGCCGTATCGGTGTTGGTCATGGACTGCACGACCACGGGGGCCGACGAACCCACGGGTACGCCACGCACCTTCACCGTGACGGTGGGACGACGGCTACCAAACCCTGCGGCGGAGGACGACACGATACGCACCCTGCGAAAAGAAGTGACCGGAAGGACGACCGGGAAAGCTAGCGCGCCCCGGTAGTGCTCCCCAAGTTCCCGAGTATGGCTGAACAACCCCAAGAAGAACACGAAATGGCCCCCGGGAGTGCCGAGGGTGAGCCCGCTGGTGCCGCCTCATCGGCCGGAGCGGCCGACACGGCCCGTCCCGCCAAGAAGTCGTTCGTCCGCCGCCACTGGCTGGCCGTCACCCTGCTCACGGTGCTGGGTTTGCCCGCCGTGGGATTGGCCACGTGGACCGCGGCAGCACTGTCCTGGAGCTATTCCGAAGGCTCACGGGCCGGCTTCGTGCAGAAGATCTCCAAGAAGGGGTGGCTCTGCAAAACGTGGGAAGGCACGCTGTACACCGACATCGCGAAGGGATTCCGGTCGGACAGCTTCTCCTTCAGCGTGCGCAGCGATTCGATCGCCAAGGCCATTAGCGACCTCAGCGGCAAGCGGGTGACGGTGACCTATCAGCAGCACATCGGGGTACCCACCTCGTGCTTTGGTGAAACCGAATACTTCGTGACAGCCGTACAGGCTTCACCGGAGTGATCGGACCCACCGTGCACGACGGTCCGGCGGCCGCGATGGCGGCGCCGGCAGGATCTCACTGAAATAAGGAGTTGTTGCATGACGCGTACCCTGCGTGCCCTTGTCGCCATGGCGGCGATTGCTGCCCCGGCCGCCCTATCGGCTCAGACGGCCGACAAGCCGGTCACCTTTGGTGTGAGCGGTGGCTTGTCGCTGCCCATTGGCGACAGCGGCGAAGGGCTCAATTCGGGTTACAACATCACCGGCCACGTGTTCTTCAAGCCGGCCTCGCTCAAGTCCATCCGCCTTCGTGGTGACGTGAGCTTCGATCGCTGGTCCGTCGAGGGCGAAGATGATGCCAGCAGCCGCGCGCTCGGCTTCTCGGGCAACGCGATCTACGACTTCCCCACGCAGTCCACGTCGATGGTAAAGCCGTACGTGCTCGGCGGCTTGGGCATCTACAACGGCAAGGCGACCGGCTCGTTCGGCAACGTGGACGTGTCGGTGAGCGACACCAACCTCGGCCTGCAGGTTGGTGGTGGCCTCACGTTCCAGCTGTCCGGCTTCTCCACCTTCGCCGAAGCCAAGTTCGTGAATGTGTTCGGTGACGGCGGCAGCACGCGGTACATCCCGATCACGTTCGGCGTGCGCTTCTAGTCAGACACGCTGTGGCCATATCGGCAGCGGTACGGCACACAGCATCGCAGAACAGACAGAACCGGCAGAACCGGCCGAACAGGTAACACCGGACCACTCGTCTGGTTGTCCCGTTCCCGCCGTTCTGCCGGTTCTGCCTGTTCGGCCTGTTCTGCAGAGCGGTGCCCTTTTCCCGGCATTAGAGTTGAAGGCATGAGCGATCCAAACGGGAAACCCATCGTCATCATCGGCGCCGGCGTGGCCGGTCTGGTGGCCGCCATTGAATTGCAGGCCGCCGGCCGATCGGTTGTTGTGCTCGACGCCGCGCCCGAGGTTGGAGGGCGCGTGCGCACCACGGTGCGCGACGGGCTCGTCATCGATCACGGCTTTCAGGTGCTGTTCACGGCGTACCCCACGCTGCGGCGGTATCTCGATTTCGATCGTCTGGCCCTGCGCAAATTCCTGCCGGCAGCACGCATTGCGCGCGACGGGCAGGTCTCGCTCATTGGCGATGCGCTCGCCGATCCGGGGCTGTTGCTCGATACCATCTTTGCGCGTGCCATCGGCGTGGGCGACAAGTTGCGACTACTCGCGCTGCGGCGCTTCGCCCAGCAACTCAGTATCGACGATTGCTATGGTGCACGCTTCGCAAGCATCAGTACGCGCGATTTTCTCACGGCGCGTGGGTTCGGCGCGCCGGTCATCGACGGCTTCTTCGCGCCGTTCTACGGTGGCATTCTGCTCGATCGCACCCTCGCCACCAGCGCGAGCATTCTGCTCTTCACCTTCAAGATGCTCGCCGACGGTGACACCGTGGTGCCGGCCGGTGGCATTGGCGCGCTCACGCAGCAGATGGCCGCGCGTCTCGTTGCCGGCACGGTGCGCACCAACTGCGCGGTGCGCGCACTGGTGGTCGTGAACGAGCGCGTGACGGGTGTACGGTTGCACGATGACACCGAACTCGAGGCGGCCCAGGTGGTGCTCGCTACCGACGCGCCGGCCGCCGCTGCACTGGCACGTACTGCGGGGCTCACCCTGCCCGAACCGTCGGGGGCACGCGGCTGCACCACGCTGTACTACACGGCGCGCACCAGCCCCATTCCCGGCAAGGCGCTGTGGCTCAACGCCAACACGAACGCTGTAGTCTCGCACGCGGTCACGCTCACCGACGTTGCGCCAGAATATGCCTCCAACGGTCGCACGCTCATCGCTGCCACCAGCGTGGGCGCTGCCGCCGATCTCGACGACGCGACCCTCGATGCCGCCGCGCGTGCCGAGTTGGCTGCCATGGGCAAAGTCCCCCCGGCCGCGCTTGCGCTCGATCGCGTGGCCCTCTGGCGCGTGCCCTATTCGCAGTACGAACAGGCGCCCGGCTGGCGGGAACATCGCCCCAGCATCGCGTGTGGTATGCAGGGACTCTGGCGCGCCAGCGAGACGCTGCATTCCAGCTCCCTCGAAGGCGCGGCGCGTGGTGGAGAAATGGCGGCCAAGGCCATTCTGCACGCTACGTGACTTCGTGTTGTTCTCTCTTGTTCAAATAGGTATGCGCAATCACCACCGATCAATCGTTGCGGCCAACATGCTCGCCCTGTGCGTCGCCGCGCCCGTGCTGCAGGCACAAGGTTCGCTCCGCGAGCAAACGGCAACGACTGGGGCCACACCGCAGCATGTCATCTCGGTCAATCCGTTTCTGCCACTCGCCGGATACTTCCAGGGCGAGTACGAGCGGCGCGTACAGGACAACGTGAGCGTGGCCGTGAGTGCCTCGCTCGCCAAATTCGACAACCGTCGCTATCAGAACCTCGACGTGAAGCTGCGGCTCTATCCGCAGGAGCGCGCGCTCGAAGGGCTTGGTCTGGCCGCCGGGCTCGGCGTGGGGCGCGCCCTCGAAGACGACGAATTGCTGCCGTGTGAACCGGTTACGAGTTGCACGCCCCAGTTGAAGCTGGGCAAGTACGTGTCGGCGCCTACGTTCAGCGTTGAGGGGCAGTATCAGTGGCTCTTCGGTCGCACGAAGGCCACCGCGGTTACCGTAGGCGGCGGCGTGAAGCGCTACTTCTTCGGCAGCGACGCGGCGCAGAACATTCAGGAGTTCGTGCCCACCGGGCGCCTCACCATTGGCTGGGCGTTTCGTTAAATGACGGCCTCCTCGAAGTTGACGCGAAGGCTCGCCGCGGCCCTGCTGATGAGTGGCGCAGCCGCAACGGCGGAAGCGCAGGGTCCGAGCAAGATCGTTTCGATCAATCCCTTTCTGCCGCTCGCGGGGTACTTCCAGGGCGAGTTCGAAGGGCGCGTGCGTGACAACCTGGCCATCGCGGTCAGCGGTGCGCACATGCGACTCGACGACCTCTACACCTCGGCCGACGTGAAGCTGCGGTTCTATCCAGCCGGTCGCGCACTGCAGGGTTTTGGCCTGTCCATGGGCCTCGGTTACGGTCGCGTGAAGAACGACGACATTTTCTTCGACTGCCTGTCGCTGCCACCGGGACAGTCGGGGGCGTGCCCCGCCATCAACGATGGACAATCGGCAACCGGGGCCAGCGCATCGGTAGAGGCGCAATACCAATGGCTGCTGGGCAAGCAACGCAACACGGCCGTCACGTTGGGCGCTGGCGCCAAGCGCTTCTACATCGACGACACGAACGTCAACGGGTACGATCTGTATCAGGAGTTCGTTCCCACGCTGCGCCTTACGATTGGTTATGCCTTTCGCTAACGTCGGCGGTTCACGGTACGCTCACACTCAAACGGCACACTCATGACGACAATTTTCATGCGCATGCGGCAACTGGCCGGTGTGCTGGCGCTCGCGGCAACGGCAACCGCCGCCGAAGCGCAGGCGCCCACGCGCATCGTGTCGATCAATCCGTTCCTGCCGCTGGCGGGTTCGTTCCAGGGCGAGTTCGAAACGCGCATTCGCGACAACATGTCCGTTGCCGTAAGCGGGTCGTATCTCTCGTTCGGTGACGACAACGACGACAACTATACCAACGCCGACATCAAGCTGCGGTTGTACCCGTCGGAGCGGGCCCTGCAAGGTTTCGGCATTGCCGCCGGCCTGGGTGTTGGCCGTCAGACCGCCGTCACCGAGTTCGTGTGCATCGAGGCGTCGTCGGTCGAATGCATCAACCGGCGCGTAAGCGCCACGGGCGCCACCTTCTCGGTCGAGATGCAGTATCAGTGGCTGCTCGGCACCAGTCGCAATACCGCCGTAACGGTTGGTGGCGGTGCCAAGCGCTACTACATCGATGAATCGCGCAACGGTATCAATCTGTACACCAACTACGTGCCAACGCTCCGACTGACGGTGGGATACGCGTTCAAATAGTGTTGGTGTGGCGGCGGGTTGGTTCAAGAGCAGACGGCAGTGGGCAGGAACTACAGACGGCAGAGGGCAGGAACTGCAGAGGGCGGACGGCAGGAACTGCAAAAGCCAAACAGAACAGGCAGAACAGACTGAACCGACAGAACGGGAATTGGGGGCACTCAAAAATGAGAACCCATATCCTTTCCACTGTTCTGTCGGTTCAGTCTGTTCTGCCTGTTTTGTATTGCAGTTCCTGCTGTCTGCAGTCCCTGCTGTCTGCCGTCTACCGGATCAGAACTTGAACGAGATGCCGCCGAAGATCAGCGGGATGTCGCCGAAGCCAACCTGGCCGAACACGCTGGTGCCGCCGGCGAGCTTGTAGCGCGCGCCGCCCTGAATGCCGAAGCCGCTGTCGGTGTTGCTCGCGTCCACGCCACCGAGGCTGCCGGTGCCTTCCACGTCGGCCGACACGCGGATGAAGCCAACGCTCGCGCCGGCGTACAGGTCGAGGCGCGGCTGCGACGCCACGGGGAAGTGCACGTTGCCGATGGCCATGATCGGCATGGAGGTGACGGTGATCTTGGTGCCGAGCGCCGACTCGCTGTCGCGCTGGAAGCCGAGCATGCCACCTACGCCGAGCGTGAACTTGCCGAGGGGCAGGACGCCTACTTCAGCCATGCCACCGAGGCCGATGCCGTCGTTGTCACCGCCGAGCATCACGCCCAGCGAGGCTACGCGCGAGCCCTTGGTGAAGCCATCGGTGGACTGCGCCGACATCATGGCCGGCACCGCGATCATGGTGGCGCCGACAGCGGCGCGCAGCATGCGTGCAAACATCGTGTTCACTCCTCGCAAAGGAATCGTTAGTCCAACTGATGAACCGCGCATCATAACCGCGCGGTCCGGACCATGCCAGCCGCGAGCCGTGAAACGTGCACGGCTGGGTGCAAACCGCAGAAATCTCAGCGCTTGATCAAGCTCAGCAGTTCGCGCAGGTCATGTACGGTGTGAGCGGCGCCGGCGGCGATGAGGCGCTCGGGCGATACGAGTTCGGCATAGCCGATGACCGTCATGCCGGCTGTGAACGCACCGAGTACACCAAGCGGACTGTCTTCCACGACAATGGTGCGCGCCGGGTCGAAGCCCAACATGTGTGCCGCGTGCAGAAACAGATCGGGCGCCGGCTTGGGGCGCGCGACGTCAACGGCGCTGAACCGTCGCTTGTCGAAACGCGCGAGCAATCCGGTGGTGCCCAGCGTGGTCTGCATCTTCTCGTGTTCGCCGTTGCTGGCTACACCGTAGCCGATGCCCGCGGCATCGAGCGCGTCGAGCAGCTCCACAATGCCACGCACCGGCTCGACCTCATTCGCCAGCGCCACCTTCACGTCGGCGTAGAAGCGCGGCAGCAACGTATCGGGTGGCGTGTGTCCCAGTTGCTCGGTGACAATCTCGATGCAGCGCGCCATGGAGTTGCCGAGGTACGTGGCGAGCGACTGTTCGGTGGTGGTGGGAAGGCCAATCTCGGTGAGCAGCCCGGCCCACACCCTGCTGGTGATGCGCTCACTGTCTACCAGCACACCATCGCAATCGAACAGGATGCCATCGTAGCGGACCTCGTTGAAGACGAGGCCCGCGTTGGTCGAGGAGGTTGTCACAGTGCGGCGGTGGCGAGCGCGGCGTGTGCCTGTGCGATCTGCGCCTGCACGGCGTCGGGCCCCGTGCCACCAGCAATGTTGCGGGCCGCCAGCGACGCTTCGGCGCCCAGCGCATCGCGCGCATCGCTGCCGAAGAGCGCGTGCGCCTTGCCGAAGGCATCGGCGGGCAGGTCGGTCATCTCGATGCCCGCTTCTTCCGCCTGCCGTACGAGCGAGCCCACCGCGCCGTGGGCTTCGCGGAAGGTGGCGCCCTTCTTCACGAGATAGTCGGCGAGGTCGGTCGCCATCATGGCGCTGCTCACCGCGGCGCGCATGCGGCCGCGCTCGAAGCGCAGTTCACTGATGGCGCCCGCCATGGCCGGCAGCACGAGATGCAACAGGTCGACGGCGTTGAACAGCGCGCGCTTGTCGTCCTGCAAGTCCTTGCTGTAGCCACTCGGCAATCCCTTGATGGTCCCCAGCAGCGACACCAGGTCGCCCAGCACACGCGCTCCACTGCCACGCGCGAGTTCGAATACATCGGGATTGCGCTTCTGCGGCATCATGCTGCTGCCGGTGCTGAAGCCGTCGCCGAAGCGCACGAAGCCGAATTCACTTGAGCCGTACACGATGAGATCTTCGGCAATGCGCGAGCAGTGCACCGCCGTCATGGTGCACACGAACAGTGTTTCCGCCACGAAGTCGCGGTCGCCCGTGGCGTCGATGCTGTTGGGCGAGATGCTCACGAATTCGAGCTCGTCGCGCAGCAGGTCGCGCGGCACCGGGAACGCCGAGCCGGCGATGGCGCCTGAGCCAAGCGGCAACACGGCCGCGTTGCGCATCGCGTTGGCGAGACGCACACGATCGCGCTCGAGCGGCCAGAAGTGCGACAGCAACCAGTGCGCACCGCTCACGGGCTGCGCGCGCTGCAGATGCGTGTACGCGGGCAGGATGGCGTCGGCGATGGTTTCCGCCTGCGACAGCAGCGCCTGCTGCAGCTCACGAATGGCGGCGTCGAGTTTGCGGCACGCGTCCATGGTCCAGAGTCGCGAAGCCGTGGCCACCTGATCGTTCCGCGAGCGGCCCGTGTGCAGCTTGGAGGCCACCGTGCCCGCTTCTTCGTGCAGCAGGCGGTCGATCATGGTGTGGATGTCCTCGTCGGTCGCGATGGGCTGCGCGCCGTCGGCCAGGCGCAACGCCACCCGATCGAGCCCGGCCCTCACCGCTTCGGCCTCGTCGGGTGTGTATACGCCAGCCTTGCTCAGTGCGAGCGCCCACGCCTTGGAGAGGCGAATGTCGTGCGGCCAGAGACGGAAGTCGGTGCCGATGGAGCGGTTGATGGCGTCGAGCAGCGGTGACGGACCACCGGCGAAGCGACCGCCCCAGAGTTTATGCGTTCCGGATTCGTTGGACATCTGAATGGATATGATGAGAGATCAGTGGAACTGATCAGGTTTGGATGCGGGGTTCAAGTCACGCGGTACGCGAGGCTACGTGCGGATGTACGCGCGCAACTTCCGTAGCACCCGTTCCCGACCTTCCGGGCTGCGGCAGATGATGAGCACCGTGTCGTCGCCGGCAATCGTACCGGCCACATCGGGCCATTCGAGCTGATCGAGGACCTCGGCCACCGGCTGGGCGCCACTCTTCATGGTGCGGGCCACCACCAGCACCTGCACGCCTTCCACGCTGGTGAGCAACTCGGGGAGCATGCGCTCGAGGCGGGCGAGTGCATCGCCGCCCGTGGCCGCGCCGTCGGAGAAGGCGTACCGCGCGCGTCCCTGGCTGTCGGGGATGCGTGCCAGTCGCAGTTCGCGCAGGTCGCGGGAGAGCGTGGACTGCGTGACCTCCCACCCGCGTTTGGCGAGCTGCCGTCGCAACTCCTCCTGACTGGCCACCGCCTGCGCCGTGACGATGTCGCGGATGACGGTATGGCGATCGTGTTTGTCGCTCACTCGCAGAAGCTCGTTCGGGAGGCACGGAGGTGGGGAGGCACGGAGGGGGGAGAGGCACGAACGTCTCCCCGACCGTGATCGGCGCCGATTGACACCGCCCCGATGCAAAATTATGCATTAATAGTGCATAGTATGCTAAAGCGAATCAACCGTCTTCCGTATCACTGATCGTGCCCGAGTCTTCTGCACTTCCGACCTACCGCGTGGGTGTCCTGGGGGCGTCCGGATATTCCGGGCGCGAACTGTGCACCCTCATCATGGGGCACCCGCAGTTCGAGTTGGCGTTTGCCACGGCCAACACGCAGCGCGGGACCACGTTGCGCGTGCGCGCGAACGGTCGTGTGCACGATGTGCCCATGATCGCGCCCGAGGAGGCGGATCTCGCGGGTGTGGATCTCGTATTCGCGGCGTTGCCACACGGTGCCAGCGCCGAGTGGATTGCCAAGGTCATTGCGGCAGGCACGAAGGTGGTGGACCTGTCGAGTGACTTGCGCCCTGGGCATGGTGGTGTGACGCACGCGCTGCCGGCCGGTGTGCCGGCCGATGCCCCATATGGTATGCCCGAGCTGTTCCGCAGCGATGTGCAGGGGGCGAGCGTGGTGGCCAACCCCGGCTGCTATGCCACCAGCATTCTCGTGGCGTTGGCGCCGCTGGCCAAGGCGGGGCTCATCGCGCCGGGTGGTACCGTGAGCATCGCCGCCGCGAGCGGCGTGAGCGGCGCCGGCGCCAGTCCCAAGCTGGAACTGCTTTTCGCCGAAGTCACCGAAGACTACCGCGCGTACGGCGTGGGCAATGCGCATCGTCATCTCTTCGAGATGCGCGCCACGCTGCAGCGCCTGGGCGCCGACTGCGACCTGCTGTTCACGCCGCACCTGCTGCCAGTGGATCGGGGCATTCTCAGCACCATTACGGTGCCGCTGTCGCGCGACCTTGATGACGCACTCGAACCGTATCGCGCAGCCTACGCCAACGAGCCGTTCGTGGAACTGACCACGGGCTTGCCGAGCCTCGCCGACGTGCAGCACCGCAACGTGGTGCGCATTGGTGCCGTGAAGCCGACCGGCATGCGCCAACCCACGCTGCTCGTGTTCAGCGCCATCGACAACCTGGTGAAGGGCGCCGCCGGGCAGGCCGTGCAGAACGCCAACATCATGCTGGGCGTGGCAGAGGCGTCGGGTTTGCAGCGATAGCAGTTCAACAGCAGCGACGCGTCATCGGGGAGTCGGTTCAACAGCAGACCGCAGACGGCAGGAACCACAGACCGCGGGGGCGCAGGCACTACGCAGCGTGCACCGCAACATCGTGACCGCTCCCCGCACTTCCGCCCGTCGAGCTTCCGTAGTCCGCTGTTCCGTAGTTCCAACTCCCGTAGTTCCAACTCCCGTAGTTCCAACTCCCGTAGTTCC
>ERZ1645185.642-NODE-642-length-14585-cov-5.235513_pt1 | contig 14585 bp, 12 predicted proteins | sample MGYA00575351_ERZ1645185 | MGnify/ENA primary metagenome ERZ1645185 (study PRJEB40838, sample SAMN11284767) | freshwater sediment metagenome | isolation source: river sediment | host: Sediment | place: India: Jana village, Kanpur | collected 2015-12-17 ...
AAAGGCCGTTTTCTGGACGGAAAACTGAACGCCAGCGCCGCCGTATTCCGCAGCAAGGACACGAACCGCGCGCTCGCCGACGTCTCCGCACCGGGCTTTTTCGTGGCCGCCGGAGAGGTCAGCATCGAAGGCTTCGAGTTCGAGGTCACGGGAAGCCCGCTGGAAGGCCTCGACCTCAATCTCGGCTACACCAACGTCAAGACCGAATACGAGGTGGGCACAGCAGTGCAGACCGGCACGGTCTTCGACATCTTCACACCGCGCCACCAGCTCAAGGGCTATGCGCGCTACGAACCCGCTGCGCTCAGCGGGGCGTTCGCGTCGATCGGGGTCAATGCACAAAGCAAGGTCGTGGGCGGCGGTGTCGCCGGTATCCGCGAACAGGGCGCGTTCGCGGTCGCCAGCGCCCAACTCGGCTACCGCTTCAACGAGCAGCTACGGGTCTTCGCGACGGTGAACAACCTGTTCGACAAGGTCTATTACGCCCGGGTCGGCTCGATCAACACGTACAACAACTACGGCGAGCCGCGGAACGTGCTGCTGACGCTGCGCGCCAACTATTGAGGGGGATGGGACTAACACCCGGCCCTGTACCAATAAAATTTCCGCACCCTCCACAGTTCGTTTAACGTCCCCATCGACCTGACGGCGATTCTGCCGTTCCGGTCGGTGGGGGGGGGCACCATGACTGCAAGCGCCAAGCCGCAAATGATCGGCTTCTGGATGACGGCCGCACTCGTTGTCGGCACCATCATCGGCTCGGGCATCTTCATGCTTCCGATCAGCCTTGCGCCCCTCGGCCCCAACGCACTGATCGGTTGGGTCATCAGCGGGGTCGGTATCCTGTGCATCGCCTATGGGCTCGCGCGCCTGTCGCGCCTGGGCGGCGATGGCATCCAGGCCAATGTCGAAAAGGAATACGGGCCGACGGTCGCGTTCCTCGTCGCGTGGAGCTTCTGGGTGTCGAACTGGGTGGCGCAGGCGGCGGTGGCGCTCGCCGCGGCGGCGGCCCTCTCTTTCGTCAGCCCCTCGCTTGGCGGCGATGCCGCGATCGTCCCGATGGCAATCGGCTGGCTGATAGTGCTCACCGCGATCAACGCGGTGGGCGTGCGCGCTGCAGGCAGTTTTTCGATCATTACCGTCGCCATCAAGCTTATTCCCTTGCTGGCGGTCGTCTTCCTCTTTGTCGAACGCGGCGTCACGGGCGGCAGCTTCGAACCCTTCGCGCCGGTGGCGGTGAACTTCGCCAACATCGCAACGGCGACGGCGCTCACCTTTTTCGCCTTCACCGGCTTCGAAACGGTAACGACCCCGGTCGGCAAGGTCCGCGATCCCGAGCGGACAATCCCTCGCGCGCTGATCGGCGGCACGGCCTTTGTCGTTTTGCTCTATCTCATCGCCGGAACGGCGATCCAGATGCTGCTGCCGACCAGCGCCATCGTCGCTTCGCCGGCGCCTTTTGCCGATGCGCTGGTGTCGCGCTGGGGCAATACCGCCGCAACCGTAAGCGCGCTGACCGTAGCGGTCGCAGCGATCGGATGCCTGAACGGTTTGATCCTCGGCAGCGGTGAGCTTGGTTACGCGATGGCCCTGCGCGGCGAAATGCCCAAGGCCATGACAAAAACGCGCGGAAGCAACACGCCCGTGGCCGCGCAGATCGCGGCCACCATCCTCAGCGTCATTCTGCTGCTTGCCAACAGCAGCCGCGCGACGGCGCATCTCTTCACGTTCATCATTTTGCTTTCAACCGCTGCGATGGTGCTTGTCTATCTGACATCCGCGCTCGCGGCGTGGCGGTGCAGCCCCGCCCCCGCCCAGCGTCTCCTGATCGCGGGCGCGATCCTCTTCATCGCCTTCGCGACTTACGGCATCGGCCTCGAAGCGAGCCTGTGGTGTCTGGTTCTGCTTGCGATCGGCCTTGTCGTTCGTGGCGTGATGTTCCGGCTCAACAGGATAAGTGCGGCGGCCACGATGCGATAGGCGGCTTCCGCTTACTTCACCCGCGTCCACACCTGCGATTTGCAGCCGATGCCGCCGATGAGGCAGCCTTTCCCTTCGAGCGTATCGGCATCGACGATCGTGACGGTGCCGTGGAAGGTGCGGTTGATGTCGGGCACGAAGACCTTGCCCTTCCAGCGGCCTTCCTGCTGTTCCTCGAAATCCTGGAAGAGCTGACGGCCGATGAGCTGGTCCGTGCCGCCGCGCCGGGCGTCAGCCTTGGCCTTGTCGTTCGCCCACACCACGACGCCGCACATCTTGCCGTCGCACTCCTGCGCCTCCACGTGGACGCTGTTCTTCGGATTCTTCCACGTGCCGTAGGTCCGCTCCGGAAGCGTTTGGCTCTGCGCCAGCGCGGGCGCTGAAAGCAGCAGCATCGACAACAGCACGGATCGCTTCACGGCTACCGCCTCCCGAACAGCTTCTCGATATCCCCGCGCGCGAGCTTCACATAGGTCGGGCGTCCGTGGTTGCACTGGCCCGAATGCGGCGTCGCCTCCATCTCCCGCAGCAGCGCGTTCATTTCTGTAACGCTGAGCGATCGCCCTGCCCGCACCGAGCCGTGGCAGGCCATCGTCGCGAAGACTTCGTCGAGCCGTTCCTTGAGGCTGTGCGCGGCGCCGAGGCTGGTGATGTCGTCGGCAAGATCGCGCACGAGCGCCTTCGCGTCGGCATTGCCGAGGATTGCGGGCGCCGCGCGAACGAGGATGGCGCCAGCGCCGAAGCGTTCGATCTCCAGCCCCATTTCGGCGAGCTCGGCAGCGTGAGCTTCCAGGCCGTCGCATTCGGCTTCCTCGAGTTCGACGACCTCGGGCAGCAGCAGCGCCTGCGCGCGGACCCCACCGCCTTCCATGGCGCGCTTCATCTTTTCAAGCGTCAGGCGCTCATGCGCGGCGTGCTGATCGACGATGACGAGCGCGTCTGCCGTTTCCGCGACGATCCAGCTGCCATGCACCTGCCCGCGGGCCGCGCCGAGCGGGAATGCCGTGAGGTCGGCGTCGCGGCTTTCGGCGTAGACGGGTGACGGCGCTTCGGCGCGCGCCTGCGGAGGGGCATTGAAGCGGAAGCTGTGTTCGCCGAACATCGACGCTGAGCGGTGTGGCTGCGGCGCGGGCGCCAGCGGCTCGGCGTGAAATGCCGCAAGCGCGGCTTCGGACACCGTCGTCGCGGCGTGGCCGCTGCCACTGTCGAGCGCATGGCGCAGGCCGGATACGATGAGACCGCGTACCAGTGCCGGATCGCGGAAGCGCACTTCGGTCTTCGCCGGGTGGACGTTCACATCCACGAAATCGAACGGCACGTCGAGGAACAGCGCGAGTACCGGATGCCGGTCTCGCGCCAAGAGATCGCGGTAGGCGCCGCGCACCGCACCGAGCAGCAGCCGATCCTTCACCGGACGTCCACCGACGAACAGATACTGATGATCCGCCGCACCCCGGCTGTAGGTGGGCACCGCTGCGAGCCCGCCGAGGCGAAGCCCATTGCGCACCAGATCGATCGCCACCGCGTTGTCGGTGAACTCCTGCCCCAGGATCGCTGCGAGCCGCGCCACGCGGGCACTTTCGAGGAGGTCCGCAGAAGGCTGCGCGTCGAGAATACGGCGGCCTTCGTGGACAACGCTGAACCCGACGTCGGCGCGCGCCATCGCGAGGCGGCGCACGGTGTCTAGGCAGGCGGCAAGTTCGGCGCGCGGGCTTTTCATGAACTTGCGGCGCGCGGGCACCTTGCCGAACAGGTCCGCGACGCTGACACGCGTGCCGGGCGGCAGTGAAGCGGGACCGTCGCGCAGCACAGCGCCGTGGTCGATCTCGATCTCCCACCCCTCCCCGCCTGCCGTGCGGCTGGCGATGCGGAAACGGCTGACGCTGGCGATCGAGGGTAACGCCTCGCCGCGGAAGCCCATCGTGGCGATCGCTTCAAGGTCGCCGGTCGGCAGCTTCGAGGTGGCGTGGCGTTCCAGCGAGAGGCGGAGGTCGTCCGCGTCCATCCCGCAGCCGTCGTCCGTTATCGCGATGAGATCGAGGCCGCCGCCTTCAAGCTCGACCGCGATTCGCGTTGCGCCCGCATCGAGCGCATTTTCGACGAGTTCCTTCACCGCGCTCGCGGGCCGCTCGACGACTTCACCGGCAGCGATGCGGTTGACGAGGTCTTCAGGCAGGCGGCGGATCGACATGGCCGCGTCTTCCTAGCAACGATCGCAAGGCTTTGTTAGCGGTTCGTCGCGTATTGCGTGGTGAAAGCCGCGTTAACCACGAAAGCGACGCCAATGCGCCCCTTGCACTTCCCCGCGACAACACTGCATATGCAGGCCAACGCGCGTCCACACGCATAAAAGAGAAGAACTCCATGCTCAGCCGCCTTTTTGGTTTTCTTGCCCAGGACATGGCCATCGATCTCGGCACCGCCAACACGCTCGTCTACGTGCGCGGCCGGGGCATCGTGCTCAATGAACCGTCGGTGGTCGCGATCGAAACGATCAACGGCCGCAAGGTCGTGAAGGCGGTCGGCAACGACGCCAAGATGATGATGGGCAAGACGCCGGGCAACGTGGAAGCCATCCGCCCCTTACGCGACGGTGTGATCGCCGACATCTACGTCGCCGAGCAGATGATCAACCACTTCATCAAGAAGGTGCACACGCGCAAGTTCGGCAATTATCCCGAAATCGTCATCTGCGTGCCGTCGGGCTCCACCAGCGTCGAGCGCCGCGCGATCCGCGATGCCGCGAACAATGCCGGCGCGAGCCAAGTGTATCTGATCGAGGAACCGATGGCCGCCGCAATCGGCGCCGGAATGCCGGTCACCGAGCCGATCGGTTCGATGGTTGTCGACATCGGCGGCGGCACCACCGAAGTCGCCGTGCTCTCGCTGCGCGGCCTCGCCTACACGACATCCGTGCGTGTCGGCGGCGACAAGATGGACGACGCGATCGTCAGCTACGTCCGCCGCAATCACAACCTGCTGATCGGCGAGGCCACCGCCGAGCGTATCAAGAAGGAAATCGGCACGGCGAAACCGCCGCTCGACGGCGTCGGCGTGACGCTGGAGATCAAGGGCCGCGACCTGATGAACGGCGTGCCGAAGGAAATAACCATCAACCAGGCGCAGATTGCAGAGGCGCTGTCGGAGCCGGTGTCGGCAATCGTCGAAGGCGTGCGCCAAGCCCTTGAAAACACAGCACCAGAGCTCGCCGCCGACATCGTGGATCAAGGCATCGTGCTCACCGGCGGCGGCGCGCTTCTCGGACAACTTGATGAAGTTCTGCGCGATGCGACCGGGCTTCCCGTCACCGTTGCTGACGATCCGCTGACCTGCGTTGCGCTCGGCACCGGCCGCGCGCTCGAAGAGCCGATCTTTCGCGGCGTCCTGACCACCGCACTCTAGGGAGTTACTGCGGATGGCGTGGCCACCCCGCAGATCGAGCGGGCGGAGTTCGCGCCGTCAACGCAACATTGCGCTTCTGGGACGCGCGGCGACCATCGCCGCCGTCGCCATCGCGGCGATGCTGCTGGTGCTGAGCCGCGCCAGCCCCGACCGATATTCGGCGCTGAGGAGCGGCGCAGCCGATCTCGTTGCACCGCTGTGGGCCGCCATTCTCGTGCCGCTGGCGGAGGTGCAGGCCGCTGCGGGCTCCGTCGCCGATTATTTCAAGGCTGTCGAGAAAGTGCGCCTACTCGAAGGCCGCGACCGCATGTACCAGATCGAGCGCGAACGCCACCTGCAGGCGCTGCACGAAAACCGCGAACTCAAGAAGCTTCTCAGGGTCACCGAACCGTCGCGCGAGCGCATCGGCGTGTTCGCGATTTCCGGCTCCTCGACGGGCGCCTATGTCCGCTATGCACTGATCAGCGGCGGCTCACGCCACGGCGTCGAACCCGGTCAGCCAGTGCTCGCCGCGGCGGGGCTCATCGGGCGCACCGTCGATGTCGGCAGCCGCGCCACACGCGTGATGCTGCTCACCGACGTATCGAGCCGCGTACCCGTGCGCGTGGTCCGCACTGGTCTTCCCGCGCTCCTCATCGGGAAGAACCTGCCGCTGCTCGACGTCGACCTTTCGGGGCCCTCCAATTCGGAAGTCCGCGTCGGCGACCGGCTCGTCACATCGGGCGACGGCGGGCTTTTCCCGCCCGGGCTTGCTGTCGCAACCGTCGTGCGCGTTTCCGGCGACATGCCCGAAGCCCGCCCCGCGACGACCCCGGACGGGCTTGATTACGTGATCGTCGAGCGCCCCTACATGCCCCCGATGCCGCTTCCCGAAGAAACACCGCGGGAGCGCGAATCCCACCCCGAAGCCGTCATCCAGCAGCAGGCCGCCGAGTGATTACGACGCCGTGGCATCAGATGACCGCGCGCGAACGGGCGCGCTGGATCTTCGATCACTGGAAGTTGTCGATCCCGATGATCGTCGTCGTCACCGCCTATATGGTGATGACACTTCCAATGTTCGCACCGCTGCCGGTGATGCCCAATCTCGCGCTTCTGCTCGTGCTACTCTGGACACTCTACCGCCCGCAGCAGATGCCCGAATGGACGGGGCTACCGATGGGGCTTGCCGGCGACATCCTGCTCGGAACCCCCGTAGGCGCGAACGGGTTGCTGCTGCCGCTGTTCATGATGCTCGTGCGCTATGCCGACGCACATGTCCGCCGCGCCAGCTGGATCGGCGACTGGCTGTTCAGCATACCCATACTGTTCGTGTACCATCTGGCGCTGTGGAGACTTTGCGCCCTCGTCGCGGACCCGTTCCCCTTCCTGCCGCTTGCGACGCAGACCGCGGCGACGATCGCCGTGTATCCGTTCGCCGCGCACTTCTTCGCACGGATCCAGCGTAGGTGGGCGCCATGAAGCTCACCTCCGAAGCCGCCCGAGAGCAGATGTTCACGCGCCGCACATTATTTGTCGGCGCGGCGACCGGCGGCCTCGGCCTGCTGCTTGCCGGACGCATGGCTTATCTCTCGATCTTCGAGCAGGAGAAATACAAGCTCCTTGCCGAGGACAACCGCGTTTCCGTGCGGCTGATCCCGCCGCGGCGGGGCTGGATCGTCGACCGGAACGGCAAGCCGCTTGCCGTCAACCAGCCTGATTACCGGCTGGAGATGATCCCCGAACAGATCGCCGACCTCGAACAGACACTTGCCGATCTCACCCGCCTGTTGCGGCTGCCGCCCGAAGAGGTCGCGCGGATTCGCGAGGCGGCGGCAACGCAGCCCAAATACCTCCCCATTCAGGTTGCGGCGGGCATCAGCTGGAACGATTTCGCGGCGATAAACGTGCGCCTGCCCGATTACGACGGTGTGCAGCCGGTGCGCGGCTTCACGCGTTATTACCCCGATGGCGAGGCGGTCGGCCACCTGCTCGGCTACGTCGGTGCACCAACGCGCGAGCAGTATCTCGCCGCGGACCGCGACCCGCTCTACCTGCACCCGGCCTTCAAGCTCGGCAAGGACGGCATCGAGAAGGTGCTGGACGTGCCGCTGCGTGGCAAAGCCGGTGCGCGCCGCGTGGAGGTGAACGCGCGCGGCCGCGTGATCCGCGAGCTTTCCACGGTGAACGACTCTCCGGGCCAGACGGTGAAGCTCACCATCGACCGTGATCTTCAGTCCTTCGCGGCGCGGCGGCTCGGGCCCGAATCCGGCAGCGTCGTCGTGATCGACGTGTGGACGGGCGACGTGCTGACGCTCGTCTCGATGCCCGCGTTCAATCCGAACAGCTTTTCCGACGGCATCAGCCACAAGGAATGGAACGCGTTGATGTCGGACGACCACAATCCGCTCATCAACAAGACCGTGCAGGGGCTTTATCCGCCCGGATCGACGTTCAAACCGGTCACGGCGCTCGCCGCACTCGAATACGGCATCGATCCGGAGGCGACGGTGCATTGCCCGGGCGCCTATTATCTGGGTAGCCATCGCTTCGGCTGCTGGCGGCGCGGCGGGCACGGCACCGTGAACCTCGACAAGAGCATCTTCCAGAGCTGCAATGTCTATTACTATACGCGCGGCCGCGAGATCGGCATCGAGCGCATTGCCAACATGGCGAAACGCCTCGGGCTCGGACAAGAGTATGAGGGCCTGTCGCTGCCCACGCAGCGCGACGGCCTCATTCCCACGCCTGAATGGAAACGGCGCCGCTACGACAAGGAGTGGTTGACCGGCGAGACGCTGAATACCGCGATCGGCCAAGGCTACATGCTCACCTCGCCGCTGCAGCTTGCCGTGATGTCGGCGCGCATCGCTTCAGGCCGGAGCGTCGTGCCGCGCCTCGTTTCCGGCGGCAGCACGCCGGGCACGCTCGACGTCGATCCGGAGCATCTGGCGCGCATCCGCTATGCGATGGGTCTCACCGTGAACGGTCCGCAGGGCACCGCCGGACGCTCGCGCCTGCCCATCCCCATACAGATGGCGGGCAAGACCGGCACCGCGCAGGTGCGCGCGCTGACCAGCGCGACGCGCGGCGCCAATTACAAGTCGATCCCCTGGAAGTTCCGCGACCACGGCCACTTCATCGCCTTCGCGCCGGTCGAGGAGCCGCGCTACGCCGTAAGCGTCGTCATCGAGCACGGCGGCGGCGGGAGCATAACCGCGGCGCCCATCGCCAAGGATGTGATGACCTTCCTGTTCGCGCCCGAGATCGCGATGGCAGCGCTCGAACGGCTGGAGGAAGGCTGGGGCCGCGAAGCCGCGCAGCGTGCTGCCGTGGCCGCCGCAGCGGCGCAGGCGGCCGCCCCGCCCTCACCCACAGAACCCATCCCCGATGCTTAACAGCGCGATTCCCGATCGGCTGCAGGCGCTGCCCTGGCGGATGCTGCTGACGCTGCTCGCGCTCGGCGGATTCGGGCTGGCCGTGCTCTATTCGGCCGCCGGCGGGCACGTACGCCCGTGGGCGTTCAATCAGGGCATCCGCTTCACGCTGTTTTTCGTGATGGCGCTCGCCATGAGCCAGGTGCCGCTATCGTGGTGGCTGCGCGCTGCCTATCCCGCTTACGGCATTGTTGTCGTGATGCTTCTCGGCGTCGAGATTCTGGGCAAGGTGGGTGGCGGCAGCCAGCGCTGGCTCGATCTCGGCATCATCCGGCTGCAGCCCTCCGAACTCATGAAGATTGCCATCGTGCTCGCGCTGGCGCGCTTCTTTCACTACCTGCCGCGCGTCGAGACGCAGCGTTGGGGTAGCCTCGTCGCGCCCGCGATCCTCATCGGCCTGCCCGTTGCGCTCGTCATGCTGCAGCCCGATCTCGGCACGGCGCTTTCGATCGCGTTCGGCGGGGTCGTGATCGTGTTTCTGGCGGGCGCGCGCATGTCGCTGTTCGTGGGCGGTGGCGCGGCGCTGGTCGCGGCAATCCCGATCGCCGTCAGCCTGCTGCACGATTATCAGCGGCGGCGCATCCTCATCTTCCTCGATCCGGACGCAGATCCGCTGGGCGCGGGCTACCACATCACCCAATCGAAGATCGCGATCGGCTCGGGCGGGCTTTCGGGCAAGGGCTTTCTGTCGGGCACGCAGAGCCACCTCCAGTACCTGCCCGAGCTGCATACCGACTTCATCTTCGCGACGATGGCCGAGGAATGGGGCCTCTTCGGCATGATCTTCGTGCTCGCCTGCTACGTCGTCATACTCGGTTGGGGTTTCTCGGTGGCGCTCCGCGCCCGCAACCAGTTCGCGCGGCTGACCGCGGCGGGCCTCACCTGCACCTTGTTCTTCTATGTGTTCGTCAATCTCGCAATGGTGATGGGCTTCGCGCCCGTCGTCGGCATTCCGCTGCCGCTGATGTCCTACGGCGGATCGGCGATGATGACCGCAATGCTCCTCATCGGCATCCTGCTTTCGATCGACCGCCAGCGCGAGGAAACCATGATCGGCGAAGGTCCGTCATCATTCTAGGGCGTCGGCATCAATTCCGGCCTTGCAACCCCGCATACCCCGCGCTATAGCCCCCGCCTCGCGGTTGAAAGCGGCGCCCCGGCGCCTATCTCATGCCCGATGTGGATGCATAGCTCAGTTGGTAGAGCAGCTGACTCTTAATCAGCGGGTCCTAGGTTCGAGCCCTAGTGCATCCACCACTTTCTTACATCAAGTTAAGTGGAGGCTGGCGACAAGCCTGAGCCGCGGATGGCTCTCACGGTGACCATTTTTGTAGCCTGTCACTTCCTTTTCCGGGCAGTTAGACTTTCTCGTGTCTGTCACCGATAATCAGCGGGTCCGTTGTCCGGCAAAATCAGCTAGTCGGCACAGGGCGCCGGCGCGGCGGTTGCAATAATAGTGCGAGGAATAGCATGATGATGTTCACAAGGCACGGATCACTCGCGATTATGGCCGCTATGGTGACCATATCTCTCGGGTCTGTGGCCAATGCGGAGAACAGGTCATCGACTCCATTGGCGGATCGTCAGGCCGGAATGTCCGTGACCAGGCCGGATATTACGGGCGTATGGGAGCTCTACCCCGATCCGTTCGGGGGAACGGAGAATACCGTCATCGAACTGACGGCGCCCGAAGGTGGCCCGAAGCTGAGAGAGCCATACGCCACGCAATGGAAGGAACGCGTGAAGCGCCGAGAGGCGGCGCTCAAGGCCGGCACACCGTTGGCGGATCGCAGCACGCTGTGCCTTCCCGAAGGGATGCCCCTCATCATGGGGGCGATCTTTCCCATCCAGATTCTCCAAAGTCCGGGTCAAGTTACCGTTCTGGCCGAGTTCCTGACGCAAACGCGCCGTATTCATCTCGACAAGACAATGCCTGCATTGGAGGATATCCCTCCTTATTATTACGGTTACTCGGTCGGCCATTGGGAGGGAGACACGCTGGTTGTCACCACTGCGGGCATCCGCGAGGACACCGAATTCTATGATATTCCCCATAGCCGCGAGATGAAAATCACCGAACGGATCCGGCTTACCGAGCCCGGCTACATGGAAAATCAGATCACCATCGAAGATCCCGCCGTGCTCGCGGAGCCCTATCGCTTCACATACGGGTACAGGCGAAACGACACCTACGAAATCAACGAATATTTTTGCACGCCATCGGACCAATTGATCGAGTTGAACGCCGATGGCACGGTGTCGATGAAGACCGATCACGGCGACGACAAGTAGCAAGTTGCGCCCGCGTCCGCGCGATATCGCACGAACGAATGCAGTCAGGAAACTGATTTAAAAAATTTTCTTTGACTCTTATCAGCGGGTCCTAGGTTCGAGTCCTAGTGCATCCACCACTCTCTCCTCCCGAAATCTGAATTCAGACGCCGGGCGCAAAGTCCGCGACGAGGTCGTGGCGGTCGCCGGGGAAGAGCTGCGAGACGCTTGTCACCGGATCTCCGCCGCGCCATGTCCAGCGTTCGATGCGGAGGCACGCGGTGCGCGGGATGCCGAGCAGGCGGGCTTCGGCGGCGGTAGGCATCACGGCACTGATCCGGTGCCGCGCCTCGCTCCACGGCACGCGCTTCAACAGCCACGTGCCGGGTGCTTCGTCCGTGAAGAACTCGGCTTCGGCCTCGGGCACGGCGGCGAGCGAGATTTCGCGCTGCTCGATGCAATAGGGTTCATCGCCGGCGTGATGGAGGCCGGTGACAACAATTGTGCCGTCCCGCACCTCGCGCTTCAGCCTCTGCCAGCGATAAGCAAGGCCGCGCTCGGCGACGACCCTCGCAAGGTCAGGGACCTCCAGAACCGCCGAATGGACGCGCGGATGCGCGACGAACGATCCCGCCTTGCGCCGCCGCTCGATAAGCCCCGCGCGCGCGAGCATCTCCAGCGCCTTGCTTACCGTGGCGCGCGAGCAGCCGTAGAGGCGGACAAGTTCATGCTCGAAGGGGATGCGGTCTCCCGGCTTCCATTCGCCTGAACGGATACGTCCCTCGATATCGGCGCGGATGCGCTCGCCAGGCTTCACGCGGTGAGGCGCTCCAGCGCAGCGGCATAACGCGCCGCGATCGCCCCACGTGCGACGTGCCGGCCACCTTCGACCTTACGCACGCCGCCGACCCAGACGCTGTCCACACAGTCCGCACCGCCCGCGAAAATCCAGCTATCGAGAATCATGTCGCTTTTTCTTGCGGCGAGCGCCGGATGGCAAGCGCTGAGCGCGACAATATCGGCAGGCATTCCCGCGGCGAGCCCACATTGCATGCCCAGTGCCTGCGCGCCGCCCGCGAGCGCCGCGCCGAACAGCCGCTCGCCCACCGACGCCGTCTCTTCGCCGCCGAGAATGTTGCGGCGGCGGTGGCGAAGCCGCTGGCTGTATTCGATCATGCGCAGTTCGCTCGCCGCATCGACGAGGATATTGGAGTCGGTGCCCGTAGCGATGCGGCCTTCGAGACGCAGATAGGCCTCCGCCGGAAACACGCCGTCGCCGAGGTTCGCTTCCGTCACGGGGCAGAGACCGGCGACGGCGCCCGATGCGGCCAGCCCCATCACTTCCGCATCATCCATGTGCGTCGCGTGGATCAGGCACCAGCGTTCGTCCACGCCCGCGTTGTCGAGCAACCACTCGACAGGCCGGGCCCCGGACCATGCGCGGCAGGCATCCACCTCCTTCGTCTGCTCGGCGGCATGGATGTGGATGGGACCGCCCTCCGCGAGCGGCAGGATCGCGGCGAGTTCTTCCGGTGTCACCGCGCGTAGCGAATGCGGGGCGATGCCGATCACGTCACCCTTGCGCAGTTTGGCGCTGCTCGCCTCCATCAGCCGCGCGAAACCGTCGATATCGCTGATGAACCGGCGCTGCCCCGGCGCGGGAGGCGCTCCACCGAAATCGGCGTGGGCGTAGAACACGGGAAGCAGCGTCAGCCCGATACCGGTTTCCGCCGCAGCCGAGACGATGCTGCCCGCTGTTTCCGCCGGGTCGGCGTAGCGGGCACCGCCCACATCATTATGCAGGTAGTGAAACTCTCCGACACGCGTGTAACCGCTTTCCAGCATCTCGGCATAGGCGAGCGCGGTAATCGCGGCGATGTCGTCCGGCGTCATGCGGTCGAGGAAGCGGTACATCACCTCGCGCCATGACCAGAAATCGTCGTCCGGCCGCCCGCGCCGCTCCGAAAGGCCCGCCATGCCGCGCTGGAAACCGTGGCTGTGGACATTGCAGAGCCCCGGCATGGCAATGCCGTGGCGTTCATCTCCGGCCGCTGCCACGACGCCTGTCTCGACGCTTTCGATCACCCCGCCCGACAGCGTGAGCCGCACGTCCTTCGCCCAGCCACTATTCAGTCTTGCCTGCGAGAACCAAAGCCTTTGCATTACCACCTCGATATTATGTCTAGACATAATAGCCGATCGCGCTGAGAATGACACGCATGAATCGCCTCTGGCACAACGCAAGACTCATGACCCTCGAAGGGCGTGGCCTCGGCATCGTCGAGGACGGCGCCGTTGCGTGCGAGGACGGCGCCATCACCTATGCGGGGCCGAGCGCAGGCGCGCCGAAAACCGCTGAGCGCATCGACTGCCAAGGCCGCTGGATCTCGCCGGGCCTCGTCGATTGCCACACGCATCTTGTCTACGCGGGAAACCGCGCGCGCGAGTTCGAACTGCGCCTCGCGGGCGCCTCCTACGAGGAGATCGCGCGAAGTGGCGGCGGCATCGTCTCGACGATGAAAGCCACGCGCGCGGCCACCGAGGACGAGCTTGTCGCGACCTCCCTGCCCCGCCTCGACGCGCTCATCGCCGAGGGCGTCACAACGGTGGAGATCAAGTCCGGCTACGGCCTCAGCCTCACCGACGAGCGCAAGCAACTCCGCGCCGCGCGCCGCCTCGCCGACCTGCGCGCCGTCGCCGTCACCACCACCTTCCTGGGCGCCCACGCCCTGCCGCCGGAATTCGCGGACCGCGACGCCTACGTGACGCATGTCTGCGACACGATGCTGCCCGCGCTCGCCGCCGAAGGCCTCGTCGATGCCGTCGATGCCTTCTGCGAAGGCATCGGTTTCTCGCCCGCGCAGGTCGCCCGCGTGTTCGAAGTCGCTCGCACGCTCGGCCTGCCGGTCAAGCTCCACGCCGAGCAGCTATCCGATCTCGGCGGCGCCGCGCTCGCCGCCGGCCACGGCGCGCTCTCCGCCGATCATCTTGAATATCTGGACGAGGCGGGCGTTGCCGCGATGGCGGCGTCCGGCACCGTCGCAGTCCTCCTCCCTGGCGCGTTCTATTTCACGCGCGAGGAAAAGCGCCCGCCCGTCGAGGCCCTCCGCGCGCACGGCGTCCCCATCGCCCTCGCCACCGATTGCAACCCCGGCACCTCGCCGCTCACCTCGCCGCTCCTCGCCATGAACATGGCCGCCACATTGTTCCGCCTGACGGTCGAGGAGTGCATCGCCGGCTTCACCCGCGAGGCCGCCCGCGCGCTGGGGCACAGCGACGTCGGCACGCTCGAACCCGGCAAGGCCTGCGACCTCGCGATCTGGGACATCGGCCAGCCGGCGGAACTCGTCTACCGCATGGGCTTCAACCCGCTCCATGCCCGCATTCGGAGAGGTCAATGACCGTCACGCTTCGTCCTGGCGCCATCGGCTTCGCCGATCTTCGCGCCATCTATCGCGGTGAGGTCGCTATCCTCGACGACGCCTGCCGCGCCCGCATCGAAGCGAGCGCCGCCGC
>ERZ1645185.645-NODE-645-length-14571-cov-4.426702_pt1 | contig 14571 bp, 9 predicted proteins | sample MGYA00575351_ERZ1645185 | MGnify/ENA primary metagenome ERZ1645185 (study PRJEB40838, sample SAMN11284767) | freshwater sediment metagenome | isolation source: river sediment | host: Sediment | place: India: Jana village, Kanpur | collected 2015-12-17 ...
CTTTATGCATGGCGCGTCTGCGTCACAGCCTCCTCCAGCCGCTCCACCGCAATGATTTCCATACCGGGAATCTCCTGCTTCGGTTTGTTCGCCCTGGGAATAATGGCCAGGGAAAAGCCCAGCTTGGCTGCTTCGCGCAGGCGTTCCTGCCCACGCTGAACCGGACGCACTTCTCCAGCCAGACCGATTTCACCGAACACCACCAGTTTTTCTGGCAGGGGTTGATTGCGCAGGGAAGACACAATCGCCAGCAGCACCGGCAGATCAGCTCCCGGCTCGGTAATTTTCACCCCCCCCACTGCATTGATGAATACATCCTGATCAAAACAGGCAATGCCGGCATGACGGTGCAGCACTGCCAGCAGCATGGCCAGGCGATTTTGCTCCAGCCCAAGGGACAGACGGCGCGGACTCGGAGAATGCGCATCATCCAGCAATGCCTGAATTTCAACCAGTAGAGGGCGCGTGCCTTCCTGCGTCACCATCACGCACGAGCCAGCCACCTGGGCATCATGCTGCGACAAAAACAGGGCGGACGGGTTGCTCACTTCGCGCAGACCCTTTTCGGTCATGGCAAATACTCCCAGTTCGTTTACCGCCCCGAAACGGTTCTTGAACGCGCGTATCAGGCGAAAGCTGGAATGGGTATCCCCTTCAAAATACAGTACGGTATCCACGATATGCTCAAGCACGCGCGGCCCGGCCAGAGAACCATCCTTGGTTACGTGGCCGACCAGAATCATCGTCACTGCAGCACTTTTCGCAATGCGTGTCAGCTGTGCCGCAGATTCGCGCACCTGCCCCACAGAACCGGGCGCCGAGGTGAGATTTTCGGAATACAGCGTCTGGATGGAATCGATGACCACTACATCGGGTTTTTCCTGCTGGATGAGAGACTGGATTTTTTCCAGCTGGATTTCTGCCAGTAGATACATTCCGCGCGCATCCAGAGATAACCTCCGGGCACGCAGCGCAATCTGCCCGGCGGATTCTTCTCCACTGACATACAGGACTTTTTTATGTGCAGCCAAACAGGTCAGGGCCTGCAAAAGCAGGGTGGATTTGCCGATTCCCGGATCACCACCGATCAGCACCACGCCACCACTTACCAGTCCGCCCCCCAGCACGCGATCAAATTCAGCCATGCCAGTCTGGATACGCGGAAGCTCTTCTGCCCCTACTTCTTCCAAAGTCTGCATCCTGCTCGTGACCGCCAGTGGGCTGTAACGGTTCTTTCCGCTTGCCACTGGCTCCGCCAGGCTTTCAACCAGCGTGTTCCATGCCGTACAGTGCGGACACTGTCCTTGCCATTTTGCGACCTGCCCGCCGCATTCGGTACAGCTATAGATGATTTTCTCTCTGGCCATCACTGTCTGCTGCTGGCTACCCAGGAAATTGCCGGATGACCTGAGAACTGGGGCGGCAAGTCATACCCGGCTGGAGCCGGGAAAAAAGAAATAATTGACAACCGGGGATGCGCAGCGTTGTCCATCCCTTCGGGAACCATACAGAATCAATACACTTATGATCCAAATCTGGACTTTCCCTGCAAGATGCCGGTCATTGACCGGTCAACCGATACCATCCGTTTCCGTTCCAGACTGCTCCGACATGTGCATACTGCACGGACAGCATGCGCATTGCCGTCGCAAATACGGGTCAATGCGATGATTTCCACTCCTCTACTAGCTCTTTCGCCTCGGAAATTTCTTCTTCCGTCATCAGGGATTCTGCGGTTTTCAGGCCGTTGAACGCTCTTTCTTCCCCACCCATGCTGGAAAGTGCAAACCATTTGTACGCCTCAATATAATCCTGGCTTACGCCTAGCCCTTGGGCATACATGAGCCCGAGATTGTTCTGTGCAACCGCATGGCCCTTTTCTGCAGCCTTTTTCCACCAATTTACAGCCTGCTTGTAATCCTGTTCCACTCCTTCACCCGAGTCGTACAGACCTCCAAGATTCAATGCAGCATCAGCGCTGCCCTGCCCTGCAGCCATGCTGTACAGAAACACGGCCTGCTGGTAATCCTGAGCAATACCTATCCCTTTTTCATACATGAACCCCAGATTATACTGGGCCACTTCATCTCCCTGCTCCGCAGCCTTGCGAAACCAATGCACCGCCTGCTCATCGTCCTGCGGAACGCCCTGACCTTTTGCATACATGAACCCGAGGTTGTATTGCGCCTCGGAATTGCCCTGCTCGGCCGCCTTGAGCAGCCACTCCGCTGCCTGATGGTAATCCTGTGCAACCCCTTCCCCTCTGGCATACATGAGCCCGAGATTGTTCTGCGCCATCGGCTCTCCCTGCTCTGCTGACTGGCGGAACCAGTATTCAGCTTTCTTGAAATCCTGCGGAACCCCCAGTTTCCTTGCATATAACAGGCCCATATAGTTCTGGGCCAGAGCGTGTCCCTGGTCTGCTGCCTTTTTGAAACACTTCAGGGCATTGCTGTAATCTTTACTGCCCAGGCACTTCTCTCCGTCTTCATAATATTTAGTGATTTGCCCTGCGGGTGTGGATAACTTCATACATTTCTCTCCATAATTTTATTCGTTGCCGACGGCCAATCCGATGAACGCTGCAGGAACAAGTTAAATGAATCCATTGTAAACCATGGCATTCTTTGAATTGCGTGTGCTCTTGGGGAATGTACTGCTCACATTCCGCAAACTGCAAAAAGTATTGTGCAATTGCACAGGCAACAATGTTAAGTCTGAACGCCAGCATCATTGCCAGGGTTTCAGCTCTCCCTCTGCGTTTCTGCCTGTTTCTTTTGCGTCACCCCAATGTGTGCTTTTCCCCGAATTCGAGCAAGCTCGTTCTGCCTGTGCCTCTCAATCGCGCGCTCGCGTGTTCTTTGCGGCAGGCTATCGAAACAGTGCGGACAGGATATGCCAGGCTGGTAGCGGGGTGAGGCTTTCTCTTCCAGAGAAACAGGATGACGACAGGCAAAACACTGTTCATGCGTACCTTCCTTCAATCCTTGGCCAACAGCAATCCGCTGGTCAAACACGAAACACTCCCCTTCCCACATGCTTTGTTCCTGAGGAATTTTTTCCAGGTACTTGAGAATGCCGCCCTGCAAATGATAAACCTCCTCAAAACCCTGTCCCAGCATGAAAGAAGTCGCTTTTTCACACCGAATCCCGCCGGTGCAGAACATTGCAATTTTCTTATGCTTTGCCGGGTCCAGATTTTTACGGACATACTCGGGAAACTCACGGAAGGTGGTAGTGCGGGGGTCGATTGCCCCCCGAAAAGTCCCGATATCACATTCATAACCATTTCGTGTATCGATTACCAATACTTCAGGATCAGAAATCAGGGTATTCCATTTTTCTGGCTCAACATATTTTCCAACCTTTTTGTTTGGGTCTACGCCAGGAACCCCGAGCGTAACAATCTCCTTTTTCAGGCGCACCTTCATTCTGTCGAAAGGCATGGTGTCAGCATAGGACTCCTTGTGCTCAATATCCACCAGACGTGCATCCGCCCGAAGGAACTGCATCAGTGCATCCACTCCCGCCCTGGTACCGGCGACTGTCCCGTTTATTCCTTCCTCTGCCAGCAAAAGAGTACCGTTCAACCCCTGTGCAACACAAAAATCAAACAGCCTTTGCTGTATTTCACGGTAATCAGGAAGCTTGGCAAACTTGTAAAGTGCAGCAACAACAATATTGGACATAGGTAAAATTCAACTCTAGAAAACGCATGGATCGTATTAAACCATTTGTAAAATCAGCGGGACATCGATTTACTGGTGGCCACTGGATGCATGCCCGCTGATAACGCCTGTTCATGACCAAGCCTGAATATTAAACCGGTTCCGGGCAGCTTTCCAGTCCTCGGGCAAGCCGGTTCCGGGCTTGGGAATTTTCCAGTGATTAGTCGCTACGTTCGGGTACCGGGCGTTTTTGCAGCTTGCGTTGCAGAGTGCGCCGATGCATGTCCAGCATTCTGGCAGCCGCTGAAATATTCCCGCCACAGTCTGACAGTACCTTTTGCAAGTGTTCCCATTCCAGGCGATCCACAGACCTGGGTTTCACCGCAATTGCAGCCCCGGCAATACCAGGCTGATGGTCAAAAGCTGCAACGATTTCATCCGCATCCACAGGCTTGGCCAGATAATAGGTCGCGCCCAGTTTCACTGCCTCTACAGCCGTTGCAATGCTGGAATACCCAGTAAGAACGACAATGCGTGCATCCTCGGCACACTCCCTGAGATAGGCTACCAGCGTCAGACCTGACGGGCCGGGCATCTTCATATCAATCACTGCGTGCGTAGGAATGATATGGTCAATGATTTGTCTGGCCTCGTCCACGCTATGCGCCACATTTACCATGAAGCCTCGTCGGCCCAAAGCCTGCCCCAGCACCCTGCAATAAATCTGGTCATCATCTACCAGCAACAGCTGGCGGACAGGCGGTTTTTCCAGTCCGGTCAGACTCATATGGAAGCCGTCACGCGTAACCGGGCAAGCGGCACTGTAACCCGGGTGCATGCCCCTCCACCTTCCCGGTTCGACAGGGAAAGAACTCCGCCAAAGCGCCTGAGCGCGGCATTGACAAGAAACAATCCAATCCCCTTTCCATTTTCTTTCGTTGTAAAAAATAATTCACCGGCATGCGTTTCTGCAATTGGCGTAAATCCGCTACCCCGGTCACAGACTTCAATCAACAACTGCTCTGCATTGCAACTGGCCTCCACCTCAACGCTTTGCTCTGAAGCGTCTGCCGCATTGTTCAATAGATTGGTGATCACCTGCCCCAATACCTGTTCCGCAACAATCTGCGGAGCGAGAGAGGGTCCTGTCCAGCGATAGCTCACCTGGGCCGATGGGCGCATGCTGTGCCATTGCGCAAGCAAATCTTCCAGATATCGATCCACCGCAGTGCTAAAGCCACTTTCCGCCCGTGCATGTTCGGTGGACGAAAGCATTTGCGACAAAATACTTTTGCAGCGTGAAACCTGCTCGCGCAACAGTTGCAGCTCTTTCACCAGCTCTGGCTGGGCCACATATTCATGCTCAAGCTCTTTCAACACCACCGCCATCGTACCCAGCGGCGTGCCAAGCTCATGCGCAGCCCCCACTGCCAGCGCACCCAGTGCCACCAGATGCTCATCCCTTAGCGCATTTTCGCGCACTTCCGCAAGCATACGTTCGCGTTCGCGCAGGGTATTCCCCATCTTTGCCACATAATAGCTGATCAGTCCTACTCCCAGCACAAAACCCAGCCACATCATCCAGGCACTGGAATCAAAACGGGCAACGTGATCAATATGGAAATGCGGGAGCGGGATATAGAAAAACATCAGGAACGTATAGCAGGCCACGATAATCACGGCCATGAACCAGGCATACATCGTAAGCAGCGTGACGGAAGCAATGGTAAGGGGTAGCAACAGCAGTAACACGAATGGGTTCGTGGCTCCTCCAGCGAGATAAAGAAGCGCACTCAGCAGCAGCGCATCCAGCACCAGTTGTCCGAATACCTCAATTTCCTGTACCGGCCATGGCAACCTGAACCGTACCCAGGTAAGCAGATTCAGCACCATCAGTACGGAGGCAATCACTGCGTATGGCAACGGCATGCCCATCCCCTTGGCAACAACCAGCACAGCCAGGGTCAAGCCGATCACGGCAATATTTTTAAGCACCAGCACACGTCTCAGGTTCACAGGCGATGGCGTTGGACTGAGGAACAGGGTCTTCATGAAGTCAACCAGGGCATTTCTTCCGGTTACGGAATATAACGGTATGGAACATACAACGAACCTGCATGAAATAATCCGGTCATGCAGGGCAAATGAAGTTACGAAGTGTTCATATTGTCAGAATCATGGGTATTCTTCTGCCCCAGGTAATCGAATGGTGTACTGACCGGTTTTATCATCCCGAACCAACATCAGCAAATTGCGCTTCTGCGCATCTTCCACTAATTCTTTGAACGAACGATAGCCGTAAGCTGCGACCGCGAAGCCGGGCTTGCGCCGCTGCATGGTTGGTTTAACCATGGAATACCAGATTTTTTCCTCGCCTCGCTCGGCAATCAGCGCCTCTATGGTTTCGACAATAAAATCGAGCGCTTCCTGCGATTTATCTTCTTCAATCTTTACGTTCGATTTTTTTGCCTGGCTACTGGTGGACGCTCTGGCCGGAGATTTTTTTTCGGAACGATTTTTCCTGACTTCCTGGGCACGAACCAGATCGTCATAAAAAATAAACTCGTCGCAATTTGCGCTAAGTAAATCGGAAGTCGCATCCTTCACTCCAATTCCGATAACATATTTATTATTCTCCCTTAGCTTGGAGACCAGCGGAGAGAAATCCGAATCTCCGCTTATAATGACAAAGGTATCCACATGTGATTTGGTATAGCAGAGATCCAGTGCATCTACCACCATACGAATATCTGCAGAGTTTTTTCCGGATTGACGCACATGGGGTATCTCGATCAATTCAAAGGCCGCTTCATGCATCGTTGCCTTGAATTCCTTATATCGCTCCCAGTCACAATACGCTTTTTTAACAACAATGCTCCCCTTCAGCAGCAACCGTTCCAGCACTTTTTTAATGTCAAACTGTGCATATTTTGCATCGCGTACCCCTAGTGCAATGTTTTCAAAATCACAAAACAGGGCCATATTGGTAATTTCAGGTTGACTTGCCATCAGCTGCTCCTAAATAAATTCTCCTGCTCAAATAAATTAACGTCGGCAAAGCAACAGCATTCGGCAATTGCCACATGGATTACACGGCTTGGCAGGCGGATTTCTGCTAATCCCGCGTGTTGGACTGTTTTTCAAACTCTATCAGATCCACTTGAGGCTGCGCTTGCCACCCGATCTTGCGGTGTTCCGCCAGCACATTTGTAAAAATGCCACCACGAACATAAAATTTAGCGGTAAGACGCATAAATCTCGGCTGGATGGCTGCAACCAGATCATCCAGTATCCGGTTGGTCACTTCTTCATGAAAATGACCCTCATCGCGATAAGACCAAGTATAAAGTTTAAGACTTTTCAGCTCGATACATTTCGCATCCGGGATGTAATCCAGGATCAGTGTGGCAAAATCAGGCTGGCCGGTCTTGGGACAAAGGCAGGTAAACTCTGGTATCAGCATATGAATGTGATAATCCCGCCCCGGGCTAGGGTTGGGAAATGTTTCCAGCGCCTTGCTGGGTACAGCTTTACTGGGCAAAGTGCTCATTTTGATATGCCTTGTAGGTCAGTTAAAATGCACCTCACATTATAATGATCAACTGATTGAAATTGCGTCTTTCTCACATCAAAATCGCCGGATTCAAATCATTTGTTGATCCAGCCCATATTACTCTGCCGGGACAAATAGTTGGCATTGTCGGCCCGAACGGCTGCGGAAAATCCAATATTATCGACGCACTGCGCTGGGTATTGGGAGAATCCCGGGCTTCGGTGCTGCGCGGCGATTCCATGCAGGACGTGATTTTTAACGGCTCTTCCAAACGAAAGCCCGTCTCCCGTGCCAGCGTTGAACTGATTTTCGACAACTCCCGCGGTAAAGCCGTCGGCCAATGGTCCGGCTATAGCGAAATCTCGATCAAGCGCGTACTTCTGCGTGATGGCGATTCCAGCTACCACATCAATAATCAGCATGTACGGCGCAAGGATGTCACCGATATCTTTCTTGGCACCGGACTGGGAGCAAGGGCTTATGCCATCATCGAGCAGGGCATGATCTCGCGCATCATCGAAGCCAGACCGGAAGAACTCCGCATGTTTCTGGAAGAAGCTGCAGGAGTATCCAGATACCGCGATCGGCGGCGCGAAACCGAGCTGCGGATTGCCGATACACAAGGAAATCTGCTCCGCGTAGACGACATTCTGCAAGAACTGACACATCAGCTTGCCCACCTGGAAGTACAAGCAGCGATTGCCATGCAATACCGCGAACTACAGTCGAAACGCGATACCGCACAGAAGCTTCTCTGGCTGCTCAATAAACAAGAATCCCAGATACGGCAGCATCGTTTTTCCCAGGCTCTGGAAAAAACCAAGAACGAGCTGGAAGCAGAATCCGCGCGTATGCACGAAATGGAAAATCAACTGGAAAGCATGCGTAACGAACATTATGTGCAATCCGATGCGCTTCATGCCCGACAGGGCGACCTCTATGCTGTCAACGCCGAGATTGCCAGACTGGAGCAGCAACTTGCCTATTCCAGCGCCCAACGGACTCGCCTGACCCAGCAGTTAGCCAATAACAGACAGCAGATCAATCTTCAGCAGGAACAGTTGCATGGCATCCAGTCTTCGTTGAACCAATGGCAAAAAAAACTGGAGGAAGCCTATACCCAAGTTGCAGACCAGGAAAACCGTGTGAACGCTGAAACCTGTAATCTGCCTCAGGCCGAGGAATCAGCACGCGACACCCAGGCACTTCACAACTCGATGCAGCTCGAACAGATGGCCTTGCAGCAGCAACTGCAACTGGCCCAAACACAATGCGAACATATCCAGCTCAATATACAGAGGCTGGAAGCACGCCGTGAACGCCTGCTGCTTGAACGGGAGCATCTCCCGCCAGTGGATCAAGAAGCATTGGCAGAAGCCCGGCGTATCCTGGTTGAACTGGAATGTGATCGAGAAGAGCGGCAACTGCAGCTGGCTCAACTCCAGGCATATCTGTCCGGAGCACATACGGAGCGCAATGAACAACGCGCAGCCATGCAGGAACAGGAACGGGAACAAGCACAGGCACATGCCAGACTATCGGCACTAGAAGAACTCCAGGAACAGGCTGATCACGATAATCGCCTTAAACAGTGGCTGGCCAGGCATCAGCTGCATCAGCATCCGCGACTCTGGCAATCCATCCGCATCGAGCCTGGATGGGAAGATGCAATCGAGGCCGTCCTGCGCGAACGCGTTAATGCGCTGGCATTGCCCCGGCTGGAAGATGCCGCCTGCTGGGAAGAACCGCCCCCGTCCAGGTTTACGGTATATGAAGCGGAAGATATGCCTCTGTTCGAGACACGGAAAAATGTTGGGCTGCTCCCCTTCGGACAATTTGTCCGCTGTCAGGATACACAGACTGCTTGCGTGATGGCCAACTGGCTGTCTGACATCTATGTCACTGAATCCATAGTGCAAGGATTGAGCCTGCGTCGGCAGCTTCCTGCCGGTGCATGGTTCGTAACCCCGAAAGGACATCTGATTGGCACCTGCAGCATTTTGTTCCATGCTCCGGACAATCATGTGCATGGGATACTGGCCCGGCAGCGGGAAATGGAACGTTTATTGGAAGTTGTACAACAACTGGAGCAACGGGTTACCCATAGCCAGCGTCAGACTGCACTCGCAGAGGAAAGCTGCCGTGACATTGAAAATCGTATTGCATTGTTACGCGCGATGGACAGCGAATTACAGAAACGCCAGCACGAAGTACAGGTGGACATTCTAAAACTAACCCAGGCCGGCGAACGCAGCCAGGATCGCACTTCCCAGATCGATTTCGAATTGAAGGAGCTGTCTGAACAGTCTGCTTCAGAAAAACAGCATTTCCTGGAAATTCGTGAGCGCATGGAAATGCTGCATGAAACCATCGAAGTCCAGCAGAGAGAAACCGAACAGGTCAAGTTGCAGATGCTCTCCCGTGAATCCGAACTGCGCCTGCAGCGTGAAAAACTTCAGGAACTGCGAAACGAATTGCAGGAGGCCCGCTTTCTGGTCAAAACCTGCATGGAAAAAATCGCAGACCTGAATCACAACCTCACCCAGACCGGATTGACTATTGCGCAACTGGAATCCATGCTCATCCAGACCCAGGCAGAACTGGATCAGATCAATGACGAACCAGACAGGCAGCAGCTTCAGGAATCGCTAGAAAACCGACAAGCTCAGGAACAGGCAATGGTAGAGATGCGAAACCAGCTGGAGCAAACTACCCGAATGCTTAGCCAGCAGGAACAGGCACGGCTGTCTTGCGAGCAAAAACTTCCCCCTCTGCGTGAAAAAATCAATGAATGGTCCCTGAAGGAACAGGAAGCACGTCTGCAATATGAGCACTGGGCAGAACAATTGCAAGGGATGGACGAGACGACCCTGCTTCCCATGCTGGCAGGCGCAAACTTGAAACCGGATACATTGCATAATGAACTGATTCGACTGGATACCGAGATAGCCGGACTGGGTGCAGTGAACCTTGCCGCACTCGAGGAATTGCAGTCCTGCCAGGAGCGGAAAACCTATCTGGACATCCAGGCAAAAGACCTGAACGAGGCAATGGATACACTACAAAAAGCGATCCGCCGCATCGACAAGGAATCACGGGACTTGCTGATGTCAACCTATGATGAAGTCAATCGCCATCTGGCAGAACTGTTTCCTGTGCTATTCGGAGGTGGGGAAGCGCGACTTGTACTCACTGGAGATGAAATACTGGATAGCGGAATACAGGTCATGGCGCACCCCCCTGGCAAAAAAAATTCCTCCATCCATTTGCTGTCCGGGGGAGAAAAAGCATTGACCGCCCTGGCGCTGGTATTCGCCATGTTCCACCTGAATCCCGCTCCGTTCTGCCTACTGGACGAAGTGGATGCACCACTGGATGACACCAATACCGAGCGGCTGTGCAAATTGATTACAAAAATGGCAGAAAATACCCAGTTCATTTTTATCAGCCACAACAAAATTACCATGGAACTGGCTCAGCAGCTGGTCGGCATCACCATGCAGGAACGCGGGGTATCACATGTGGTGTCCGTGGATATTGAAGAAGCCCTCCGGCTGCGTACTGACAGTACTGTAACCGCATAGCCATTCCCTTGTTCAAAACCAAAATATCCTGATACCAAAAAAGAAAATTTCACAAAACCCGGCATCAAATACTGGCGGAGCAGAACCTGTTCTTTCCAGCCAGCTCCTTCCAGTTTTAACTGGAACCGGTAGCAACCAACCGTTTGGGAATTAAGGAATCAGGCGAAATGCTGCCAGGCCAGCCCCCTGCAAACCAACCTGTGTATTCTTGACGACATGTACCGGAAAGGTACCCAACAATTCTGTATAACGTCCCTTGTTTCTGAAACCGTGCATAAAGGTTCCCTGTTGCATAGTCTGGATGTTTTTTGCCACGATTCCCCCTGCTATATAAATACCGCCTCGCGGCATGAGTGCCAGAGCAAGATTCCCCACGAATGCACCATAAATCTGCATGAACAAATTCATCGTCATACGCGCAACTGGTTCATCAATCTGCCTGCAAAAATGGCTAATTGCTTCTGCCGGATCTCCATCACGCATCGCGGCTAGCAGCCGGGAGGAAGGTATCGCATGACCTTTATCGCGTAAAAAATCGAAAATTGCGATCAACCCCGGTCCAGATACAATCCTCTCATAGGAAACATGGGAGTAACGCTTCTGCAGATATCTTAACAATTCATACTGCATGTCATCGGCGGGAGCAAAATCCATATGTCCGCCTTCTGATGCATGTACCGCATATCCATCATCCTGCCAGGTAAGCCAGGTCACCCCGAGGCCCGTACCTGCGCCAGCCACCATGCGAACCCCCTTTGTTCGCGACTCTCCCGGCTGGATCGTCAGCAGATCGGTTGCAGACAGTGTCCCAATTCCGAAACCCACCGCTTCAAAATCATTCATAAGGGAAATTCGGCCAATGCCGAACTGCAGGGCAATTTTGTCTGCATCCACCTCCCATGGAAGGTTGGTCAGTTTTACCCGCCTTCCGGAAACGGGACCCGGCAAGGCAAGGCAAGCCGCGGATATATCCGTCACTCTAGCCTCGTGCAGAAATTCTTCCAGAATTTCTGCCAGGTTTCCATATTTGACGCTGGGATAGGATTTCTGAAACAAGGGAACGGATGCTCCGTTTTCTGCAGTTATTCGCAGCAATGTCTTGGTTCCCCCGATATCCCCGGTTAGTATATGACACATGTTTTCCGCATGCCTGCAAATTTCCCTTCTCAATCCGAACCACAAAACCCGGATACGACTGATACAGCATCGACCTGCAATCAGCCGCCAGGAATCCTTCCCATAACTGCATTCATCACGATCCTTCCAGGAGTCGGCTGCGTTAGACCCATTTCGCAGCTTTCATGCCGGTCAATTAGCCGGCACAATAAATCCATCCCTTCCTTACCAACCATTTCTCAATCTCTACTGCAAAGAATACTATGCTTGACAAGACAAGGCACAGAGCAAGCTCGTTCATGCTTAATGCTTCCGTTTTAAAAACCGGATTAAGAGCAGGAATGTATATTGTTGCCATTTGCAATGCAAAAGTCAGTAAAACAGCAAGAATGAGCAGGGGGTTAGAAAATATGCCCACACTGAACAGCGATTCCGTTTCAGTGCGAATGGCGAGCACATGTCCCATTTGAGAAAGCGTTAAAACAGTGAAAACCATGGTCTGCCAGTGTGCGGATCCGCTGACCATTGCCCAGGCCTGTACCAGGAGACACAGGCCGCCCATCAGTAATCCGACCCATATCATGTGTTGCCACATGCCATTTGCAAATATGCTTTCCCTAAGCGGACGAGGATTGCGGCGCATAACCCCGCGTTCAGACGGTTCTCCGGTCAGCGCCAAGCCGGGCAACCCATCGGTGACAAGATTGATCCATAGAATGTGGATTGGCAATAACGGGATCGGCATACCAAGAAATGGGGCAAGGAAGATCGGCCATATCTCCCCTGCATTGCTGGTCATGGTATATTTGATAAATTTGCGGATATTGTCAAAAATACGCCTCCCTTCTCGTACCGCATGCACAATGGTTGCGAAATTATCATCAAGTAGTACCATGTGAGCGGCCTCCCGCGCCACATCAGTACCCTTGCCCATGGCAATGCCTATATCGGCTGCCTTAAGAGCAGGGGCATCGTTTACCCCGTCCCCGGTCATTGCCACGACCTCGCCTCTGTCTTGGAGCGCCCGAACGATTTTTATTTTCTGTGCAGGATTCACACGTGCATAGACCTGGACATGCTTCACCACCTCCTCGAAATCTGCCAAGGTCAGCCGGTCCAGCTCAACGCCTGTCATCACCCTTCCATCATCATGGGCGAGAATACCCAGCTTGCGGGCAATAGTTCGCGCGGTTTCAGGATGATCACCGGTGATCATCACCGGAATGATCCCTGCTGAGATGCACAAGGAAACCGCATCTCCGGCTTCATCGCGTGGTGGGTCTATCAGCCCGACAAAACCAAGAAATACCAGCCCGCTTTCAAGCTCATCAATTTGTTCACTTACTGGCAATTCCCCCCAATGACGACAAGCAACCGCCAGGACGCGCATACCATCTCTTGCCATGAGTTCAGCTTGCTGCAGCAAAAATGTCCGGTCAATTTGCTGCTCCCCATCCGCCATAAGCACACAATCACAGCATGGTAACACTGCTTCCGGTGATCCTTTGGTATAGGCAATACATTGATCACGCGTGCCATGAAAAGTGGTCATGCGCTTGCGTTCCGAATCAAATGGCAATTCTTTAATACGTGGTGCACCGATTTCCAGCGCCTTCTTATTCCAGCCTGCTGCCTGGGCAGCTTCCAGCAATGCTGCCTCGGTCGGTTCTCCGGAAGCCTTGCCAGTGAAATCCACTTGTGCGTCATTGCTCAATGCCAGCCCCTGAAACAATGTTGGCCAGGGTTCATTTTTGTTTTCTGCTCCAAATGCGCTGTGTAACGTGGCATCCGTGTAAATCACGACAACATGCATTCTGTTCTGGGTTAGCGTACCGGTTTTATCTGAGCAGATATATGTAACCGATCCCAGTGTCTCGACAGCTGACAAACGGCGAATCAAGGCTTGCTGCCTGATCATCTTGCGCGCGCCCAGCGCCAGCGAAACTGTCACCACTGCGGGCAACGCTTCTGGAATCGCCGCGACTGCCAGACTGACCGCGGTCATGAACATCAGCAATACCGGCTCACCGCGCAACAAGCCAACCACAAATACCAGCAGACAGATTGTCAACGCGGCCAGCGCCAATAGCTTACTGAACCGTGCCAGCCGTTGTTGAAGCGGGGTTTTCAGTTCGCTTTCTGCACTCAGCAGCGCAGCCACTTTGCCCAGCTCGCTATTCATACCGGTTGCCACCACCAGACCACGCGCACGCCCGTATGTAACAATCGTGCCCTTGTAAGCCAGACATACCCTGTCTCCCAGCGGTATATCGGAAATGGTCAATGCGCGGGTTTGCTTCTCCGCCGCAACCGATTCACCGGTCAGGGCAGATTCATCGATTCTGAGCTGGGCTGCTTCTATGATACGTAAATCAGCGGGAACCATATTGCCTGCTTCAAGCAAGACTACATCACCTGGAACCAGCACCGGTGCATTGACACTTTTGATCAAACCGTCACGCAGCACCCGTGCTCCCGCTCCAGTCATGCGCTTGAGTGCAGCCATAGCCTGTTCTGCCCGGTATTCCTGGACAAACCCGATCAGCGCATTGATGACAACAATAACGATAATGACAACGGCGTCCTGCATATCGCCCATCACACCGGAAATCACTAGATCGGAAGAGCACACGTCTGAACTCCAGTCACT
>ERZ1645185.646-NODE-646-length-14548-cov-10.012144_pt1 | contig 14548 bp, 10 predicted proteins | sample MGYA00575351_ERZ1645185 | MGnify/ENA primary metagenome ERZ1645185 (study PRJEB40838, sample SAMN11284767) | freshwater sediment metagenome | isolation source: river sediment | host: Sediment | place: India: Jana village, Kanpur | collected 2015-12-17 ...
GAGCAGCTGACTCTTAATCAGCGGGTCCTAGGTTCGAGCCCTAGTGCGTCCACCATTTCTTTCAATGATCTGCCAAACGCCCTGCTTCGCCGATGCGGCGGGCCGACGCATTGGCCGCCCACGCATTGCGAAAACGGCATCAGGGCGCGCAGCGTTCGGATACGCAACCGTGCCAGTAATTGCCCCAATAGTCCTTGCAGAAGGTCTCGTTTCCGCCTGTCCTCAGGCATTCCTTCAGGCCGTTCTGGCCCTCGATCTTGCAGCTGGATACGCAGCCGGGCGGGTATCGCGGGTCTTCCGGCTTTCGCTTCTCCGTCACCGCGCCCGCCACCTTCGCGGTTGACGCGTCCGGCGCGGTTGCAGTCGGGGCGCGCTCCCCGCAACTGGTGACGATACAGGCCAAGGCGACTGCCAATAGGGTTCGCATGGATTTCTCCGCACAATTTGTCCCGGCCCAATCGGGCCGGCCGCATAGTTCACCCGGCTCGACCGCCGCACAAGACCTCGCGGGCGCCGGGCAATTCCGCGCATGGGCGGATCGGGGCCGTCGCCGGGTCGGGCCGCGCATTGCCGATGGTGGCCCCACCGGCCGCTGGCGGCATCTTGCGCTGAGTGTCAAATCAGTCTAGCTGATTATTCAATCGATAAAATACTAAGTATCTCGGTGAAGCGGCGAATGAGGGCGCTGTTCTGCGAGGGAGGAAGGCCGATGGACGCGCAGGCGGACTGTGAGCATGGCTTTGAACCCACATCGGTTCGGGGGGGATATGGCGATCAGCCGGCGGCGTCTGCGCGCGGCGCGGCGCGGCGCGCGGATCCTCCGCGCGGGTTGCATCGATCGCTGAACGGGTTCGACATCCTGACGCTGCGCCTGCTGGTCTGCGCGGCGGAAGAGGGAAACCTTGCCCGCGTGTCGGACCGGCACAACATCGCCATCTCCGCCGTCAGCCGGCGGATTTCCGATTTCGAACTTCGCTATGGCGTGCAGATGTTCGACCGGCACGATCGCGGGGTCATCCCCTCTCCGGATGGGGCGCACATGCTGGATCGCATCCGCATCATCCTGGAGCAGCTGGAGGGCGTGGCCGACGACCTTCTGGAACGGCGCAACGGCGCCGCGGGCCTGATCCGGATCCGCTCCAACATGTCGTCGTCCGTTTCGGCGTCGCTGCCGGCGCGCATCGCCGAGTTCCGGCGCGAGCATCCCCGCATCGAGATCGAGCTGGACGAGTGCGCCAGCGTCGATACCGTCAGCGCCGTCAGCTCGGGCGCCTGCGAAGTCGGCATCGTGTCGGGCACTGTCGATGCGCGGGGGCTGGAGCTGATTCCGTGGGAGGAGGATGAGCTGGTCGCCATTCTTCCGAACGATCTGCCGCTTGCCCAGCGGGCGTCCCTGTGTTTCGCCGACCTGCTGGACCATCCCTTCGTCAGCCTGCGGCGGGACAGCGCGCTTCTGGCGCAGCTCCGCGCCGAGGCGGCCGCGCTTGGCCGGACGCTGGGCAGCAGCGCCTACATGATGAGTTTCGGCGGCGTCCGTTCCTGCGTGAGCGCCGGGCTTGGCGTTGCGATCCTGCCTGCCGGTACGGCCTATCCCTTTGCGCGGGAACAGGCGCTGGCCGTGCGCAAGCTGAGCGATTCCTGGGCGCGCCGCACCCTGAAGCTGTGCATCCGCCCCAACGGCCGGCTTGCCCCGGCCGCCCGGCTGTTCGTGCAGCATCTGGTGCGCCACCGCGAGGCGCAGGCGCAATCGAACGTCAGGATGCTGGCGAGGGCCTGACGGCTCAATCCCGGTCCAGAAGGCCGCCGAACGCCGCGATCAGCATGTCCGCATGGCGCTGCACGGCTTCTTCGCTGAACGGGTCGCGGTGCGTCATCTGCATCATCAGGTGGTGCGAATTGTAGATCATCGCGCCGGCCCCATGGATGGAAAGCGTCAGCGCCACCGGATCCCACTGCTTCAGGCGCCCCTGCGCCTGAAGCTGGTTGATGACGTTGCGCAGCATGCCGTACTGCGGATTTCCAAGCTCGCGCAGAAGCCATTTCAGCCGCGGCCCGCCACACAGGCCCTCGCGGAAAATCACCCGCCCCAGCTGAGGCACCTGCGCCGATGCCATCACGAAGCGGCGCAGCAGCACCCTGAACTGGTCCTCCAGCGACAGGTCGCGATATTCGTCGAGGTTCAGCGTCTGGCGCGCGTCGATCCGGGCGATCAGATCGCGCATCGCCTGTTGCCACAGCGCTTCCTTCGTCTCGAAATGATAGAGCACCACCGATTGCGAGCTGCCGGCCACCTTGGCGATCTCGGTCGTGGAAACGGAATCGAACCCCTTCTCGGCAAACAGCTCCAGCGCGGCCGCCAGGATGCGCTTGCGCCCGTCGCGTTCGCGCCCGCGCTTCGCCGTGCCGGCAATCTCCACCTGCGTCGAACTCATAACAGACGATCCCCATCAAGCGCTGTCGCCAAGCCGACGGCAGACTGCGCGCCAACGCGCCCTTAGACGAGATGGCAGTTCGGGAACACAGGCTTGCCCGATGGAGAAGCGGCGGCGGCGCGCCGGGCAACAGGCGCGAAGCCCCCGGATTGCCCGCTCGTCAACGCTCGCTTCGCCAACCGCGAAGTTACCTGCCGCCTGCCTGCGCATATCCTTCCCCCCGGATGGACGGGACAAACAACAACCGACGGGGAGGACGCATGAACAGGATTTTCTGGCTGCATTCGACGGCCATACTGGTGGGGATGGGCGCGCCGCTGCACGCGCAGGAAGTGGACGCCGCCGCGCAGGCCGTTGCCGCCGACCCGTTCGCGGATATCGTCGTCACCGCGCAGCGGCGCGAGGAAAGCATCCAGGACGTGCCGATCTCGATCGCGGTGCTGAACGATGCGACGGTGGCCGCCAGCGGCAACACCAACATCACCAGCCTGAATGGCCTTGTTCCCAATGTGGTGCTGCAGACGCAGGGCCTTGTCGCCAATGTGCCGATGATCGCCATCCGGGGCATGAGCAGCGCGGATCCGGACCCGAACGCCGACCCGAAGGTGAGCACCATCATCGACGGCGTCTATATTCCCTTCGTGTCCAGCACCATGCTCGACATGTTCGACATCGAGCGGGTGGAGATCCTGAAAGGGCCGCAAGGGGTGCTGTTCGGCAAGAACAACCTTGCCGGCACCATCAATGTCCTGACCAGCCGGCCCACCGAGGAATTCGGGGTCGACGCGCGCGGCACCATCGGATCCTATGGCGCGCTGCAGTTCCGGGGGCGCGTCAACAGCGGCCGGATCGGGGACGCCATCGCCGCCAAGCTGATGGTGAACATCCGCGAGTATGACGGCTACAGCGAGAATGTGATCACCGGAAACCGGCTGAATGCCACCAGCGTCCGCGCGGTGCGCGGGGCGCTGAACTATGATCGCGGCGGGCCGTTCGATTCCACCCTGGTCGTCGACTGGCTGAAGCAGGACACCACCGGCCCCGCCCCGCATGTGCTGGACAATGGCGATCCCAATTGGGACAAGCTGCCCGATGAGGTGAAAGGCAATGTCCGCAAGGCGGCGGTGCTGTTCGATCCGATCGCCAACACCGAAACCTATGGCGGATCGTGGATGTCGAACCTCGATGTCGGCTTTGGAACGGTGTCGGCGGTGCTGGGCTATCGCCACCTCACCTACCTGACACGGGGGGATTTCGACGGCCTGATCACGCCCGCCCCGCAGCTGGACGTGACGCGCGACTTCACGGGCGAATCGACCAGCGGGGAGCTGCGCTATGTGTCGCCCTCCGACCAGCCGATCGATTTCGTCGCCGGGCTCTATTTCCAGTCGGACAGCTGGAGCCAGGACAACACCGTGCTGGCGAACCCGACCACCACGACCTTGTCGCAGCTGAACCAGAAGACCGAGAGCTTTGCCATTTTCGTGATGGCGAACGCCCGCCCGGTGGATGGGCTGACGCTGTCGGTCGGCGCCCGATACAGCCACGACAAGAAGGACTACACGATCGGCTCCCAGGCCTTTGTGAACGGCAACAAGACATCTTCCTTCGCGGCGGACCTGAACGCCAGCTGGGCCGAGCTGACCCCGCGCTTCACCGTCGAGTACCGCTTTTCGCCGGCCGCGATGGTCTATGCGAGCTATTCCGAGGGCTACAAGGCCGGCGGGTTCAACTCGCGCGGAACCATTCCGGAAAATGTCGGGCCCTATGATCCGGAATATGTGGATGCCTATGAAATCGGCGCCAAGACCGACCTGTTCGATCGCATGCTTCGCCTGAACGTCGCCGGCTTCATCAACAAGTATCGCGACCTGCAGAGCGCCGTCACCAAGATGGGGGTGGTGCGGGCGGAGAATATCACCACCAATATCGCCGCCGCGGAAATCCGGGGTTTCGAGGCGGAGGCCGTGTTCCGCCCCTCGAGCCAATTCTCGCTGTCGGCCAACATCGCCTATCTGGATGCGAAGTACACGGACTTCTGCGCCGATGTGGATGGCGTGTTCGGCAGCGCCGCCCCGCAGCCCCGCCAGTGCGGCCCGGCCGTCCCGATCCTCATCAACGGCAAGCCCAACGGCACCTACACGGTGCCGGTGGATTCGACCAATCTCGACCTCGCCAACGCCCCTGAATGGAGCGGCAGCATCTCTGCCGACTGGCGCACTCCCATCGGCCCCGGCGAACTGGGGCTGCACGGCGATGCCCGCTACACGCCGCGCTACAACACCTGGGGCCGCAGCCTGGATCCCGGCTATTACCGCGACGAGGTGGTGATCCTGAACGCCAACATCTCGTTCACCGGCCCTGACGACCGGTGGAAGATCACCTTCTATGGCCAGAATCTGACGGACGCCGAGGTCATGTCGGGCGCGACCAGCGCCGGGGCGACACCGATTTCGCAATTCTATCAGCCGCCGCGCGAGTTCGGCGTCGATTTCTCCATCAGTTTCTGAAGCATCAGCGGTCAAGGGAGCAAGGCATGGGCAAGGGTGTGGACCGGCGGACGGTTATCGGCGCGGCAGGCGCGCTGGCGTCGACGTCGCTGTCGAAGGGTGTGGCGGCCAGGGACGGCCGCAAGCTGAATGTGCTGATGGTCATCACCGATCAGGAACAGAGCGTCGCCAGTTTCCCGAAGGGATTGCTGGAGATGCTGCCCGCGCACCGCGAACTGATGGAACGCGGCATGCTGGTGGAGAACTACCATGTGCAGACCTCCCCCTGCACGCCGTCGCGCTCCACCATCCTGACGGGCCGCCACACCCAACAGACGGGCATGTTCCTGAACAGCGACAATGCGCCGAACCCCGAATTGCCGACCGACATGCCCACCCTGGGGCACATGATGCAGGCCGCGGGATATTACACCAGCTACAAGGGCAAGTGGCACCTTTCCCGCATCAACTATCAGCGCAACTGGAACCGCGTGCCCGGCGGGGTTTACCCCAACACCGAGCGGGCGCTCGAGAAATACGGCTTCCACGACTATGGCTTCGACGGCGAGGAACTGGGGCTGACCTGGGACGGTTATCGGTCTGACATGTTCGTGGCCGGCGATGCCTCCCGCTCGATCTTTGATTTCGCCCGCCGCGACAAGGCCGGCGGCAAGCCCTGGTTCATGGTGGTGGGGCTGGTGAACCCGCACGACATCATGTTCTACGACGCGACCGGCGAGCAGGCGAAGAGCCGCCCGCACCCGGATGCGCTGGCCCCCGTGCGGCGGGAACCGGGCGATCCCATCTATGAAACCGACCTGGGGTTCGATCTGCCCGAGAGCTTCTACAAGGACGATCTGTCCACCAAGCCCGAGGCGCACCGGGCGATCCAGCGGCAGAACGACCGCTTCTTCGGGAACATGCCGCTGTCCGACATCGCCTCGTGGAAGCGCTTCCGGAACTATTACTACAACTGCCTGCGCGACGTGGACCGCCGGCTGGCCCAGCTGCTGTGGGCGCTGAAGGAAAGCGGCCAGATCGACAACACGATCATCCTCTATACGACCGATCATGGCGAACGGGCCGGCGCGCACGGGATGCGCCAGAAGGCCGGCACCATCTATCGGGAAGAATCCAATGTGCCGATGATCATTGTCCACCCCGATCACAAGGGCGGCCGCACCACCGACAAGCTGATGGGCGCGATCGACATCGCCCCCACGCTGCTGTCGCTGGCCGGCATGCCGAAGGCGCAGGTGGCAAAGACCTATCCGGACCTGCCCGGCATCGATGTCAGCAGCGTTCTTTCAACCCCCGGCAAGCCCACGCCGCGCGACGAACAGGGAATCCTGTTCAACTATGCGGTCGCCCACATGTGGGAACCGCTGCCCAGGGCGCCGACCGGCCCCGTGCCGCCGGCCATGCAGATAACGGACTACAGCAAGGTCTATGATCTCTCGAAGCGGCGCCTGCACCGCGGCGTCCACGACGGCCGCTACAAGTTCGCGCGCTATTTCGCCCCGGCACACCACCATATCCCGACGGACTGGGCGACGCTGTCGCGGCTGAACGACCTTGAACTCTATGACACGCAGGCCGACCCCAACGAACTCGTCAACCTCGCCAACGATCCGAAGCACCGCGACACGGTGCTGCGTCTGAACCGGATGACGAACGCCCTGATCCGGCGCGAAGTGGGGGTGGACGACGGCAGCTATTATCCGGGGCCGACGGAGCTGTTCAACCGGCCCGGCTGACGCGGGAAGGGCGGAGGCGGGCGCCGGCCCTGATGCGTCCGGCAGTCCCGCCCGATCCGCTCAGGGCAGCCCGATGACGGCGGCGGCCGGCGTTTCCGTCCGCCGCGCCCAGATGAGGGCCGCGAGGCTGAGGGCGCCGGCGAGGCTCAAGTACCAGCCGACGGGGGCGAGACCGCCCTGCAGCGCCAGCGCCTGGGCGATGAGCGGGGTGAGGCCGCCGCCGATGACGCCCGCGATGTTGAACGTCATCGAAGCGCCGGTGTAGCGCACGCGCGGCGGGAACAGGCCGGGCAGCCAGGCGCCCAGCGGGCCATAGGCGAAGCCCATCGCGAACAGCAGCAGCGACAGGAACAGGAACACGCCCGCCAGGCCGCCCGCCATCAGCGGCGCGATCAGGAAGCCCAGCAGCATCACGCCGACGCAGCCGCCGGCCAGCACGCGGCGCGGATCAAAATGCACGTCGGCCGCCCAGGCCGACAGATAGATGCCGGCCGCCATGAACAGGATGGCGACAAGCTGGACGCCGAGGAAATCCTGCATCGCATAGCCCAGGGACTTTGTGCCCCAGCCCAGCAGGAAGGCGGTGGCGATATAATAGGTGGCAAAGCAGCAGACCGCGCCGATGGTGCCCGCGATCAGCGGCCCCCTGTGGTTGCGCAGCACCTCGCCCAGCGGCACCTTCGGGGGCGGCGCTTCCTCCAGCGCAGCCTGGAATTCCGGCGTTTCGCCCAGTTTCAGGCGGATCCACAGCCCCACCGCGACAAGGGCTGCCGACAGCAGGAAGGGAATGCGCCAGCCCCAGTCCGCGAACTCCTGCGGGGTCAGCCACAGGCCCAGCAGCAGGAACAGGCCGTTGGCGACGAGGAAACCGGCGGGCGCGCCCATCTGCGGCGCGGTGCCGAAGCGCGCGCGCCAGCCGGGCGGGGAATTTTCCACCGCCAGCAGCGCCGCGCCGCCCCATTCACCGCCTAGCCCGAAGCCCTGCCCGAAGCGCAGCACGCACAGCGCGAAGGGCGCGATCCAGCCGGCCATCGCATAGGTGGGCAGAAAGGCGACCAGTGTCGTCGACAGCCCCATGGTGAGGAGCGAGGCGACGAGCGTGGCCTTGCGGCCGATCCGGTCTCCATAGTGGCCGAACACGGCCGCCCCGACGGGCCGGGCGAAGAAGGCGACGGCCAGCGTGGCGAACGACGCCAGTTGCTGAAGGCCGGGATCGCCCGGCGGGAAGAAGATCTGCCCGAACACCAGGCTGGCGGCGGTGGCATAGATGTAGAAATCGTAGAATTCGATTCCCGTGCCGACAAAGCTTGCCCACAGCGCGCGGCGCTGTCGCGCCCTGTCCGTTTCCATCCGTCTTCCTCCCGAGGGGTGGGCTTTCGGGCAGCCGGGGCGGGCCGTCAACCGGCTTCGCAAAGCGCCAGCAGGGCGAAACTGGCCAGCCAGTGTTCGCCCATGTAATCGCCCGTCACATGCGGCAGCGCGGCCTCCAGATGCGCCTGCGCGGCCGCCGCGGCGACGGGCTGCAATGGATGGCTGGCCGGCAGGCCCGACGCGATCGCGCGCCAGCACCAGCCGCGGCTGAGGTTCAGGCCGTCGAGATGCGCGATCTTCCCGTCCGACCTGTCGCTGACGCGCGCCGGGCTCAGCAGGGTCGCCGGTTCGCCGGCGGCGATGCGCGGCAGGAAGCGATCGAACCAGCCGGCGAAATCCGCCGGCGGCAGCGCGCGACGCATCAGCTCGGCCACCATCAGCGCAGGCGACAGGAACTCGTCCTGGCAGGGCTCCCACGCCTGGCAGTCGCGATCCTGGCCGTGCCAGCGAAGCGCGGCGGCGCGGCAGGCGGCGGCCAGCGCGGGATCATGCGCATCGGCATAATCCAGCGTCAGCCGAAGCGCGAAGGCGGTGTTGTAGTGGGTGCCGACGCGGACGGGATAGTCCGCGATCGGCAGGAAGGCGTGCAGCCGGGCGGCGAAATGCCCGGCCAGCGGCCTGAGCGCCGCGGCCCAGCGCCGCGCATCGGCTGCGTCATGCGCGGCGAGTTCCACCTGCAGCTTCAGCAGCCAGGCCCAGCCATAGGGGCGCTCGAAGCCGCGCGAGTCCGGGCGGGCGGCATAGGCCAGTTCCGCCGCGACATTCGCATCGGTGAACAATTCGTCCGCCAGGGCGCGGATGCGGGGCGCCTCTGCACCCGCCGGGTTCAGGCGCAGCAGGGTGAACAGGGTCCACCAGCCGTGCACGCAGCTGTGCCAATCATAGCTGCCGAAGAACAGCGGGTGCAGCCGGCGCGGGGTCTGCGCGTCTTCGGGGCCGGCCAGCACATGCATCAGCATGTTGGGATATTCGCGGGTGACATGGCCGAGCGCGGCCGAAGCGAAGCGGGATGCGAGGGCGGGGGAGAGGTTCATCATCAATGCCTGAAGGCCAGCCCATACATCAGCACCATGTTGGCGACGAGCATGAGGAGGGCGGTGGGGATCTGGGCGCGGATCACGCCGTTCAGCGGGGCGTTCCTGTCGGGCAGTTCCAGCAGGTTCGCTGGCACCACGTTGAAGTTGGCGGCCATCGGCGTCATCAGCGTGCCGCAGAAGCCGGCCAGCATGCCGATGGCGCAGACGATGGCGGGATCGCCGCCGAACGTGCCGACAAGGAAGGGCAGGCCGATCGCCGCCGTCATCACCGGAAAGGCGGCAAACGCATTGCCCATCACGATGGTGAAGAGCGCCATGCCCAGGCAATAGGCGAACACCGCGAGCGCAACCGTCGTCAGCGGGATCACCATGGCGATCAGGTCGCCCACCACCTGCCCGACATCGGCCGCCAGGAAGACTGCTCCCAGCGAGGCGAGCATCTGCGGCAGGAGCGCCGCCCAGCCGATCGAATCCATCAGCCGCCGCCCTTCCTGCAGCGGGGCCAGCACAGGCTGCCGGAACCACAGCATCGCCGTCGCCAGCGCAGCGAGGCAGCCGATCCCCAGCGCGATCAGCGTGGTCTGCACGGGCGAGATCAGCCATTGCCCGGCGGCCGTGTTCTTCGCCAGCAGGGTGCCGCCCACCGCGAACAGCGGCACCATCAGCGCCGGCACGAACAGCCGGTTGCCGAAGCGGGCCGCGCCCGCCTCCCGCTCTGCCTGCCCCGTGGTTGCGGGCGCGCCGGCCCCCAGCCGGCCTGTGGCGCCGATCGCCACCAGCGCGATCACCAGCAGGCCGTTGCCGAAACCGCCCAGGTGCGACCCGAACAGCAGGGAGGCGGCAACCAGCCCCCAGAACAGGGCGCGGCGGATGCGGCCCGGCGCGCCGCGTTCTGCCAGCGCCAGCATCGCGAAGGCCGCGAACATCAGCCCGACGACGAGATAGGCATGTTCCAGCGTGATCACCGGTCGTCCTCCCCGCCGGCCGCGATATCGCGTTTCACCCGGCGATCGAACAGCAGCAGCCTTGTGCCATGCACCAGCAGCGCGACGATGGCGGTGGGGATCGCCCAGAGCGAGACATGCAGCGCCTCCACCCGGATCCCGGCCTGCTCAAGGAACCCCACGATCAGCACGATGGAGCCGATGGCGATGAAGATGTCTTCCCCGAAGAAGAGGCCGATATTGTCTGTCGCGGCGGCCATGGCGCGGATGCGGAAGCGCGCCCGGCCCGGCAGCGGGCCATGTTCGGCTTCCGCCGCGCTTTCCGCCATCGGCGCGACCAGCGGGCGCACCATCTGCGGGTGGCCGCCCAGCGACACGAGGCCCAGCGCGGCGGTTGCCTGCCGCACCATGAAATAGACGAGCAGCAGCCGCCCCGCCGTCGCCGCCTTCACCTGCCGGATCAGGATGCGCGCCCGTTCCTGAAGGCCGGCGCGCTCCAGCAGGCCGATCACGGGCAGCACCAGCCAGGTGATGTGGAAATAGCGGTTCTCGTTGAAGGCCGTGCCGAAGCGGCTGATGGTGTCCACCGCCGCCGCCGCCAGCATCTGCGGCGTGGCGCCCGGCCCGACGGCCGCGAGAACGCCCGTGGTGACGGCGGCGACAAGGATGACGATCAGCGGATTGATGCGGGCGACGAACCCCGCCACCACCACGGCGACCCCCAGCAGCACCAGCATCCGCGTCAGTCCTCCTGCCCGGGCTGGCCATATCCGCCGCCGCCCGGCGTTTCGATTTCGAAGATGTCGCCGGGGTTCAGCGCCGCCTCGGCCGTTGCCCCCAGTTCCTCCACCCGGCCGTCGGCGCGGCGGATGCGGTTGCGGCCGGTCGCGGCGGGCCGGCCGCCCGCAAGCCCGAAGGGCGGCACGCGGCGGCGGTTGGAAAGGATCGCGGCATCCATCGGTTCCAGGAAGCGAATGCGGCGGATCGTGCCGTCGCCGCCCCGCCAGCGCCCTGCCCCGCCGGAGCCGCGCCGGATCGCGAAATCCTCCAGCAAGACGGGAAAGCGGGTTTCCAGAACCTCCGGATCCGTCAGGCGGCTGTTCGTCATGTGCGTCTGCACCGCGCTTGTCCCGTCGAAGCCCGGACCCGCGCCCGACCCGCCCGCGATGGTTTCATAATATTGGCGCGTCGCGTCACCGAAGGTGAAGTTGTTCATCGTGCCCTGCGCCGCCGCCATCACCCCCAGCGCGCCATAGAGCGCATCGACCACCGCCTGGCTGGTTTCCACATTGCCCGCCACGACCGCCGCCGGATGGCGGGGCCGCAGCATGGAGCCTTCGGGGACGATCAGGCGGATCGGCTTCAGGCAGCCTTCGTTCAGCGGGATGGCGTCGTCCACCAATGTCCGGAACACATAGAGCACGGCTGCGCGCGTGATGGAGAGCGGCGCGTTGAAATTGTTGGGCCGCTGGGCGCTGGTGCCGCTGAAATCGACGACGGCGCTGCGGCCCTGCGGATCGACCGAGATGGCGACGCGGATCACCGCGCCATCATCCATCTCGTAGGCGAACGTGCCCGGCTTCAGCGCGGCGATGGCGCGGCGCACCGATTCCTCGGCATTGTCCTGCACATGGCCCATATAGGCCGCGACCGTTTCGCGCCCGAATTCGCGCGCCATGCGGGCCAGTTCCGCCGCGCCCCGCGCGCAGGCTGCCACCTGCGCCTTCAGGTCGGCGATGTTCTGATCGATGTTGCGGGCCGGGAAGGGGCCGGATGCGAAGAGCGCCCGCGTCTCCGCCTCGCGCAGCTGCCCCGCCTCGACCAGCAGGAAATCGTCGATCAGCACCCCTTCCTCGGCCACCGTGCGCGAGGAGGCCGGCATCGATCCGGGGGTGAGGCCGCCCACGTCCGCATGATGGCCGCGCGCCGCCACGAAGAAGGCGGGCTCAGCATCCGCGTCCAGAAACACCGGCATGATGACGGTGATGTCGGGCAGGTGCGTGCCGCCATTGTAGGGGGCGTTCAGCATATAGGCGTCGCCGCGCGCCATCCGCCCGCCGCGCGATGCGATCACCGTGCGGATGCTTTCGCCCATCGAGCCCAGATGCACCGGGATGTGCGGCGCATTGGCGATCAGCGCCCCCGTCGCATCGAACAGGGCGCAGGAAAAATCCAGCCGTTCCTTGATGTTGACCGAATGGGCGGTGGCGCACAGCGCTTCGCCCATCTGTTCCGCGCAGGCCATGAAGCGGCTGTTGAACAGCTCCAGCAGGATGGGATCGACGGCCGTTCCGGCGGCCATCCTCGCTGGCAGCGGCACCACCCGGTCCAGCAGCAGGTTGGCGGCGGCATCGACGGCCGCGCGCCAGCCCGGCTCCACGATGGTGGTGCCGGTGTCCTCCAGCAGGATCGCGGGGCCGTCGATCGCATGGCCCGGTGTCATCGACGCGCGGCGATAGACGGGCGCATCATGATCCCCCCCGGCCATCCGCACCGGCAGCCGCGTGACCGGCTGCGGCGCATCGCCGGGGATCGCCGTTCCCGCCGACGGGACCTGGCCGGACGGGGCGATCGCTTCCACCTCCAGCGTTTCCACCACCAGTGGCTTGTCGGCCGCGAAGAAGCCGAAGCGGCGGCGGTGCTGGTCCTCGAAGTCGGCGGCCATCCGGGCCGCCGGGCCGAACGCCACCGTCAGCGGCGTATCCGATCCGGCGAACTTCACCTCCGCGCGGGCGACGGCCTTCAGCGCCGATGCGTCGAACCCCTGGGCAACAAGATCGGCGCGCACCGCCGCGTCCAGCCGGGCAACCTCGGCACCGAGTTCCGCGTCTGCCTGAGGGTCGAGCGGGCGCGCGACCGTCTGCTGGCGGATGCAGCGAACCTCTGCCAGCCCCATGCCCCAGGCCGACAGCACGCCGGCGAACGGGTGCAGCAGCACCTTGGTCATGCCCAGCGCATCCGCGACGAGGCAGGCGTGCTGCCCGGCCGCGCCGCCGAAGCAGTTGAGGATGTAGCGCGTGACATCATGGCCGCGCTGGATGGAAATGGCGCGGATCGCCTCTGCCATGTGCTGAACGGCGATGCTGACGAAGCCTTCGGCCAGCTCGGCGGGCGTCACGGCCCGCCCGGTTGCCGCTGCCACTTCGGCCGCCATCGCCCCGAACCGGGCGCTGACGATCCCGGCGTCCAGCGGCTGATCGGCCCCCGGGCCGAACACCGCCGGGAAAAACTCCGGGCTGAGTTTCCCCAGCATGACGTTGCAGTCCGTCACTGTCAGCGGGCCGCCCCGGCGATAGGCGGCCGGGCCGGGCACGGCGCCCGCCGATTGGGGCCCTACGCGCAGGCGGCCGCCATCGAAGCGGCAGATGGAGCCGCCGCCGGCCGCCACCGTGTGGATCGACAGCATCGGCGCCCTCAGCCGCACGCCGGCCACGACCGAATCCGAGGTCCGTTCGTAATCGCCTGAGAAGTGGGAGACATCGGTGGAGGTGCCGCCCATGTCGAAGCCGATGGCACGGTCGAACCCGGCGGCCTTCGCCGTTTCCGCCATGGCGACGACGCCACCCGCAGGCCCGGACAGGATCGCATCCTTGCCCCGGAAGGCGCGCGCCTCGGTTAGCCCGCCGGAGGATTGCATGAATGTCAGCGAGGTCGCCGCGCCCAGTTCGGCCGCGACGCGGTCCACATAGGCGGCGAGGATGGGGGAGAGATAGGCATCGGCAACGGTGGTGTCGCCGCGTCCGACGAGCTTGATGAGCGCGCCCACCTGGTGGCTGACGGAGACCTGCGTGAACCCCGCCTCCTGCGCCAGCCGGGCCAGCCGCAGTTCATGCGCCGGGAAGCGCCAGCCGTGCATCAGCACGATGGCGATGGCGCGATAGCCCTGCGCGCGGGCGGCGGCGAAGGCGGCGCGGGCCGCCGCCTCGTCCAGCGACCGGTCGAGCGTGCCATCCGCCCGCACCCGTTCGTCCACTTCGATCACATGGTCGTGCAGCTGGCTGTTCAGGCGGATGTGCCGGGCGAACAGCTCGGGCCGGGCCTGCCAGCCGATCCGCAGCGCGTCGCCGAAGCCGCGCGTGATCGCCAGCACCGTCGGCTCGCCCTTGCGTTCCAGCAGGGCGTTGGTGGCGACCGTGGTGCCCATGCGCACGTCATGGACGAGGCCCGGCGGCAGCGGGCCGCCGCCAATGCCCAGCAGGCGGCGGATGCCCTCCACGGCGGCATCGGCATAGCGCTCGGGGTTTTCCGACAGCAGCTTCAGCGTGTGCAGACGGCCATCGGGGGCGCGGGCGACAAGGTCGGTGAAGGTGCCGCCCCGGTCGATCCAGAACCGCCACCCATCCCCCGCGCGAGACCCGTCTTCACCCATCGCCCCCTGCTAGGCAGGCGGCGTGCCGGTGTCGAGAGGCGCGTTCGTCAGCCGCTCTTCACCTCGCGGAAGGGCATTTCGCGGTCGATCTCCGGCTCCTTGGGCAGGCCCAGCACGCGCTCCCCGATGATGTTGCGCTGGATCTGATC
>ERZ1645185.647-NODE-647-length-14537-cov-5.373498_pt1 | contig 14537 bp, 14 predicted proteins | sample MGYA00575351_ERZ1645185 | MGnify/ENA primary metagenome ERZ1645185 (study PRJEB40838, sample SAMN11284767) | freshwater sediment metagenome | isolation source: river sediment | host: Sediment | place: India: Jana village, Kanpur | collected 2015-12-17 ...
CGACTTCTTCGTCATTGGTCAGGCGGATCGATATGCCACGGCCATGATTGCCGTTGAAGGGTTTGGTGACCACCGGAAAGCCGATTTTATGCGCCGCCTCGATGGCGCGGTCCTTATGCTGGACCATGATCTGTTTCGGTACCGGAAGACCTAGCCCGCCGAGGATTTTGTTGGTCTCTTCCTTGTCGGATGCCAGTTCAACCGAAATATACGGGGTTTTCCCGGTGATCGTGGCTTGGATGCGCTGTTGGTATTTGCCATGGCCCAGCTGCACCAGGGACTGTTCGTTCAGGCGCACCCACGGAATGTTGCGCTCTTCGGCGGCCCGTACCAGGGATGCCGTGGACGGTCCCAAGGCACGCTTCTGGGCGAAACGGATGAAGGAATCGCGCGCATCCGGCCAGGACCAATCCGCCGCTACCGCGCGCTCGCTGCGCAGTTCATCGGGCAGCAGCGAACTGAGCAGTTTCAGGGCCAGTTCGCCGGCCTCGATGCCTTCCTCGCGCTGGGCGTATTCGTACACCACGGAATACACACCGGGTCTGCCCTCGATGGAGCGCGTACGGCCGAAGGTCACGTCTTCGCCGGCCATGTTCTGCAGCTCGATGGCGACGTGTTCCAGCACATGGCCGAGCCAGGTGCCCTCGTCTTCCTTCATGCGCCGGATGAACCCGCCCGGCTGTTTGTAGGAACAGCCGTGCTCTTTCAGTTCCGGCAGCGCCTGCACCAGTGCATCGACGAACCCCGGACCGAGCCGCGCGGTCGGCCACTGCTCGAGGACGCCGAGATCCAGCTCCAGACGGATGACCGGAAAATGGGCGTATTGCGACGGACCTACAAAAACCGAACGGGCCAAGATGCGCATGACTATCTCCTGCTATTTCTTTTTGGTGACGAGTTTGCCCGGCGAAGCCAGGCGCGTATGCAGATTGAAGGTGCTTCCGGCGATCAGGATGTGGATGCGCAGGCCGAGCATGCAGACCGGCTGGCCTTCATCGGCCTGGTCCATCGACGAGAATTCCAGGTCGGTCGCATCCACCACGGTGACCGCGCCCGAACCGCCGACTTCCAAGGTCTGGTCCGGACTGATGAACGCCGCGGAGTCTTCGTCGAGGCCGATGCCGATGGCGAACGGATTGTATGCCAGGGCCGCGGTCAGCCGTCCCAGGCGGTCGCGTTGCCGGAAATGCTGGTCGATGATGAAGCGGTTGGTCAGGCCCAGGCCGGGCGCGAGCCGGACGTTGCCGGCGATCGGCGTGGAGCCTTCCTCACCGAACGCGATCATGTGTTCGCTCAGGAAACTGGCGCCGGCGCTGGTGCCGCACACATGCACGCCGTGCGCGTTGAGCTCGCGCAGTTTCCTGGCAACCGGGGTGCCGCCCAGCAACGTCGCCAGACGCAATTGGCTGCCGCCGGTCAGGAACACGCCGGTGACGCCCTCGAAAACCGCCAGTCGCTCCGGATCGGAAGCATCGCTGCGCTGCTCGAAATCGACCGATACCGCCGATTTGACGCCCAGCGTCTTGAAAATGCGTTCGTATTTCGGTCCGGTCTCCAACAGCTTGCTGGCCGTGGGGATGATGGCGATGCGGGCTTTGGCACCGCCGCATAATTCAACGAACCGGCTCAGAATCCGCGGGTTGTTCTCTTTGACTTCAGCACCGCCGACGGGAATGATCCAACCCCGTGATTTGCCTTTGGGTGAACGGCTGGGACACATAATTTGCTGTAATACTCCGTATACATGATTCAATCGACTGGCCTGTTCCGGCAGCGCATCCGACCATTATTCACTAATTCTGCGGGAATCGCACGGGCATTATTAAGCCCAGCAGAGCCCGGCATTAGCAATATTCATGGCAACCGGCCGTATGCCGGGGTTTTGGCCGGAAGGCTTTGCTAAGATGGACTCAGAACGGCATAACGCCCAGGGTGCAAACGGCAGGAACAGCATGTGTGGTTTATTCGGCTCCTTGGGCAATGCCCTGGCGCTTCCGGAATTCCGGTCCAGTTTCGACTTGCTCAGCCACCGCGGCCCCGATGACACGGAAATCGTGCAGCCCGACGGCGAGGTGACGCTTGCGTTCCACCGGCTGGCGATCATGGACCCGACCCATGCCGGCGACCAGCCCTTCTGCGACCAAGCCCGGCAGGTCTGGCTGATGTGCAACGGCGAGGTCTACAACTACCCTGAACTGCACCAACGCTATCTGGACCGCTATCCGTTCGCCTCGCATTCCGACTGCGAAGTGATCCTGCCGCTGTATGAAGAATTGGGCATCGCTGAAACCGCCAGGCAGCTGGACGCCGAATTCGCCTTGATCATCTGGGACCAGAAATGCCGGAAGCTGTTCGCGGCACGCGACCCGATCGGCATCCGGCCGCTGTTCTACGGATACGGCGTGCGGGACGGCAAGATCATGTTCGCTTCCGAGATGAAGGTGCTGTCGCCGCTGTGCGCCGAGGTGCACGCCTTCCCGCCCGGACACTACTACGACGGCGAGGGCCGTTTCATCCGCTACCGCGACATCGCAAAGACCGAACGGTTCAACGACGACCCGCTGGATAAAACGCTGCTGGAAATCCGGGATCGCCTGATCGAGGCGGTCCGCAAGCGCCTGGTCGCCGATGTCCCGGTCGGTTACCTGCTGTCCGGCGGACTGGACTCCTCGCTGGTCTGCGGCATCGCCGCGCATGTGCTGAAAAAGCCGCTGGTCACCTTTGCCGTCGGCCTGGACCAGAGCCCGATCGACCTGCCCTACGCGCGGAAAGTCGCGGATTTCATCCATTCCGACCATCATGAAGTGCGCTTCAACCGGGAAGATACGCTGGGCTGCGTCAACGAGGTCATCTGGCACACCGAAACCTGGGACATCACCACCATCCGCGCCTCCATCGGCATGTATCTGGTGTGCCGGCATATCCACCGGCACAGCAACATCAAGGTGCTGCTGACCGGCGAGGTCAGCGACGAGATCTTCGGCTACAAATACACCGATTTCGCGCCGGACGGAAAAGCGTTCCAGGATGAATCGGTCAAGCGCATCGACGAGCTGTACATGTACGACGTGCTGCGCGCCGACCGCTGCATTTCAGCGCATTCGCTGGAGGCGCGCGTGCCGTTCGCCGACCTGGACTTCGTGTCATACGGCATGGCCATACCGCCCGAGCTGAAAATGAACACCCGCAACATGGGTAAATACCTGCTGCGAAAGGCTTTCGACGGCATGGATATCCTGCCCGATGAAATCCTCTGGCGCGAAAAAGCCGCGTTCTCCGACGCCGTCGGACATTCCATGGTCGATTACCTGAAAGCGCATGCCGAATCCCTGTACAGCGACGCCGAGCTGCTGGCGGCCGCGGCAAAATACCCCTACGCCACGCCGTTCACCAAGGAATCGCTGTGGTACCGGGATGTTTTCGAGCGCTTTTACCCTGGCCGGGCCGGACTGATCACGGATTACTGGATGCCGAACAAGGCCTGGCAGGGCTGCGACGTGGATGACCCGAGCGCGCGCGTTCTGGCCAATTACGGAGCCTCCGGACTCTGACTAAAACGCGTATTTATGGCATAGTGAGGGATATCCTTTCCCGACCACAGCGACCCATGCCGCCAATTACAACCCCCTGCGCTCCTATGCATTTCCATGGCCTTTTGACCGCCGCCCGGCGCGGAGCCGCGCCATGAGCATGCTCAGCGTACGGATGGCGACACCCTCGGACCTCAAGGTGCTTGCCGAACTGTTCGACGCTTACCGCGGGTTCTACAGACAGCCATCCGATATCGAGCGCGCGCGTGATTTCATCAGCGAACGCATGGCACGCAACGACTCCTGGATCCTGGTGGCGCAGAAGAGCGACGATCTGCTGGGATTCTGCCAGCTGTACCCCAGCTTCAGTTCGACCACCACCAGCCGCATCGCGATCTTGAACGACCTGTTCGTGGCCGAAACAGCCCGGGCCCAGGGCGTCGGCCGGGCCTTGATGCGCGCGGCCGAGGATCTGGGCAGGAATCTCGGGCTGAGCGGCCTGGAACTGGCCACCGCCATCAGCAACGCCCCCGCGCAGGACCTGTATGAAAAGCAGGGTTGGCGGCGTGATCAGGAATTCTACTACTACAGCAAAAAACTGAACGCCTGAGCCCATGGTGAGAAAAACCATCCTGTTGCTGGGCATCGCACTGGCGGCGTTCTATCTGGGCAGGGAGTCGCATCGGGACTTCCCGCCTGTGGCTCCTGCATCGGGATCGCGGGCAAGTCCCGGCCTGCCGGGAGCCCAGGGTGAAACCGCGATTGCGGAAGCCTTCCGGATGAAACGGACGGATGTCCCGGTCCAAAGCCAGGGGCGGATCATCAGGGCGCTGCCCGACGATACCAACGGCAGCCGTCACCAGCGCATACTGGTCGGACTGCCCGACGGTCAAAGTGTCCTGATCGCGCACAATATCGACTTGGCGCCGCGGCTGGCCGGTATACAGCCGGGCGAGCCGATACAGTTCAAGGGCGAATACGTCTGGAATGCCAAAGGCGGCGTCATCCACTGGACCCATCACGATCCCGCCGGCAGACACGCCGGCGGCTGGCTGAAATACCGGGGCGAAACCCATCAGTAATCGAATCTTGGCGCGTAATGCTTTAAACTGGACGCTATGAAATCATTCCTGCCGAAAAGCGCCGCCTTCTGCGCCCTGCTGTTGCTCAGCAGCGCGCCATGGGCCAGTCCCCGCACCTCGCAGGAAATCGAAATCGGCGGTCAAGGCAAGTCTGCGCCAATGCAGGACAGCGGGTTCATCAGCCAGGAAATCGCGATCAATGACAACCCAAAGGTCGAGCTGACCACCAACAAAGGCGTGATCGTCCTCGAATTGTTTCCCGAAAAGTCCCCGGTGACCGTCAGGAACTTCCTGGCTTATGTGGAATCCGGCCACTACGTCAACACCGTCTTCCACCGCGTGATCCGGAACCTGTTGATCCAAGGCGGCGCCTATACCGCCGATGGCCGGATCAAGGCCGACCGCGGTTACATCCGCAGCGAAGCGAACAATGGCCTGAGCAACAAACGCGGCACGGTCGCCGCCGCGCGGCGCGCCAATGACAGCGAATCCGCCACCAGCCAGTTCTTCATCAATGTTGTGGACAATCCGCAGCTCGATTTCACCGCGTCGACGACCATGTCGTCACGTGGCTATGCGGTGTTCGGTCAGGTCATCAAAGGCCAGGACGTGATCGACGCCATCCGGCTCGTTCCCGTGGCGGCCGACGAGAAGCTGGGCGGCCATGTTCCCGCAACGCCGATCATCATCACCCAAGCGCGCATCCTGGATTGAACTGACGTGACACAGGTATTCATTTCCGATCTGCATCTGGACGCCGACCGTCCGGAAACCACCCGCCAGTTCCATGCCCTGCTCGCCGGCCAATGCCATGGCATCGAAGCCCTGTACATCCTCGGCGACCTGTTCGAAGCCTGGATCGGCGACGATGACGACAGCGAACTGGCGCTCGGCGTACAGGATGCCTTGGCCGGCTGCAGCGCCAGCGGCACGCGGATTTTCGTCCAGCGCGGCAACCGCGACTTCCTGCTCGGCACGCGTTTCGCCGAAACCACCGGCGCGCAGATGCTGCCCGACCACGCGGTGATCACCTGTGCAGGGGAACCCGCCCTTCTGATGCACGGCGACCTGCTCTGCACACGGGATACCGAGTATCAGGCGTTTCGCGCGCAGGTGCATAATCCGGCATGGCAGAGCCGCATGCTTTCGCAGAGCCTGGCCGCGCGCCGCGCCTTCGCCGAGCAGGCGCGTCAAGGCAGCCAAGCGCGCCAGCAGCAGCTGAAGACGGAGCGGCAACTGGAAACCATCACCGACGTGACTCCCGACGTCGTGCTGCAGACCATGCAGCGCTATGGTGTGCGGCGCTTGATCCACGGCCATACCCACCGCCCTGCCCGGCATGGCATCCTTGTCGATGGGCAATCGGCAGAGCGCATCGTGTTGGGTGACTGGTACCAGCAGGCCTCAAGCCTGGTCGTTTCCGGCGACCGGCTGACCCTCAGTTTTGCCCCAGCAGGCTGATTTCGCGCATCTCATACTCCGTGAAACCTGAGCGGGCACGTGCCTCGAAGTTGTAGGGTCCGCGCACGGCGCCTTTGGCGTGCACCTTCAGCAAGGCAATGAATTCCGTCTCCGGATCCTTGTTCTCGAGAAGGCAGCACTGGTTGAACCACTGCGTTCCAATCGCCACATGCCGGACTTCCTCGGCCAGGATCACTTCCAGCACGGCCACCGACGCATGATCCTGCAGCTGTCTGAGTTTATCGATCATGCCAGGCGTTACGTCCAGGCCCCTCGCTTCCAGCAGACGCGGCACCAAGGCCATGCGCGACAGGCAGGAATCCCGGGTTTTTTCGGCCATTTCCCACAAGCCGTTATGGGCCATGAACGCGCCGTAAGTGAAACCCAGCTGGCTTAGCCGGTCCTGTAACAGCCGGAAGTGGCGCGCTTCGTCAACAGCGACGCTGGCCCAGTCCAGATAAAACGGCACGGGCATGCCGCTAAAGCGCTGCATGGCATCCAGAGCCAGGTTGATGGCGTTGAATTCGATATGGGCGATGGCGTGCAGCAGCGCGGCGCGGCCCTCGACGGTGCCCAATCCGCGCCGCGGCACGTCCCTCGGCAACACCAGTGCCGGCAGATCCGGCCTGCCTGGCGAACTGAAGCCGGCAAAAGCAGCGCATGGATCGACGCAGGGCTCCGGGCCCTGCAGCGCCCCCTCTAGCAGGCGTACGGCGCTTAGTTTGCGCCCGACATCGGCCTGCACTAACGCGTCATAGGCAAGCTGGCGCAGCTCGACGGGCATGTGCGGCGCGCAAGCGCTAGGCTTGCTTGCCCTTGGCGCCATCGGCACGGTTTATTTCAAGCTTTTCGAAATAGCCCGCATCGATTCCGGTGACATATTCGCCAGTGAAGCAGGACGAATCAAAGTGGCTGATCTTGTGTTTCGGCCCGGATACGGCGTCTTCGAGGTCGGCGATGTCCTGATAGATCAGCCAATCGCAGCCAAGTACCTGCTGGATTTCCTCTTCACTGCGGCCGTGCGCGACCAGTTCGGAGGCGGCCGGCATGTCGATGCCGTACACATTCGGAAAGCGCACCGGCGGCGCGGCGGAAGCCAGGTAGACCTTGCGTGCGCCCGCTTCGCGCGCCATCTGCACAATCTGCTGCGAGGTGGTGCCGCGCACGATGGAATCGTCCACCAGCAGCACCACCCGGTCCTTGAACTCGAGCGGGATGGGATTGAGCTTGCGCTTGACCGACGCCGCGCGCTGGCTCTGCCCGGGCATGATGAAGGTGCGGCCGATGTAGCGGTTCTTGATGAAGCCTTCGCGGTACTTGACGCCCAGCAGGTTGGCGATTTCCAGGGCCGCGTCACGTGAGGTGTCAGGAATCGGAATCACGGTGTCGATGTCGTGGCCGGGGCGCAGGCGCAGGATTTTCTCGCCAAGCTTCACGCCCATGCGCATCCGCGCCTTATGCACCGAGATGTCGTCCATCATCGAGTCCGGGCGGGCGAAATAAACGAACTCGAATATGCACGGCGTGTGTTTCCGGTCCGGCGCCGCTTGATGGCTGAACAGCTCGCCCTGTTCGCTGACCACCACCGCCTCGCCTGGCGCCACATCGCGCAGTCGGGCAAACCCGAGGATATCCAGCGCCGCGGATTCCGAAGCGATCGCGTATTCGGCACCGCGCGCGGATTCACGCCTGCCGATCACCAGCGGGCGGATGCCGTTGGGATCGCGGAACGCCAGCAGGCCCAGGCCGAAAACCGTGGCGACCACCGAGTAACCGCCGCGTACCCGCCGGTGCACGCCCTCCACTGCCTTGTGCGCGGATGCCGGCGATAACTCGCCCTGCTCGAGCAGCTCATGCGCCAGGACGTTCAACAGCACCTCGGAATCCGACTGCGTGTTGATGTGGCGGTGATCCTGTTCGTACACTTCCTGGCGCAGCGCGTCGGTGTTGGTCAGGTTGCCGTTGTGCGCCAGGGAGATGCCGAACGGCGCATTGGCGTAAAACGGCTGCGCTTCATCGCTGCCCGAGGAGCCGGCGGTGGGGTATCGGCAGTGGGCAATGCCGAACTTGCCCTGCAGCAGCGCCATCTGCTGCGGACCGAACACATCGCGGACCAGGCCATTGCCTTTGTGCAGGTTGATGCGCTGCCCGGAAACCGTGGCGATGCCGGCGGCATCCTGTCCGCGGTGCTGCAGGACGGTCAGTCCGTCATATAACGCGGCCGCAACATCCGTTGTTCCGACGATTCCGAGGATTCCACACATGATTGAACCTTTGAATTTTTAGGGGTGCGCGACGACAATGCCGTCCACGCCGAGTTTCTGCTTGACCGTCGACAACAGTTGTTTTGCATCGTCACGGGTATGCTCCGGACCGATGCGGACGCGGTAGCGCCGCCCGGTCTCGGTATCGACCGGCTGGATGAAGCTGTTGAAGCCCGCGGCGCGCGCCTTGTCGCGCAGTGATATGGCCGCCGCCTCGCTGGCCGGCGCGCCGATCTGGACGGCAAAGCCCTTGGCGCTGGAGATGGCGTCCGGCTTGGCTTCGGTCTTGACCACCGCAGCCGGCGCGGTAGCCACAGGTTTGGAAGTTACCGCAGCGACAGGCGCCGCAGTGACCGGTTTCACCTGCAACGCGGCATCTGAGGACGGCCTGGCTTCGGCATCCATAGCCACCACCGTGCCGCCGGTGACCACGGACGTCGCGCGCAGTCGCGCAAGCTCCGCCTGCTCCCGGCTGTCATACGGCCCGACGCGGACGCGGAACATCTGTCCGTTGCTCTGGATTTTCGCCGTCAGGCCTTGCTTGACAAGGCCAGCGGAGATCGCTTTGGCATCGGCGTCGTTTTTCGCGGGGATGACCACCGCGAACTGGCCGGCGGCGGCCAGCGCGCCCTGCTCGGAAACCGAAGGGGGGGTCGACGGCGCCTCCGGAAGGCTTTCCACCGGCGCGGGCGCGGCCTGCCGTGCAGCCATGCCGTTCGGCTTCGCCGGTGAAACCACGGGCGCGGAACCGTCCAGGGGGATGTCGATGGTCTTGATGCCGTCGGAGTCGGCTTCATCGGGTATTTCAAGGGGAACATCGGCGCTGTCAGGATCTCTGACATCAGGGCTTTTGAGCAGCATCGGGACAAAAATCAGCGCAAGTGCAGCCAATACGGTGGCGCCAATCAATCGTTGCTTCAGCGGTGCTTCCATGAAAAACCCTCACAGTGATAGCGCTGATTATACTCCTACTGGACGTGGCGCATGACCGCTTCAAGGGTGTGGAACGAGCCGAAAACCAGAATCCGTTGATCCGACGGGGTGACGGCCAAAGCCCCCTGGTAAGCCGCCGGAACCGACAGATACAGGCGATAGGCCGAATCCGGCAGGTTTTGACTGAAAACGGCATCCAACTCGCGCTCACTGAAGCAGCGTTCAACCGGTTCGTGCAGCGTGCCGACATGCCAATGCTGGATGTACGGCTTGAGCGCCCCGATCATGGCGGCGACATCTTTATCCCTCAGCGCGCAGAACACGGCCTGGGTCGGTTTGGGATTGCGCTCGAGCCAGAGCGCCAGCTGCGCCACCGATTGCCGGTTATGGGCGACATCCAGGATCACCTCCGGATCGCTGCGCCAGTGCTGCAGCCGGCCGGTGATCCGCGCCGCCATGACGCCCTTGGCCCAGGCATCCGCCTTGATGCGCAGTGGGGTCGCGCGCAGGGCGGCGATCGCGCAGGCGGCGTTCTGGATCTGCGCCGGCGCCCTCAGATGCGGGTACGGCAAATCCAATGCGAAGCCCGGTTCTCGCCAGACCCAATGATCATCGGACAGGTCGACCAGGTAATCGCTGAAGCCGCGCACGCAGTACACTCCATGCGTGTAAGCATGGCGCAATACCGAGGACGGCGGATCCTTTTCGCCGAGGATACAGGGCCTGCCCGGACGCATGATGCCGGCTTTTTCCAGGCCGATGGCCTCCCGGTCATCGCCCAGATAGGACTGATGGTCGAGATCGACCGTGGTGATCACCGAGACGTCGGCGTCGAGGATGTTGACCGCATCCAGACGTCCGCCCAGACCGACTTCCAGAATGGCCAGGTCAAGCTGCGCTTCGGCGAAAATCTTCAACGCCGCCAAGGTGCCGAATTCGAAGTAGGTCAGCGGAATGCCGTCGCGCGCCTGTTCAATCGCCTCGAACGCCTCAACCAGCCGATCATCGGCGGCATCCTGGCCGTCGATGCGGATGCGTTCGTTGTAGCGCAGGAAATGCGGCGAGGTGAATGCGCCGACCTTGAATCCCGAGGCCTTGGCGATGGATTCGATGAAGGCGACCGTGGAGCCTTTGCCGTTGGTGCCGGCGACGGTGATGACCTGGCATGGCAGCGTCAGCAGATCCAGGCGGCGCGCGACTTCCCGGACGCGCTCAAGGCCCATCGCAATGGATTGCGGATGGGTACTGAGCTGGTACTGCAGCCATTGGTCAAGCGTTCGTTTCATCACAGGGCGCGGTGCAGGGCTTCTCCGAACAGGGGGGTATGGTGCTGACAGTCATTTAAGCGCACCAGCGCCAGGTTATCAACCGAATCGCCTTCCAGCAGGTTGATGGTGGTCGGCGCCTGCCGGAAGGCCCAAAGGCGGTCGAGGCCCAGACCCAGTATTTTGCACAGCAGCACGCGGTTGACCGCGTCGTGGGCGACCACCAGCAGGGTATCGTCGTCGCCGAGACCGTCACAGGCATCACGGAAGCCCTGCCACGCCCGGTCCAGGACCTGCTGCAGGGACTCGCCGTCCGGCATATGCACTGACTGCGGCGCGTCACGCCAGGCCTTGAAGGTAATCGGGTCCTGCTCGGCGATTTCCTGCGCCAACAGCCCCTCCCACTGGCCATGGGCGATTTCCTGCAGGCGTTCGTCGATCTGCAGCATGTCCTTGCGCGCGTCGCCCAAGGCCAATTCGGCCGTGGTCCGTGCCCGCGACAGCTGCGAGGACACGGCGCGGGTGATGTCCACCCCGAGCAGGCGCTCACCGAGCTTGCGGGCCTGCGCTTCGCCGGTTTCCGACAGCGGGATATCGATCTGGCCCTGGTAGCGGCCGGCGGCGTTCCACGGCGTTTCGCCGTGCCTGGCTAAGATGATTTTCATGTGCGTGCCATTCCTTAGAACATTTCCAGGGACACGATGCCCGGAATTGTGCGCAGGCCCGACAGCTGGGTCTGCGACACTTCGCGGTCCACGGTGATGGCCGCCAAGGCGTGGCCGTCGCCGGTGGCGCCCAGCGAGAAGTTGATGATGTTGATGCCGGCCGCGCCCAGGTTGGAACCCAGCAGGCCGATCACGCCCGGGCGGTCTTCGTTTTTCATCAGCAGCACGTGCGCGCCGGGATCGAAATCCAGCTCCACACCGTCCAGACGCACCACACGCGGGCCGCGGTGCAGGGTCGCTTCGATGCGGCGGATGCCCTGTTCGTTGCCGACTTCAATGCGCAGCAGACGGTCGAATCCATCGCCGTCGCCACCCAGTGTTTCGGATACGCCCAGTCCGCGCGCGGCCGCTTCGGTCAAGGCATTGACCGGGGTGACCCGGCCCGAGGCGGAGCCCAGCATAGCCGCCACCAACAGGCGCGACAACGGCCGGGTATCGAGCGCCTCGGTACGGCCGGCATAGGTGATGTGCAGTTTGCTGGCGGCCGGCACCAGACGGTTGGCCAATTTGCCGAGCTCGGTCATCAACGGCATCCACGGGCCGACTTCCTTGGCCGCTTCAGCGCTCAACGGTGGCAGGTTGACGCAACCGGCGACGGCGCCGGTCTTCAGGAAATCGATCATCTGCCGTGCCAGGATGGTACTGACCGCCTGCTGGGCTTCCGAAGTCGACGCGCCCAGATGCGGGGTCAGGATCAATTTTGGATTGGCACGCAACGGCGAATCCTTCTGCAGCGGTTCGGTGACGAAGGTATCGAGCGCGGCACCTGCCAGATGGCCTTCATCGAGCAGTTTCAGCAAGGCGTCTTCGTCGACCAGGCCGCCGCGGGCGGCATTGATCAGGTAGGCGCCCTTGCGCATCTTGCGCATCTGCGCCTCGCCGATGATGTTGGTGGTTTCCTTGGTGCGCGGGATGTGCAGGGTGATGATGTCCGCCCAGGCCAGAAGTTCATCCAGTGTTTTCATCGGCACGCTCATGCGGCCTGAGGCGGCGGCGGGCAGGAACGGGTCGAATGCCGCCACTTCCATGCCGATACCGGCGGCTTTACGCGCCACGGTGGCGCCAATGCGGCCCAAGCCGATCACGCCGAGGCGCTTGCCTTCCAATTCGAAGCCGGTCAGGCCGTTTTTCGGCCATTCACCGGCTTTCATGCCGGCGTCGGCACGCGGGATGTGACGCGCCAGGGCGAACAGCAGCGATACCGCATGTTCGGCGGCCGCCAGGGTGTTGCCGTCCGGTGCGTTCATCACCGCGATGCCGCGCGCGGTGGCGGCATCCACATCAATGGTGTCGACACCCGCGCCGGCGCGGCCGATGACTTTCAGATGGCCGGCTTTTTCCAAGGCCTGCGCGGTGATCAGGGTCGCCGAGCGGACCATGATGCCGTCGAAGTCCCTGAGTTTTTCGGCCAGAACGGCCGCGTCTTTGATGGGGTCGCTGATCTCGACCTCGAAACCGGCGTCTTTGAACAGGGTCAGACCGTCGGCATGGATGCCGTCGCAAGCTAGGATTTTCATAGGAACTCCAAGGGGGCAAAGTAAGGGCGGAAAGTCAGCGCCAGAACCCCATGCGAGGAGTGAAAATAACGGTGTTTACGGGCTACGGCGGTCGAAAAAGCGACCGCAGAGGCCAGGAGACGGGGCGTTAAACGCATGGGAGTCCTGTACCAATTCCCGTTCAGGTTAGCAAAGCCGGGAAAATTTGCCAAGTCTTTTCTGAAATTCAGGCACTTTTTTGACCTGAATCAACTTGAACCCTCAGCAATCGTCCCCACAATGGAAAGTGGAAGCCGCGCTTCCGCGGCCTCCCTCAACCAACTTTGAAAGGAGTAACTGCTATGAATAATGGATTGATTACCCGATCCGGTCTGTTTGATGATTTCTTCAATGACATCGCCCCTGGCTTCTTCGTCAAGCCGTTGCACGGCGATCCTTTACCTTCGCAGATCAAGGTCGATTTGAGGGAAAGCCCCGAGGCCTATACCGTCCATGCGGAAATTCCCGGAGTCTCAAAGGACGACATCCAGGTCAACGTCAACGGCAACTCGGTGACCTTCACGGCCGAAGTCAAGCAGGAGGACCGCCGGAAGGACGAAAACGTGCTGCGCAATGAACGCTATTTCGGTGCTGTGTCCCGCAGCATCACGTTGCCGGTCGACATCGACGGCAGTCATTCCAAGGCCAAATATGAAAACGGCGTACTGTCGCTGACCTTGCCCAAGAAAGCGTCGACGCCCAACAACCGCCTCACCGTCGAATAGGTCCGGAACCTATCCTGATCTCCCCGGAAAAGCCCTGCATCGCAGGGCTTTTTTTTGCGGATTGCGGCCAAAGCCAGTACAATGCGCCGATGCTATTTTTCAAGCCTGGCCAACGTTGGTACTCAAGTGCAGAGCCTGAATTGGGCCTAGGAACGATACTGCGGGCCGATGCCCGGCAGGTCGACATCGTGTTCACCGGCTGCGGCGAACTGAAACACTACACCAGCGCCTCCGCGCCCCTGCTGCGTGCCCGGTTCTCGACCTTGGACCTTGTTTCCTGCCACGGCGAAGTCTGCCGTATCGATGCGGTTTCGGAACAGGACGGCCTGCTGACCTACCTCTGCGCGGAGCGTGCGCTGATGGAAGGCGTGCTGGATCCCGAACAGCCTTATGCCCCGCCCGCTCTGCGCCTGCTGCTCAATCAAAGCGATGAAAGCCATCTGTTCGACCTGCGCCGGCGCTGCCTGCTGTTCGGCGCGCCCGTCAGCCAACTGCTGCCCATGCAGGAAGACTTCGAGCACCTGTTCCTGGAACTGCTCGGCCATTACGGCTGCGCCTTCAGCCCGCTTGGCGAAAGCCTGTTCGTTCTGGACGCCAGCCAACTGGTGCTTGGCGGTTTCGAGGCGTTGAGAGGTACCGGCCTGCGTTGCACATTCAGCGAAGGCATGGCCGTACAGGAACCGGAGCTGACGTTTTTGGACCAAGGCCACGCGCTCTTCCAGGCCGCAATCGAGGCGTTTTCGGACAGCCATCTGGGCAGCGCCAGTTTCATGATCGATGACTCGCTGCCTTCACGCAGCGCGGTACTGGAGACGGTATTCACCGATGCGGCCGGATGCGCGTACGGCTTTGCGCTGGACGCCAAGTTGAACGAGCTGGCGCAGTACGCGCCCAATGAACAGGCCGTTTTCCGCGCCCGCGGCCGGATCGTAGACCTCAAGCCCTTCAAACGCAGCCTGGAACTGATCTATCCGAGTTTGCTGGAAGCCTCGGTGCAGGCGGCGCAGTCAAGACAGG
>ERZ1645185.648-NODE-648-length-14526-cov-5.835119_pt1 | contig 14526 bp, 15 predicted proteins | sample MGYA00575351_ERZ1645185 | MGnify/ENA primary metagenome ERZ1645185 (study PRJEB40838, sample SAMN11284767) | freshwater sediment metagenome | isolation source: river sediment | host: Sediment | place: India: Jana village, Kanpur | collected 2015-12-17 ...
GCCCCGTGTCCACGTCCCCCGCCCCCGTCCGTCCGGTCACGCAGTCCGAGCTGGTCCGCGCCGCCCTCGTGGTCGTCGCGACCCTCATCGGCCTGCAGCTCCTCTGGTCGGCCCGCTTCCTGGTCCTCACGGCCTTCCTCGGCGTCCTGTTCGGCCTCGCCGCCGCCGGCGCCGTGGATTGGATCGAGACCAAGGTCCGCATCAAGCGCACCGTCGCGGCCTCGGGCGTGGTCTTCGGCACGGTGCTGCTGCTCGTGCTCATCGGCGCCTGGACCGGCCCGACGCTCGCCGAGCAGTCGCAGGAGCTGCGGACCAAGCTCCCCGAGGCGGTCACCAAGGTCGAGACGTGGCTGGCGACCAACCAGCCGCGGCTGCTCGACGCGATCGCGCCGCTCGACTCCGCGCGCACCGCCGCGCCGGACACCGGCGCGACCGCGATGCCCGGCGGCGACGCGCCCGTCGCGGGCGCGGCCCCCGCCCCCGGCCGCCTCGTCGGCGCCCTCGGCAAGCACGCTCCCGCCCTCTCCGGCTTCGCCTTCGGCATCCTGCAGAGCACCCTCGCCGTCTTCGCCGCGATCGTGCTCGTCGTCTTCCTCGCGGTGTACATCGCCAGCGACCCGGGCGTCTACCGCCGCGGCACGCTGATGCTCTTCCCCGCCGAACGGCGCGAGCGCATCGGCGAGCTGCTCACCGCGCTCGGCGGCGCGCTCCGCACCTGGTTCGCCACGCAGCTCATCGCGATGGTCGTCATCGGCCTCGTGACGACGGTCCTCCTCGCGATCATCGGCGTGCGCGCCGCGCTGCCGCTCGGCGTGCTCGCCGGCATCTTCGAGTTCATCCCCAACGTCGGCCCCACGCTCAGCGCCATCCCCGCCGTGCTGATGGGCTTCGCCGACTCGCCGCGCATGGCGCTCATCGTCGTCGCGGTCTACTGGGGGATCCAGTTCCTCGAGAACAACCTCCTCATCCCGTACCTGATGAAGGAGCAGCTCGACCTGCCGCCGGCCCTCACGCTCGTCACGCAGGTGGTGATGGCGTACGTCTTCGGCTTCCTCGGGCTCTTCGTCGCCATCCCGCTGCTCGCGACCATCGTGGTGATGGTGCGGATGCTCTGGGTCGAGGACGACCTCCCGCCGCTGCCGACGATCGAGTATCCCGCGGCGCGCAAGTCGCAGATGATGGCGCTCCTGCCCGACCTGAAGGACGTGAAGGACCCCAAGGACGCGAAGGAACCGAAGGCCCCCTCTGAGCAGCCGCCGCGATGAGGCGCGAGGAGGCCGCGCGATGATCGTCCGCACGCCCGACGGCGCGGTGGGGCTCGACGCGTCCGGCGCCGGCGAGCCGGTGCTGCTGCTCCACGGCTTCCCGCTCGACCGCACGCTCTGGGCGCCGCAGCTCGCCGATCCCGCGCCGGGCTTCCGCTACCTCGCCCCCGACCTCCCCGGCTTCGGCGAGAGCGACCGCGTCGCCGGCCCCGGCATGGACCGGTGGGCCGACTGGGTCGTCTCCCTGCTCGACACCCTCGGCATCGCGCGCGCGACGATCGGCGGACTCTCCATGGGCGGCTACCTCGCGATGGCCTGCTGGCGACGGCATCCGCACCGCGTGCGCGGGCTCGTGCTCGCCGACACGCGCGCCGGCGCCGACTCCGACGAGGGGCGCGCCAAGCGCCGCGAGATGCAGGCCCTCCTCCGCACCGAAGGGATCGAGGCCGTGGTCGAGCGGATGCGGCCCGGCATGACCGGCCGCGCGACGCGCCGCCTGCGCCCCGCGGCGATCGACGCCCTCGACGCGATGATGCGCCGCGCGCACCCCGACGCCGTGCACGACGCGCTGCAGGCCCTGATGGACCGCCCCGACTCCACCGCGACGATCGCCTCGGTGACCGTGCCCACGCTCATCCTCTGCGGCGACCAGGACATCCTCACGCCGCTCCCCGAGTCGCGCGCGATGCAGGCGGCGATCGCGGGGAGCGTGCTCGGCGTCGTCCCCGAGGCCGGCCACGCGAGCAACTTCGAGGTCCCCGGGGTGTTCAACCGGTTGCTCTCGGAGTTCCTCGGGGCGAACATTCGGGCTGACCAATCCTGACCGGGATCCTCCACTGAACAAGCCTGCGACCTCCCCCCCGCCGAGCGCCGCCGAGCAGACCCCTGCCGCGCGCATCGGTGCCGTGCTCTTCCGCAACCGCGGCTGGCTCCCCGTCCCCTTCCTGCTGGTGCCGCTCCTCGCGCCCGGCGCGATGTCGTTCCGCACGACGGTCCTCGGCGTCGCGCTGATGGTGCTCGGCGAGGCGTGGCGCATGTGGGGCGTGGCGACGGCCGGCACGGTGACGCGCCGCCGCTCGCGCGACGTGCAGAAGCTCGTGAACCACGGCCCGTTCGCGTGGAGCCGCAACCCGCTCTACGTCGGCAACTTCCTCATCTGGATGGGCGTCATCACCATCTCCGGCGTGCTCTGGTTCCTGCCGGTGGCGATCCTGCTCTTCGCGGTCGAGTACTTCTACATCGTCCGCTACGAGGAAGGCGTGCTCGAGAGCATCTTCGGGCAGGAGTACCTCGACTACAAGGCGCGCACGCCGCGCTGGTTCCCGCGGCCCCCCGCGGACGGCGCCGACGGCGAGTTCTACTGGGCCGAGGCGTGGCGCTCTGAGATCAGCACGTTCGGGCAGTATGCGATCATCCTCGGGCTGTTCTGGGCGAAGGCGAAGTACTTCCCGAACGGGATTCGTTAGGCAGTCCGCAGGAACGGCAGAGGGCGCCCGACCGATGGTCGGGCGCCCTCTTTCACATCCGCGCGCGTGCGCCGCTCACCGCGTCGGGCGGCCGGGCTTCGGGTCCTTGTTGAACGCCTCGCGGTTGATCTGCACGTACTGCTTGAGGTTGGCCGGCACGTCCTCCTCGGGGAAGATCGCCGTCACCGGGCACTCGGGCTCGCAGGCGCCGCAGTCGATGCACTCGTCGGGCTGGATGTACAGCTGCTCCGGGCCCTCGTAGATGCAATCCACCGGGCAGACGTCCACGCAGGACTTGTCCTTGACGTTGATGCAGGCTTCGGTGATCACGTACGGCATGGCATCCTCGGTGGGGTTGCGGGCAGGCAGGGGTACAGGAACGCAAGATAACAGCACAGGGACGGGCCGACAGCCCGGGTCGTCACCACAGGCCGGTCGGCGGCGCCGGGCGCTGGACAGTATCGGCGGGCCCGCCTAAATCCCTCCCGTGCACCTCACCGTCAACGGCCGGCCCGTCGCCGCGGATCCTGCGGGATCCGCCACCCTGCTCGACCTCCTGCGCGACACGCTCGCGCTCACCGGCGCCAAGCGCGCCTGCGACCGCGGCGAGTGCGGCGCCTGCACCGTCCTCGTCGACGGGCGCCCCCACTACGCCTGCCTCACGCTCGCCCACGCCTGCGCGGGCCGCGACGTGCGCACCGTCGAAGGGCTCGGCACCACCGCCGCGCCGCACCCGCTGCAGGAGGCCTTCGCCGCCGAGGACGCGGCGCAGTGCGGCTTCTGCACGCCGGGCCAGCTGATGGCCGCGGCCGCGCTGCTCGCCGAGAACCCCGATCCCTCCGAGGCCGAGGTCGTCGCGGCGATGAGCGGGAACCTCTGCCGCTGCGGCACCTATCCCAAGATCGTGCGCGCGGTGCGCCGCGCCGCCACGACGCTGCGGGAGCGGTCCAATGGCTGACCAGCCCCGCCGCTTCGTCACGACGACCGTCGAAGTCGAGGGGCGCACCGAGCAGCGCGTCGTCGAGGTGCCCGCCTTCGAGCCCACGCCGTGGGGAGCCGACGCGGCGCTCACGCACGTGGGCGCGCGCGCCCGCCGCGTCGACGGCCTGCTCAAGGCCACGGGCCGCCCCGGCTACACCACCGACCTGCGCCGCCCCAACCAGGCCTACGCCGCCTTCGTGCGCGCAACCGTCGCGCGCGGCCGCGTGACCGCCGTCGACGCCACCGCGGCGCGCGCCCTCCCCGGCGTGCTCGACGTGCTCGTGCAGGCTGACGTGCCCGCGCGCACTCGGCTCTTCTTCGCCGACGTCACCTACGTGGGGCAGCCGGTCGCGGCCGTGTGCGCCACCTCGCAGGAGGTCGCCGACGCCGCGGCCGCGCTCGTGCGCGTCGCCGTCGAGCCGCTCCCGCACGCGGTCACCGTGGAGCAGGCCCTCGCCGGCCCGCCCGTGCGTCCGCGCATCGAGAACAACCTGATGGGCGGCGCCCCCGAGCTCCTCGAGCGCGGCGACGTCGCCGCGGCGCTCGCCGCCGCCGACGTCACCGTCACGCGCGAGTTCACCACGCCCTGTGCGCTGCACAGCGCGATGGAGCCGCACGCCGCCGTGGCCGAGTGGGACGGCGACCGGCTCACGGTGTGGGAGAGCACGCAGGGCATCTACCGCGTGCGCGAGAACGTCGCCAAGGCGCTCGGCATCCCGCTCGCCGACGTGCGCGTGATCTGCGAGGCGATGGGCGGCGGCTTCGGCGCCAAGAACTACGCCGGCGCGCACACCTACGTCGCCGCGCTCTTCGCGCGCCGCCTTGGCCGCGCGGTCGCCTGCTTCGTCGACCGCGCGGGCGAGCAGGTCGACACGGGCAACCGGCCGAGCTCGTGGCAGAAGGTCACGCTCGGCGCCACGCGCGACGGGCGCCTCGTCGCCATCGACCTCGAGGCGCGCATCCCGCTCGGCGTCGGCGGCTGGGAAGGCGGCCCTGGCGACATCTTCCACGAGCTCTACGCCTGCCCCAACGTCCGCACGCGCGAGCACTTCGTCTTCGTGAACACGGCGGCGATGGCCGCCTTCCGCGCGCCGGGCCACGCCGAGGGCTCGGTGGCGCTCGAGCTCGCGATGAACGCGCTCGCGCGCGAGCTGCGGCTCGACCCGCTCGAGCTGCGCCGCCGCAACGTCGCCACGCACGACCAGAAGAAGAACCGCCCCTACACCGGCAACCGCCTCGACGAGTGCTACGAGGAGGGGGCGCGCCGCTTCGGCTGGGGCGCGGCCGGCCACACCGTGCCCGGCAAGCCGCATCTCCGGCGCGGCGTCGGCGTCGCGGCGCAGATCTGGTCCACCGGCGGCGGGCCGCCCTGCTACTGCACCATCCGCTTCAACACCGACGGCACCGCCGACGTGATGGCGGGCTCGCAGGACCTCGGCACCGGCACGCGCACCATCCTGCAGCAGGTCGCGGCCGAGGCGCTCGGCCACTCGCTCGCGGGCGTGCGCGCCGTCATCGGCGACACCGCGGCCGCGCCCTACGCCGGCAACTCGTGGGGCTCGATGACCGTCGCGTCGCTCGCCCCCGCGGTGCGCATGGCCGCCGAGGAGGCGCGGCGCGCGCTGCTCGAGGCGGCGGCCGGCCTGCTGAACGTCGCGCCGGGCGACCTCGAGACGCGCGACGGCCGCGTCATCGTGCGCGACACCGACCGCGGGATGTCATTCGGCGAGGTCACCGCCAAGCTCGGCAACGTGATGATCCAGGGCCACGGCTCGCGCGGGCCCAACCCGCAGGACGCGGCGATCGTCACGACCGGCGCGCAGTTCGCCGAGGTGGAGGTGGACGTCGAGACCGGCGTGGTGAAGGTGCTCCGCATCGTCGCGGTGCACGACGCGGGCCGCATCGTGAACCCCACGCTCGCCGAGAGCCAGCTCGAGGGCGGCATCATCCAGGGGCTCGGCTTCGCGCTCTTCGAGGAGCGGCGGCTCGACGTGCGCTCCGGCCTGCCGCTCAACGTCGGCCTGCACGACTACAAGATCCCGACCCTTGCCGACATCCCGGCGATCGACGCGCACTTCCTCGACGGCGCCGACGTGCGCGCCAACCACGTGGGGGTCCGCGGCATCGCGGAGCCGGCGATCATCCCCACCGCGCCGGCGATCGCGGGGGCCGTGGCCGATGCGCTCGGGGTGGAGGTGAACGACCTCCCGCTCACGCCCTGGCGCGTGCTCGGCGCGATCGCACGCTGAGCGGGCGGTCGCGGCGCGCGGCGCCCGGGCGCCGCGCGCTCACTCCTTCCAGGGCGGGACGCCGGCCTTCCGCTTGAGGCGCGGGTTCTTGCGGTAGAACGTCGCCGTCTTGCCGATCGTCTGGATGACCTCGGCCTTCACGCGGCCGGCGAGCTCTCGCGCCGCCTCCTTCGCGCTCAGGTCGGAGGTCTTGTTGAGCTGCACCTTCACCAGCTCGCGCGTGCGCAGCGCGTCGTCGAGCGCCTCGGTGAGCGTCTGCGAGAGGCCCTCGGTCCCCACGTGCACCGTCGGGCGCAGCTGGTTGCAGTGCGCGCGCAGCTCGGCGCGCTCCTTCCCCGTCATCGTCATCGTTCCTTTCCCCTCTGCCGCAGGTAGGGGATGGGGTTGATCGGCTCGCCGTTCCAGTACTGCTTCGCCGAGGTCATCCGCATCACCTGGAAGTGGAGGTGCGGGGCGTCCTTGGGGGCGTTCCCCGTGGTCCCGACCGTGCCGAGCAGCTGGCCGCGGCGCACCTTCTGCCCCTCGGCGAGCCCGTACTTCCACTCGTCGAGGTGCGCGTAATAGTACACGATCCGGCGCGCGGGATCGGTGAGGTAGAGCGTCTTGCCGCCGAGGTCGTTCTTCACGATGCGCATGATGTAGCCGTCGTCGGCGGCGACGACGCGCGTGCCCTTCTTCGCCATGATGTCGAGCGCGAGGTGCGCGCGGCCGCCGCTGCGCGGCGCGCTGTACGTGTCGCGCAGCTGGCCGGGCTTCACGCCGTGCACGGGCACCATCAGGTCGCGCGACCGCAGGTACTCGGCGTCGGTCATCGGCCGGGCGCGCGTGTCGGGGCGCGCGCCGCCGCAGGCCGCGAGGGCGGCGCAGGCCAGCGAGAGGAGGAGGAGCCGCATCCACTCGCTAAACGAGCCTGGCGCGCGCGCGGTCACGGTCGCGCGGCGGAATCGCGCGGGGGCCGCGCGCCGCGTCACGACGTGGCGAGGCCTTCGCCGCGCCCGGAACCCGGGCGCCCGGGCGCGTATTGGTCCGGCATCACCTCACGACCATTCAAGCATATCCCGATGTTTTCCGCCTTCGAGTGGAGCGAGCCTCCGGTCATGGACACCCTGGCCCCCACCTTCGCCGCCGGCCTCACCTTCGACCAGATGGTCGCCGCGGCCACCACGAACGTCGAGCTCTTCACCGTCACCCGTGGCCGCGCGGTCGCGCCGCCGGAGTACGCCGAGCGCATTGCTGCGACCGGCCGCCGCTGGCACCTCCTCACGATCAGCGAGGACTGGTGCGGCGACGGCGTGAACATCCTGCCCTGGGTCGACGCGCTCGCCGCGAGCTCGCCGCACCTCGAGCACCGCATCATCCGCCGCGACGAGCACCTCGAGCTGATGGACCGGCACCTGACCAACGGCCGTTCGCGGTCGATCCCGATCGTGCTGCTGCTCGACGAGGACGGCGTGGAGCTCGACTGGTGGGGCCCGCGTCCGCGTGAGCTGCAGGCCTGGTTCGAGAGCGCCGAGGCGCAGGCGATGCCGAAGGACGAGCGGTACAAGGTCCTGCGCACGCGCTACGCCCGCGACCGCGGCCGCGCGATCATGGAGGAGCTGACGGCGATGATCGAGCGGGCCGCCGGTCAGCCCAGCGCGACGCGCGCGACCGAGTCGGCGACGGTCCAGGCGTAGACGCGGTCGCGGGCGCGGCCCGTGACCTCCCGCGCGATCCGCGCGGCGGCGAGACGCTCGAGCGCGTCCGCCGCCGCGGGGCGCGAGATCGCGAGTTCCTCCGCGAGCGCCGGCATCGTGGTCGCCCACGTGGCGCGCAGGTGGTCGAGCGCGCGCCGCGCCGCGTGCGCCGCGCGGCCCCGCGCATCGAGCCGCGCCGACTCCGCCGCGAGCCCGCGCAGGGCGTCGGCGGTCGCGCGATGCAGCGCCCGCGCGCGCCGCGCCAGCGCGTCGAGCGCCGCGGCGGCCCACGGCCGCTCGTCCCCCGCGCGCCAGGCCGCGATCGCCTCCGTGCGCGCCTCTGTCGGGACTGCCGCGAACGGCAGCAGGCGCAGCCGGTCGGTGCGGCCGCCGGCGCAGAGCAGCAGCGCGGCGCTCGCCTCGCCGATCGCCGCGTCGGGCGCCCAGGCGGCGCTGCCGAGCGCGCGATGCAGCACGGCGCGCGGCAGGTCGCCAGCGCGCCAGGTCGCTTCCAGCTCGGCCCTCGCGGGGTAAGTTGCAGTCGCCGGGGCGACCGCCTCGAACCGCGAGAGCGAGAGCGGCGCGCCCCCGCGCACGCGACGCTCCTCGGTGTCAATCAGGTCGCGCCAGCCGCGCAGCGCCGGACCCAGGGCGGCATCGTGCAGGGGGTCGGCCTCGTCGGCGGCGAGGGCGTCGAACGGCGCGGCGGGGCCGGTGCGGTCATCGGCGCCGGTCGCGGCCAGAGTGCCAATCTGGGCGATGGCCGCGACGCGCAGCGCCCGCGCGATGCCGGCCGGCGCGAGGGCGCAGGTGGCATCGAGACGGGCCAGCTCGTCGGCGGCAGCTTCCAGCTGTCGGTCGGTCATTAAGAAGTTTTGAGAACTTAAGTATTTCTTGTCAGTAGCATCAGTCCTCTTGCGGCACCCGCGCGATTACGCGTGGTTCACATCAAAAGGAAAACCAATGCGCTCGAAGCTTCTTGTCGTGTTGACGAGCATCGCCCTCGCCGGGTCAACCGCGTCGGCACAGGCGCCGCTGCCGACCGCCGGCTCCGCGACCGCCGCGCCGGCGGTGGCCACCCCGGGCTACGCCGCCCACCGCGTCTACGACACCAAGAAGAAGCGCTTCATCGACTTCGAGACGATGTCCGCGCAGCTCGCCAAGGCCGACATCGTCTTCCTCGGCGAGCAGCACGACGACCCGCGCACGCACCAGCTCCAGGCGGCCACGCTCGACGCGATCGCGCGCCGGCGCTCGGGCCCCATCACGCTCGCCCTCGAGATGTTCGAGCGCGACGTGCAGCCGCACGTCGACGCCTACCTCGCCGGCACCATGAGCGAGGCGGACTTCCTCGCGAAGTCGCGCCCCTGGCCCAACTACGGCACCGACTACCGCCCGCTGGTCGAGTTCGCCAAGGCCAACGGCTGGCCGGTGGTCGCCGGCAACGTCCCGCGCCGCTACGCCTCGGGCGTCGCGCGCCGCGGCCTCGCCAGCGTCGATTCGCTGCCGGCCGCCGAGCGCGGCTTCGTCGCGAAGGACCTCTCCTGCCCGCGCGACGGTTACTGGGAGCGCTTCAAGGCCACGATGGGCGATATGAGCGGCCACGGGATGCAGCTCTCGCCCGAGCAGCTCGACCAGATGGTCTGGCGCACCTACGAGGCGCAGTGCGTGAAGGACGAGACGATGGGCGAGGCAGTCGCCGCGGCGCACACCGCGCGCCAGGCGCTCGTGATCCACGCCAACGGCTCGTTCCACTCCGACTATCGCTACGGCACCGCCGAGCGCGTGAAGCGGCGCCTGCCCAAGGCGAAGATCGCGGTGGTGAGCTTCGTCCCGGTGACCGACCTCGACACGGTCGACGGCAAGCCGCGCCGCAAGCTCGGCGACTACGTCGTCTTCACGCTCGCGACGCCCAAGCCGGCGGCGGCGGCGGCCGCGCGCTGAGCGCCCGCCGCGCCTAGCGGTCCTCCCAGACGAACCCCGCCGTCAGCCGCACGAGCTTCTTCTTCGCCGCGTCGTAGCGCAGCAGCGTCGTCCCGCCCGCGCGCTCGGCGCGGCCCACCGCGGCCACGTCGTCCAGGCCGTCTCCGTCGGCGTCGAGCGCGTGCAGCAGGTCGTGCGCCTTGAACCGCAGGTCCTCCACCGCGAGCGGCCGCACCTGGCCCAGCGTGTCGACCAACACGACGCGCTCGCGCGCCCACTCGGTGGCGCCGGCGCGCAGGCTCACCGCCAGCACGACGCGCGCGTCGCCGAAGCAGCCGCTCACCTGCGAGCTGTGCGCGGTCACACGCTTCGCCAGCCGCTCGTAGGTCGGCGGCGGCAGCAGGCGCAGCGCCTGCTCGAGCGAGTCGCGCACGACCTTCACGCGGTCGCGGTAGATCCCCTCGATCGGCGTGCGCGCGCAGGGCGCGATGTCCGCGAGCGCGCCGGCACCATTGCCCGCGCCCGTACCCGCGCCCGCACCTGCGCCCGCCGCCGGCTTCGCCGGCAACCGCTCCGCCGAGGCCGCCACGGGCGCCTTGCCCTGCGCGGCGCTGTCCATCTGCGCCGAGCCGCGCAGCACGAGCACGATGCGGCCGTTCCAGGTGTCGATCGCCGTGGCCTCCACCTGCTCCGCGCCCCACGGCGCGCGCAGCGTGAAACGCGTGCCCACCTTCACCGGCGACGCCGCCGCGACGGCCTGTCGATACGCGGCGGCGACCGCGCTGTCCTTGCGCACCTCGAGGTCGACGCGGCCGATGTCGAGCAGCATCCGCTTGCCGCGGCTCGCCGCGACGAACCAACTTTCGCGCGCCGGCGCGAACACCAGGTACGGCCGCACGCTGTCGGGCGTCACGGCCTGCGCAGCCACCGGCGTGGCGCGCGACGACAGCGCGACCAGCCCGCAGGCGGTCGCGCGCACGATCAATCGCAGCATCGGTCCTCTCAGCACGCGCGAAATATGACGAGCTTCACCTACCACCGCCCCTCCTCCGTCGCCGACGCCGTCGCGGCCCTCGCCGAACCCGGGGCGCGCGCGATCGGGGGCGGCACGGACCTGCTGCCCTGCGTCGACGAGGGGGTGGTGCGGCTCACGCGGGTGGTCGACCTGCGCGACCTGCCGGAGCTCGCGCAGATCGACCTGCGCGCCGACGGCTCGGCGCGCGTCGGCGCGGGGGTGCGGCTCGCCGACCTGGCGGCGCACGCGGGGCTGCGCGCGCGCTTCCCCGCCCTCGCCGACTCGGCCGCCGCGGTCGGCACGCCGGCGCTCCGGCACATGGGCACGCTGGGCGGCAACCTCGGCCAGCGCGTCCGCTGCTGGTACTTCCGCCGCAACGCGGGCTGCTTCAAGAACGGCGGCGACAGCTGCCTCGCCTACGCCGGCGAGCACGAGTACCACGGCATCCTGCCCGGCGGGCGCTGCCACGCGGTGCATCCCAGCGACCCGGCCGTCGCGCTCGAGGCGCTCGACGCGCGCATCGTGATCGCGGGGCCCGGCGGCGCCACGCGCACGATCACCGTCGCCGAGCTGTACGAGGGGGCCGCCGACAACGCGCACGGCGAGACCACGCTGCGCGACGGCGAGCTGATCGCCGCCGTCGATCTGCCCGCCGAGTCGGCGGGGGGCGAGCAGCACTGGGAGAAGGTCATGCAGCGCGGCGCGTGGGACTTCGCGCTCATCTCCTGCGCCGGGATCCGCCGCACCGACGGCACGGTGCGCCTGGCGATGGGCGGCGTGGGGCTGGGGCCGTGGCGCATCTCGCACTCGGTGGAGGAGGACGTCGCGTCGGGCGGGCTCGACGACGACAGCATCGACGCGCTGGCGGAGCGGGCGATGTACGACACGCAGCCGCTCGCGCGGAACGGCTACAAGGTGTGGATGGCGCAGGCGGCGCTGCGGCGCGCGATGCGGGCGCTCGGCGCCTCACGCTGACGCGCTGACGCGCTGACGCGCGGCGGCGCCCGAAACCGCCGCGCCGCGCGCCGCCGTAGGGGGAGGCGCAATCGACGTCCTCCCCACACGACCGGTGCCCATGTCGCTTCGTCGTTCGCTCCTCGGCCTCCTCGCGGCCACCGCCGCGTTCCCCACCCTCGCCACCGCGCAGTCGGGCGAGGCCGACACCCGCAAGGTCATCTCCATCGGCCACCACCCGCGGGTGGACGGCCTCCGGATCAACTTCCGCGACCGCGAGCTCGACCTCGTGCGCGGCGCCAACATCACCATCTGGCGCCCGTACGACGAGGCGCGACTGGGCACGGTCCGCGGACTCGCGTTGGGCCTGCCGCTCACGGGCGTGGGCGACCTGCACGGCCTCGGCGTGGGCGTGGCCGGGCTGGAGGTGGAGGATGACGCGACCGGCCTGATCGTCGGTGGTCTCGGCGCCGGCGCGGGCGGCACGCTCGGCGGCATCACGCTCGCGGGCGTGGGCGCGGGAGCGGGCGGTGACGTGCGCGGCATCGCGCTGGCGGGCGTGGGCATCGGCGCGGGCGGCTCGCTGCGCGGCATCACGGTCGGCGGCATCGGCGTGGGCGCGGGCGGCGACGTGCGCGGCATCGCCGTGGGCGGCGTGGGCGCGGGCGTCGGCGGCGACGCGCGCGGCGCGCTCGTGGGCGGCATCGGCGTGGGCGCCGCCGGCAACGCGCGGGGCCTGCTGGCGGGCGGCATCGGCGCGGCGGTGGGCGGCGACCTGCGCGGCATCGCGCTCGGCGGCGTCGGCATCGGCGCGGGCGGCAACGCGAATGGCCTCCTCATCGGCGGCATCGGCGCCGGCGTCGGCGGCGACATCACGGGGATCGCCATCGGCGGCGTGGGGACGGGGGCCGGCGGCAACGTCACCGGCCTTGCGATCGGCGGCGCCGGCGTGGGCGCGGGCGGCCGGATCCACGGCGCGGCGATCGGCGGCCTGGGCGTGGGGGCGGAGGAGATCGACGGCCTCGCGATCGGCGCGTACGTGCGCGCGCGGGAGACGCGCGCGGTGATCATCGCACCGGTGCTGTTCCGTTCGTTCCGCGATGCCGACGTGCGCGGCGCGACGGTCTCCGCCGTGACCGTCACGCATGGCAAGCATCGCGGGCTCGCGATCGGCGTGGTGAACTACGCCGAGTCGCTGCGGGGCTGGCAGGTGGGCGTCATCAACATCGCGCGCGACAACCCGGCGGGGCGGCGCGTGCTGCCCGTGCTGAACTGGGGCACCTGACGCGCCAGCGCCGTCAGGGCCGCGGTGACGCGAGCAGGGACGCCGGGATGGGGTTCTCCGGCGTCTCCGCCTCCCAGAAGATCGTCACCACGTACCAGCGCGTGCCGTCGTACCAGAGCTGGAACGAGTTCACGCCGCGCGCGAAGGGCTTCTCGTCGGCGAGGGTGCGCTTGGAGTCGTAGGCGCTCATCAGGTGCACGACGTTGCCGTAGCGCTCCATCTTGCGGCCGAGCTCGCGCTCGAAGAAGCCGCCGTTCTCGAGCTGCGGGCCGATGGTGGTGGCGTACTCGTCGACGGTGAGCGTGCGGATGACGCGCGTGCCGTCGGGGCGGCGGCCGGTGGGGACGAGGCGCGCGTTGGGCGCGAAGAGCGAGCGGAAGCGGTCCCAGTCGCGCTTTTGGCCGGCGGGGCCGCTGATCACGTCGTAGACGGCGCGCATGATCGCGTCGACGCTCTCGACGTCCGCCGGGCGCGCGGCGGGAGCGGCGGGGGCCGCGGCCGGGGCCTGCTGCGCGGCGAGCGGCAGGGCCGTGAGGGGCGCCGCGGCGAGGGCGGCGAGGAGCGCCAGGGTGGCGCGGGGGCAACGAACCTGCGACATCGTACGTTTCTCCGGGGTCAGGGGGGAGCGGGCGCGCCCCAAGTTTGGCACCATCACCGTCATCTCACGAGGTCCGCATGCGGAAGGTTTCTTCCTCCGTGCTCGCGCTCACCGCGTTGGTCACCGCGGGGGCGCCGTTCGTTGCGTCGCAGGCGCAGGGGAGCGCGGTCCCCGCGCAGGAGTGGCAGGTCCCGTGGGGGGCCGAGGGACGCCCGCGCGACCCGTACGTCGCGCCCAACGGCCAGGTGTTCTTCGTGGGGCAGGCCGGCAACTACATCGCCAGCCTCGACCCGAAGAGCGGCGCGTTCAAGCGCTACGAGATCGACCCGGGCACCAACCCGCACAACCTCATCGTCGACAAGCAGGGGATGGTGTGGTACGCGGGGAACCGCAACGGGATGATCGGCAAGCTCGACCCGGCGACGGGCGGCATCACGCGCTACCCGATGCCCGACGAGCGCGTGAAGGACCCGCACACGCTGATCTTCGACGCCAAGGGCGACATCTGGTTCACCGCGCAGAACTCGGGGGCGGTGGGGCACCTGGAGACGAAGACCGGGAAGATCCGCCTCGCCTTCACGGGCGAGCGCACGCGCCCGTACGGGATCGTGCTCAACAGCAAGGGCGTGCCGTGGTTCAACCTGTTCGGCACGGACAAGATCGCGACGATCGACCCGGCGACGATGGCGGTGAAGACCTACCAGCTGCCGAACGAGCGGGCGCGCGGCCGCCGCATCGCGGTGACGAGCGACGACATCATCTGGTACGGCGACTACACGCGCGGCTACCTCGGGCGGCTCGACCCGCGGACGGGCGTGGTGGAGGAGATCCCGATGCCGGCCGGCGGCGGCTCGCTGCCGTACGGCATGGCGAGCGACGACAAGGACCGGATCTGGCTGACGGAGAACGTGCCGAACAAGGGCACGCGCCTGGTGGCGTACGACCCGAAGACCAAGCAGTGGATCGCCAACGCGCCGACGGGGAAGGAGTCGGGCAACACGATCCGCCACATGTACTTCGACAAGAAGACGGGGCTGCTCTGGTTCGGCTCGGATCAGGGGACGATCGGGCGGGCCGAGGTGTCGAAGGCGCGCTCGGTGATGTGAGGGCGCCG
>ERZ1645185.649-NODE-649-length-14524-cov-6.504734_pt1 | contig 14524 bp, 9 predicted proteins | sample MGYA00575351_ERZ1645185 | MGnify/ENA primary metagenome ERZ1645185 (study PRJEB40838, sample SAMN11284767) | freshwater sediment metagenome | isolation source: river sediment | host: Sediment | place: India: Jana village, Kanpur | collected 2015-12-17 ...
CCTGACAGAACTGGAATGAACGAGACGGCCAGACTGAAAAAGCAGGTTTTCAATACAAAGATCAGGGTCACGGCCGGGTTGAACACCTGACCGACCTTGCGGGTGAAACCATCGAAGGCCGCCGGATTGGGTCCGTGCACGACCAGATAGCTCAGAACAAGGGCTACCAGACAACTGACGACCGCCAGCGTCACCACGGCGAACAGACCCGCCAGAACCCGTGCCACGCCCTCGGCGTGGTGCGAATCCGTCACCAAGGCCCCACTGTGGCTCGGCATCTCATGGATCCTGCGCCGGTACAGCGCAACGCCCCCTGGCAAGGTCACGTTCACGGCGACAAACAGGGCCGAAACCAGCGGAATCAGCTCCAGCACCAGCACCCGGATGACCGTTTCCAACGCATAACGCGACAGGCCGTAACTCGCCGCCGTGGCCACCACGATGTGGATCAGCACCAGGCTGACCATCGCCACCAGCAGCGTGAACCACGGCAACATGGGGGCCGTTCCGCTGTAGAGGTGGCGCGCCAGCAACGCCCTCGGACCACGCCGATAGCTTGAAGCCGAGAACATCAGGCTGAGCAGAAGGGCGGATGTGTTCAGGTTGCGCACCAAGGCCGACCGACTGCGACGCAAGGCCGGTTGCCATGAGCGCGGTCGAACGGCGGTGATCATGATCTCATGATAGCGACTTGGCCGCGTCCTGCGACAAGGCCCAGGTCACGTGTTCACGGACCAGATCATCCGGGTGATCGAGCAGACGGCCCAGCGCGGCGCGAACGTCGTCCGCTTCGGCGCGACCGAGGCCGACACGCAGCCCGTTGCCGGCGGCCACCGCCACGTTTCTCAGCCACCGGGCATGCCCGATCCGGCGGATCGGGCCGCCTTCGGTCAGGCGCAGAAAGTCGTCCTCGCTCCACAGAAGCAAGCGCGCGAGTTGTTGGCCACTCAGCCCGGGGCGATCGTCAAAATCGGGCAAGGCGCTTCGGCGGGCGAACTTGTTCCATGGACAGGCCAGCTGGCAGTCGTCGCAGCCGTAGATGCGGTTGCCGATCAACGGCCGCAGCAGCTGCGGAATCGGCCCTGCGTGTTCGATCGTCAGGTACGAAATGCAGCGCCGCGCATCGAGGCGAAACGGGGCCACGATCGCCTGTGTCGGACACAGATCAATGCAGGCCCGGCAGCTGCCGCAGTGTGCCGCCACCGGCTCGCTGGGCGGCAAGGCCAGATCGACAAAGATCTCGCCCAGAAAGAACAGGGAACCCGCGTCGCGGCTCAGAACCAGGGTGTGTTTGCCCCGCCAACCCAGTCCACTGCGGGCGGCCAGTTCGGCCTCCAGCACCGGGGCGGAGTCGGTGAACACCCGATGTCCGAACGGTCCCACGGCCTCGGCCATGCGCCCCTGCAGGCGCTGCAGCCTCGAGCGCAGCACCTTGTGATAGTCCCGCCCCCGGGCATAGATCGACACGATGCCCTCACCGGACAAATGGAATCGCGCCCTTTCCCGCTCGTGCCAGTCCGTCGCGGCGTCCCGCGGCAGGTAGTCCATGCGGGCCGTGAGTACGCTCACGGTGCCGGGTACGAGTTCGGCGGGTCGGGCCCGCCGCAGGCCGTGGGCGGCCATGTAGTCCATGCTGCCGTGAAAGCCCTGGGCCAGCCACCGTGTCAAACCCGGCTCGGCCGACGACAAATCGACCCCGGCCACGCCAATTTGGGAAAATCCCAGTTCTCCGGCCCACTGCCGAATCTGGGCCAACAACCGATGAGGATCGATCTGAGCGCGCTTGAACGTCACCCGCCCATTGTAGAAACCGGCAATGAGAATGCCACGCGCCGGATGGTCATCTGGCGCACCGAGAGCGACACCGCGGCATTCGCAGGTCGCCTGGCTGCCAGCCCTGCGGTGCGCAACGCGTTCATCGCGCTGCATGGCGACCTTGGCGCCGGCAAGACGACGCTGGTCAGGCATCTGCTGAGAGCGCTCGGTGTCTGCGGGCGCATCAAGAGCCCGACCTACGCGGTCGTCGAACCCCACGAGGCCGAAGGACTGTCGGTCTGGCACTTCGACTTCTACCGCTTTGGCGATTCGCGGGAGTGGGAAGAGGCGGGGTTTCGCGACCTTTTCGCCAGCCCAGGCCTGAAACTGGCCGAGTGGCCCGAAAAGGCCGCTGGCGTACTGCCCGTGGCCGACCTCGTGCTGCGCATCGACACCCAATCCGACGAATCCCGCGTCGTCACCTGTGAAGCGGGCACGCCCACCGGCCAGGCGCTGCTGAGCGGGGTGTCGCCTTGATGCCCGGGCGCCGCGCGCTGATCCAGTCCGGCGTGCTCGTGCTGCTGCTGGGGGTCCGGCATCGCAGCTTCGGCGCGTCGATTGTGGCGGTGCGGGTGTGGCCGGCGCCCGACTATTCCCGCGTCACGATCGAATCGGCCGGGCCGCTGAAAGCGCGCCACGCCTTCGTCGCGGCCCCGCCCCGGCTCGTGGTGGACATTGACGATCTTGAGCTGAACGGGGCGCTGCGCGAACTGGTGGCCAAGGTGCAGCCCGATGATCCGAACATCGCACGGATTCGCGTTGGCCAATACGCGCCCGGTGTCGTGCGCCTGGTGGTGGACCTGAAGCGCCCGATTCAGCCTCAGGTGTTCAATCTGCCACCCGTGGCCGCCTACCGCGACCGACTGGTGTTCGACCTCTACCCGACGCAAGCGCCCGATCCTCTGGAAACCCTGATTGCTGAACGGTTGCGCGACACAAAGCCCTCGGAGCCCCCCAGTCAGGCAACCGGAGGGTCGATGACCGCATCGGGCGGCGCCGCAACCGTCGCCCTGGCGGACCCGCTGGGCGACCTGATCGCCCGGCAGTCAGGACGCGCTCTGGCGCCGCCTCCGGCCCCGGTCGCGCCGGCGCCACCGGTACCGAGCACCCGAAGAAATCCCGAGTTGACGAACCCAGACCCGATTGCTCCTGAATTGATAGCTAAGAGTGACCATCTGGCGACGGGATATCGCGGAAAAACCCAAAAATCTGTCCTCGATGGGGCCACCGAGCGCCTCATCATCGTCGCGCTCGACCCTGGTCACGGGGGCGAAGATCCGGGCGCCATCGGCCCCGGTGGCACGCGCGAGAAGGATGTGGTGCTGCAGATTGCCCTCCGCTTGCGCGAACGCATCAACGCGACGACGCTCAAGGGCAACCCGATGCGGGCCTACCTCACCCGCGATGCCGATTTCTTCGTGCCGCTGCAGATGCGGGTACAGAAGGCACGGCGCGTTCAGGCTGACCTGTTCGTCAGCATCCATGCCGATGCGTTCTTCACCCCGAAGGCGCGCGGAGCAAGCGTCTACGCGCTGAGCCAGGGCGCCGCCTCCAGTTCGGCAGCTCGCTGGATTGCCAGTCAGGAAAACAAGGCCGACCTGATCGGCGGCGTCAACATCGAAGCCAGCGATCCGCATCTCAAGCGTGCCCTGTTCGACATGAGCACCACCGCACAGATCAATGACAGCCTCAAACTGGGTGGCGCCATGCTGCGCGAGATCGGCCAGGTCGGACGGTTGCACAAAGTTGGGGTCGAACAAGCCGGCTTCGCTGTTCTGAAAGCGCCTGACATCCCGAGTGTTCTGGTGGAAACCGCCTTCATCAGCAATCCGGAAGAAGAAGCCCTGCTGCGCAGCGAAGCCCACCAGGACGCGCTCGCCGATGCGCTCCTGAAAGGTATCCAGGCCTACTTCGCCCGCAACCCGCCGCTGGCAAGAAACCGGCAGTTGTAGTGGGAACGGTCGGGCATTTGCCCGGCAGGATCGGCCCCTTCAGTGGCGGACAACCCGGATCGGGCAATCGCCGGCCTGTTGAGCGCCGAACAGCCAATAAGCGAGTACCGACCATCCTCGCTGGGGAAATCCCCCTAATTCGTGTTCGGGAAACCACCCTAACCCAAGCACTTGAACTTGGGGCATATTCGCCCGCGACGCGCCAGGTCGGCGCTTTGACTAAGGATTGCACATGGCAAAAAGCAAACTCATCCTCGACTATGTCTACGACCATGAGGCTTCGCAGCCCGACAAGGTCTATCTGACCCAGCCTCTGGGCCAGGACAAGGTGGCCAACTACACTTGGAAAGAGACGCTCAATCAGTCCCGCCGCATGGCGGCCTACCTGAAGAGCCGGAATTTTGAGCCCGGCGCCCGGATTGCGATTCTTTCCAAGAACTGCGCCCATTTCTTCATGGCCGAACTGGCCATCTGGATGGCCGGCTACACCACGGTCGCCATTTTCCCCACCGAAACCGCCGAAACCGTCAATTACGTGCTCGAACACAGCGAGGCCAGCCTGCTCTTCGTGGGCAAACTCGACACCTGGCCCCAGCAAGAACCGGGCGTGCCGGCCGGACTGCCCCGCATTGCCTTCCCGTTGGCGCCCCGCACCGACTACGACACCTGGGATTCCATCACCGCCCGCACCGAACCGATGCCCGGACGTCCGGCCCGCGACGGGCGCGACACCGCGATGATGATCTACACCTCGGGCTCCACCGGACAGCCCAAAGGTGTGATGCACTGCTTCGAAAACATCACCCGCGCCAGTGAAGGCATCACAGCCGACATCAAGTCCCGCATCGGGAATCTGCCTGAGAACCGCATCCTGTCCTATCTGCCGTTGGCTCACGTGTTTGAACGCGCCTGGGTCGAATGCGCCTCGATGGTCGATGGCAACACGCATGTTTTCTTCGCGGAATCGCTGGACACTTTCCTGGCCGACCTGAACCGTGCGCGCCCTACCACCTTCATCTCGGTGCCTCGCCTCTGGCTCAAGTTCCAGCAGGGTGTGTTCGCCAAGATGCCGCCCAAGAAGCTGGACCGCCTGCTCGGCATCCCGATTCTGGGTCGCATCGTTGGCCGCAAGGTGCTGAAAGGCCTGGGCCTGGATCAGGCGTTGCTGGCTGGCAGCGGCTCGGCACCGATCCCGGCCGACCTGATCGCCTGGTACCGCCGACTCGGACTGAACCTGATCGAAGGCTATGCGATGACCGAGGACTTCGCCTATTCGCACAACTCCACCGAAGCCATCAACGAGCCCGGTTGCGTGGGCGTGCCGTTGGCGGGCGTGCAGGTACGCATCAGTGACGAGGGCGAGATCCTGATCAAGTCGCCCGGCGCGATGACCGGATATTACAAGCGCCCTGACCTCACCGCCGAGGCCTTCACAGAGGACGGTTACTTCCGCACAGGTGACCGGGGTGAGCGGCGCAAGGACGGCCTGCTCAAGATCACCGGTCGCGTCAAGGAACTGTTCAAGACCGCCAAGGGCAAGTACGTGGCGCCCGCCCCGATCGAGAACATGATCAATGCCCATCCCATGGTGGAATTGACGCTGGTTTCCGGCGTCGGCCAGGTTGCGGCCTATGCCATGGTGGTGCTGGCGGAGGATCTGCGCCCCAAAGTCAAGGATCCTGCAGTCAAAGCCAAGGTGGAATCCGAGCTTACGCAATTGTTGAAAGACGTCAACAAGCAGCTCGCTGACTACGAAAAACTCCAGATGATCGTGGTAGCGCCGGAACCCTGGTCCGTGGAGAACGGGTATCTTACCCCCACGATGAAGATCCGTCGCGCGCGCATCGAAGCCGCTGTGGAGCCACAGCTCGACAGCTGGTATGCGAGGAAAGGCGCGGTTCACTGGGTGTGAACGCCTGAGGCTCTGAGCGCTGCGGGTACCTGGCACACCGCGCCAGGGCAGCAAGACCTGAATCGATCTGTCGGTTCAGGTTTTTTTTCGTTTCAGGGACTCCGGGCACCCCGTACCTGCAACCAAATGCCGACCATGCCATGATTCAGCCCCTGAGGAACGTACCCCCCGCGCCCAACAATGGCCGCCCGGCAGCGGGGCGCATTTGAACACCGTCACTCCCCAGCCTCGTGAACTGCCTCCGGCCCAACGACCTTCTGCCGCCCGTCATGAATTCGCGTTTCAAATTCACCGTCCTTGCCGCTGCTGTGCTGGCCCTCGCCGCCGGATTTACCGGCTACCGACTGACCCGATCCCAGGCTCCGGACAAAGCCGCCTCGCCGGTCACGAATGGCAACCCGACAGCCGGCCGGCCCGCCTTGACTGTCACCACCACCCGACCCGCTGAGGTCCGATTGCCGATCCAGCTTGAAGCCAACGGCAGCATCGCCGCATGGCAGGAGGCCAGCATCGGGACCGAAAGCAATGGGCTGCGGCTCGCCGAGGTCCTGGTCAACGTGGGGGATGTCGTGCAACGCGGACAGGTTCTGGCCCGGTTCGCCGACGACAGCGTGCAGGCCGACGTGGCGCAGGCCCGGGCCGGCGTGGCCGAAACCAGCGCACAAGCCACCGAAGCGACCGCCAATGCCAACCGAGTTCGCGCCCTGCTGAACGCCGGCACCTTCAGCGGGCAACAGATCAGCCAATATCTTGCGGCCGAGCAGACCGCCCTGGCGCGAGTGGAATCGGCCAAGGCCGCATTGGCGGCCCAACAGCTGCGATTGAAAAACACCCAAGTCCTCGCCCCTGACGCGGGCATCATCTCGTCGCGCAGTGCGACCGTCGGTGCCGTGGTGCCCAATGGCACGGAGTTGTTCCGCCTGATTCGACAAGGGCGCCTCGAATGGCGCGCCGAGATGACCGCTTCGGATCTCTCCAGCCTGGTGCCAGGCACCCCCGTCGAGGTTGTCGCAGCCAATGGTGCGCGCCTGCGAGGCAAGGTCCGTACGGTGGCGCCAACCGTCGATCCGCAGACCCGCGCCGGCCTGGTCTACGTTGATCTGCCCGCCATGCCCTTGAAGGCAGCCACCCCTCCATCCGCTCCCCTTCAGGCGACGGATGTGCACGCTCGCCCCCCGACGAGTGCTTTGCCGGGGATGTTCGCTCGGGGTGAGTTCCAGCTCGGAAGCACCAACGCATTGACCGTACCCCAACAGGCGGTGGTGGTTCGTGACGGATTCAGCTATGTGTTCCAGCTGAACCCCGACCTGCGCGTGAGCCAGATCAAGGTTCGTCTGGGGCGACGTTCGGGTGACCGTGTGGAAGTCCTTGACGGCGTCGGTCCGGGTGCCGTGCTGGTTTCCTCTGGGGCCGGTTTCCTCAACGACGGCGATCTGGTCAAGGTGGTGGCAGCCCCCGCGCCCGCACATCCGATCGACTTGTCGTCCCAAGCCGCGAAGCCCTGAGGAACTGGTGTGAACTTTTCGGCGCTCTCCATCAAGCATCCGATTCCGGCCATCATGCTGTTTGCCCTGCTGTCATTGGCCGGCTTGCTGTCGTATCGCGCCAGCGTGGTACAGGATTTTCCCGACATCGAACTGCCCATCGTCACCGTGAATGCCACGCTGGCGGGCGCCGCACCGGCTCAGCTGGAGACCGAGGTGGCCCGAAAGATCGAGGATTCCATCGCCACGCTTCAGGGCGTCAAGAACATCTACACCAAGGTCCTGGACGGCGATGTCACCGTCACGGTCGAGTTCATCCTGGAAAAGCCGATTTCCGAGGCTGTCAACGACGTGCGGGACGCCGTGGCTCGTGTTCGCTCTGATCTGCCGGCTGACCTGCGCGAGCCATCGGTCACCAAGGCCTCAACTGCGGGACGGGTGGTGATGACTTTCACCGCGGCCGCAGCGCCCCCGCTTGAAGGCAAGACATCGTTGATGGACGATCAGGCGCTGAGCTGGTTTGTCGACAACACGGTAGCCAAAAAGCTTCTGAGCGTGTCGGGCGTGGGTGCGGTGAAGCGCATGGGCGGTGTGAACCGCGAGGTGAGAATCGAGCTCGACACGGACAAAATGGCTGCGCTGCGGGTTTCGGCGATCGATGTATCGCGGCGTCTGAAGCTGGTGCAGCAGGAAGCACCGGGAGGGCGGGGCGATGTGAGCGGCGCCGAGCAATCGGTGCGCACCATCGCGACGGTAAGGACTGCCCAGGAACTGTCTCGCCTGGATATTCCGTTGCCGGATGGCCGGCGTATCCGGCTGGACCAGGTCGCTCGCGTTCTCGACACGGTGGCGGAACCTCGCGCGGTGGCAATGCAAGACGGGCGCCCTGTGGTCGGCTTTGAAGTGTTCAGAACCAAAGGGGCGGGAGAAGTGGATGTCGCCCGGGGGGTTCGCGCCGCGGTCGCCCAACTGCAGGTGGCGCACCCGGACGTGATCCTGACCCCGGTGATCGACAACGCCCAGCCTGTGGATGAGAACTTCCAAGGATCGATGATGCTGCTTTATGAAGGCGCCTTGCTGGCCGTCTTGGTGGTGTGGCTGTTCCTGCGCGACTGGCGGGCGACCCTGGTGGCCACGGCGGCGCTCCCCTTGTCGGTGATTCCGACCTTTCTGGGGCTGGTGTATTTCGGCTACACCCTCAACACCGTCACCTTGCTTTCGCTGGCACTGGTGGTCGGCGTGCTGGTGGACGATGCGATCGTCGAAATCGAGAACATCGAGCGCCACCTCCGGATGGGCAAGACACCATACCAGGCGGCAATGGATGCGGCCGACGAAATCGGCATGGCTGTGATCGCGACCACTTTCGCGTTGGTGGCGGTATTTCTTCCAACCGCTTTCATGGGCGGTGTGCCCGGCCTTTTCTTCAAGCAGTTCGGTTGGACCGCCGTGCTGGCGATTCTGGCGTCGCTGGTGGTGGCGCGTCTGCTGACCCCGATGATGGCCGCCTATCTGCTGAAGCCGCACAAACATACCGGACAGACTGCCCCCGACGGTTGGCTGATGACCAGCTACATGACCGCCATGCGTTGGTGCCTGAAACACAGGTCAATCACCGTAGCCGGTGCTGCAGTCTTCTTTGTAGCTTCCCTGTCGGTGATTCCCTTGCTGCCCACCGGCTTCGTGCCGACGGCCGACCGCGGTCAGACCCAGATTACCCTCGAACTGCCGCCCGGCAGCACCTTGTCTGAGACCCGCGCTGTCGCCGAACAAACCCGCCTGGCCGCGATGAGTGTGCCGGAGATCACGAGCATATTCAGTTCGATTGGAGGCGGATCCAGTGGTGACGCGTTCGCACCTGGCGCCGCTGCCGAAGCCCGGCGCGCGGTGCTCACCTTGACCACCAGCCACCGAAACGACCGCGATACTTCAATGGCGGACATCGAAACCCGGCTGCGCATGAAACTGGCAGACATACCGGGCGCGCGGTTCACAGTCGGACCGCCGGATACCGGTGTGAAGATGCAGCTGGTGCTCAAAAGTGACGATCCGGTTGCGCTGCTCGCGAGTGCGCAGAAGGTCGAGCGGGAACTGCGCACCTTGGAAGGGGTCGGCAACGTCAACTCAAGCGCCTCTTTGGTGCGCCCCGAGATCATTGTGCGCCCCGACAGCGCGCGCGCAGCCGACTTGGGTGTGACTGCGGCATCCATCGGCGAGACGGTGCGGGTGGCCACCGCCGGTGACTACGACACCGCCCTGCCGAAGCTCAACCTTTCGGAAAGGCAGGTACCCATTCGAGTCAGACTGCCCGACACGGTTCGTGCAGACCTCGGCGCCATCGAACGCCTGACGGTTCCCGGCAAGAGCGGGCCCGTGATGCTGGGCTCGGTGGCCACTCTGAGCATGGAAAGCGGACCGGCGCAGATCGACCGTCTCAACCGCAGCCGTAACGTGACATTCGACGTGGAACTCGGCCAGCGCCAACTCGGTGAAGTTAACGCGGAGGCCCGCGCCCTGCCCAGCCTAAGAAACCTCCCACCGGGCGTGAGCATCGCCGAACTCGGCGACGCGCAGGAAATGCAAGCGTTGTTCGCAAGTTTTGGGATCGCAATGCTGATCGGTGTGCTGTGCATTTATGGCGTTCTGGTGCTGCTTTTCCACGATTTCATGCAGCCTTTGACCATTCTCGCCGCCCTGCCACTCAGCGCCGGCGGCGCCTTCGTGGCCCTGCTGATCACCGGGAGCGCGTTGTCAATGCCATCGATGATCGGCCTGATCATGCTGATGGGTATCGTCACCAAGAACTCGATCTTGCTCGTGGACTACGCGATCCTGGCGCGAGAAGGCCATATAGGGCCCGATGGCCAACCGACCGTCGAGCCGCTGCCACGCTTCGATGCATTGGTTGACGCCTGCCACAAACGCAGCCGCCCGATCGTGATGACATCCATCGCCATGGGCGCGGGGATGCTCCCACTGGCTTTCGGATTCGGCGCTGATCCCAGCTTCCGCTCACCGATGGCCATTACCGTGATCGGTGGCCTGGTCACATCCACGTTGCTGAGTTTGCTGGTGGTGCCGGCGGTGTTCACCTATGTCGACGACTTCAAGAAGCTTCTTAGGCGCGCTGTATTGCGCGATCGCGGGGCGAACTGGGACGAAGAGACAGCCAGATCACGAACGGAAGATTTGGTCGCCTGAATCCAAGATGCACATGGGCGCCCGTACCGGCCCCAAAAAACAAAGGGCCTGACCTGTCGGTCAAGCCCTTTGAAATCTTGGTAGGACGTACAAGATTCGAACTTGTGACCAACGGATTAAAAGTCCGCTGCTCTACCAGCTGAGCTAACGTCCCGAGCGGCAAACTATCCATTGATAGCGCCAATCAAGCCTTAAATTATAACTTATTTTTCGGAGCACCCTGCACTTTTCCGGCCATCAAGTCGAGAACCCAGCCGGCGGCCGCCAATCCGAAAGCTGCCGTGACACTCACCACCGACCCGTATCCATGACAGTTCAGCGAACCATCGCTCTCGATCGCGCACGACGCGTCCGGCGACAGCACGGCCTCACGACTGAAGACGCACGCAATTCCGATCGCCTTGCCCTCCCGCGGCGCTCCATGGTGCTTGCGCAGACGGTACCTCACCTGTGCGAGCAGCGGATCATGGGTCACCCTCGACAGGTCGTCGATGTCCACCCGGTGGGCCAGTCGCTTGCCACCAGCGGCGCCGACACTGATGAACGCGCTGCGCGAGTTTCGCGCCCATTGCGCCATCGCCGTTTTCGCAGCCGCCTGGTCACACGCATCGATGACTGCATCGACCGCTCTCCCCTCCAACAATTGCGGCCAGTTGGCAGGCTCCACAAACTCCTCGATACCGACAACTTCACAAGCCGGGTGGATCAAGCCGACGCGATCGCGCATGGCGTCCACCTTGGACTGCCCCAGGGTCGTGGTCAGCGCATGAACCTGGCGATTGATGTTCGATTCGGCAACATGGTCAAGGTCGACAAGCACCAGTTGCCCCACCCCGCTTCGGGCCAGCGCTTCGACGGCCCACGACCCCACGCCGCCAATGCCGACAACCACCACACACGAAGCCCGAATGCGCGCGGCGCCATCCATCCCATAAAGCCGGGTCAGGCCACCAAAGCGGCGCTCCAGATCAGGGGCATCGATCCGTGGATTGCTCATGCGGTCTTCATGCCGCAGTGGGCAAGCCGGTATCTCGTCGTCTCAATGATCATCGCGAAACCTGCGTCAATGGCCGATTGCAGCGGGTAACTGGCAGCAAGCCTGCGGGAGGATGAATCGTTCCTACCGATCGTCAACGCAGCCTGGCCAGCCGCTCTTTGGCCGCCTGTGCGGCTTCGGACTGCGGATGCAGCCGAACCAGGTCTTCCAGGGTGCGCCGGGCCGCGCGGGTATCCTTGAGTTCGATCTGGCAATTGGCGATGGAAAGCAGCGCTTCCGGGGCGCGCGCGTGTTCGGGCGTCTGGTTCAGCATGGTCCTGAAATTGGTGATCGCCTCCTTGTAGTCGCGCGTGGCGTATTGGGCGTTTCCCAGCCAGAACAGGGCGCTCGGGAAGTATCCGCTCCTGGGATGACGTTTCGCAAAATCCAGAAATGCGGCTTGCGCACCCGGAAAGTCACCCGCCCGAAACACCGCCAGAGCCGCTTCGAAGTCCCGCTTCTCAGCTGGAGCGGTCACAAACTCGCGCCCGTCGACGACCACCCTCTGCGGTTCGATCGACCGCAACCGTTCATCCATCGCCTGGCCTTGAGCCGCCTGACGGCGCTGGATCTCCGAGATGTCGCGCGAAGCCTGCTCCGCCTGCCCCCGCAACCGGGCCTGCTCCGCTCGCAGGGTTTCGATCTGGTTCTGCAGATCCAGCAAGCTTCGGCGCAGCTGGTTGTTCTCATCCGTCAGGCGCTTTTCAACCGCGTCAGTCGCCGCTTTCTGGGCTTCGACCCTTTGCCGCAAATCGAGGATGGCCTTGCGGGCTTCATCGTCGCTGAACAGCGAGGCGTGTGCCCCTCCCAACGATACAAGGAGCAGAACCCCCGAGAGAAAGCCTCGAGACCCGCGCATCAATCGCCAATCGCTCACCGGTACTTGACCTCAACCCGGCGGTTCTTCGCCCACGCAGCCTCGTTCGAACCTTCGACAGCCGGCTTTTCCTTGCCGAAACTTACCGCTTCGACCTGGTTGCCGGAAACACCCAGCAAAATGAGCGCCCTGGCGACCGCTTCCGATCGGCGTTGCCCCAGGGCCAGGTTGTACTCCCGCCCGCCGCGTTCATCGGTGTGGCCTTCCAGCATCGCTTTGCGTTTGGCGTCAGCGCGCAGGTACTTCGCGTGGTTTTCGACGACCGACTGGTACTCGGGCTTGACCACATAGCTGTCGAAGTCGAAGTACACGATGTTGGGGCCGGCCGGCCCGGCGCCATTCAGGCCGCCCTTGCCCAAGTCCACCGAGGTGACTGCGCTGGCCGCCCCGGAGGTTGTACCGCCACCCGGCGTTACCTCGACGCCAGCCTTGTCCTCTACCGGCGGCTGGTCCAGCTTGACAGGGGAACCACACCCCACCAGACATGCCACCAACGCTATCGCGAACCACCCCTTGTTCATGATCGTGCTCCTGATAAAAGTCATTTCGGGAACGGCCCCCAGCTCGGCTCCCGGATGTCACCGTCCTGACCGGCCAGCCGGGCCTTGATCCTGCCGTCCAGCGTGGTGGTCATCAGCGCCTCCCGCCCCTGGTATTGGGTGGCATAAACGATCAACCGGCTGTTGGGTGCGAAGCTCGGGCTTTCGTCGGCCGAAGAGTCGGTGATCGATGTCACGGTCCCCGTCGTCAGTTCCATGACCTGCAGCTTGAACGCACCGTTGATCCGCGACACATAGGCCAGCCAACGCCCGTCGGGGCTGGGCGCAGGCGAAATGTTGTAACCGCCGGCGAAAGTCACACGCTCGGCTGTACCGCCACCGGCGGGCATGCGGTAAATCTGCGGCGCACCGCCTCTGTCGCTGACGAAATAAATGCTGCGGCCGTCGGGCGAAAACGCCGCTTCGGTATCGATACCCTGGCTCTGCGTCAGGCGCCTGGGCTCGCCGCCGCCGGCATCCATCAGGTAGAGCTGGGAACCACCATCGCGACTGAGTGTCAAGGCAATCTGGCGGCCATCCGGCGACCAGGCGGGCGCGCTGTTGGACCCCCGGAAATTCGCCAGCAACCGCCGACGCCCGGTCGCCACATCATGGATGTACACCACGGGCTTTCGGGCCTCGAACGAAACGTAGGCGAGTTGGTCGCCGCCTGGCGACCACGCGGGCGAAATGATCGGTTCCGGGCTGGCCAAGGCAACCTGGGCGCTCTCGCCGTCGGCATCGGCCACCCACAAAGTGTGTTGCCTGCCATTCTTGGTCACATAGGCAATGCGGGTCGAAAACACGCCACGTTCACCTGTGAGCTTCTCATAAATGAAGTCGGCAATCCGGTGCGAGACCAGACGCAGATCGCCCGCCGGCACCGTGTACACCTGTCCGCCGAGATCCTGGCCACGCACCACATCCCACAGGCGAAATCGCACCTCAAATCGCCCGTCGGGCAGGCGCGACACGCTGCCGGCGACCAACGAGTCGGCGCCGCGCTGGCGCCACAAGGGCACGTCCACACGGGTGCTCTCGTCAAGGGTCTGTCCGGTCGAGTCGATGGGTTTGAAGCGACCACTGCGCTCCAGATTCGCCTGAATCACGGCACTGATCTTGACCGGCGACTGGGTTTCGCCTCGAAAGCCGGCGATCGCGATCGGCAACTGTGTCAGGCCCACCCCCGAGATCTCGACCCGGAACTGTGCCGCCGCCGGCATCACACCCATCCCTGTCAGTGCCAGCAGGAACAGGCGGCGGTGAACTGGGGAGATGTCGGACATCGGGAGCTTCATCGGGCGATCGGGAGATTGCGGTTGGGCAGGGGCTCCATGGTACACACTGGCGCGCAGGCCCAGTGACAATCTGTGATTACCAGTCAGATCAGAAAGCGGCCCGGGCCACGCAACCGTAGAATCCGCCCCATCCATGAACCCGAGCTCGCCCGACAACCCGGCCCTGCAGCGTCCGCTGGTGCAGCGCGTCATCCGCCTCGTGGCGTACTTTGGGCACCAGCGCCACATCTGGGGCATCGCTTTGCTCGCCACACTGGTCGCGGCGGCGACCGAACCGATGATTCCAGCGCTGCTGAAATACCTGCTCGATCAGGGTTTCAGCAACGGAAGCATGCCGCTGTGGATGGTTCCGGTTGGCCTCATGGGCTTGTTCGGCCTGCGCGGCGTGGCCAACTTTGTGGGCCAGTACG
>ERZ1645185.651-NODE-651-length-14509-cov-3.829390_pt1 | contig 14509 bp, 11 predicted proteins | sample MGYA00575351_ERZ1645185 | MGnify/ENA primary metagenome ERZ1645185 (study PRJEB40838, sample SAMN11284767) | freshwater sediment metagenome | isolation source: river sediment | host: Sediment | place: India: Jana village, Kanpur | collected 2015-12-17 ...
GTGTCCGCGTCCATCGGCCTTGCGATCCCGACGGATCGTCAGACCTACGGCTATCTCTCCGAGCACCATGCGCACGGAGAGACCGACGAGGAAACGGGCGAGTATACCGAGGATCTTGCCGCGCAGATGTTGGCCACCACGTTGGGCGTGGAATTCGATCCCAACATCGCCTGGAAAGAGCGGGAGCAGGTCTTCAAGATGGCCGGGAAAATCGTGCGCACGTTGAATATCACGCAGTCAGCCGTCGGCAAGCCCAATCTGTGGACGACCGTCATTGCCTTGGCCGTCTTTATTCCAGAAGAAAATATTCCCAAGTCCTCGCGCCGCTAAATCGGCGTGGACGTCTTGCGTAGGTGCCTGCATCTCATGCCGGCGTTTGTGGTGGAAGAACAGCGATGACACTGCCTGCCGGTTGGGAAGGCGCGGACCACAACTTTCTGGGGATCGATGAACCCTGGTGCCATCCTGAGCAGGCAGGTGTTTATGTTCTGCCGGCTCCCTACGAACATACCTCCAGCTATATTCTCGGATCAGACCGCGGGCCCTCCGCCATTCTTGAAGCGTCCGCCCAGGTTGAATTCTATGATGAACAACTGGGGTGTGAGCCGTTCCGTGAATGGGGCGGCATCGCGACCGCGACGACACTCGACTTGCAAGGGCGTGTGGACGGCCAGGCGGTTGATGCGATTCAAGCGTTTGTCGCGCCGCATGTCGGCACCGGGAAGTTTCTCGTCACGCTGACGGGCGAACATACCGGCGCGCTCGGGGCGATCCGGGCTCACGCAAAACGGTATCCCGATCTCTGTGTCGTGCAAATAGACGCGCACGGGGATTTGCGACAGGCCTACGGAGGGAATCCGTTCAGCCACGCCAGCGTCATGGCGCGCGTCGTGGATGACGGGCACCGGCTGGTTCAGGTCGGAATCCGGTCGATCTGTCCGGAAGAAATCCAGCGGATCAAGACGACGAAAAGCATCTCAACGTTCTTTGCCGCCTCGATTCTCGATCCATCCGGTCCGTATGAGGGCCGGGCGGCGCGATGGGTTCCCGAGGTGGTGGCGGCCTGCACCGGGCCGGTCTATCTGACCTTCGACTGTGACGGCCTGGACAGTGCCATTATCCCTGCTCTGGGTACGCCGGAGCCAGGCGGGCTCAGCTGGTACGATACGTTGCATCTGGTCACGGCACTGGCCAACGGGCCCGGGATCGTCGGAATGGATATCAGTGAGATCGCTCCGATCGAAGGGTTCGTGGCCCCGCAGTTTGCCATCGCCCGCTTGATTTATCGCATGCTCGGCCGGATCAAAGCCGGGCGCCGGGTTCATTAAGGCCGGCACGGCGATGTCGCGCGACGTTCAGCCCGCGCCTTCCCCATCCCCTTCCATTCGCATCAATAAATTTTTTACCGAACACGGCATTTGTTCCAGGCGTGAGGCGGATCATCGCGTCGAAGCGGGTCGAGTGACCATCAACGGCGTTGTCGCCACATTGGGTGATCGGGTCAGTCGGGCCGATGTCATCGCCTGTGACGGAGCGACAATCCCATGGGGTCAGGCGTTCATCTACATCAAGTATCACAAGCCGGTCGGGGTGACGACGACGAGCGAGTCGCATGTGCCCAGGAATATCATTGCCGAAATCGGGCACTCTGAACGTATTTTCCCGATCGGGCGGCTTGATAAAGATTCATCGGGTCTGATCCTGCTCACCAATGATGGAAACATCGTGAACGAAATCCTGCGTGTGGAATTCGGCCACGAACGGGAGTACGTGGTGGACGTCGATCGGCCATTCGACGAGGCGTTTCTCACGAATATGGCGGCGGGAGTCGTCATTCTCGGCAGCAAGACCCGGCCGTGCCGGATGGAGCGTGTGCGGCCGAACCGGTTTCGAATCATATTGACGGAAGGGCGAAACCGCCAGATCCGGCGTATGTGTCAGGCGTTGGGTTATCGGGTGACAGCATTGCACCGTGTCAGGATCATGCACATCGGCATTGCCGGATTGGGACCGGGGAGCTGGAAGGAACTCTCCTCCGAGGAGCGGGCCGAACTCCTTCGGGCCGTCGGGCGTGTGCCGGGCTAATGGACATCGCCTGTGATGGGGGAAGGCGATGGTTCGTTCGGCAGTGACTTGTCAGCGGTGCCTGAAGGAGTCTCAGATTCTTCCTGGATTTCGTCTTTGCTCAGTTTTTTGCGGGTGCCTAAGAATAAGTTCAGCAGCGCAATGAAGAAACTTCCTCCTACCAGCGTCATGCTGCTGGCCTGAATGGTCTTCGTGCCTTCGTCCCGCATGTCCTTTGCCACGTCTGCGACAGTATCCAGTAAATGGTCAAGGGCCAGACTGACCTGAATCATTTTGGGGCCGGCGTTATCCGAGGCATGTTCCTCCGCTTTCCGGCGCAGAACTTCCCGTTCGGCCGGTGAATTGGCGGTCCACTCCTGTGTCAGGAGTTGGACCGTCGTACTGGCCGCGGAGAAGTACTGATCGAGGCTGCGCCGGACCGATTCGATGTCCTCAGGCTCGCTCCGGCCGCTTCGGGAGACGCGCAGCCCTGCCGCGGCGTATCGGTCGATGGCATGTTGGATTTTCGCGCGTTGAGTGGGAAGTGATTCGGTGATGCGTTCAAAGTCCTTTTGGCTGTCGGCCTCCAGTGCGCGGAGGATGGTGTTGCGGTAGCGCATGGCGTCGGCTGAAATGTGTGCGAGGTCGGCTGCGCCGAGTGTGTACTCCGTATACATGATGCGCAGGTCCTGGTCGACCTGGCTGAGTGCCTGCCCGCTGTACCAGCCAAGACCGGCAATGAGCACACTGATCAGAATCTGAGCGCCAGTCGGTTTTGGAATCGGAAGACGATCGAGCAATCCCACAACAGGTCCTTGGTTAATCGATGATGATTCGACGGTCGACGTGAGGCGTCAGGTTGGGATCGTTGGAGACGAACACCACCGACCAGGGCTCGTCTTTGGAGCAGAGCCGCCGGATGATGGTTTCCCGCATCGTCGGCTGCATGTTGTGCATGATGCCGTCAAATATCAGGATCTGTGGCCGGGCGAGAATCGCGCGTGCGAGCAGGATTCTCATAATATGTGTCGGAGCCAGCACTTTGCCCGGTGTGCGCACGTGGGACTTGATGCCCTGCGGTAAGGCATCGATTTCTTCCTCCAACTCCGTAAAGCGGAGCGCCCAGCGGACATCGCTATAGGGCACATAGGATCGGCCCAGCACGATGTTTTCTTCGATCGTGCCTTCGAAGAGGGTGAGCTGAGAGTCGAGCATGAAGCCACGACAGCGATTGACAGCGGTTCGATCCAGATGTCGAAGGTCCACGCCGTTATAGCGGATCACGCCATGCGTCGGGGATTCCAGTCCGGCGAGGACCCGAGCCAGAGCCGTTTTCGCGACGGCCGTGCTGGCATAGATGCCGACTTTTTCTCCCGGCATGACCTCGAGGTCGAAGTTCTTGAAAATATCGGGAGTACCGGGTTGAGCCATTGCCAGATCTTTGCAGGTGAGTCGAATTCCATGGACGGTAGGGTCGGGCAGGGGAACGGACAGCGTCGCCGACTCCTGGTCCTTGGGCAGGGCAAAAAACTGGTCGAGTTCCGTCAACGCGGTCATGAAGTAATAGACATGGCCCATCCGCTTGACCACCGCGTCGAAACTATTGAGCAGCCCCGCCACGACCACTTCGGCCGCCACCAATTGTCCGATCGTCAATTGGCCGATCGATAGGAGCCACCCGGCGGTGGCAATGAGACTGCTGTGGCCGATAGCCTGCCAGCCCACGGCACTGAGGTATTGGCGCGCGAGGACGGCGAAACGTTCCCGTCTGGTTGCGACATAGTGATCGATCAGCTGATCGGATTTCTGCATCAGCAGCGGCTGGCTGTCGGTGGCCTTGAAATGGAGCAGATTGTAAGAGATCTCCTGCATCCAGTGGAGGGTGTCGTACTTGGCGTGGGAGACGTCGATGGTGGTGCGTAATCCGCCGTGCGACAGCAGGAAGAATACGACATTGAACCCTGTGAGCAGCAAGGCGTCGTACAGCAAAAAATACGGGTGGTAGAAGACGAGGATCGACATACCCACGGCGCCGCCGACGACAATGTTGATCATGTCGACGAGCAAGACGGAGAGGGCACGTTGCATCAACACCGTTTCGAGGAAGTAGTTTGCGTAACGCGGCTTGAATCCTTGAAACTGCATGAGCGGCAACTGCTGTGTCATGGCGAGCGTCACGCGGGCGAACACCCGCCGCTCCAGGACCTCGACGGCGTAATACTGGAGCGTCTTGAAGACGCCGACGAAAGCCAGCGCACTGGCCATGATGGTGGCGAGTGTGACGATTGTGATCGGCTGGATGGCAAAGGCGAAGGTGTTGACCAGTTCCTGAACCGTCAACGGCACAATCAGCGAGAAGAGTCCGATCGCGAGCGAGTAGGAAAAAATGAGGCCGAGGACTTTCTTCTCAAGCCGGAAGAGGAGCCCCAGGTATCCCAGCATGGCCTGGAAGAGATTCGGCTGCGTATCCGAATGGCCTTGCGCCATGTTTTTCAAATCCTTATGCGAATTCGCCAAAGCACAGACAAGAGAGGAAAGTTGTCACGAGGTTCGCTCGTGACTTGGCTGGGACCTAGTCAACGTCCTCACCCTAGCAAATATTCAGTGGAAATTCCATGTATTCACGGACTTAGTCGCGAGCCCGGTAACTGACCGGCACGGCGCTGGGGTTACTCTTGGCCCAGGCGCCAATAGCCCACTGATAGAGCGCCAGAGCCTTCTGGTAGTCGGCTTTGGCACGAATGACCTGGGCTTCGGAATCCACCGAATTGCGTTCGCGAAGGTTGACGAAGAGGACACTGGTTGCACCCAGTCCGAAGCGGAACCGCTCGCCCTCTTCGAGAGTCTTGGCAAGACGCAGGGATTGGACGGCAGCCTCCATCCGTTCTTTCGCTCTCTCGATGGCAGAGAGCGCGTTATCGACATCGACCACGACCTGTTGCTCGCGGAATTTCTGGACCATGACAAACCGGTCTGCTTTGCCTTGGGCCTCCAGGACTTCTCCGCGGCTTCTCCGTTGGAGAATGGGGATTCTCAGTTCAAGGCCAAAGCGGTAACCGAGACCAAGGACAAACTTCTCCGGCGCGCGGGCCGGTGCCGCTTCGGCGTCCAGGCTCGGGAGTAGGTTGTTCTTCGCCAGCTCCAGGTCGATATCGTTCAGTTTGGCTTCGATGCCGATTTCTCGGATTTCCGGCCGTTCCGCTTTGGCCTGCACTTTATGGGCTCTGACGGCGTCAGGCGTCGGAGACAGCGTCTGGGCCGGGAAGTCTGGGACCCGGTCGAGGGCGGGGAGGGTCGGGGCATTGTTCTCCCACAGGAACATGGAGAGTTTGAACTGCTCCTGCTCGACCTGCCGCTGCGCGGCAATGGCGACTTCGCGCCGGCGCTGGACTTCCTGATTGGCCTCGACGACGTCCAGCGGTGCAACGGCTCCCGCTTTGGCCCGTCCTTCGACCTGCTTGAAGCGATCCTCCGCAACTTTGAGCGCTTTGTGCTGGACGTCGACGTAGCGGACGGCTGCGACCCAATCCCAGAATTGGGTGGCCGCTGCGAGGAACAGGTCCTGCCTGGTCTGCGCGATACGGATATCCGCCCGGGGGTCAGCGAGTTCAGAGCGTTGCAGTTCCGCATTTTCAGGGTTGACCATCAAGCCTTTCAGGAGGGGAAAGAACCCGCCCAGAAGGACCTGTTGGTTTCCGTTCCCAAACGAAAGATCTGGAATCTTGGCGTCGCCGATCGCCTGACGCACACCCGCGCTGTACCGGAATCCCATCGGATTTCTGGCTTCGATCAGGGTGTCATTGAAGCCGACGGATTGGGTGCCGAATTTATCTTTTGAAACGAACCGTTCGATTTCGGTGTCATTGACCAGGACTGGTTCAAAGGCTCCAAGCGCTTTGAGCATTCGTCCACGGGCCATGACCTTCTCGGTGCCGGCTCCCTTTAATAACGGGTGCGATCGATCGATCCAGGCGTGGATTTCATCCACACTCAAGGGAATAGCCGGGAGGCCCTTGGTCGAATCACCATCGGCGGCAGCGGCGTTGAACGGACCGGAAAGAACGGCGAGCATAAGCATGAACCCTAGCCTGAACGATTTCATGGCATCTCCTTTCACCGTGCTGTGTATCGAGGTATTGCCGTGTGCCGCATCGGGGCCTCCGGCATGAGTCGGTATGCGCTGGAGAAGTGGATCAACGAAGACCGGTGCGTGTCGAAGTGGCTACTTCGCACCTCGACCCGCTTTCGGCAAGAGGGTATCGATGAGGCTCGGCGGGCGCTCCTGGTAGTCGGGCGGGAAGAGGTTGAATCGCCGCCAGAGTTCATACCAGAGCGGCACGCGGTTGAGGATGACCCAACCCATGACTTTGGTGCCTTGCCGCACGTGATTCTGTTCGGGCCACATTCGATCCTCGGGATCCGGCACGACCCAGAAACGGAAGTTGCCTTTGCCGTCATCAACTTGGTCGATGACCTTGATCACCCCGGTATAGGTGCCGGCCATCACTTCAGGCCAGGCGGGAAGCGGAATGGCCGGAATGCCATAGAAGAGGATTTTAACTTTTCGCCCGACATTGAGGAGCGGAGCATCGATACCGTCGGCGGTCATTTCGATGGCTTTGTCCAGACTATTGGGGGAGATGCGGACGATCTTGTCGCCCTGCCGGACGGTTTCCCCGGCGCCCGCCTCAGCCATCTTCACGACAGTCCCGTCGATCGGGGCCAAAACTTTGCTCGCGATGCGACGTTGAGTGGCATTCGACATGCGAAGGGAGACGTCGGCCAGCTGATCCGCGGCCCTAGCGGCCTCGCCTACGGATGCATCTCTCGCCGCTTCAGCATCCAGCAAACGTTGCAGCACTTCCGCGCTGATCTGTTCTCGCCCAAATCCAAGTGCCTTCATCGCTTGTTCGGCCGCTCTCAAATTGGCTTGCGCTCCTTCCATATCAGCCTTGCTGGCGATGGCTGACTGGATGGTCAATTCCAATTCCCGCTGGGAGACGAGGCCTTGTTCTGCGAGCTGCTTGTGGCGATCAACGTTTAGTTCGGCTGTTGAGACAGTGATCTTGGCGGATTCAACTTTTTGATAGGCTTCACGGACTTTGTTTTGGGCTTCGACTACGCGCGCCTCAGCGGAGGGAACGGCGGCTTTCACGAGGTTCTGCATTTCTTTGATGCGTTTGTCGAGCTGCTCCGCCCGCGACAGGGCGGCCTGACGGGTTTGTTCGAGTGCTTTCTTGCGTTGATCCAGAAACGACAACAGATCCGGGGCCATGAAGTTCGGATCGTAATCCTCCAACTCCACGATGAGATCCCCTTGCTTCACACGGACGCCTTCGAAGACATGCCATTTTTGAATGCGTCCGGTGATCTGGGCTTCTATATCCTGCGGTCGCTCGTACGGAGAATAGGCGGAGAGCTGGCCGGTGACAGTAATCGTCTGTGTCCAGGGGACGAAGGCGATGATCAGGAGAAACAGGATGACGAGTTTGATGGCCAGCCTGGAGGAAAACTTCAATCGTTCCGGGATCTGCACTGCCTCCCACGACTGAAGTTTGCTGGAGGTCGCAAGATCATCGATCGAGATCTCGTTCAGGCCACTGTCCTTCGCGATCAGCGAGCGGACTTTGCTTTTGAGGCCTGAACCAAGGCGAGCCACGGGAGTGATCTCCTCTGAGGATGACAGCACGAGGAACCTACGGTGCCTATCATATGGGAAATATTGGGCGGAGGTCAATTTGAACTACAGAAGCGGCATACGTGGAGGTGCGTACGGGGAGCGGGTTCACCTTGACCCGTTCCGGCAGAATCGCTAAGGTGGCGCTCTGTTTTTTGGCTTCGGAAGCTGTGGATAAAGGGAAGGAGCAATGCAGATATGGCTGGAACAGGACGATCATCACGGCGGATAGAGAAGACGCCCGGTCCGCTCATCGGGATTCTCGGGGGCAGCAAATCCGATTTTCCGATTCTGGAAAAAGCCGGCGCGCTGCTCTCCGAATTTGAAATTCCCTATGAACTGCTGGTGGTGTCGGCTCACCGGACGCCGGACCGGCTATTTGAGTATGCCGAAACGGCGTCGAAACGAGGGATCGAAGTGATCATTGCGGGTGCCGGAGGGGCCGCGCACCTTCCGGGTATGTTGGCGGCCAAGACTCATCTGCCCGTGATCGGTGTTCCGATTCCCACCGAAAACCTTCGAGGACTGGACTCGCTGTTGTCCATCGTGCAAATGCCCAAGGGAATTCCGGTGGCGACCGTGGCCATTGGGGGGGCGGAAAATGCCGCGTTGCTGGCTGCGCAAATTCTGGCCGGCCGATTTCCGCAGATCGCCGATCGTGTGAAGGCGTTTCGAAACTCTCAAACCGAGAGTGTTCTCAACTCTCCGGAGGCGCAGGGAACCAGCGTGGGCAGTCTCCAGGCGGATGGAGCGAGTCAGCGGCCGTGACCATGCAGCCTATCGGGCCCGAAGCCGTCCTGGGCGTGTTGGGCGGCGGGCAGCTCGGCGCCATGTTCACGAGTGCGGCGTTGCGTCTCGGTTATCGGGTTGCCGTTTGGGATCCGGATCCGGATGCTCCGGCGCATCGTCTTGCAAGTCAGTCTTTTCCCGACTCGTTTACCGATCCGACCGTGTACCGGGCATTCAGCCAACTGGTGTCCGCGGTCACCTTTGAATGGGAAAATGTGCCGGTTGCGCTGTGTGAACAACTGGCGCAGGCCTGTCCGGTGCGTCCGTCCGGGTCGGTCCTTCGTGTTATCCAGGATCGGATCGAACAGAAGAAATTCCTGCAGGGTCATGGGTTTCCTGTGCCGTTGTTTTCCGTTGTCAGCGATCCGGCTCAACTGGCAGACGCGGTCAAAGCGTTCGGGTATTCCGTGATCTGCAAGACAGCCACGGCGGGATACGACGGCAAAGGCCAGTGGGCGATCAGGCGGCCGGAAGAGATTGCGCTGGTGGAGTCGGCCCTTCGCGCGATGGTGCCGGGAGGCGCGCGGTGGATTGTGGAATCGATGGTGGAGTTTGAGCGGGAGTTGTCGGTGCTGGTCGTTCGGGGAGCAGGCGGGGAACAGCGTGTGTATCCGGTTGTCGAAAACAGGCATGAATCGGGGATCCTTCGTATGACGATAGTGCCGGCGGCGGTTTCCTCCGGAGTTAGTGCGCAAGCCAGTGATCTGGCCTGCCGTGCAGTGGAAGCTCTCGATGGGGTGGGGGTCTTTTGTGTCGAACTGTTTCATCTGCGGGGGGATCGGTTGTTGATCAATGAAATCGCGCCCCGCCCGCATAATTCCGGACACTACTCCTTGGATGCCTGTACCGTGTCACAATTCGAGCAGCAGGTGCGGGCATTATGTGGTCTGCCGCTTGGAGAAGTCAGGCTCATGAGTCCGGCTGCCATGGTCAACCTGATCGGTCATGATGTCGAACGGATCACAAGTTCTGACGGATGTGCCGATCTCCTGGCCATTCCGGGGGCAGCGCTCCATTTGTACGGAAAGCGCAGGGTCAGGCCGGGCCGGAAAATGGGGCATGTGACGTTTCTGGCCGGGGCGGCCGAGGAGGCCAGCAATCGTGCCGGCCGGTTTTTGAAGTCGCTCGTTCTGTAAGCCCGGGTTTGTTTGAAGACCTCCTTGTCGGCAGCGATTCTTCCCAGTGATCGTTCTCCGTCCGGTTCCAACGAGTAGTTCCCTTCCTATGATGGCAACAACGAAGCGAAACGGACAAGGCCCGCATCTCTACCAGCTGGCCCGTTCGATTTTGTAACGGTTGTAGGAATCTGATCCGGATCCGGGTCGCGGACTTCACAGAATTGCCATGCCAATCGCGGGATTCCTTGCTTCCTGAAAAGGAACAGAAGTTGCTGTTCTTTCTCCGGTCTTTGGGGAGGGCTATCCTGTGAATACACCGACATCTCCGACTCTCACGCACTCGAACGGTCGCTTCCATCAGATTCTTACCCAACCTCGCTCACGACTGATCCTGTTGCAATGTCTGGTCAGTGTGATTCTGTCGTATGAATTGCTGTTCGGATCGGAAGCGGTCATTAGCCGGATGTTGAGCGACGGGATCGTGGTCGGAATCTGGACATTCGTAGGGATGCTCGCCCTGCTGCCTGCAGGCTGGTTTGAATTGGCGTGGCTTAGCGGCGCTCTCGTGGCGGTCGATACGGTGCTGGTAACGGGGACCATTTATCTTTCCGGCAATGCGCGCCCGGATCTCTATATTGCGTACTTTGTGTTGATGTTGGTTGCGGCCTCGGTTCGGCGGTTGAGTCACATGATCGGCCTATGCCTGCTGCTTTGCGCCGGATATGCGGGACTCTTGTACGAAGGCATTGTCCACAGTGAAACTGTGGCGGTCGGTCACCTGCTCGGCGTCCCCGTGTTGCTGGTAATGGCGGTGTTTTATGGATTGGCCTTGGAAGCGGTGACCGTTGTGCAGGCGGAAAAGTCGACGCTATTGAAGGACGTCGAATCCTTGAAGCGCACAGAAGAACAATTGGCGGCGAGTAAGCTGCAGTTGGAAGCCCGTATTGCCGGATTGAGAGAGGATTTGACGCTGTCTCAGGATAAGTTGCAGCAGGGGCTGGCCGTGCGACAAGGATTGGAAAGGCGATTGCGTGACGCGCAGAAAATGGAGGCGGTCGGACGGATGGCTGCCGGGATCGCCAAGGAATTCGGAGAATTGTTTTCGGTGATTGGAAAACAGACCGGCGTCATACTGGCCAATCTGCCAGCCCACGATCCGATGCGGGGGGCGGCTGACGAGATCTTCAAAACCGGAGAGCGTGCGGCGACGCTGACCGCCCAGTTGATCGCACTCAATCTAGAGGACGGGCAGGTTCGCCGGACGCTTTCGGTCAAGACGGTTTTGTCGGATCTTCAGGGAGCGATTCGCAGTCTCCTGCCCGAGTCGGTCGAACTCGCGATTCATCATGACGACGCTCCGATCTATGCCGAAGCGGATCGTGAGGGGCTGGAAAAAGTTTTATTCCAGCTGGTGGTCAATGCGCGGGATGCCATGCCGGGCGGCGGCCGGCTGGTGATTGAAGCCCGTTCCGGGGCAGGGCTGCCAGGTCCTGCGCATGCGGGCGGAGTCGGCAAGAAGCCGGCACACGACGTGTTGCTGCAGATCAGTGACACCGGAACCGGAATGAATCTGGACACGCAGGCGCGGATGTTCGAACCATTTTTCTCGACGAAAGAGACCAATATCGGACTCGGCTTAACGGCAGTCTACGGGATTGTGAAACAAAACGGGGGCACGGTCGAAGTCGACAGCCGTCCGGGCCAGGGAACGGTGGTCAGAGTCTGGCTGCCGGGTGCCATGGCCGCACAGGCTCAGGAAGACCCTGCGCCCAAAGCCATGCTGGCGAAGGGAGATGAAACGATTTTGCTGGTCGAGGAAGATGAGATCGCGAGGAAGCTGGCAGGGTCGATGCTTACCCGGTACAAGTACCAGGTGCTGGAGGTCGCTTCGCCCGTTGAGGCGCTGATGCTCGCCCAGCGGTACAAGGGGATCGTGCATCTCACGGTGAGCCCCCTGGTCATGGCCGAGATCGGCGGGCGGGAATTGGCTCGCCGGCTCCTCAATCATCAACCTACGATGAAGGCATTGTTCGTGTCGGGCTACGACGATGAAACCATTGCACACCACCGGATCAACCGGCGGTTTGTCCTTCAGCAGCCCTATCGGCAGATCGGATTAGTGGAGAAAGTCAGAGAAATGCTTGATGCCGCGTAGCGGCAGAATTACGAGTAACGTCTGGAGTGCTCAGGTGCAAAGAACGGCACATCCCGGTGCTTGAAAAGCCCTACCAGGGCCATGCCTGCCACAAACCCTCCGATGTGCGCGAAAAACGCGATTCCTCCGCCGTGCGCTCCCAAGGAGAGTCCTCCGCTGTACAGCTGACCCACGAACCAGACTCCCAATACAATGACGGCCGGTACATAGGTGGTTCCGAAGAAGGGGGGCGGGATCAGCACCAGCACGCGGGCTCTGGGATAGAGCAGGAGGTAGGCGCCAAGAATGGCGGAAATGGCGCCGCTGGCGCCGACCATGGGGATTTGAGAAGAAGGATCGGTGAGGGCATGGCTCAATGCCGCTAGAATTCCGCAAAGGACGTAAAAGACCGCGAATTTCAGATGGCCCATCGCGTCTTCGATATTGTTGCCGAAAATCCAGAGGTAGAGCATGTTGCCGAGCAAATGCATCCAGCCGCCGTGCAGAAACATGCTCGTAATCAGAGTCAATGTCGCGGGGATGGAAACAATGTCGTTCGGCAGCGCCGCATGGTTGAAGAGCACGGCCGGTATCGCGCCATATTGAAAGGCAAATGCTTCGCTGGGCCTGTCGGGAAGCGTGAATTGATAGGCAAAGACCAGCGTGCAGGCCGCAATGATGGCGATCGTCACGATCGGCGGGCGTTCGGTCGGGTTATCGTCTTGCAGGGGGAGCATGGAGCCCGCTAGGGCGCTCGGCGTCGATCCATGATCGGCCGCGGCAGATCCGGGTTTGTTGGAAGTGATCCATCGGCATTGAGAGGCACGGAGAATCCCGCCGCGTGGGTATGGCCTCCGCCGCCGAAGGATGCCGCAATGCTTCCCACGTCAGTACCGTCTTCCCGGGAGCGCATGCTGAAGTAGCGACGGTTATCCCGGTCATGCCAGATCAGGCAGAACGGGTGGTCTGCCGAGAGGCGTTCGCCGATCTGACTGGTGAGGATGGCGCTCTGTACCGCCGGGATCAGCGCGTTTTGAAATTCCACCATCATGGCCTGCGCGGCGAGCTTGCCGACGAGTTCCTGTTCGTATCGAAGAATTGCGCGGCCTTCCTGTTCAAGGTCCTGCTGCTGAAAGCCGCTCCATCGCTGAAAATCGAACGGATAGGAGGCGATGGCGGCGTTGATCTCGCGGCTGCCCGGGAGCTCCCAGTTCCAGAGATCTTTGTCCTGGATATATTGGAGTAGCCAAGGAGCCGGGGTGCCGTGCGCCCATTCCCAGCCCAGCACCGCGCCCGACTTCTTCAGGTCAAAGTAGGCATAGGGGAGACCGGCAAGTGATTGTTCTGCGGTGATGTGGTGATCAAGGATCAGGAGGTCTTTCGTCTCCGCGGCCATGGTTTCGAGAATCGGCCGTGAATAGCTGAAGTCCACGATCACGACGCGCTGATCTTGCAGGTCGGCCGGCGGGGGATTTCCGTGCTTTACGGGAATAAATCGAGTATTGGGGTACTGTTTCCAGATGGCCCAAGCTGCCCCGAATCCATCAGCGCATTCGGCATGATACAGGACGGTGCTCGGGGGATTGTTGAACCGGGGGTGTTGCGGCGAATTGCTCATAAGTATAGTTCGCCACAATACCACGTGCACGGGTGAGGACTAAAGGGGTGCTCGCCGGAGGCGTCAGAGCTGATTGATGTGGTCGATCAGTTGGCGAAGCCTTCCGGCGCTCCGACGGTTGAACGGGAAGACCAGCCGTGGAAGGTTTGCGATGGCCGGCTCGTCCAGCTCTTCCTCCAACGCCGCGCGCAGTTCAAAACGCCCTTCGGAGAGCAGGTCACCGAATCGGGCCTGGATCTGCTCAAGATGCTCCGCGGAGAGGGACGATGTCAGCCGCATCGCCATCAATCTTCCGACGAAACGAATGGAATGGTAGCGGCGATAGAACGATGAAATCTCTTCCACGGCCGCCTCGGCCGAATTCACGACTTTGAAAAGACTCAGATCTTCTTCGTTGATCAGACGTCGCTTCAGGAGCTGCTTCACAATGAACGCGGACCAGTCGTCCCAGTAATCACAGCCGGGGGCCTGAATGCAGACGATCGGTTGGGGGGCGCTCTTGCCGGTTTGCGCCAGCGTCAGAATTTCAAATCCTTCGTCGTGTGTCCCGAAGCCGCCTGGGAACAGCGCGATCGCATTCGCTTCTTTCTGGAACATCAGTTTGCGCGTAAAAAAGTACTTGAAGGTGATCAACTTGGGATCATTGGCAATCGTGGCGTTGGCGCCCTGCTCGAACGGGAGCATGATATTGACCCCGAAACTGTTGTCGCGTCCGGCGCCTTCCTGCGAGGCGCGCATGATGCCGTCTGCGCCGCCTGTGATCACCATGTAGCCGGCTTTCACGACCTGTTCGGCGAAGCGATGGGCGAGCTGATAATTGGGATCATCGGACGGGGTGCGCGCGGACCCGAAGATGCTGACTTTTCGCCGGTCATGATATCCGTTGAAGACGGCAAACGCATGGCGCAGTTCCTTGACCGCGCGATTAATAATTTTCAGATCCAGGAGGTCAAGATGGGAATCGTGGAGCTTTAAGACCCCGGTCAGAAGCTCTTTCATCAGCGTGGCCTGAAGATCGTCGTCAGGACTTTCCAGGATCGTGCGGATCTGCGTCAGGACTTCGTCATTGGAAAGGATCGTTCGAGGGCGATGTGGTGTAGATTTCATGG
>ERZ1645185.652-NODE-652-length-14487-cov-5.330030_pt1 | contig 14487 bp, 11 predicted proteins | sample MGYA00575351_ERZ1645185 | MGnify/ENA primary metagenome ERZ1645185 (study PRJEB40838, sample SAMN11284767) | freshwater sediment metagenome | isolation source: river sediment | host: Sediment | place: India: Jana village, Kanpur | collected 2015-12-17 ...
CCTCGAGCATCGCCTTGCGGCGGTCGCCGAAGCCCGGGGCCTTCACGGCGCAGACGCGCAGCGTGCCGCGGAGCTTGTTGACGACGAGCGTGGCGAGCGCCTCGCCCTCGATGTCCTCGGCGATGATGAGGAGGGGCTTGCCGGTCTGCGCGACCTTCTCGAGGACCGGGAGCAAGTCCTTCATCGAGGAGATCTTCTTGTCGTGGATGAGGATGTGGGCGTCCTCGAGGACGGCCTCCATCTTCTCCGGGTCGGTGATGAAGTACGGCGAGAGGTAGCCGCGGTCGAACTGCATGCCGTCGACCGTGTCGAGCGTCGTCTCGAGGCCCTTGGCCTCCTCGACCGTAATCACGCCGTCCTTGCCGACCTTCTCCATCGCCTCGGCGATGAGGTTGCCGATCTCGGCGTCGTTGTTGGCCGAGATGGTGCCGACCTGCGCGATCTCCTTCTTGCCCGAGGTCGGGACGGAGATCTTCTTGAGCTCCTCGACGATGGCGGCGACGGCCTTGTCGACGCCGCGCTTGATCGCCATCGGGTTCGCGCCGGCCGTCACGTTCTTGAGGCCCTCGCGGAAGATCGCCTGGGCGAGCACGGTCGCCGTGGTGGTGCCGTCGCCGGCGAGGTCGGAGGTCTTGGTCGCGACCTCCTTCACCATCTGCGCGCCCATGTTCTCGATCGGGTCGGCGAGCTCGATCTCCTTCGCGACGGAGACGCCGTCCTTGGTGACGGTCGGGGCGCCGAACTTCTTGTCGATGACGACGTTGCGGCCCTTGGGGCCGAGGGTGACCTTGACGGCCTCAGCGAGCTGGTCGACGCCGCGCTTGAGCGCCGCGCGCGCGTCCACGTTGAAATGGAGTTCCTTCGCAGCCATTGGGATGTCCCTGATGAATGGAGTTCGTCTTAGGAAACGACCGCGAGGATGTCCGACTCGCGGAGGATGAGGAGCTGCTCGCCCTCGATGGTGACCTCGGTGCCCGAGTACTTCCCGTACAGCACCTTGTCGCCGACCTTCACTTCCATCGCCACGCGCTTGCCGTCCTCGGTGCGGCCCGGGCCGACGGCGATCACCTCGCCCTGCTGCGGCTTCTCCTTCGCCGTGTCGGGGATGTAGAGGCCACCGCGCATCTGCTCGGTCTCCTCCAGCGCCTTCACGACGACGCGGTCGGCGAGCGGCGCGACCTTGCTGGCGGCTGCGGTCTTTGCTGCCATGGGTATCGATCCTCCAACGGGTGTGAATGAGGGAGTGTGCATCGCTTAGCACTCCTCACGACTGAGTGCTAACAAGTCGGAATGTAGAAAGAACCCCCGTCGGCGTCAATGCCGACGGGGGTCATCCTAAGTCATTGCTCTACAATATTTTACGGAATCCTGCCTGTCGCCACCACCAGGTCGTCGATCCACATCGTCTGCGCGACCGGCGACCCCACCTGGATGTACGGCGCCATCAGGAACTGCGTCCACGCCAGCGTCGGCTGCGCGCCGGTGCGCCAGAGCACGTTCTGCCGGTCGATCTTCAACTGCCCATCGAACCAATACTGCGCGACGCCGTCCGTCTGCCCGATGCCGTTCACCACTGTGTTCAACCGAAATAGCACCTCCACCTTGTGCCAATCGCCCTTGTACGATGCTCCAGCCGCATTAAGGAGGACAGGTGCGTCATTCGGCGTCCCGATCCACTTGCCGTTATTGTAGTTGCCGCCACCGATGGAGTAGCAGTCAGTGGTCAACCCGTCGCTACTGCCGTTACATCCGGAGGTCGACCGCTGCTCCGTCACGCCCGTCAGGTCCTGACGCACACGCGAAACGTCGATATTCTGCCCGTCAGTAGATCCAATCCGCGGGAACCCGCCGTTAGGTCCCCAAATGTGCTCGACGTACATCGTCAGACGCGTGAACGACGGTCCCGTGAAGCGCCCGTTGGCATTCGTAAGGAAATGGAACTCATGCGGATGATACGGGACGCCAGAACCGATGAAGTTCGCGCTGTATTTCACCCAGTATCGAAGGTAGACCTGCTCCGATGCGGCGAACTCGCGCCGCGCTGCGCCTCCGAATCCGGATAACACGCTGCCCTGTGCCCACGCCCACGCCAGCGAACGGCTGCCCGAGTGCGCCTGGTCGGTCGTGGTGGTCCACGCCGCCACGTTGTCGTACCAGCCGCGGGACGAGGCGTTGTTGTCCTCGAACCCCTCCGAGAAGAGCACCGTCGCGCCGGGCGGCGGCGGAGGAGGCGGCGGGGGCGGGGTCACCGTCACCGTGACCGCCGCCGTGTCCGCGCGACCACTCGCGAGATGCGTCGCGATGACGCGGTAGTCCCCCGCGCTCGCGCCGGCCGTGTAGAGCCCACCGGCGGAGACGGTGCCGCCCGTCGCCGCATACGTGACCTCGGGCGCCGTGGCGCTGCCGTCGGACCAGCTGCCTGCCACGGCGAACTGCGCGCTCGCACCCGCCTGCACGGCGACGGTGGCCGGCGTCAGCGTCAGGCTCTGCAGCGTGACCGGACCGGGTTCCTCGGCGCCAGCGGCCGCGCAGCCGACCGACGCGACCGAGATGATGACCATTCGTGTGACCTTCGGATACCGCATGCGCCCTCCTTGGCACTGCCTCATTGACGTCGAGCCCCGCGACGCGTCACGCCGCGCGGACCGGTCGATCCCCCTGCCCCAGCCGAGCCGATGCGTCCAAGGTGCGGCGTGGTCCGCACTTCGCCCTTCGACCCCGCCGATGCCGCCTCGCCACGCCCCGTCACATCATGACATGCCGACGCGCCGACGCGGCTTCGAGCCGGTCCTTGGCTCCCGCATCCATGTCCTCGTGCTCGGCTCGTTCCCGGGCGTTCGGTCGCTCGAGGCGGCCGGCTACTACGCCAACGCACAGAACCGTTTCTGGCGTGCCGTGGCCGGCGTCGCGGGGCTCGATCCAGCAGACTCGTACCCCGCACGCCTCGCCGCGCTCCGCCGCGCGGGGATCGGGCTCTGGGACGTGCTCGGCGCCTGCCGTCGCGCCGGATCGCTCGACCAGCGCATCGTGCCGGGGAGCGAGGAACCGAACGACCTCGGCCCCCTCGTGCGTCGGCATCCCGAACTCCGGGCGATCCTGCTGAACGGCACGTCGGTCGCCGGGCTCTTCCACCGCTTCATCCTGCCCCGTCCCTGGTGGCCCGACGCGGGCGTGGCGATCCGGGTGCTGCCATCGACGAGCCCGGCGCACGCCGCGATGCCGACGCGCGAGGTGGTGGCGCGCTGGACAGCGGCACTGCGGGCATCGCTGCAGCCGCGTCCGCGCGCACCGCGGTGACCGCTCGGGGCGACAGGTGGCGCGCGGCGCGCGCGCACGGCATCTTCGCGCGACGATGCCGCCCTTCGCTTCCCCGGTCGATGCGATCATCCGCGCCACGGCGGCACCGCGTGACGGCGCGCGGGCCGCGGCGCGCGCGCGCGCGCTGACGCAACTCGGAGCGCTCAGCGCCGAGTCGGCACCATCCCTGCACCTCGCGGCGGCGCTCGGGGACGCCGGCACCATCCGGCGGATGCTGGCGGACGACCCCGGTGCCGCGTCGCGACCGGGCGGGCCCTTCCAGTGGGCGCCGCTGGTGCAACTCTGCTACTCGGTGTTCGTCGAGTCGCCCGACCGCCCCGACCGGGACTTCGCGGCGGCGGCGGAGGCGCTGCTGGCCGCCGGCGCCGACGCGAACGCCGGCTTCGCGGACCCCAAGGCGCCGCCCGACGAGTCCTTCCGCTCGGCCCTCTACGGCGCGGCCGGCCTGGCGCGGCATGCCCCGCTCGTGGGCGTGCTGCTCGCGCACGGCGCCGACCCCAACGACGGCGAGGTCGCGTACCACACGCCCGAGGGCTACGACAACACCTGCCTGCAGTTGCTCGTGGAGGACGGCCGGTGCACGGCCGAGACGCTCGTGACGATGCTGCTGCGCAAGTGCGACTGGCACGACGAACGCGGCGTGCGGTGGCTGCTCGCGCACGGCGCGGACCCCCGCGCGGAGACGCACTGGACGCCGAGCGTGCTGCATCACGCGATCGACCGCGACGACGCGCTCACGATCGTGGTGGCGCTGCTGGAGCACGGGGCCGACCCCGCCCGCGCGGTGGACGGGCTGTCGGCGGCCGCCCTCGCGGCGCGCACGGGACGCGGCGACGTACTCGATGCGCTCGAGCGCCGCGGCGCTGTACTGCGGCTGCACGGGGTGGACGCGCTGCTCGCCGCCTGCGCCCGCGGGCACGCGTCGGTGGTGCGCACGCTGGTGGACACGCTGCCGACCGCGCTCGACGACCTGCAGCCGATGGCGGGCGAGGTGCTCACGCGCTTCGCGGGAATCGGGAACACCAACGGGCTCCGGGCCCTGCTCTCGCTGGAGCTCCCGGTGGACGCGCGCAACGCGGCGGGCCATCCCTATCACGGCATGGCGGCGCACAGCACCGCGCTGCATGCGGCGGCGTGGCGCGGCCAGCCTGCCGCGGTGCGCCTGCTCATCGCCGCGGGCGCCGACGTCCGCACCCGTGACGGGCGGGACCGGACGCCGCTGCAGCTCGCGGTGCGGGCGTGCGTGGATTCCCCGTGGAGCGACCGCCGCTCGCCGGAGTCGGTCGAGGCCCTGCTGCGCGCCGGCGCGACGCCAGATGGCATCGCGCTCCCGACGGGCTACACCGCGATCGACCGGCTGCTCATCGCGGGGCGCTGAGCCCGGCCAGCATCGCGTGGGCGAGCCGGAGCCCGTGCAGCGTGAGGTCCGGCTCGACCAGTTCGATCTCGCTCGACCAGGGCTTGATCGTCGCGGCGAGCCCGCCGGTGGCGATCACCTTCGGCACCTGCGGGCGCGGCCACTCGCGCTTGATGCGCCGCACGATGCCGTCGAGGGCGTCGACCGCGCCGAACACCACGCCGGCGCGGATGCACTCCTCGGTGCGGGTGCCGATCACCTTGCGCGGCGCGAGCAGCTCCGTGGCGGTGAGCTTGGACGCGCGCCGGAAGAGCGTCTCCGCCGAGGTGCGGATGCCGGGCTGGATCACGCCGCCGAGGAACACGCCGTCCGCCGTGATGCAGTCGTACGTGGTGGCGGTGCCGAGATCGACGACGATGCAGTCCGTCGCGTGGAGGCGGCTGGCGGCGAGGGTGTTGATGATGCGGTCGGCGCCGACGGTCATCGGCTCGTCGACGGCGAGGGTGATGCCGAGAGGCGAGCGGGCATCCACGACCACCGGCGCGCTGCCGGTGAGCCGCGCGGCCGCCTCGACGAGAGGGCCGGTCACGCCCGGCACCACCGACCCGATCGCGCTCTGCGTCACCCGGTCGGGTGCGACGCCGTTGGCCTGCAGCAGCGACCGGAGGGCAACGAAGACCTCGTCGGGCGTGCGCGCCGGGTCGGTGGTGATGCGCCAGTGATCGGTGACGATCTCCCCTTCGCAGAGGCCGAGGGTGGTCTCGGTGTTGCCGACATCGACGACGAGGAGCATCGCGGGAACCTCAGGTGGAGGCGAAGACGAGCGAACCGGCGCGGTGGACGGCGAGTCCCTCGCGGGTCTCGAGGACGAGCTCGCCCGCGGGGCTGATGCCGCGGACCACGCCGTCCGAGGGCGCGGTCACGCGCTGGCCGGCGGCGAGGTCGCGGGCCGCGAAGTCGCGCAGCTCGTCCGCCGTGAGCGGCCCGGTGGCGGATGCGGCGGCGCGGAGGGCGGGCACGAGCTCCTCGAGCACCTCGATCGCGCGCGCGCCGTCGAGGCCGATGGCCTCCGGCCGATCGGCGGGCGAGACGAGGTTGAGCCCGAGCCCGATGGCGACCCAATCGGGCCGCTCGCCGCGCCAGCGGGCCTCGATGAGCACTCCCGCGAGCTTGCGGCGTCCGACGAAGAGGTCGTTGGGCCACTTCAGCCGCACCGCGGTCGGCGTCCAGCGGTCGAGCACGGGCGCGAGGCGCAGGCCCACGCGCAGCGAGAGGACATCGAGCCCGTCCGCGGCACGCGGCCGCTCGAGCAGCGTCATCCAGAGGCCGGCGCCGGGTCGCGAGTCCCAGGTGCGGCCGCCACGCCCCCGCCCTGCCGACTGCTCCTCGGCGATCACGAGCGTCCCGGCGGGGGCGCCCTCCGCGGCGATGGCATGCGCGCGGTCCATCGTGCTCGCCACGATGCCGAGCGCCTCGACGCGCGGCAGCCCGAGCCGCGTCGCGAGCGTCGCGCCGTCGAGGCCGAGCCAGCTCACCACCCGCCCCGCGTGGCGATGAGGCCGAGGATCACCGCGCCGAGCGCGAAGCGGTAGACGGCGAAGATGCCGTAGCCGCGGCGCGAGACGTAGCGCAGCAGCACCGAGATCGCGAGCCAGCTCGAGACCGCCGCCGTCGCGACGCCGACGAGCAGCGGCAGCGAGAAGCCCGTCTCGCGCACGGCGTCGGGCACCTTGAGCACGGCCGCGGCGAGGATGATCGGCATCGACATCAGGAAGCTGAACACCGCGGCGGCGCTGCGGTCGAACCCGAGCGCGCGTCCCGCCGTGATGGTGGAGCCGCTGCGCGAGACGCCGGGCACGAGCGCGAGGCACTGGGCGAAGCCGACCAGCAGCGCGTCTCGCCAGGTCATCGACGCGCGGTCGCGCGTGCGGCCGACCTTGGCATCCACCAGCCAGAGCAGCGCGCCCATCACGATGAGCGCGATCGCCGTGACGATGGGCGCGCGGAAGACGGTCTCCGCGAGGTCCTCGAGCAGCAGCCCGGCGATGGCCGCCGGAATGGTCGCGATGATGATGAACCAGGCACGGCGCGACGCGTCGTCGACGACCTTGCGGTTCACGAGCAGCGTGATGCCGCCGAGGATGAGCGAGCGCCACTCCGCCCGGAAGTACCAGGCGAGGGCGACGAGGGTGCCGACGTGCAGCGAGAGGTCGAAGCCCAGGCCGGCGGGCTGCCAGCCGAAGACCCACGGCGTGAGCGAGAGGTGCGCCGAACTCGAGACGGGCAGGAACTCCGTGAGTCCCTGGAGCGCGCCGAGCACGAAGGCCTGCAGGATCGTCGGTTCGTTCATCCCGGAAAGCTATCGCGCCGTCAGCGCACGTGCTCCAGCGCCTCGGCATAGAGGCGCTCGTAGCGCGCGACCACGTCCGCGGTCGCGAAGCGCGCGCGCGCGTCGGCCTGCGCGGCGGCGCTGGCGGCGGCCCAGCGGTCGGGCCGCAGGAAGTCCATGACCGCGTCGGCCATGCCCTGGATGTCGCCGAGCGGCAGCAGGGCGCCGGTCACGCCATCGCGGACGACCTCGGGCACGCCGCCGACGCGGGCGGCGACGACGGGCACCCCGCTCGCCAGCGCCTCGAGGGCGCTGAGGCCGAAGCTCTCGCTCTCCGACGGGAAGACGTACACGTCGGCGGCGGCGAGCAGCGGCGCGACCTGGTCGATCTTCCCGAGGAAGCGCACGTCGGCGGCGACGCCGAGCTGCCGTGCCTCCTCCTCGGCGGCGCCGCGGTCGGGACCATCGCCGACCATCACGAGCACGGCGGGCTGCCGCTCGCGCACCTTGGCGAAGACGCGCACGACGTCACGCACGCGCTTGACCGGCCGGAAGTTGGAGATGTGCATCAGCACCGGCTTGCCGCCGCCGAGCTCCTGCCGCAGCGCGGTGCCGTGGTGCGTCCGTTCGAAGTGCGCCGGGTCGACGAAGTTGGGGATCACGTCGACGCGGCTGTTGCCGCAGCCGAACGCCTTGATGGTCTCGTCCTTGAGCCACTGCGAGACCGAGGTGATGCGGTCCGACCTCTCGATGCTGAAGCGCGTGATCGCCTGGTACGAGTGGTCCTGCCCGACGATGGTGATGTCGGTCCCGTGCAGCGTGGTGACCACCGGGAGGCGCCGCCCCTGCTCGCGCAGCATCTCCTTGGCGATCCAGGCGCTCGTGGCGTGCGGGATGGCGTAGTGGACGTGGAGCAGGTCGAGCCCCTGCGACAACACGACGTCGTGCATCCGCACCGCGAGGGCGAGATCGTACGGCGGGTACTCGAACAGCGGGTAGTTGCCGATGCTCACCTCGTGGAAGTACACGCGGGGCAGGAAGTGCGGCAGGCGGAAGGGGTGCTCGTACGAGATGAAGTGCACCTCGTGCCCGCGCGCCGCGAGCGCGATGCCGAGCTCGGTGGCGACGGCGCCGGAGCCGCCGTACGTCGGGTAGCAGGTGATGCCGACCTTCACGCGTCGTCCCCCTCGAAGAGCCATCGGTCGGCGCGGGCCACGGCGTCCCCCGCGCGGGGATCGAGCCGCAGCACGTGCGGCTCCCCCCCGAGTTGATTACGGAACCAGGTGCGCTGGCGCTTGGCGTACTGCCGCGTGCTCACGAGGATCGCCTCGCGCGCGGCGGCCGCCGTGCACCGCCCTTCCACCCAGTCACGAATCTCGCGATAGCCGCAGGCGTTCCACGCCGGCGCGTCGGCGGGGACGGTCCCGACGAGCCGACGCACCTCGTCGGGCCAGCCGCCGGCGAGCATCGCGTCGAGCCGGGCCTCGATGCGGCGCTGCAGGTCCTCGCCGGGGTCGACGATCACCCAGCGCGCGGGCCGCGCGGGACGGCCGGCGGACGCCTCGTGCGCCTCGCTGAGCCGACGGCCGGCGAGCAGCGCGACCTCGGCGGCGCGCAGCAGCTGGGCACGACCGAAGGCGGCGCGCGGCGGGTCGAGCACCTCCACCCAGCGACGCAGCTCCGCCGTCCCGAGCGTGCCCAGCGCGTCCTGCATCGCGCGCCGCCGCGCCGCGTCCATCGGGGGCTCGTCGGCGAGCGGCCGGACCAGCGCGCGGATCCAGAGTCCCGTGCCGCCGACGACGAGGGCCGGCTGCCCGCGCGCCCCGGCCTCCGCGATCCAGCGCGCGGCGTCGGCCGCCCAGCGCGCGGCGGACCAGCGTTCGGACGGCCCGGCGACGTCGAGACCCTCGTGACGGACGCGCGCACGTTCCGCGGCCGTCGGCTTGGACGTGCCGATGTCGAAGCCGCGATAGACCTGCCGCGAGTCGGCGCTGACGATCACCGCGCCACGCCGCTCGGCGAGCGCCATCGCGAGCGCGGACTTGCCCGCCCCCGTGGGGCCGGCGACGATGCGCAGCGGCGGCTCAGCGCCGGCCGAAGCGTCGGTCGAGCTCATCCCAGCCGAGCTGGAGGATCGTCGCGCGGCCGTGCACGTCATGCGCGGGGAGCGTCGTGCGCGCGAGGGCCACGTACAGCGCGCGCATCTCCTCCGGTGCGAGGAGGTCACCGGCCTTCACCGCGGCCTTGCACGCGACCGTCGCCGCGAGGCGCTCGTGCTTGGCGATGACGCTCGCCTCGCGGTCGCCGGTGAGCGCGGCGAGCGTGTCGCGCAGGCACCGTTCGGCGTCGAAGCGCGGATGCGGCGCCGGCACGGCCTGCACCATGATGCTCGAACCGCCGAACCCCTCGGCCTCGTACCCGATGCGCCGCAGCAGGTCGCGGTGGGCCTCGAACGCCTCGGCCTCTGCCGGTGTGAGGTGCAGCGTGAGCGGGAACAGCAGCCGCTGCGCGGCCACCTGCCCGCCCTCGAGCGCCTGCATGAAGCGCTCGTAGAGCACGCGCTCGTGCGCCGAGTGCTGGTCGATCAGCACGAGCGCGTCGGGGCGCTCGAACGTGATGTAGGTGCGGTTGAACTGCGTGAGGGGCGGGACGACGATCTGCGCCTCGGCGGCGCCCGCTGTCGGCGCCGCGGCGTCGGCCGCGTCGGACGCGTCGTCCCCCGCGTCCGCCCAGAGGGGCGCGGGCTCGACCGGCGACGCCACCTGGCGCAGCGCCTCGATGCCGAGCGGCGAGCCGAGGCTCGGCTCGACGGGCAGGAAGGTGCGCACGTAGCCCACCGCCGCCGCCGAGTCCTCGGTGCCGAGCGCGCGGCGCACCGCGCGCTCGACGGCGCGCTCGACGACCCACCGGTCGCGGAAGCGCACCTCGGCCTTGGCGGGATGCACGTTGACGTCGACGTCGCCGCCCGGAAGCTCGACCTCGAGGAGCACGCTCGGCCGCAGTCCAGCCGAGATCGTGGTGCGGTACGCCGCCTCGGCGGCGCGGATGAGGCCGGGGTCGCGGATCGCGCGACCGTTCACCGTGAGGAAGGTGCGCCGTCCGGTCGTGCCGACGTCGGTGGGGCGCTCGACCAGGCCCGAGACGCGGATCGGCCCGCTCACGTCGTCCACCGCGACGAGCCGCTCGGCGACGTCGGCGCCCCACAGGGCCGCGACGCGCACGCGCAGGTCCGTCGCGACGGGGAGGCGCATCTGCTCCTTGCCGTCGTGCGCGACCGTGAAGCGCACGTCGCGCCGCACGAGCGCGAGCGTCGTGAGCATGTCGGCGATGGCGCGCCATTCGGAGCGCGCGCCGCGCAGGAATTTCCGGCGGGCCGGCGTGTTGTAGAACAGCGAAGCGACGGAGACGGTGGTGCCGCGGCGCCGGGCCGCCTCCCGGACGGCGACGCTGGCGCCCCCGGCGACCTCGACCGTCACGCCGGCGCCATCGTCGGTCGCGGTCTCGATGGTGAGCTGCGCGACGGAGCCGATCGCGGGCAGCGCCTCGCCGCGGAAGCCGAAGCTCGCGACGCCCACCAGGTCCTCGGCGTCGCGGATCTTGCTCGTGGCGTGCCGCTGGATGGCGCGCTCGGCGTTGGCCCGGTCCATCCCGTGGCCGTCGTCGCTCACGCGGATGAGCGCGCGCCCGCCGTCCCGCACGTCGACGTCGATCGCGGTGGCGCCCGCGTCCAGCGCGTTCTCCACGAGCTCCTTCACCACCGAGGCCGGCCGCTCGACCACCTCGCCGGCCGCGATGCGGTCGGCGACATCGCTCGGCAGGACCGCGATGGTGGGCGTGGAGACGGTGGACGTCACGAGCGGAATCTCCCCGGGGAGGACGGCAGGGTCAATCGCGCGCGAGCGGATAGGTCCGCTCGGCGGGGTACCAGCCGCTCCGACCCTCGTCGAGGGCGATGCGCAGCCAGACGCCGCGGCGCTCGCGGACGCGCACCACCTCGCCGACGAGCGGCACGGCGCCCTGCTCCGCCCCGAGCGCGGGGAGCGCGCGCAGCGGCGTCGTGGTGGCGATCACCACGAGGTCGTCTGCGCGCAGCCGCTCCTCCTGCCAGGCGGCGAGGGCGAGCAGCGCGACGCTCGGGACGAGGAGCAGCCAGCGCGCGCCCACCGGCGCGCGACGCGCGCGCCACGCGAGCCGCAGCCAGGCCGCCCACCAGAGCAGCACCGCCAGCGCGGCCACGGGCAGCGGCGGCAGGGGCCAGACGCGCGCCTCGCCGCGCTCCTGCGGCGCGCGCAGGCGCGCGAGGCGCGGGCGCAGGTCGCCGGCGAGCGGATCGAGCCGGAGGGCGCGCTGCCAGCCGAGCACCGCGCTGGCGGTGTCTCCCGCCTGGAAGGCCGCCGTGCCGAAGTTCGCCCAGGCCGCCGGGTCGCGCGGCGCGCGGCGGGCCGCCTCGAGGAACGCATCGCGCGCACGCGCGAAGTCGCGCCCGGCGTAGGCGGTCTGACCCGCCGTGAACGACACCAACACATCCGCGTCGTCGCTGCGCGCGGCGGCGCAGGCGCCGGCGAGCGCCGAAAGCGCGATCAGCAGCAGGGCCCCGCGGCGGCGCGCCTCGCGCCCGATGCGATCGAGCAGCGCGCGCACGCGCTCGCGCAACTCGCCGGGTCGCGCGCCGCGCGCGCCGGTGGGCGCGTACGCCGCGAGGTCGAGCGCGTCGCGCAGGTGCTCGGCGTCGCGCGCCGTCTCGTCGGTCACCCCCTCCCGCCGCAGCGCCGCCGCAAGGGCACCGGCCCCCGTCGTCCCGTCGAGCCGGACGCCGGTGCGCGCGCGGAGGGACTCGTCGAAGAGCGCGCGCAGGGTGCCCGGGGTGGCGTCCACCTCCGTGATCCGGCGAGCCGGATCGTCCCGCCGGGCGGCGCGCGGCCGGCGACGCCGCCAGCGCACCGCGAGCCACGGCAGCGGCGCGAGCAGGAAGGCCCACGCCCAGACGACCCCCTGCCGAAGCACGATCGGCCGCGGGCCCTCGAGTGCGGGCCGCGGCGTCAGCACCGAGTCTCGCGCCGCGCGGGCCGCCGGCCGCGCGACGCGCACCAAGTCGCCCTCGCGCACGCGCAGCGCGATCGGGGCGGTGCGCGCCACGACGTACCGGCGCGCCGCCGGGTCGAAGAAGGCATACTCGATCGCGCCCACCTCGCGCGCGCCGGCCTCGCGCGGCGTGACGAGCCAGGCGAACTCCTTGCGCCCGCCGAGCGCCGTCGGCGTCGTGTCGAGCACCACGCGCTCGTCCTCGGGGACGACGTCGGCCCACGGCACCGTGAGCGGCGGCCGCGGGAGGAGGGTCGCGTTCCCTACACCCTCCACCACGAGCGTCAGCACGAACGGGTCGCCCACCCGCGGCTCGCGCACGTCGGCAGTGGCGCGGACCGTCCACGCGCCCACGGCGCCGAGCCAGCCGGCGGGCCTTCCGGCGAGCGGCGGTTCGATGGCGACGAAGCTCACCGACGCCGACCGCAACGACCGCTCTTCCTCGCGGCTGAAGAAGCTCGGGCTCTGCGGCAGCGCGTAGGTCAGCTGCGACGGCGCGATCTCGTACCGGCCCGGCGTCAGCGGGAAGAGCGCGCGCCGGAAGACGTGCGTCTCGGGACCTTCGGCCGTCGGGTCGCGCTTGGCCATCGGCAGGTCGTAGGCGAGCATCGCGCGCGCCTCGGGCGGCACGAACACCGGGTTGCGCCGCAGCCGCTGGCGCACGTCGGCGGGGATCGTGACCGAGAGGACGTAGCTCGCCTGCTGGCCGACGTAGACCGTGTCCGGGCCGACGCTCGCGCGGAAGCCGACGCCGTCCTGCGCGCGCGCGACGGCGGGCACGGCGGCGAGGGCAAGCGCCAGCGCGCCGAGGACGGTGCGACGGAACGCGGGCCGGCTCACCAGTCCTTCTCCCCGGGCGCGCGGGGCCCGCGGCTCCCGCGCTGGCGTCGCGCCTGCGTCTCGCGCTCCTCGCGCGAGGCCGCGTCGAGCAGCGCCTCCGCCTGCTGGCGCGACATCTGCCCCTGCGGCTGCGGACGCGGCTGCTGCGCCTGCTGCTGCGGCGGCGGCGTGCCGCCCCCCCCGCCGCCCCCCTGCGGCGCGCGCAGCGCGAGCTCGTAGTTCCACTGCGCGTCGGCATCGCCCGGCTTCTCGAGCAGCACGGTGCGCAGCGCACGGCGCGCATTGCGCAGCGACGCGGCGCGCTGCTCGCCCTCGCCGCGCAGCCCGCGGCGCAGGTAGGCGGTCCCGAGGTTGTAGAGCGCGCGCGACCGGAGCTCCGGGTCGGGCGAGAAGGCCGCGCGCTCGAGCGCGTCGATCGCGGCGTCGAGCGAGTCGGCGGCGAGCAGCGCGGTGCCGAGGTCGTAGAGGACGATCGGCCGGCGGTCCCCGCCGGCGAGCGCCTCGCGGTAGCCGCGGATCGCCGGCTGGATGCGTCCCGCCTGGTGCTCCTTGATCGCCTGGCGCAGCGCATCCTGCGCGCCGGCGGCGCGCGGCCCGCCGAGCAGCAGCGCGAGCGCGGCGAGGGCGCGCCACCGCGGCAGGCGCCCCCCGTCCGCGACGATGGCGTCGAGCAGCAGCAGGAGCAGCGCGAGCCCCACGAACCACTGGAAGCGCAGCGGCCGGGAGAGCCGCTGCTGGTCCTCGCGGCGCGCGCTCTCGAGGTCGGCGAGCGCGCGCCGGATGCGCGTCCCCTTGTCGGTCGCCTCGGCCGGGATGAACTCGCCATCCGCCACCGCCGCGAGCTCGGCGAGCAGCGACTCGTCGTAGCGCGTCACCACGACCTCGCCGTTCTCGTCGCGCTTCACCTCGGTGCCGCCGCGCTCGAGGATGGGGATCGTGCCGCCGCCCGGCGTGCCGAAGCCCACGGTGACGAGGTGCACACCGCGCGCCTTCGCGGTGCGCGCCAGCTCGAGCGCGGCCGCGCGGTCGTCGAACGCCTCGCCGTCGCTCATCACCACGAGCGCGCGGTCGGCGCCGCCCTCGCTCGCCGCGAGGAGGTCGATGCCCTGCCGCAGCGGCGGTGCGAGCGCGCTCCCCACCTGCCCCACGATCGTCGGGTCGAGGTTCTCGAGGAAGAGCTCGAGCGCGCCGTCGTCGCTCGTGAGTGGGGCGAGGATGTAGCTGCGCCCCGCGAACGCGATGAGCGCCACGCGGTCCCCGGGCGCGCTCGCGCGGAAGCGGCGCACCTCCTGCTTCATCCGCTCGAGCCGGTTGGGGCGCTCGTCCTCGGCGAGCATCGAGAGCGACACGTCGAGCGCGAGGGCGACGTCGATGCCCTCGGCGTCGATGATCGCGTCGCTCCGCCCCCAGCGCGGTCCCGCGAGGGCGACGCCGACCAGCAGGAGGGCGACCCCGAGGCGCAGGGCGCGCCCGCGCGGCACCGCGGCGAGGCCCGGCGGCCCGAGTCGCACGAGCGCCTCGGGCGAGCCGAAGCGGGCGAGGCGCCGCTGCCGGCGCCGGT
>ERZ1645185.653-NODE-653-length-14482-cov-4.605462_pt1 | contig 14482 bp, 15 predicted proteins | sample MGYA00575351_ERZ1645185 | MGnify/ENA primary metagenome ERZ1645185 (study PRJEB40838, sample SAMN11284767) | freshwater sediment metagenome | isolation source: river sediment | host: Sediment | place: India: Jana village, Kanpur | collected 2015-12-17 ...
CTCGACCGCGGCCGCGGTGACGGTCAGGGAAGTCAGCAACTCGATCTCGGTGTCGCTGTTGGGCGCAAAGTCCGTATGCCCGCCTTCTGAGGGCATGGGCCGATAGCGGGTACCGTCCCAACACAGAATACATTCGCCAAGGCCGGTGCCAGCCGCGATGAGGGCCAGGGCTTGTTTCTTTTTGGGCGGCGCTCCGGCGTTCAGCACGACGATTTCATCCGGCGTGAGGAGAAGGAGGCCATGAGCCGTCGCTTCGAGATCATTTAAGAGTCGCACCTGCGGAATGGCAAATCGCTCAGCGAGGGTGGCCCCCTCGATGACCCACGGCAGATTGGTCGTGCGACAGCGGTTATCGATCACTGGGCCTGCCACACCGAAGCATGCCGCGGCGACTCGGATCGGTTCGGGAGTCGCCTCATCGGCCTCCGTATCTGACCCCGGAGCCGAATCACCGGACTCTTGCTCCTCGTCGCCCTCTATCGCCGGTTTGGCCAGGGGAGTGCTCAGGAATTCTTCGACGATGTCTTCTAAGGTTTTGTAGTCCGCGCTGTGGAAACTGTCTTCGCGGACCGGCTCGACACGTCCGTTGGTCCATTCGTAGAGGGCTAAATTCGTTTTCGTGCCACCGATATCACCTGCCAGAATCATGGATCCTCTTGCGATGTCGAATGTGGTGGTGTCGTTGTCAATTTGGATGCTGCGGCGTAGTCAAGATACCACAACAGTCGTCCGTGCTCAGGCCGAACCAATGCGGCCGGATAGGGGATCGGATCATCGCCTCGATGTTCCAAGATGCGTTGGACGACCGTTGCCTTATTGTGCCCGGTGACGAGAAACAGTATCACACTCGCATGATTGATCACACCTAGGGTGATGGTGATGCGAGACCGGGGCCCCTGTGGAGCGGAACTCGGGACTACCCAACGCGTCGATTCGCTCACGGCCGGAGTGCCGGGGAACAGCGAGGCGGTGTGGCCATCATCGCCCATCCCCAACAGGACAAGGTCGAAAACCGGCCATTGTTCTTCCGGCGTTGCGGTTAGACGACGAAGAAGCGTCTCGTAGCTGATCGCAGCTGCCTCCGGCAGATCTTCGCCCTGTATGCGGTGGATCGAGGAAGGCGGAATGTGTAAAGGCGCAAACAACATCGCCTGGGCGAGCCCAAAATTGCTCTCGTGGTGCTCAGGGGGAACGCAGCGCTCGTCTCCAAAGAAAAAATGGACTTTGGCCCAGTCTAATCGGCGTGCGATGGTTGGACTCGTGAGGGTGGCGTAGAGCGCTTTCGGCGTCGATCCGCCGGAGAGAGCCACCAGAAAACGGTTGCGTTCGGCGATCGCGCGCTGTCCCAGTTGTACAAGAAGGTCTGCCGCGGCCAGCACAAGTTCCTGTGCGTCTGCAAAGGTATGCAGCTCCGGTGCGAGTGGCATCTCAGCGACGGGCTCGACGTGCTGAGGGAGTTGGTCTGGTTGTCGCAGGCTTCTTCCGACTGGCACGCGCGGAGGGGGTAAGCAGTGCCACGAGCTGGCGTATGGTACGAACAGGATCTGCGCCCAGGCTGATTCGAACGGCAGGACGTTGGTGGCTGTGCAGCGACTGAAGATCGCCGAGCGCCTGGGCTTGCGCGAGCGTGCCGAATGTATAGGACTGTTCTGGAATCGGGAGATCCGGCCTCATGGCATCGACCAGCTCCAGAAACAGCCCGGTGTTGGGGCCACCCTTGTGCAGTTGCCCTGTGGAGTGCAGGTAGCGCGGGCCGTACCCGGCCGTGGTGGCTAGGCGATGTCGGACCATGATGGCCTTGCGCAGGGCGCGCAGTGCGGCATCGATTTGGGGATTTGGAGTCGTGTATGCGAGAATCGCCACATATCGATGAGGCGCCGCTTGCTCAAGCAACTGCGCAAGGGCCTGCCGGGGGGGTGGCATCGGTCGTGCCGGAAGTCGTCCCCGACTGTCGACCTCCTTCAAGACGCGGGCGGTGTTGTCTTTGCTTTCCTGAACATTCGGCTGATCGAAGGGATGAATCCCGAGGACGTGGCCGGCGACCGCGGTGGCGAATTCCCAGCGGAAGAATTCCGCGCCCAGGTCGTACAGATCGTTCAGGTTGAGGCGGAAGATCGGATGCCCCGCCTTGTGAAGGGCGGCGAGGCCCCGGTCCAACGACGCATTGCGGTCCCCCTTCAAGCGAAGGCAGACGAAAAATCGATCGGTTCCATAGGTCGATGGTGTGGCAAGGGCCTCTCCTGCTATGGGGACGAGCCCTGTTCCTTCCTTGCCGGTACTTTCCGCCAGGAGTTGCTCTACCCAGAGGCCGAACGAATTCAGTGTCGGCGAGGTAAGAAGCGTAACTTTGTCGCGTCCGCCGCGGGCCATGACGGCCATCGTAGCCCCTAGGACTGCGCCGGGATTGTCTTGTGGCGAGGATGTATGCCGACAGGCTTCGCGCATGGAGAGGGCTCGTGAGAGGAGCTTTTCAACATTGAGTCCTAGTAGGGCCGCAGGAACCAGGCCGAAGTAGGAGAGCACTGAGTAGCGCCCGCCGATATCGGGTTGGTTGATGAATGTGCGCCAGAACCCGCGCTCACGCGCCAGTCGTTCGAGACCTGTCCCGGGATCCGTGATGGCGACAAACTGGGCTCCACCCCGATGCCCTTTGGTCTGGTGTACGAGGTTCCAGAAGTGGGCGAAGAGCGACATGACTTCGATCGTTCCGCCGGACTTGCTGGCCACAAGGAAGAGAGTTCGCGCCGGCTGGATCGCTTTGGTAACCTGCCGGACCCAACCGGGCACCGTGGAGTCCAACACCCAGAGTTGTGGGGCGCCTTTGGCGGGGCCGAAGGTACAACGCAAGACTTCGGGGCCGAGGCTGCTTCCCCCCATGCCGAGCAGGACCACGTCGGTGATGCGAGCTTCCCGCGCCGCTTGCGCGAAGGTTCGCAAATCGGACAGTCCGTCTTGCATCTGATCAAGGACTGTCAGCCAGCCGAGGCGGTTTTCGATTTCCGTCGGGGCGGGCTTCCATACGGTGTGGTCTCGAGTCCAGATCCGCTCAATGGTGTGGCTTCCGGCGAGGTCCTCAAGTGTTCGGGTGATGGCCTGGTCGGCCGGTCGTGACGATGGGTTGGGGCGGATCGGCATAACACGCTCTCTTCCATGAGGTGGAGGAACGACAATGCACGTCGGCTCTGTCGTATCTTAGGTTCGGGAATTCAAAAAGGCAAACAGGTGGGCGTCGAGGTCGGTCAGGAGACGGGACGCATGCATGGCCGGAGCGGATGCGTTCGACTCAGTCGGAGCGGGTGGTCGTAACGCTAGGTTTCTTCTTCTTGATCGCCCAGGTCGGCCAGGACGAGTGAAATAGAGTTGTGTGATTCCAAGGCACCAACGATGTTGACGGGTGTGCCCACGGCTACCTGATCAAACAGCACGGCAATCTGCGGATTGTCCAGCACAATGCCGCCGTATGGCTGATCCGTGATGCCCTGAGCGATGCCGTGAAGTTCGATGAGCCCGGGCATCTGCCGGTTCTTGGGAATCAATCCCGCTTGTTGCGCGTCTGCAAACCGGCGTCGGTCCTCTGCGTTGGGATAATCGAGAATCAAGGCACGAAAGAAGGGCGTTTGTCCGGGTCCGCGTTTGCGCTGGATGCGATATTCACCCTCGGGGGTCGCCCCGTCTCCGTAATGTTGTTTTGCACGGATGCCTCTTGAGCCCAGGCGGATCGGATAGGTCAGAATTTTCCGGCCGCTTTTATATACCGTGAGGACGCGGTCGGCCTTACTGATCACAATGGCATGCGCTCGATTTTTTCGGGACCAGTCGATGGTGCGTTGCGCAGATTCTCGCCAGGCGGCGATCAGGTCGTCGTCGGCATACCGTCCTAATTCATTCGTGAGCAGGGCGGTTTGGGTCAGGAGGATTTTGCCGGCGCGTTCTGAGGCCTGATTCGCATACTCAAACTGTCCCTGCTCAAGGTAATGGCGGGCTTGCTTCACGAGCAGTTCGGTTTCGAGCGGATGTTCGCCGAGCACCACGCGACTGCCGATGTCTCCTACGCGGGTATTCAGGAGCCGCAGGCGTTGCTCAACTTTGGCTAGCTTGGCTTCCGCTGCGGTTCGTTGTGCGAGGAGTTGGCTGTTGACCTCGGCGATGAGTTGCGTTCCTTCGGCCTGAAGCGCTTCCAACTCCGTTTCCAGCTCATTATCTTCCCAAGGCCAGCGAACGATATTCTCCTCCGACCGGACGCGGCCTCTGAGGGCCATCCATTGGCGAGAAAACTTGGAATAGGCCTCGGGCGTGATGGTTGAGGCTCGCAAGGTGCCGAGATCACGATCAATGCTTTCGATCGCTTCCACTAATTCTTCAGGGACGGTCTCGACGCACCCGCTCATGCTCATCGCGAAGAGGCTGACGAGGGCCACGCGTGAAACGGTGTGAAAAATGTTGAACCTGTGATTCATGCTGGGTGTATTCTATCGCGCGCGGGGAGTACCTGCGAGTTCTTCCTGCCATTTGGCAAGCTCGTTTCGCAAGGATCCCCAATGAAACCCTTGCGCAACGTGATCGGCCAGATCTACGAAGGCTGCTCGCAGTGGATTCTTCCCCTGGATGCTGAGACGCAATGTGAGTGCCAGAGATGTATCATCCCACTTGGTCGGGCAATTGTTTTGTGGAACAAGTAGTTAGACGGAAATGACCGAGACGGCGCCTGCCGTGACGCTGTGGCGTCTTTGCCAATCGAGGGCAAGAGTGCCTCAAGCATTTCGCGGGCGGTCCAGCTCTATTCGGCTTCCTCACGCGGTGCTCGTGGCGTGAGGGTGACTGTTGTTGCTCCCGCTGGCGACTGCCGAGTGGGTGCGCATCGATTGACACCCTCCTGTCCCGCCCCTATAATGCGGCCTCTTGATTGAAAATTGATTTCTCGAGAAGGAGTGCGCAATGTCGTTCACTTTTAAGCAGCCCTCGAATCTCAAGCGCAAGCGGGAGCACGGATTTCGGAAGCGCATGAGCACCAAAAATGGCCGAAAAGTCATTGCTCGTCGTCGAGCCAAAGGCCGCGCTCGTCTCACCGTCTGATTCTTTCCTGCCGCTAGGCTATCTGCATGTAGGCAAACATCCAGGTGGTGGGTCCTTAACCTGGCGTGGGTACTGCCGCCTTACCTGGTTGTCGTATATCAATGTGACGATGCGCGATTTCTGGTCTTCCAGGGCTCGCGGTCAGGTAACCAGCGGGCGGATTTGTGATGACGGCAGGACAAAAGTCTGTGCCGTTTTTCTTGAAGCGTAGCCGGGAGATCCAGCACATCAAGAAGAGCGGACGGCGTGTCTCAACGGGATTGTTCAATCTCCAAATTTGTTCGGGCTTGTCCCAGGATGCAATGATGGGGATTGTGATCGGGCGGCGGTTTGGAACAGCGGTGCGCCGGAATCGCGCGAAACGCCTGTTTCGAGAGCTGGGCCGTGCAGCTCGGTCTGTATTAGTGCCAGGACAGGCCTTTCTGGTGTTTCCGAAACGCGAGTGCCTGAATCTGCCGTTTGTGGAATTGCAGAACATATGGCGAGCCACATTGGAAAGACAGCGGTTGGCCCGTTTTGGGGAGCCCTCGCGCTGAGGCGCCTCTGTCTTATACTCTTGACGGTCTATCGCACCTGTGTTTCGCCATTGCTCGGGCCCGCTTGTCGTTTTTATCCGACCTGTTCGGTCTATGCGCAGGATGCCATCGAGCGGTATGGCGTGATCAAGGGGGGGCTTATGGCAGTTCGACGGCTGCTGAAATGCCATCCCTTCCATCCCGGCGGTGTGGATCCCGTACGGTAACCGTCGTGGCAACAACTCCTCAGACCCCACTTATCAGCTGAACATCCATGGAAAAACGAGTCGTTGTGTTCCTCATCGTATCCTTGGCCGTCATTATCGGCTACGACTATCTGCTGAAAGGTATGGGGTTGTTGCCGCCCTCCGAGCCGGTGCAGGTGGCCACCACGGGTACTTCTGCAAGTGCCATCGACAAGGCCTCTGGCCCGGAAGGTGGTTCCGCGCAGAGCGCCAGCGCCGAGGCGAGGACAACCTCGCCCGCCGCCGCAAAGTCTGCTCCAATCGACAACGCTGTAGGCGCGGGCCAGGCGGAGGAACAGACGGTCGAGGTGGACACCGAACTGTTTCGGGCCAAGTTCAGTAATCGCGGTGCAGTACTCAAATCTTGGGAACTGAAGCGCTATACGACGTCGGGTGAAAATGGCGCCACGCCGGTGCAGCTGGTTTATAGCGGGGGGCGATTTAAGGGACCGCTCAGTCTCGTCACCAGCGATCAGGCACTTACGGGTGATCTTGGCACCGCTGTCTACCAGGTTACTCAGGACATTACTCGTCTAGACAGTGCACATCCCGTCGGCCATCTCACCTTCCGCTATCACGACGCACAGCGAAATCTCGAGGTCGAAAAGGAGCTGACCTTTCATCACGGATCCTACGTCGTGGATATTGCGATCAGGACGAAAGGGGTGACGACTCCGCTCGATGTGACCCTGGGGACCAATTTCGGCATCGTGGAGTGGGGAGAAGGCTTCATTGGGCTCATGGGGTCGGCCTCGTCTGTCGATGACAAGGTGTTGAAGGAAACGCCGGATGGCGAGGCCGAGCGCAGAGGTGAGGTGAAGTGGTCTGCCATTCAGGATAAGTACTTCTTGAGCGTGCTCATGCCGCAGAAGGCCGCGGCGGCCCTTGCCAAGAAGGAGGGAGACAAGCTGGTGTCGGCTGGTGTCCGATTCCCCGCCCCCGCAAATGGATCCGTCCTGACGATGCAATTGTATGCCGGCCCCAAGGAGTATGACATCCTCAAGGCGTTGAATGTCGGACTGGAGGATACGATTGACTTCGGTTGGTTTGTGTTCGGTAGCTGGGCGTTGGTCAAAGCGGTGGCCAAGCCGATTTTCTACGTGCTGCGCTTCCTGTACGAATTTACACACAACTATGGCATCACGATCATTTTGCTGACCATGCTGATCAAGCTCATGTTCGTGCCCTTGCAGTACAAGAGCTACAAGTCGATGAAACAGATGCAGGTGATTCAGCCGAAAGTGCTGGCCATTCAGAATAAGTACAAAGATGACCGCGATCGGCTGAACAAGGAATTGATCAAGCTGTACAAGGATCACCGGGTCAATCCGGTTGGCGGCTGCTTGCCGATGGTGCTGCAGATGCCGGTGTTTGTTGCGCTGTTCAACATTCTCTACATGACCATCGATCTTCGCCAGGCCCCGTTCATGTTCTGGATCAAGGACCTGTCCGTACAGGACCCCTATTACGTGCTCCCGATCATCATGGGGGCGACGATGGTCATTCAACAGAAGATCACGCCTACCACCATGGATCCGACCCAAGCGAAGATCATGTTGTTCTTGCCGGTGTTCATGACCTTTCTCTTCGTGAATTTCCCTGCGGGCTTGGTTCTCTATTGGTTGACGAACAATACGCTCACGATCACCCAGCAGGTTGTGACGGAGCGGCTGTTCGGCAAAAAGTGGCAAGTTCCGGCGGCGGATGGTGAGATTCCCGGCGGAGATGAGTCGAAAGAGCAGAAGCTCACCGGCAAACGGCAAAAGGGGCAGTCCGAGTAACTCCACCCTACTGGGTGCGTCATGCATGGCGCGCTGGACGATACCATCTGTGCCATCGCCACTCCCCCGGGGGAAGGTGGCATCGGCGTCATCCGCGTGAGCGGGATTCATGCCCTCGACGTGGCCGCTCAGGTGATCCTTCCCCGCTCAGGCAAGCTCCTTCACGAACTAGTTTCCCACAAAATGACGGTTGCGGATGTCTGTGCTCCAGCTCTCACTGCAGGAACGGTTCGAGGAGTACAGCTTCCGGCGAGGTTCGTCATTGATGAGGCGTTGGTCGTCGTGATGAAGGGCCCGCATTCTTACACGGGGGAAGATGTCGTGGAGGTGCAATGCCATGGAGGTCCCGTGGTGCTCGATCAGCTCTGTCGGGGGTTGCTCGCTGCCGGAGCGCGGCTCGCTGAGCCAGGTGAATTTACCCGGCGCGCGTTTCTCAATGGGAGGCTCGATCTTGCACAAGCCGAGGCCGTGCTTGATACCATTCGTGCCAAGACCACCCGTAGCCTGACCATCGCCCAGTCGCAGCGGCGCGGCGAATTGTCGCGTCAGGTGGAGTTGATTCGCTCCGATTTAGTGACCGCCCTGGCACACATAGAAGCTGCGCTCGATTTCGGGGACGAGGATATTACGTTTGTGGGGAAGGCTGAGCTTTGTGGGCTCCTGGAGGCGGCAGGGTTCAAGCTCCAGCGTTTGGTTGAATCCGGCAACGAAGGGCGTATCTTGAGGGAAGGCGCCGTGGTCGCGATCCTCGGCCGGCCCAATGTGGGGAAGTCCAGCTTGCTGAACGCGTTGCTGCATAGCGACCGAGCCATCGTGACTCCCATTCCCGGCACGACACGAGACGTCCTTGAGGAACTCGTGAGTATCGAGGGGATTCCGGTGCGATTGGTTGATACCGCAGGCATCCGTCAGACCGATGATCCCGTGGAGGCAGAAGGGATTCGTCGCAGCAGGCTCGCTTGGCAAGATGCGGACTTGGTATTGATCCTTCTGGACGGGTCCGAGGCGCTTTCCGACGACGATCTTTCCCTCCTATCCAGTTGCGAGGCCGCGCAGGTGATCCTGGTTCTGAACAAGTGTGATCTGCCACGTCAGTTATCTCGGGCACAACTCGAGGCCCTGTGCCCCGGTCATGGGGGCATGATCGATATTTCTGCCACGATGCGTCTCGGCCTGGATGAATTGCGTGGAACAATCCGTACGCGTTTGATGACCGGCGGTTTGGAATCGCGTGAGGGCGTGTTGGTGACCAACCTTCGGCACATCGATGCCTGTTCGCGTGCACTGCTGGGGGTTACGCAGGCTCAGCAATCGGTCGCGGATGATCGTGCGGGTGAATTGATTGCGGTCGATCTCCGCATTGCGGCAGATGCATTAGGGGAGATCACCGGGGTCATCACGACGGACGATATCCTCGAACGTATTTTTTCCGAGTTTTGTATCGGGAAATGAAGGGATCATTGTGATGGGGGAACGGTGGGATGTGATCGTGGTCGGGGGAGGTCACGCAGGGTGTGAAGCCGCTCTGGCCGCAGCGCGCATGGGGGCGCGGACGTTGTTGCTGACCATGGACCCCGACCGGATTGCGCAGATGTCCTGCAATCCTGCCATCGGCGGTATCGCTAAGGGCCACCTGGTGAAAGAGATCGATGCCTTGGGTGGTGAGATGGGCCGGAATACGGACCAGGCGGGTATTCAGTTTCGCATGATCAACACGAGTAAAGGGCCGGCCGTTCGTGCCTTGAGGGCGCAGTGCGACAAAAAGGTCTATCGGCAGGTCATGCAGAAAACGCTCAAAGGGCAGCCCGGACTTACGATCATGGGCGGGACGGTCGCTCGCGTGCTCACACGCGCCGGGGCAGTCACTGGCATCATCACCGACTCCGGAATGCACATTCAGGCGAGCGCTGTGGTGCTCACGTCCGGGACGTTTTTGAAGGGGCTCATCCATATCGGTCTGAACCATTTCCCTGCTGGGAGAGCCGGGGAGTCATCGGCGGAGCACCTGTCGGACTGCATGCGTGATTTTGGCTTTGAAGTCGGACGTCTGAAAACGGGAACTCCGCCTCGATTGGATCGGGATTCCATCAATTTTTCTGTCATGGAACTGCAGCCGGGAGATGACCCGCCCCCGCCCTTCTCCTACCGGACTACGCGGATTCCACTGCGTCAGGTGCCGTGCCACCTGACGCACACGAACTCACAAACGCATGATATTATTGCTAAAAATGTCGACAGATCGCCGCTCTTCAGTGGAGTGATTGAATCTGTTGGTCCGCGGTACTGCCCATCCATTGAAGATAAGGTCGTCAGGTTCGCCGACAAGAACCGCCACCAAATCTTCATCGAACCGGAGGGGCTTGAGACCAACGAGTTTTACCCGAACGGCATCTCAACCAGCTTGCCAGTTGATGTCCAGGCCGCCATTTTGAAAACCATTCCAGGACTGGAGCAGGCGAAAATACTTAAGCCCGGGTACGCCGTGGAATATGACTATTTCCCCCCACGGCAGCTGCATGGCACGCTGGAGACCAAGTTGGTTGAGGGGCTGTACCATGCGGGGCAAATCAACGGGACATCCGGCTATGAAGAGGCGGGGGCTCAGGGCATCATGGCTGGCATTAATGCGGCCTTGAAGCTCCGTGGAGAAAAGCCGCTTGTGCTTGACCGGTCACAGGCCTATATCGGCGTCTTGATTGATGATTTGATTACGAAAGATGCCAGAGAGCCCTATCGCATGTTTACGTCACGAGCTGAGTATCGTCTATTGCTTCGTCATGACAATGCGGATCTACGCCTGATGGAAATCGGCCACCGTATCGGACTGATTGCCGAGGAGGCTTGTGAAAAGCTTCTCGCGAAGCGGGAACGTATCGAGCGAGAGGTCATGCGGCTGAGGGAGACGAGGCCAAGGCTCACGCCTGAGGTGAGGCGCCTTATCGAAGATGAGGCAGTGGGCGCAGTATCTCCCACGCAATCGCTTGCTGAGATTTTACGCCGCCAGGACATGACGTATGAAAAGGTTGCCGCTGTATTCGGCGGGCCGGGCATTCTTGATCCTGATGTGGTGGAAGCCGTTCAGCTTGAGGTGAAGTATGAGGGGTATATCAAAAGGCAGCTCCAACAGATTCAGCGATTGCAAAAGTTTGAGCATAGAGCCATACCGGCTGAGTTTGACTATGACAACGTGCCAGGATTTTCCGCCGAGGTCAGAGAGAAGCTCAAGCGAGTGAGGCCGGCTTCGGTGGGGCAAGCGTCCCGCATTTCCGGTGTCACACCTGCCGCTATTTCGCTCTTGCTGGTTGCGATCGAGCGCTGGCGGCGGCAACCGGCAATGGGTGACTAGGCGGGGACCTGCGAATGATCCTTCCCTTGCTTTTTTCTACAAAATCCTCGACCTGGTCCTTGACCCCTAGGACCCCTTTCGCGTAATTGTTCCACGTGGAACAGGACGCAATTCAGTTCGAGCATTCCCTTCGTGTATTGGCCGCGCAGCTCTCACTGCCTCTCCCTGATTCGTCAATACCCCATTTCTCTCGCTATTTGAACGAACTCAAAGCTTGGAACCGGGCCATCAATCTCACGGCCATCGATCAGGATATCGAGATTGTGGTGAAGCACTTCATTGATTCAATGGTTGGCGTTAAAGTCATTGATAATGATAGTGAAAAGTCAATTTTGGACATTGGGGCCGGAGCTGGTTTCCCCTCCATTCCCATCAAATTTATACGACCGGATTCGGCCATGGTACTGCTCGAGCCGAGCGAGAAACGGAGCTCGTTTTTGCGGTACATGATTGGATCGCTTGGTTTGAGAAGGATGGCTGTGGTGACCGCCAAAGTGGAAGATTACATCGAGAGGCAGGAATCGGCGCAGAGATTTGATTGCATTGTTGTTCGGGCCTTGAAGGTGGATGGACGAGGACTGGAGCTTGGAAAGTTGCTCAAGCCGGGCGGGAAGGTGATTTTGTATCGAGCTGAGCGGGTTGAGAAGGGGTTTGAGCTGGCCAACCTTGCTTTGCTCGAAGAACTCGAGTATGAGCTTCCGTCGGGATACGGTCATCGAGTGTTGTCGGTCTTTTCGAAGTGAGTCGATGTTCCACGTGGAACATCGACAACGAAGCGGCTAGGTGCTAGCAAAATTGGGGGCGATATGGCTCGAATCATTGCTGTTGCAAACCAAAAAGGTGGAGTAGGCAAAACGACCACCTCAGTGAATCTTGCCGCAGCCCTGGCGATTGAAGGGGGGGCTGTCCTGTTGGTGGATATTGATCCTCAGGGCAATGCCACCAGCGGGCTCGGCGTGGATGCCATGGCGCTCGGGAAAACGATTTACAATGCATTGATTGTGAAGGAAAGCCTTGGCTCGCTTACCATGAGCACTGCGGTCAACGGGTTGTCGCTGGTCCCCGCTAATTCCCACCTGGCTGGCGCTGAGGTTGAGCTGGTGAATATTGAGGGGCGAGAGCAGCGGTTGAAAGAGGCATTGGCTGAAGTCGCCGACCGCTATGACACGATTTTGTTGGATTGTCCTCCCGCTCTGGGCCTCTTGACGATCAATGCGATGGTGGCTGCCCATTCCGTACTGATTCCTGTGCAGTGTGAATACTATGCGATGGAAGGATTGGGGCGGCTTATGGAGAGCATTCAGCGTCTCCGTCAATCTCTCAATCCCAGCCTTGAAATTGAGGGCATTGTCCTTACCATGTATGACGCGCGTAACTCGCTGGCACGCCAGGTCGTGGAGCAGATTCGCGGGCATTTTGGCGAGAGTGTCTATCAAACTATGATTCCCCGTAATGTGACACTGGCTGAGGCGCCGAGCTACGGCCGTCCTGCGCTGCTCTACAACGTGGCATCTTCTGGTGCCCAAGCCTATCTGTCCCTAGCCAAGGAGTTTGCGGTCCATGGAGAAAAAAGCCCTCGGTAGAGGTCTCGATGCGCTCTTGCCGAGCGGTCGAACAACGGCGGATCCTGAGCGCGGTGACGTTCAGGAGTTGCGCCTGGAAGCCATTGTCCCGAACCGGTTTCAACCGCGACAGCAATTCTCGGAAGTTGAATTGGCCGAACTGACGGCATCCTTGAAGGAGAATGGCCTACTCCAGCCGATTCTCGTGCGGCGCAAGGGGGACGGTATCTATGAATTGATTGCCGGAGAACGCCGGTTGAGAGCTGCTAAGTTAGCGGGAATGCAGAAGATTCCCGCTCTTGTTCGGAACGTGTCTGATCAGGAGTCCATGGTCCTCGCGTTGGTGGAAAACCTACAGCGGGACGACCTGAATCCCATGGAAACCGCACGGGCCTATCAACGGATGCTGAATGAATTCGGACTCACCCAGGAGGCCATCGCGCAGAAGGTGGCCTGCGATCGGTCGTCTGTGGCGAACATGTTGCGGTTGACCTCGTTGCCTGCGGAGGTGCAGCACATGATCGAGACCGACCAATTGTCGACAGGACACGCGAAGGTCATTCTGGGGCTCGTGACGCCGGCTGCACAAATCAGCTTGGCGACCCAAATCGTCCGTGAGCAACTATCGGTGCGTGATGCGGAACGGATGGTGCAGGGGCACGCGGAGGCGAAAAAGGCCGGGAAGCGACCGGTCCGAGCCCCCCTGCGATCGGATCTTGAGGAGCGGCTGCAGAAACGCCTGGGAACGAGGGTAGACGTTCAGCGAGGGCGTCGCAGCGGTAAGATCGTCATCCATTATTTTTCCCCTGAAGAATTGGACGGGCTGGTGGAGCGATTGCTTGAATGATGGCCGTAGCATTTTCAAGGCAGATTTTCTCTCCTTTCCCGGAGTAGAATGCCGTCAGAATTTGGGAGTCGAGAGTGGCATCAGTCTACGGTACTGTGCATGTCCTCCGGTCAGCGGGTGAGTTGTTGTCATTTGTTGGAGGTGTGAGAAATGGCGTGGATTAGTAAGGACAAGCCGGAAGGGAAGCGTCAAGCGGGACAAAGTGAGGGAGCTGAAATGGATAATTTGGAAGCTGCGGTACCACGTGAGGGGAGCGAAGAAATCAATGCGTTTGTCGGGAAGGGCGTGAGCTTTAAGGGAGTGATTTCCTATAACGGCACGGTCCGCATTGATGGCAATCTGGACGGGGAGATTCATACCGAAGGGGTGTTGCTGGTCGGAGAGGATGCGGTCCTGACGGCGAAGATCACGGCCGGGACGGTTGTGTGTAAGGGGAAAATCACCGGCGATATCAGCGCGCGTGAGAAGGTGAAATTGCGGGCTCCTGCCGTGGTGAATGCCGGGGTGAAGGCACCATTGCTGGCTATGGAAGAGGGTGTGGTCTTCAATGGCACGTTGGAGATGAGCCAGACGGGTACGCGCGAGCCTCAGGGTACCACGCGGGGACAGGGCGTGAAGCTGGTGAACGGATAGTTCCCTTCGACGCCGAGTTCGTGTAGGCAGATCTGGCCTTGCGCGCATGAAGCGGGCAGGGTGGTTGATTCAGTCCGCGCCACGGCTGGTCACTGCCGTGGGGTATGTCAAGGAGGACGCTGATGTGGGGTGAGACCAAAAAGCAGTCCGTCGCGGAAGACGACAAGTTCACCTTTCTCGGGAAGGGCACGAGTTTTAAAGGCATCGTCACGTTTGATGGGACGGTTCGCATCGATGGGCGTGTCGAGGGAGAGGTTCATACCGGCGGAGCCGTGATCGTCGGGGAGAGTGCGGTGATCAAGGGCGTGATTGCCGCCGGTTCAGTTGAAATCAGTGGGCGAGTGAAGGGGTCCATCACGGCCGTTCAGAAAGTTGAGATCCAAAAGCCGGGAATCCTGATCGGTGACATCCAGAGTCCAGTGGTAGTGATCGAAGAAGGAGCTCATTTCCACGGAATGAGCAATATGGGAGCGGAGAAGT
>ERZ1645185.654-NODE-654-length-14461-cov-7.498889_pt1 | contig 14461 bp, 12 predicted proteins | sample MGYA00575351_ERZ1645185 | MGnify/ENA primary metagenome ERZ1645185 (study PRJEB40838, sample SAMN11284767) | freshwater sediment metagenome | isolation source: river sediment | host: Sediment | place: India: Jana village, Kanpur | collected 2015-12-17 ...
TCGGTGGACGGCTTGACGAACACCGGCAGGCCGAGCTCGCGTACCGCGGCGGCCAGGTCGCCGCCGGGCGGAATGCGCACGAAACGCGCGGTCGGCAGGCCGGCGGCGATCCACACCTGCTTGGTGCGGATCTTGTCCAGCGTCAACGCCGAGCCGAGCACGCCCGGACCGGTGTAGGGCACGTCCAAGGCCTGCAACAGACCCTGCAGCACGCCGTTCTCGCCGTCGCCGCCGTGCAGGATGTTGAACACGCGGTCGACGCCGCCGGCGCGGATGGCCTCGACCAGCGCCGGGATGCCGTCGACCGCGAAGGCATCCACGCCCTGCGCCTGCAGCGCGGCCAGCACGTTGCGGCCCGAATCCAGCGAGACCTCGCGCTCGGAGCTGCTGCCGCCCATCAACACGGCCACCCGGCCGAAACGTTTGGGGTCGTGTACCGTCTTCATGCTTTGTGCTCCAACACCAGGCCGCCGGCGGCCAGTTCATTCGCGACCGCGCCGATGTCGCCGGCGCCCATCATCAACAGCAGGTCGCCGTCCTGCAGCACGTCGCCCAGGATCTGCGGCAAGGCCTTGGCCGGGCCGGCCACCACCGGATCGAGCCGGCCGCGCGCGCGGATGGCGCGCGCCAGCGACTTGGCGTCGGCGCCCAGGATCGGCGCTTCGCCGGCCGCGTACACCTCGGTCAGCACCACCGCGTCGGCTTCCGACAGCACCGCGCTGAACTCGTCGAACAGGTCGCGCGTGCGCGAATAGCGGTGCGGCTGGAACGCCACCACCAAACGGCGCTCCGGCCAGCCGCCGCGCGCGGCGGCGAACACCGCCGCCAGCTCGCTCGGGTGATGGCCGTAATCGTCCACCAGCAGCGCGCTGCCCTGCTTCAGCGCCAGCTCGCCCTTCAGGTTGAAACGGCGGCCCACGCCCTGGAATTCGCCCAGCGCCTTGGCGATGGCGGCCGGCGCCACGCCCAGCTGCCAGGCTACGCTGGCCGCGGCCAGCGCGTTCAGCACGTTGTGGCGGCCGGGCATGTTCAGCGCCACCGCCTGCGCCGTGCCGTCCGGCAGGTGCAGGATGAAATGCATGCGGCCGCCGAGCTGGCGCACGTCGCTGGCGCGCACGTCGGCCGCGTCGCGGAACCCGTAGGTCAGGCAGTGCCGCGGCATCTCGTCGGCCAGGGCGCGCACTTCGTCGTCTTCGATGCACAGCACGGCCAGGCCGTAGAACGGCAGCCGGTGCAGGAATTCGGAGAACGCCTGGCGCACGCGGTTGAAGTCGCCGCCGTAATTCTCCAGATGGTCGGCTTCGATGTTGGTGACCACCGCCACCAGCGGGTTCAGGCGCAGGAAACTGCCGTCGCTTTCGTCGGCCTCGGCCACCAGCCACTGGCCCGAGCCGAGCTGGGCGTTGGCGCCGGCCGACAGCAGCTGGCCGCCGATCACGAAGGTCGGGTCCATGCCGCCCTCGCGCAACACGCTGGCGGTGAGCGAGGTGGTGGTGGTCTTGCCGTGCGTGCCGGCGATGGCGATGCCGCGCTTGAAGCGCATCAGCTCGGCCAGCATTTCGGCGCGCGGCACGATCGGGATGCGTTTTTCGCGCGCGGCCAGGCGCTCGGGGTTGTCGGCCTTGATCGCGCTGGACACCACCACCACGTCGGCGCCCGCGATGTGGCCGGCGTCGTGGCCCTTGAACACGGTCGCGCCCATGGCCTGCAGCCGGCGCGTGGCCTGGCTGTCGCTCTGGTCGGAACCGCTGACCTGGTAGCCGAGCGTGACCATGACCTCGGCGATGCCGCTCATGCCGGAGCCGCCGATGCCGATGAAATGCACGCGCGGGAAGGCGCGGGCCAGATCGCCTTCCTTCAGCAGATGGCGCTTCATGCCGTCACCTCGCGCAGAATCAGGTCGGCCACGTCCTCGGCCGCGCGCGGAAAGGCCGCGGCGCGGGCCGCGGTGGCCATGGCCAGGCGTTTGTCGGAATCGGTCGCCAGCATCGTGAGTGCGTCCTTGAGTCGTGCCGGCAGCTCGGGTCCTTGACGGAACCACAGGCCGCCGCCGTGTTGTTTGAGGAATTCGGCGTTCTTGGCCTGGTGGTCGTCCACCGCCGTCGGCAGCGGCACCAGCAGGGCGGCGACGCCGGCCGCGCAGATTTCGGCCACGGTCAGCGCGCCGGCGCGGCCGATGACCACATCGGCCCAGCCGTAAGCCGCGGCCATGTCCTGGATGAAGGGCTCGACCGAGGCCGCGACCCCGGCCGCGGCATAGGCCTGCTGCGTTTCCGCCAGCAGTTTCTCGCCGCACTGGTGGCGGATGTCCAGCCGCCGCGGGATGTCGGCGAACACGCCGGGCAGCGCCGCGTTCAGCGCGCGCGCGCCTTGGCTGCCGCCCAACACCAGCACATGCAGCGCCTCGTCGTGATGGCGGCGTTGCGCCGGCGCCGGCAAGGCGCTGATTTCCGGCCGCACCGGATTGCCGACGATGGTGTTCGGCACTTTGCCGAAGCTGTTCGGAAACCCGGTCAGCACCTTGTCGGCCAGTCGCGCGAGCAGACGGTTGGTCAGGCCCGGCGCGCAGTTCTGCTCGTGCACCAGCAACGGGCAACCCAACAGCCAGGCGGCCAGGCCGCCGGGACCGGCGGTATAGCCGCCGAAGCTGACCACCGCGCGCGGGCGCTGCGCCAGCATCAGGCTGCGCGCCTTCAGTACCGCCTTGCCGACGGTGAACGGCGCCTTCAGCAGGCCGGCCAGGCCCTTGCCGCGCAGGCCTTTCACGGCCAAGGTGTCGATGGCGAAGCCGCGTGCCGGCACCAGCCGGGTTTCCATGCCGCCGTCCGAGCCCAGCCAGAGCACCGGCACGCCGCGCGCGCGCAGGGCCTCGGCCACGGCCAAGCCGGGGAAGATGTGGCCGCCGGTGCCGCCGGCCATGATCATCACGGGCGATCGTTCGGCCGCACTCATGCCGTCACCCCCGCTTTCGGTTCGATGCGGCGGCTGCCGATGCGCGCGGCCGCCTGCGCCGAGCCCGGTCGTGCCAGCGCGCCGGCGTCGTCGCCGCGCGGAGCCTCCGCGCGTTCGCCGCGCTGCCGACGCGCACGGTCGAGCTCGTAGCTGATGCGCAGCAGCAGGCCCATGGCCGCGCAGGTCATCATCAGGCTGGAGCCGCCGGAGGAAATCAGCGGCAGGGTCAGGCCCTTGGTCGGCAGCAGGCCCAGGTTGACGCCGACCGAGACCGTGGCCTGGATGCTGATCCACAAGCCCAGACCGAACGCGCAATAGGCCGCGAACGGCCGGTTCAGTTCCAGGCAACCCAGACCGGTGCGGAACGCGCGCCAGGTGAGGATGCCGAACAGCAGCACCAGCAGGCAGACGCCGATGAAGCCGAACTCTTCGGCGAATACCGAGAAGATGAAGTCGGTGTGCGCTTCCGGCAGGTAATCCAGCTTCAGGATGCTGCCGCCCAGGCCGACGCCGTCGAGGCCGCCGCGGCCGATGGCGATGAACGCCTGCACCAGTTGGAAGCCGGAATCGAACTGGTCGGCCCAGGGGTCGAGGAAGGAGGTCAGGCGCTTGACCCGATACGGCTCCATCCAGGCGATGAAGCCCATCGCGATGCCCATCACGATGGCCGGCGCGACGATGTGGCGCTGGTTGGCGCCGCCCAGCCAGACCATGCACAGGGTGATCGCCAGCAGCAGCGCGGAAGAACCGAAGTCCGGCTGCAGCAGCAGCAGGAACACCAGCGCGCAGGCGATGGCCAGCGGCTTCAGCAGGGTCTTCAGGCTGCTGCCGATCTGGTCGCGGTAGCGCACCAGGTAGCTCGACAGCCAGACGATGAACATCAGCTTGACCGCCTCGACCGCCTGGAACCCGAGCGGACCGACGCGCACCCAACGCCGCGCGCCGTTGACCGAATGCCCGAGGCCCGGGATCCAGACCATGAACAGCGCCAGGAAGCACAGGCCCAGGAACACGTAGCCGTACTTCTCGACCTGCTTGATTTCGGTGCGCAGGGCGAGCGCGGCCAGGCCCAGGCCGACCGCCAGGAACAGCAGGTGGCGGTTGATGTAGTAGAACGCGCCCTGCCCGGTCATCACCGCGTAGGACATCGAGCTCGAGGCCACCATCACCAGGCCGAGCGCCAGCAGCACGCCGATCGCGCACAGCATGATCGGATCGACGCGGCCGCCGAGCTCCTGGTATTTGGTGGCCTGCGGGCCGGCCATCAACGCACCTTGAGGGTCGCCAGCGCGACCAGTACGAGGATGACCGAAATGATCCAGAAGCGCACGATCACGCGCGGCTCCGGCCAGCCCTTGAGTTCGAAATGGTGGTGGATCGGCGCCATGCGGAACACGCGCTTGCCGGTCAGCTTGAACGAGGCGACCTGGATCATCACCGACAGCGTCTCGATCACGAAGATGCCGCCCATGATCACCAGGATCAGCTCCTGGCGCACGATCACGGCGATGGCGCCGAGCGCGGCGCCCAGCGCCAGCGCGCCGATGTCGCCCATGAACACCATGGCCGGGAAGGTGTTGAACCACAGGAAGCCCAGGCCGGCGCCGGCGATGGCGGCGCAGACGATGGCCAGCTCGCCGGCACCCGGCACCGACGGGATCTGCAGGTAGTTGGAGAACACCGCGTTGCCGGAGGCGTAGGCGAAGATGCCCAGGCCGCCGGCGACCAGCACCGTCGGCATGATCGCCAGGCCGTCCAGGCCGTCGGTCAGGTTCACCGCGTTGGAGAAGCCGACGATCCAGAAATACGCCACCACCATGAACAGCGCGCCCAGCGGCACCGCCACGTTCTTCAGCAGCGGCAGGTACAGGGTGGTGTTGGACGGCGCGTCGGCGGTGACGAACAGCACCACCGCGGCGATGGCGCCGAACACCGACTGCAGCGCGTATTTATGGCGCGACTTCAGGCCGTTCGGGTCGCGCCGCACGATCTTGATCCAATCGTCCAGCCAGCCGATCAGGCCGTAGGCGACCAGCACCGCCAGCACGATCCAGACGTAACGGTTGCGCAGGTCGGCCCACAGCAGGGTCGACAGGGTGATGGTCATCAGGATCAGCGCGCCGCCCATGGTCGGGGTGCCGGCCTTGGAGAAGTGCGATTGCGGACCGTCGGTGCGGATCGGCTGGCCGCCCTTCAGCCGCGACAGGCGCGCGATCACCGACGGGCCCAACCACAAGGACAGCGCCAGCGCGGTCAGGGCGCCGAGGATGGCGCGCATGGTGATGTAGTCGAACAACGCGAACAGGCGGGCGAATTCCTGCAGCCAGCGGGCCAATTCAAGCAACATGCGGTGTCTCCTTCGCGCCGAAGCGCTGCGTCAGGGCCTCGACCACGAGGTCCATCCGGCTGGAACGCGAGCCCTTGACCAGCACCCGCTGGTCGGCCTGCAATCCGTCGGCGAGCGCGGCGGTCAAGGCCTCGCGGTCGGGGAAATGGGTGGCGCCGGCGCCGAATGCGGCGCTGGCGGCGGCGCTCAAGCGGCCGCAGGTGAGCAGGCGGCCGATGCCGGCCTGTTTGGCCATGGCGCCGAGTTGGGCATGCAGGTGCTCGGCGCCGTCGCCGAGCTCGGCCATGTCGCCCAGCACCAGTACCGCGGCGCGTCCGTCCAGGGCACAGGCCGCGCGCAGCGAGTCGATGGCGGCCGCGACCGAACCGGGGTTGGCGTTGTAGCTGTCGTCGACCAGCACGGTGCCGTTGCCGAGCGTACGGTTGGCCTGGCGCCCGGCGACCGGACGTGCGGCCTGCAGGCCGGCCACCACGGCGTCGAACGGCGCGCCGGCGGCCAGCGCCATGGCGGCGGCGGCCAAGGCGTTCAGCACGTTGTGCCGGCCGGGGAACGCCAGCGCGACCGGCGCGCGGCCGGCCGGGCTCAGCAGTTCGAAACGCGAACCGTCGGCGGTCGGCGCCAGCGCGCGGGCGCTGACGTCGGCGTTGTTGTCCAGGCCGAAGCGCAGCACGCCGCGGCGGCCGATGCGCTCCAGGAAATACGGCGCGAAGGCGTCGTCGACGTTGACCACCGCCATGCCGTCGTCCGGCAGGGCCTCGTAGATGGCGCCTTTGGTCTCGGCGATGCCCAGCAGCGAGCCCATGCGCTCGATGTGCGCCGGCGCGATGTTGTTGACCAAGGCCACGTTCGGCGTCACCACGCTGCACAGGTAGGCGATGTCGCCGGGCTTGCCGGCGCCCATTTCGTAAATGGCGAATTCGGCGTCTTCCGGCGCGTCGATGACCGCCAGCGGCAGGCCGATCTCGTTGTTGCGGTTGCCCGGATTGACGTAGGCGCGGCCGGCCTCGCGCAGGATGGCGTGCAGCAGGGTCTTGACCGAGGTCTTGCCGTTGCTGCCGGTCAGCGCCAGCGTCACCGCCGGGCGGCCGCGGGCGACGCCGGCGGCGATGTCGGCCAGGGCCTGTTCGGTGTCGGCGCACAGTACATGCGGCAAGCCGGTGGCCACCGGTTTGTGCAACAGCAAAGCGGCGGCACCGTTGTCTTCGGCCTGGGCGGCGAAGTCGTGCGCATCGAAGCGCTCGCCACGCAAGGCCACGAACAGCGCGCCGGCCAGGTCCTCGCGGCTGTCGGTGCTGACGCGCGCGACGGCGACGTCGTCGCCGATCAGCCGGCCTTCGCACCATTCCGCGATCTGCGACAGCATCAGCGTCCTCATGCCGCCACCTGCAGGCATTCGCCGGCCACGGCACGGTCGTCGAACGGCGTCTTCACGCCGTCCACTTCCTGATAGGTTTCATGCCCCTTGCCGGCCACCAGCACGATGTCGCCGGCGCCGGCTTCGGCGATGGCCTCGGCGATGGCGCGGCGGCGGTCGCGCTGCACGCGTACGCGTTCGGGCGCGCGGAATCCGGCGCGGATCTCGGCCACGATGGCGTCGCCCGACTCGCTGCGCGGGTTGTCGTCGGTGAGCCACACCGCATCGGCCCAGCGCTCGGCGCTGGCCGCCATCAGCGGGCGCTTGCCGCGGTCGCGGTCGCCGCCGCAGCCGAACACGCAGATCAGCCGCGCCTGGCTGTGGCCGCGCAGGGTCTTCAGCGCCTGCTCCAGCGCGTCCGGCGTATGCGCGTAATCGACCACCACCAGCGGCTTGCCGGCGCTGCCGCCCAAGCGGCTCATGCGGCCGCCGACCGGATCGAGACGGCCCAGCAGCGCGGCGACCTCGGCCAAGGACAGGCCCTGCGCGCGCAGCACGCCGGCCACCGCCAGCAGGTTGTCTACATTGAAGCGGCCGAGCAACGGCGAGGCGACCTCGGCTTCGGCGCCGGTTTCGCACAGCCGGAAGCGCATGCCGTCCAGACCCAAGCGCACGTCCTCGGCGCGCAGCCCGGCACCGGCATCACCGGTCGAGGACGTACGGATCACGGCCAATCCGGATGGCAGGCGCCCGACCAATTCACGGCCGTAGGCATCGTCGATGTTGATCACCGCATGGCGCAGGCCGGGCCAGGCGAACAGCTTGGCCTTGGCCTCGAAATAGGCGGCCATGGTGCCGTGGTAATCCAGATGGTCCTGGGTCAGGTTGCTGAACACCGCGGTATCGAACGCGACCTCGGCCACGCGCCCCTGCTCGAGCGCATGCGAGGACACTTCCATCGCCACCACCTCGGCGCCGTCGTCGCGCATGGCGCCGAGCGCGCGGTGCACCGCGATCACGTCCGGCGTGGTGCGCTCGCCGGCCTGCAGGCGGCCGTACAGGCCGATGCCCAAGGTGCCGATGGTGCCGGCGGCGCGGCCCAGCAGGGTGAACGCCTGCGCGATCAGCTGCACGGTGGAGGTCTTGCCGTTGGTGCCGGTCACGCCGACCACGGTCATCGCCTTCGAGGGCGCGCCGTAGAAACGGTCGGCGAGCGCGGCCTGCAGGCGCTTGAGCTCAGGCACCGGCAGCGCGTTCGGCGGCAATGCGCAACCGGCCGGTGCGGGCGGTTCGAACAGCACCACGGCGGCCTTGGCCGCCTGCGCCGGGCTCAGGTAGCTCAAGCCATGCGCGCTCAGGCCGGGGACGGCCAGGAACGCATCGCCGCCGGCGATGGCGCGCGAATCGGCGCACAGGCCGGAAATCTCGCGCTCGGCCGAGGCCGGCAGCGTGAACAGGCCGTCGGCCAAGGCGCTCAAAGGCATGCGCCGGCTCATGGCGTCACCTCCGGCACCGGCGCCACATCCTCTTCGGCGGCCGCCGGCGCCGGCGGCGTGGCCGGCTTGGCGTCGGCATACCATTGCGCGATGTTGTCCGGCGGCACGTCCATCAGGCGCAGCGCGCCGTCCATCACGTTGTGGAACACCGGGGCGGAGATCACGCCGCCGTAATAGCCGCCGGCCGAGGGTTCATGCACCACCACCGCCATCGCGAAACGCGGGTTCTCCACCGGCACCACGCCGGCGAACAGCGAGATGTAGCGGCGCTCGTAGCCGCCGGCCACGGCCCGGCGCGAGGTGCCGGTCTTGCCGGCCACGCGGTAGCCCTTGATCGCGGCCTGGGTGGCGGTGCCGCCCGGCTCGATCACGCCTTCCAGCATGTGCAGCACGTCGTTGGCGATGCGTACGTCGACCGCGCGCACGCGGCGCGTCTTGGCGCCTTTGATGAAGGTCGGGCTGACGCGTACGCCGCCGTTGGCCAAGGTGGCGTAGGCCTGCGCGATCTGCAGCGGCGTCACCGACAGGCCGTAGCCGTAGGCGATGGTGGCCTTCTCGACCGGGCCCCAGCGGTTGGGCGCCGACAGCACCGCCGAGGATTCGCCCGGGAAGCCGGACTCGGTCTTCTCGCCGAAGCCGAAGCGGCTGAACACGCCGTACATGTGCTGGTTGCTCATGGTCGCGGCCAGTTTGGCCGAACCGATGTTGGAGGACTTCACCAGCAGCCGGCGCAGGGTCACCGGGCCGTAGTCGTGCACGTCCGAGATGTAGTAGTTGGCGATCTTGTATTTGCCCGGGCCGGTCGGGATCACGATGTCGGGATCGATGCCGTTCTCCAGCGCGGCGGCCACGGTGAACGGCTTCATGGTCGAACCCGGCTCCAGCACGTCGGTGACCGCGGCGTTGCGGCGGCGCGCGGGCGGGATGTTCTCGCGCGAGTTCGGGTTGTACGAGGGGTAGTTGACCATGGCCAGCACTTCACCGGTCTTCACGTCCAGCACCACCGCGGTGCCGGAGCGCGCCTGGTGCTGCAGCACGGTCTTCTTCAGTTCGCTGTAGGCCAGGTACTGGATGCGGCGGTCGATCGACAGCACCAGGTCCTTGCCGTTCTCGGCCGGACGGATCAAATCGACGTTCTCGACCACGCGGCCGCGCCGGTCGCGGATGATCTTCTGCTTGCCCGGCGTGCCGGTCAGCCAGTCGTCGAAGGCCTTCTCCATGCCTTCGATGCCGTGCTCGTCGAGGTTGGTGAAACCGATCACCTGCGCCATCACCTCGCGGTGCGGATAGAAGCGGCGGAACTCGCGGCTGCTGTATACGCCGGGAATGTCGAGGTCGAGCACGGCCTTGGCCGCGTCCGGATTCATGTGCCGGCGCAGGTACATGAACTGCCGGTCCTTGCGCTGGGCCAGCTTCAGGGTCAGTTCGTCGGCCGGCAGGCCGACCGCGCGCGCCAGCTCCGGCACGCGCTTGGCGTCGGCCAGCAGCTCTTTCGGGTTGACCCACAGCGACTCGACCGGACTGGACACCGCCAGCGGCTCGCCGTTGCGGTCGGTGATCATGCCGCGGGTGGTGGCGATGGTGACCTCGCGCAGGAAGCGTTCGTCGCCGGCGGCCTGCAGGCGGTCGTCGGCGATCAGCTGCATGTAGGCGGCGCGCGCCACCACCACCGTGCCGCAGAACAGCAGGATGCCCGCGATCAGGCCCAGACGGACCCGCGGCTGGCTGGCACGCGGCATCGGCCTCATGGCTGCACCACCCGGGTCTCGTTCTCGGCCGGGAAATGCATGCCCAGCTTCTCGGTGGCGAGGCCGACGATGCGCGCGCTTTCCGAGACCGTGGCCTGCTCGGTCTGCAGGCGGCGGAACTCGACGTTGAATTCGTCGCGTTGCTTCTGCAGCCGGCTCAGCTCGATGTAGGCCTGCCGGTGCGAGTGGCGCGAATAGACCACGGCCACGGCGCTGGCGATGCAGGCCAGGACCAAAGCCACCAGGGCGAACAGGCGCGGGCTCACGCCGCACCCGCCTTTTCGGCCACACGCAGCACGGCGCTGCGCGCGCGCGGATTCTCGGCCAGCTCGGCGGCGTCGGCCTTGAGCGCGCCGGACACGTCGTGCAGGGTCGGCCGGAACGGCGCGGCCGCCGGCATGCGGCGGTTGCCGGCCGGCGCCTTCGCGCATTTGGCGATGAACTGCTTGACGATGCGGTCTTCCAGCGAATGGAAGCTGATCACCGCCAGGCGGCCGCCGGGCTTGAGCAAATCGTGCGCGGCCTGCAGGCCGGCTTCCAGGTCGGCCAGCTCGCGGTTGATGTAGATGCGGATGGCCTGGAAGCTGCGGGTCGCCGGGTGGGTCTTGCCGTCGCCGCGGCCGACCACGCCGGCGATGCATTCGGCCAGCTGCGCGGTGCGGGTGAACGGCGTCTCGCCGCGCTTGGCCGCCAGGGTGCGCGCGATGCGGCGGCTGAGCCGCTCCTCGCCGTACAGCCAGAGCACGTCGGCGATGTCCTTTTCGGACGCCTGCGCCAGCCACTCGGCCGCGCTTTGGCCATGGCGGGTGTCCATGCGCATGTCGAGCGGACCGTCCTGGCGGAAGCTGAACCCGCGCTCGGCCACGTCCAGCTGCGGCGACGACACGCCCAAGTCGAGCAGCACGCCGTCCAGCCCACCGGCCGTTGCCGGCCAGTGCCCCATGTCGGCGAAGGAACCGTGGTGCAGGCTGACGCGCGCGTCGGCGGTGAAGTGCGCCTCGGCGTGTGCGATGGCGTCCGGATCCTTGTCCATCAGCAACAGGCGGCCGTCCGGGCCGAGCCGGTCGAGGATGCCGCGCGCATGCCCGCCGCGCCCGAAGGTGCCGTCGAGATAGCATCCATCGGGTTTGACTCGCAGGCCGTCCATAACCTCTTTCCACATCACGGGAAGGTGGCGGGGAGTCTGCTGCGTCACAGAGGTCCCGTTCGCCATGGCTTACAACCTCAGGTCCAGCATGGCGTCGGTGACGTCGTCCTCGACGATGCTCTGGCGGATCTGCGCCAGGTGCGCCTGCTCGCTCCACAGCTCGAGCTTGACGCCCATACCGACCAGCACGGCGCGCTTTTCCAAGCCTGCGGCGTGGCGGTGGCTGGCCGGCAGCAGGATACGGGCGCTGCCGTCGGGCTCCAGGAAGGTGGCGGCGCCGACCAGCTTCAGCTGCAGACTGCGATAGACCTTCTTGGCGCTGGGCAGGGCGATGACTTGATCGCGCACTTTCTGCCATTCGGATTCGGGGTACAGCCACAGGCAACCGGGCTCGTAGGGGTTGTAGGTCAGCACCAAGCGGTTGTTGCACGCGCCCGCGACCAAGTCGCGAAAGGCCGTGGGGATGGCCAAACGCCCCTTGTCATCGATGCTGATTGCGGTTTCGCCCTGGAACATATCCACCTTTTCCCACAAAAAACCAGTATTACCCCCGATTACCCACAGTAGTACTCCGAAATGGCAAAGTCAAGCACTTTTCCCCTAACTTTCGTTTTGCGAATCAATAGCTTGCACCAACTTGAGAAAACACTTTAAGAAAGATTTCATAGGCCTTGTTTACGTTGATTTTTAATTTTTCAACGAATTGCCACCGGGTTTTCCACGGACTTATCCACAAGCCCTGCGCGGACGCGAATGACCGCTTGACGCGCAAGACAAATCCCGTCCGGGACGAAATTTTCCGCCAAAGGTGACTTCCGGCCGATGCGCCGGCAAGCCGCCGTGGCACACTGGCGCTTCACCTGGGGGAGAAACGGAATGGAACAGTTCGGCCGTAGTTGGGATCTGCTGAAAGCCTGCTTCGCGGTGCTGCGCGACGACAAAGAGCTGCTGCTGTTTCCGGTGCTGTCCGGGCTGGCGTCGCTGGCGGTGCTCGCCGTATTCGCCCTGCCCTTGGCCGCCGGCCGGCTGTTCGAACACGGTTTCGCGCCGTTCAATCTGGCGGTGCTGTTCGCCTTCTATCTGAGCCAGGCGATGGTGATCCACTACTTCAACGCCGCCCTGGTCGGCGCCGCGCAGATTCGCCTGGACGGTGGCAATCCGACCTTGGCCGATGGCCTGCGCCTGGCCAACGCGCATGCGTTGCCGATCCTGGGTTTTGCCGCGATATCGGCCACCGTGGGCCTGCTGCTGCGCCAGGGCAAGCGCCGCAAGCGCGGCGTGGAGCGCGCCATCGCCAGCGCCGCCGGCATGGCCTGGAACGTGGCCACCCTGCTGGTCATCCCGGTGCTGCTCAGCCGGAAGATCGGCCCGATCGACGCCATCGTGGAAAGCGGCAAGCTGCTGAAGCGCACCTGGGGCGAGAACCTGATCGGCACCGTCGGCATCTGGGCCGGCTACAAGGCGGCGTTCACCGGCCTGCTGCTGGCATCGGCGGCCGGCGTGTTCTTCGCGTTCAGGGTCTCGCCCTTGCTGGCGGTCTCGGTGGCAGCCCTGTGCGCCGCCGCCTTGCTGTTGCTGGTCATCCTGAAATCGGCGCTCTCGGCCGTGTTCACCGCGGTGCTGTACCGCTATGCGGTCAGCGGCGAGACCGCCGCCGGGTTCGAGCCGGCGCAGCTCGGAAACCTCCTGCAGAACCCGGCATAAACGGAAAGGGGCGGAGCCGGCCGATAAGCCGGGTTCTGTCGTGGACAACCATTCCTCTAGGCCTTGCGTCACCGCAAGGCTCCAGCAGCACACCCGGGTGCGGACCGAGCCAATCCATCGCACCCCTATTTGGCCTTGCTCCGAGTGGGGTTTACCGTGCCCTGCGGCGTTGTCCCCGCAGGCGGTGGGCTCTTACCCCACCGGTTCGCCCTTACCACGCGCCCTTGCGGGCCGTTCGGCGGTATGTTTTCTGTTGCACTGGCCGTCGGCTCGCGCCGCCCAGGCGTTACCTGGCACTCTGCTCTGTGGAGCCCGGACTTTCCTCGGCGCTTGCGCGACGCGGTTGTCTGGCCGACTCCGCCGTGCGCATTGTCGCACAGTCCGGCTGAACGCATCGGTTTGCGTCCGCCGCGGTGCGCTGGGGCATAATGGAAAGGCAATCCACACCGCGAAGCCCCACCGATGACCCGCCACACCTGCCTGATCGCCGCCGCCCTGCTTGTCTCGAGCGCCACCGTGCACGCCACCCCTCCTGCCGCCGTACCGGCGGAACGCGCCGCGGCCGCGGCCGATGCCGGCAAGCTGCGCTACTCGAACAAATGGCGGATCAAATTCCGCGGCGAAGCCAAATCCGACGGGGTGCTGGTGTTCCGCATGCTGCAGAAAGGCCGGGAGCCGGTGCAGATCAGCATTGCGGTCAAAGACGGCACCAACGACGACAACATCGCCGACCTGGCCGAAGACGCCCTGCAGCAGGCGTTCCCGCGCGACTTCAACGTGGAAGTGGACGACGGCGAGGACGTGCTGGTGAAGCTGGCGTTCTGGGAAGGCCGCTCCAGCCTGCGCCTGGTCGAGAACAGCGTGCAGGGCGTGAAGGTGAAGCTCGTGCGCGAATGAACCGGCGGCTCACTCGCCGCCGTACAGCGCCTTGCGCGGCGCGCCGCTGAGTTCGGCCGCCAGCTTGGCGGCCTGCGAAGGCTTCATCACCTCGGACAGTTTGGCGTACAGGCGCCGGCCTTCGCGCAGCGCGGCGTCGCCGTCTTCCGGCGCGCCGGCCAGCACCAGCACGAACTCGCCCTTGCGCTGGTTGGCGTCGGCCGCCACGGCGCCGGCGATCGAGGCCAGCGTGCCGTCCAGCACGGTCTCGAACAGCTTGCTGATCTCGCGCGCCAGCACCGCCTCGCGCGTGTCGCCGAACGCGGCGCGCATGTCGGCCAAGGACTCCTCGATGCGGTGCGCGCTCTCGTAGAACACCAGCGTGCGCGGCTCGGCGGCCAGGGCCGACAGCCGTTCGCGGCGCGCCGACGCCTTGTGCGGCAGGAAGCCTTCGAAGCAGAAGCGGTCGGAGGCGATGCCGGCCACCGACAGCGCGGCGATGGCGGCGCAGGGCCCGGGCACCGGCGAGACCGTGACGCCGGCGGCGCGCAGGCCGCGCACCAGGCGGTAGCCGGGATCGGAAATCAGCGGCGTGCCGGCGTCGCTCACCAGCGCCAGGCTTTCGCCGGCCTGCAGATACGACAGCACCTGCGCCACGCGCGCGTCCTCGTTGTGCTCGTGCAGGGCCAGCAACGGCCGCTCCAGGCCGAGCGCGCTCAGCATCTGCCGGGTATGCCGGGTATCTTCGGCGCAGATGCGGTCGGCGCCGGCCAGCACGTCACGCGCGCGCGGGCTCAAATCGCCCAGATTGCCGATGGGCGTGGCGACCACGTACAA
>ERZ1645185.655-NODE-655-length-14451-cov-5.600792_pt1 | contig 14451 bp, 15 predicted proteins | sample MGYA00575351_ERZ1645185 | MGnify/ENA primary metagenome ERZ1645185 (study PRJEB40838, sample SAMN11284767) | freshwater sediment metagenome | isolation source: river sediment | host: Sediment | place: India: Jana village, Kanpur | collected 2015-12-17 ...
CGTGAAGAACCTGCGCGAGCGCACCGGCGCCGGCATGATGGACTGCAAGAAGGCGCTCGACGAGAGCAATGGCGATTTCGAAGCCGCGGTTGACGCGCTGCGCGCCAAGGGCCTGGCCGCCGTCGCCAAGAAGTCGAGCCGCACCGCGGCCGAGGGCCTGGTCGGGGTTGCCGTTTCGGGCACCAAGGGCGTCGCCCTCGAAGTGAACTCGGAAACCGACTTCGTCGCCAAGAACGACCAGTTCCAGGACTTCGTCCGCAAGACCACTGATGTTGCCCTGGCCCAGTCGTCGGACGATGTCGAAGCGCTCAAGGCCGCGGCCTATCCGGGCGGCGGCACCGTTGCCGACACTCTGACCCAGAACGTTGCGACCATCGGCGAAAACCAGCAGGTCCGCCGCATGAAGACCGTTTCGGTCAAGCAGGGTGTTGTCGTTCCCTATATGCACAACGCCGCCGCGCCGAACCTCGGCAAGATCGGCGTGCTGGTCGCGCTGGAATCGGAAGCCGGCGCCGACGTGCTCGAGCCGCTGGGCAAGCAGATCGCCATGCACATCGCCGCGGCTTTCCCGCTGGCGCTGAACGCCGACGGTCTCGACGCCGAAATGATCGCGCGTGAACGCAAGATCGCGGCGGAAAAGGCTGCCGAATCGGGCAAGCCCGCCGAAGTCCAGGCCAAGATGGTCGACGGCGCCGTCGCCAAGTTCGCCAAAGATAACGCGCTGCTCAGCCAGCTGTTCGTGATGGACAACAAGACCCCGGTTGCCCAGGTCGTCGAGCAGGCGGGCAAGGCTGCCGGTACCAAGATCGAACTGGTCGACTACGTCCGCTTCCAGCTGGGCGAAGGCATCGAGAAGGAAGTCAGCGACTTCGCCGCCGAAGTGGCGGCCGCTGCCGGCCTGAACTGAGCGCTTTCCAGGCGAAAACAGAGGGCGCGCCCGCGTGGCGCGCCCTTTCGTTTGTGCGGAGCCTTGGCATTGCCGGACCATCGGTATAAGGCCGCTCAAACCTTTCCGAGAGCGATACAAACCTCCATGTCCAAGCCCGACTACAAGCGTGTCTTGCTGAAACTGTCAGGCGAAGTGCTGATGGGCAACCAGCAGTTTGGGATCGATCCCGAATTCGTTGCCGAACTGGCCAGGGAAGTGAAGGACGCCGCCGAAACCGGGCTGGAGATCTGCCTGGTGATCGGCGGGGGCAACATCTTCCGCGGGATGGCCGGGGCGGCCAAGGGGATGGACCGCGCCCAGGCCGATTACATGGGCATGCTGGCCACGGTGATGAACGCGCTGGCGATGCAGAACGCGCTCGAACAGATCGGCGTCCACACCCGCGTGCAGAGCGCGGTGCAGATGGACCAGGTGTGCGAACCGGTGATCCGCCGCCGCGCCGAGCGGCACCTGGAGAAGGGCCGCGTGGTGATCTTCGCCGCCGGGGTCGGTGCGCCCTATTTCACCACAGACAGCGGTGCCGCGCTGCGCGCCGCCGAGATGCAGTGCGATGCCTTGCTCAAGGGCACGTCAGTCGACGGGATCTACGACAGCGATCCCAAGACCAATGCGTCGGCAAAGCGTTATGATACAGTCGATTATGACACGGTTCTGGCGCAGAACCTGAAGGTCATGGACGCCAGCGCCGTGGCGCTGTGCCGCGACAACAACATTCCCATCGTCGTGTTCTCGATCCGCGAAAAGGGCAACCTGGCCAAGGTGCTGCGCGGCGAGGGCACGCAAACAATCGTCAGGAAGGGCTGAACCATGGCCAAGTATGACAAGGCGGACCTTGAGCGCCGGATGCACGGTGCGGTCGAATCGCTGCGCCACGATCTGGGCGGGCTGCGCACCGGGCGCGCCAACACCACGCTGCTCGATCCGATTACGGTCGAGGTCTATGGCAGCAAGATGCCGCTCAACCAGGTCGCGACGGTTTCGGCGCCGGAACCGCGGCTGCTGTCGGTCCAGGTGTGGGACAAGGCCAACATCGGTCCTGTCGAGAAGGCGATCCGCTCGGCCGGGCTGGGGCTCAACCCGATCAACGACGGCAACAACATCCGCCTGCCGATCCCCGACCTGACCGAGGAACGCCGCAAGGAACTGGCCAAGCTGGCGCACAGCTATGCCGAGAAAGCCCGCATCGCGATCCGCAACGTCCGCCGCGACGGCATGGACGCGCTCAAGGCCGACGAGACCAAGAAGGAAATCTCGGAAGACGACCGCAAGCGCGGCGAGGCCGAGGTACAGAAGTTGACCGACGAGATGATCAAGGACGCTGACGCTGTCGCCGCGCAGAAGGAACAGGAAATCCTGGGTCGGTGATCCTTCGGCAAGCTCAGGACGAGCGGGTCGCGTCCCATGACTGAGGCCCGTCACGTCGCCATCATCATGGATGGCAACGGGCGCTGGGCCAAGAAGCGCCACTTGCCGCGTGTCGTCGGTCACCAGCGCGGGGTCGAGGCGGTGCGCGCGATGGTGCGCGCCGCGCGCGAAATGGGGCTGGAGGCGCTGACGCTCTATGCCTTCTCGACCGAGAACTGGCGCCGTCCGGAGGACGAGGTTTCGGCCCTGTTCGGCCTGCTCAAGCGTTACATCCAGGAAGACCTTGCCGAATTCGTGGCGAACAATGTCCGCTTGCGGATCATTGGCAATTACAAAGCTTTGGCTCCCGATGTTGTCGAACTGCTTGATGACGCGCTGGCGCGCACGTCGGACAACGACGGGACGACGCTGGTCGTCGCGCTGAACTATGGCTCGCACGACGAGATTGCCCGGGCGGCCAGCAAGGCTGCGGCGAAGGGGGCAATAACCCCCGAAGCGATCGAGGCCGAACTCGATACGGCGGGGCTGCCGCCGCTCGACCTGCTGATCCGCACCTCGGGCGAAGTGCGGCTGTCGAACTTCCTGCTGTGGCAGGTGGCCTATTCGGAAATGTGGTTCACCGACGTGCTGTGGCCCGATTTTACCCCCGATCATTTGCGCGAGGCGCTGGACGCCTTCGCCAAACGCGAGAGACGCTATGGCGGGCGCTGAACCGGCAAGGAAGTCCGACCTGGGCGTGCGCACTGCCTCGGCTCTGGTCATGGTGGCGATTGCCGGCACGGCGCTGTGGCTGGGCGGCAACGTCTGGGCGGTGCTGGTGGCGATGATCGCGACCGGGGTCTATTACGAATGGGCCCAGCTTGTGCGGGCTTTCGAGGCGCGGCCCGGCGGGCGCGTGCTGTGGATGGTCGGCGGCTTCCTCTATCTGGCCGTGGCGGCGTTCCTGCTTCTCAAGCTGCGCATGGGACCGTTCGGCGTGGCCCGCACGCTGCTGCTGGTCGGGGTGGTGATCGCGATCGACATCGGCGCCTATTTTGCGGGCCGCACCTTCGGCGGCCCCAAGATCGCCCCGGCGATCAGCCCGTCCAAGACCTGGGCTGGTCTGATCGGCGGAATGCTGGGCGCCACGGCGGTGCTGACGGCCTATTTCTACTGGTTCCTGTGTTACGATCCGGCCTTTGGCCACTGTGCGCTGCGCTCGCTTAGCATGGCCTTGCCAAAGGCGTTGCTTGGCGGGGCGGTGCTGGCGGTGGTCGCGCAGGCCGGCGATTTCTTCGAAAGCTGGATGAAGCGGCGCGCCGGCGTGAAGGATTCGGGCACGCTGATTCCGGGCCACGGCGGTCTGTTCGACCGGGTAGACGGGCTGCTGGCAGTGTCCTTTGTGCTTGGCGTCCTGTCGCTGCATTCGTTCGTTTCGCCAGCATGAGCGCGCGCGCGATCACCATCCTTGGCGCGACCGGATCGATCGGTGCGTCGACCCTCGACCTGATCCGGCGTGAACGGGACAAGTGGCGCGTTGTTGCGCTGACCGCCAATTGCCAGGCGCAGGAACTGGCCCACCTGGCGCGCGAGTTCGGCGCCGAACTGGCGGTGGTCGCCGATGAGGCGTGCCTGCCGGACCTGCGCCAGGCGCTGGCCGGATCGGGCATTGCGGCGGCGGGCGGGGCAGGGGCCCTGGTCGAAGCCGCGGCGCGCCCTGCCGACCTGACCGTGGCCGCAATCGTCGGCTGCGCAGGGTTGGCCCCGACCATGGCGGCGATCGAGCAGGGCCGCACCGTGGCCCTGGCGAACAAGGAATCGCTGGTTTCCGCAGGTGACGTCATGATGGCCGCGGTCGCGCGGCACGGCACGACCCTGCTGCCGATGGACAGCGAGCACAACGCGATCTTCCAGTGCCTGGCCGGCAACGATCCGGCGCACGTCCGTTCGATCACGCTGACCGCCAGCGGTGGACCGTTCCGCGACTGGAGCGCCGCGCAGCTGGCCGCGGCCACACCCGAACAGGCCGTCAAGCATCCCAACTGGGCCATGGGCGCCAAGATCAGCGTCGATTCCGCCTCGATGTTCAACAAGGGGCTGGAACTGATCGAGGCCTGGCACCTGTTCCCGGTCGGGCTGGAGCGGCTTCGCATCGTGGTGCATCCACAGTCGGTGATCCATTCGATGGTCGAATACCGTGACGGGTCGACGCTTGCCCAGCTTGGCCCTTCGGACATGCGTGTGCCGATCGCCTCGTGCCTCGCCTGGCCGCGGCGGATGGACACTCCCTGCGATCCGCTCGATCTGGCCGCGCTGGGTGAACTGACCTTCCGCGCCCCGGACGAAGTGCGCTTTCCCGCAACCCGGCTCTGCCGGCAGGCGGCCGAGGCGGGTGGGGCGGCCCCGGCGGTGCTCAACGCGGCGAACGAGGTGGCGGTTGCCGCCTTTCTGGCCGGACACCTGCCGTTCACGCGCATCGCGGTAATGGTAGAGGAACTGTTGGGCCGCTATGCTCCGCCCGCACCGACGACGCTTGACCAGGTCATCGCCGTCGATGCCGAGGCGCGGACCATGGCGCGCCGTATGATGGAGCTGGTCTGAACCGATGGACATACCGTTTCCCCTGCTGGCTGTATTGGCCTTCTTCCTGGTACTGGGGCCGCTGGTCGTGCTGCACGAGCTGGGCCACTACCTGGCCGGACGGTTGTTCGGGGTAAGGGCGGATGCCTTTTCGGTCGGCTTCGGCAAGGAATTGTGGGGCCGCACCGACAAGCACGGCACGCGGTGGAAGCTGTCGGCCATTCCGCTGGGCGGCTATGTCCAGTTCGCCGGCGACATGAACGCTGCGGGACAGGCCGATCCCTCGCTGCAGGGCGCCGATGCCGAGGCTCTGAAGGGCACGTTCCCCGGCGCCAGGCTGTGGCACCGCGCGGTAATCGTGTTCGCCGGACCTTTTGCCAACTTCGTGATTGCGGTGGCGATTTTCGCGGCCTTCGCGCTGGCTTACGGCATTCGTGTAACCCCGCCGGTAATCGGTGGTTTTGCGCCGGAATCCGCGGCGCAGGCGGCGGGCCTGCAAGTGGGTGACCGGATCGTCGAAATCGACGGAGCGCCAATCAGCGACTTCACCGAGATCGCCCGCAAGGTCGTGCTCTATCCTGGCAAGACCATCACTATCGTCGCCCAGCGCGGCAGCCAGACGGTCACCACGCCGGTCACCCTGACCAGCAAGACAGAGACCGACGGGTTCGGCGGGGCGGCGCAGAAGGGCATGCTGGGCATATCGAGCGTCAAGCCGACCCTGCAGCCGGTGGGGCTGGGCAAGGCCTTTGCCGTCGGGGTCGGGGATTCGTTCGCGGCGATCAAGATGACCGCCGTCGGGCTGGGCCAGATCGTGGCCGGCGACCGGTCGGCCAAGGAGATGGGCGGGCCGGTCAAAATCGCGCAGTATTCGGGGCAAACCATGGCCATGGGCTGGGCTGCGATGCTGCTGTTTGCCGCCACGATCTCAATTAATTTGGCATTCATCAACCTGCTGCCAATTCCCGTCTTAGACGGTGGGCACCTGGCGATGTATGCCGCGGAAGCAGTCCGCCGCAAACCGCTGGATGCGCGCAGTCAGGAGTGGGCGTTCCGTGCCGGTCTGGCCTTCGTGCTGGCGCTGGTCGTGTTCGTCACCTTCAACGACATCGCCTCGCTGCCGATATTCCGGGGCTAGGCCGGGTCGAGCGGTTGGTCCGGGGCTCTGCCCGGGCTGGAGGGACGGGAAATATCTGCGGATTTGCTGTGCAGCCCTGGGCGACTTTGCTTGATCGACAGGTCAGCATCGGGCAGAGGGCGGCGACATATCTGCACAACGCCGGTGACCTTGTTTCAAGGCGCTCTGACCGGCGGAATGCGCAACTTACGGGAATTGTCGTGCCGATGATCTGCCACACCATGGAACGCACCGAAACCGCCCGCCGGGCCACCGCCCTTGCCGCGGTGCTGCTGGGGACGACGTTCCTTGCCGGATTGCCGACGGCTGCCCTGGCGCAAACCGCCGCGCCCGCCGCCGCGCCGGCGCTGGTTGCCGCGCCGGAACCCGAAGTGGTTGCGATCAAGGCGATCAACGTCACGGGCTCGCAGCGGCTCGAACCCGATACCATCCGGTCTTACATCAAGCTGCGTATCGGCCAGCCCTATACCCAGCAGGCGGCGGACCAGGCGCTGAAGGACCTTTACGCGACCGAACTGTTCACCGACGTCCAGGTGCTGAACGACGGCGGTGTGGTGACCATCCAGGTCAAGGAAAACCCGGTCATCAACCGCATCGTCCTGGAAGGCAACAAGCGCATCAAGGAGGACAAGATCCTCCCCGAAATCAAGATGGCGCCGCGCCAGATCTTCACCCGGTCCAAGGTGCGTGCCGACGTGGCCCGCATCATCGAGCTGTACAAGCGCCAAGGTCGCTTTGCCGCCAGCGTCGAACCCAAGATGGTCATGCTTGACCAGAACCGCGTCGACATCGTCTTCGAAATCTCGGAAGGGCCCAAGTCCAAGGTCCGCGCGATCAACATCATCGGCAACGAACAGTTCAGCGATGGCGAGCTGCGCGGCGAGATGATGACCAAGCAGACCGGGATCACCAAGATCTTCAGCTCGGGCACCAGCTATGACCCCGACAAGATGGCCTTCGACCAGCAGAAACTGCGCCAGTTCTACCTGACCAAGGGCTATGCCGACTTCCGCATCGTTTCGGCCGTGGCCGAACTGACGCCCGACAAGCGCGACTTCATCCTGACCTACGTGGTCGAGGAAGGCCCGCGCTACAAGTTCGGCGACGTCAAGGTGCAGAGCCAGCTGCGCGATTTCGACGAAACGCGCCTGGCCCAGACCCTGCCTATGAAGAAGGGCGACTGGTACGACGCCAAGCAGGTCGAAGACACGATCGAGCAGCTCAATACCACGCTCGGCGCCTTCGGTTACGCTTTTGCGGACGTGCGGCCGGACTATTACCGCAGCAAGGAAGACCTCACCATGGGTCTGACCTTCAACATCGCCGAAGCCCCGCGCGTCTATGTCGAGAAGATCGACGTCAACGGCAACACGCTGACCCAAGACAAGGTGGTCCGCCGCGAGTTCCGCCTGGCTGAAGGGGACGCGTTCAACTCGCTGCAGGTCAAGCGTTCGACCGCGCGCATCAACTCGCTGGGATACTTCCAGGAAAAGTTCGAAGTCGAACAGAAGCCCGGCAGCAGCCCGGACCGGATCATCCTCGAAGCCAACGTCGAGGAAAAGCCGACCGGCGAACTGCAGCTGTCGGCCGGTTACTCCAGTCTTGAAAAGCTGATCTTCCAGGGCTCTATCCAGCAGCGCAACTTCCGCGGCCGCGGCCAGACCGTGGGTCTCAGCCTCAGCTATTCGCAGTATTCGAAGAGCGCCGAAGTCAGCTTCAGCGAACCCTACCTGTTCGACAAGAACGTGTCGCTGGGGGCGAGCATCTATCGCCGCGATTACAACAACTTCAACTACCTGAACAGCGAACGCAACACGCTCTACCGGAACACCTCGACGGGGCTGGAGCTGCGCGCCGGTCTGGCTCTGACCGAGTATATCTCGGCCGTGGGCAGCTACTCGCTGAGCTTCGATGACATCACCGTCGACCGGAACCAGTACTATTCGGACCGCGTCAACCCGACGCTGGAATGCGACCCGATACTTGCCGGGCGCTATCTATGCGACGCGATCGGCAAGCGGACCAAGTCGATGCTTGGCCTGTCGCTGATCTACGACACCCTGGACAACCGCGTGCGTCCCTCGCGTGGGGAATCGGTCACCGTATCGACCGAGTTCGCCGGCCTTGGCGGTTCGGTGAAATACGCCCGCGCGCGTCTCAACGCGGCGAAGTTCTGGCCGGTGGGCAAGGGCTTCATCTTCTCGGTTCGCGGCGAGGCCGGAGCGATCAAGTCGCTGGGCCGCAAGAACGATCCTACCAACGGTATCGACGGCGTCTTCCTGACCGACCGCTTCTACCTGGGTGAACCCAGCATCCGCGGCTTCGATATCCGCGGTGTCGGCCCGCGCGTGGTGCGCAAGTTCTACGGGGACACCAACGTCGACGGCGTGGTCGATGGCACCAACTTCATCTGCTATCGCCCGGCCGTAACCGGAACGACGCCGGTGGCCGCCGATCGCCAGATCGTCACGGAAGGCACGACCTGCGCCACCGGTTACAACTACCTGACGCCGGACACCACCAACCCGGACCGCAACACCTGGCAGGACGATGCCGTCGGCGGTCGCTACTATTATATGACTCGTGCCGAGCTGGAGATTCCGCTCGGTTCGGGTGCGCGCGAAATGGGGCTGCGGCCGTCGATCTTCGTCGACGCGGGCGCAGTGTGGGGCATCACCCGGCCCAAGACCGAATCCTATCCGATCCAGAACACCCTGTTCTTCCCGGTTCGCGACCAGGCGGGCGCACCGCTCTACACCCAGATCAACGTCGCAACGCTGGTCAACGGCGTCTGCACTCCGGGCACGGCGGCGGGTGACATCACGTCTGTGACCAACCCGATCAACCCCAGTCCGCCGAGCTGCCTGACCAGCGCCAACAACGCCGCACAAGGCAACTACTACCCGGCCTTCACCGACTACTTCCTGGGCAACTCGATCAAGCCGCGCATCTCGATCGGCATCGGGGTCAACTGGAATTCGCCCTTCGGTCCGTTCCGCATCGACTTCGCCAAGGTGCTGAGCAAGGTCGACGGCGACGACACCAAATCCTTTACCTTCAACGTAGGAACCCAATTCTGATGAAAACCCTTCTCAAGCCGATCCTCGGTGCCGGTCTGGTGCTGGCGCTTAGCGTGCAGCCCGCCCTGGCGCAGAGCAAGCCCGCCGCCGCCGCGACCGGCGCGATCGTCCCGGGTCTGGGCGTCGCCGATCTCGAAGCGGTGATGGTCAACACCAGCGCCTTCCGCACTGCCGAACAGCAGCGCCCCGTCACCTACAAGGCGACGATCGACCAGTATCAGGCGCGCGGCAAGGCGCTGGAAAGCCAGCTTCAGGCCCTGCAGCAGAAGTTGCAGAAGGATGCGGCTGCTCCCAATGCCAACCAGGCCGCCCTGCAACAGCAGCTCGCCTCGGCCCAGAAGATCGAGCAGTCGGGCAAGGCCGAACTGCAGAACATCATCAAGCCCGTGGTGTTCTCGCGCGAGTACGTGAAGGAACAGCTGGAAGACAAGATGGACGCCGCGGTCAAGGCCGTGATGGCGCGCCGCAACGTCACCCTGCTGCTCGCTCCGCAGTCGGTGATCCTCAGCACCTCGACCAGCTATGACCTGAGCCAGGACATCGTCAACGAGCTCAACCGCGTGCTGCCGAGCGCGACGCTGGTTCCGCCGGCCGGCTGGGAGCCGCGTCAGATCCGTGAAGCCCGTGCCCAGCAGGCCGCCCAGGCTGCCGCGACGCCGGGTGCCGCCAAGCCGGCGACCCCGGCCGGTCCGCAGCCCGACAGCCGCTGAGCCGTCGCCAAAGGGGGGCAGCGATGAGCGAAGACACAGCACAAGCAGGGGCGGCCAGCGCGGCCGCCCCTGTCTATGATATCCAGAAGATCCTGAACGCCCTGCCGCACCGTTATCCGTTGCTGCTGGTCGATCGGGTCAAGTCGCTGGAAATCGGCGAGAAGATCCACGCGGTGAAGGGTGTGACCTTCAACGAACAGTTCTTCCAGGGGCATTTCCCGGGACGGCCGATCATGCCGGGTGTCCTACAGGTCGAGGCGCTGGCCCAGACTGCGGCGATCCTGGCGATCGAAACGCTGGAACTCGCCGGATCGGGCAAGCTGGTCTATTTCATGTCGATCGACGAGGCGAAGTTCCGTGCGCCGGTCGAACCGGGCTGCCTGCTCGACCTCGAAGTCGGCTTCGTCCAGAAGCGGGCGCGGGTCTGCAAGTTCTGGGGCAAGGCCTCGATCGAGGGCAAGACCACTTGCGACGTCCAGTTTACCGCGATGGTCGCCGATCCACCGCAGGCTTGATTTTCGCGGCGCCTGCCTTTATGCGCGCCGCTTCCCATTCCGGGCCGGTCGGAACCGGCCATTTGCGAAGGTAGAGTTCGATGAAGACCGACATCCATCCCGACTATCACATGATCAAGGTGCAGATGACCGACGGCACCGTGTTCGAAACCCGCTCCACCTGGGGCAAGGAAGGCGACACGCTGGTGCTGGAAATCGATCCCACCTCGCACCCCGCCTGGACCGGCGGTACGCGCCAGATCGATTCGGGTGGTCGCGTTGCGCAGTTCAACAAGCGCTTCGGCGGGCTTTCGCTCAAGAAGAACTGAGCGGGCGGGGCGCTCCGCCCACGTTTGCCGATATGAAAAGGGCGGCCTCGTGGCCGCCCTTTTTCGTTAGCGGTTCCAGACCGCGGCCAGCCGATCGGCCTCGGCCTCGGGAATGGGTCGCAGGAACTCCACCCCGCAGCTGCCGCCGCGCACCCAGCGGACGATCGCCTGGACCGATCGCTCGGCGGTCAGCGCTATGGACACGAACATCCCGCAACGCATCCACTCTGCTTCGGTCAGCACGTTGCAGCCATAGCTGGAGATATCGTTCAGGCGGGCCGCGGTGCTGTCACCATGGTTCGACTGGACCATGATGTCGGCGCGCGCCGCGTGGCGTTCGGCACGGCGCGTAAGGGGACGCGGTTCCGCAGCCAGACGCTCCTGCACTTTTGCCTTTGCGACCAAGTGTTTTCCCCCAAGTCCGTACAATCGGCTACAGTGTAAGCGCCGATGGTTAAGCAAATGCCCCACGCGCGAAAGGCCGCTTGGCGTGCCGGAGATTCGGCGGGCAAATCCGCGATGATTCCTTATCCGGGAAAGAAAATTGCGCGAGCGAAGGTCTGGCGAAGTTTTCGCTTCCCATTTGAACGCCTCTGTGCAAGAGGCCGCGCCTGCGTCGGACAGCGCTTGCAGGCCTGTCCGGGGCTGCCTATTGCGCCGCGTCTCGTCACGTGCGCGAGGTTATGGCGATCGTAGCTCAGTTGGTTAGAGCGCCGGTTTGTGGTACCGGAGGTCGTGGGTTCGAACCCCATCGATCGCCCCAGCTTTTCCTGCGCAGCGTGTCGAATACGGGGAGACGCGCGTGCCTGCTTTCTGGGAAGAGCCCGATTTCGATGATCACGAAGTGGTCCATTTCGTACGGGATCGCGAGAGCGGCCTGACCGCGATTATCGCGCTGCATTCCACGCACCTTGGTCCTGGTGCCGGCGGCACCCGCTTCTGGCACTACGCCGAACCGGCGACGGCGCTGCGCGATGCGCTGCGCCTGTCGCGGGGGATGAGCTACAAGAACGCCATGGCCGGGCTGCCGATGGGCGGGGGCAAGGCGGTGATTCTGGCCGATGCCGACCGAACCAAGACTCCGGCGATGCTGGCCGCGTTCGGTGACGCGGTGGAATCGCTGGGTGGTCGTTATGTCACGGCCGAGGATGTCGGGATCAGCGAGGCGGACATGGTTGCCGTTTCGCAGCGCACCCGCCACGTCACCGGCCTTCCGGTTGCCGACGGGCAAAGCGCGGGCGGTGATCCGGGGCCGTTCACCGCCTATGGTATCTATCTGGGGGTCAAGGCCGCCGTGCGACACAAGCTCGGCCGCGATTCCATGACCGGCGTCCATGTCGCCGTCCAGGGCACCGGCAGCGTGGGCGGCGGCCTTGCCCGCCTTCTCGCCGCCGACGGGGCGAAACTGACCCTGGCCGACGTAGACGCGGATCGCGCCGCGCGCCTGGCGGGCGAACTGGGCGGCGTCGCGATCGACGCCGGCGCGATCATGGACGCCGATTGCGACGTGTTCAGCCCCAACGCGCTGGGCGCGATCCTGGACGATGACGGGATCGCCCGGATCAAGGCGCCGATCGTCGCTGGCGGGGCCAACAACCAGCTGGCGCGACCGAAGCATGGCACCATGCTGGCGCAGCGCGGCATTCTTTACGCACCGGATTACGTCATCAACGCCGGTGGGATCATCGCCGTTGCGCTTGAATACCTGGCCCGCGAGCAGGGGCAGCCGTGCACCGTGGAACAGGTGCGTGAACGCATCGAATTGATCCCCGGGCGGTTGGAGCAGATCTGGCAGGAAAGCGCCGCCTCGGGCCGGTCGAGCGACCAGGTTGCCGATGCCATGGCCCAGGCGCTGATCGGCCGCTGACGCAGGCCAATTGCGCTGGGTCAAAGGCCGCGCCGGGGCGATGTGCAATTGCCTTGCCGGACTCGTCAAGCGGTGCCAAAGGGCGCCAGAGTTCGATTAGATCGCATCCATGCACGGCTTCGCCAATCCTGCCCGTTTCCTGCGCCTTGCCCGGCTTTTGACGGCACCCCTGCTGATTGCCGGGGTGACGATTGCCGGGCTTGCGCTGGCCTGGGGTCTGTTCGGCGCTCCGGCGGAAAAGCTGCAGGGCGATTCGGTGCGGATCCTCTTCATTCACGTCCCTACCGCCTGGCTGGGCATGGGCGGCTGGACCGCCATTGCCATCGCCAGCCTGACCGAACTGGTCTGGCGGCATCCGCTGGCGGGAATCGCCGCGCGCGCCGTTGCACTGCCGGGCGCGGTGTTCGCCGCGCTGTGCCTGATCACCGGATCGTTGTGGGGGCGGCCTGCCTGGGGAACCTGGTGGGTATGGGACGGGCGGCTTACCTCAATGCTGGTGCTGCTGTTCCTTTATCTTGCCTACATCGCCCTGGCCGACGCCGCATCCCGCGATGGGGACGGCCAATCGCGAATCCCGGCGATTTTCGGGCTGGTCGGCGCGGTCAACATTCCGATCATCCACTATTCGGTACTGTGGTGGAACAGCCTGCACCAGCCGCCCTCGATCACTATGGGCAAGTCGGCGATGGCCGCGCCCTTCCTGCTGGGGTTGCTGGCCGCGACGATTGGATTTTCGCTGATCTTCGGCGGGGTCGTCCTGGCGCGGATGCGGGCGATCCTTGCCGATCAGCAGGCCGAGGCCCGCCTGCGCCGCCGCGCGATGGAGGCGGTCGATGTATGAGGGGCTGAACCACTGGACCTTCGTCATCGCGTCCTACGCGATCGGCGTGGGCGCCACCGGGGCGCTGATCGGCTGGTCATGGCTGGCCATGCGCCGGGCCGAGGCACGCCGCGAACGGAGCCGTGATCGATGAACACCGCCGTCAAGGCCAAGCACCAGCGCCTCGTTCTGGTCCTCATCGCGCTGGCTGCGCTGATCGGGGCGGGGCTGCTCGCCGCCTGGGCGCTGCGCAACCAGGCCAGCTATTTCTATCTTCCGGCCCAGATGGCCAGCAATCCGCCCGAAGCCGGCCGCGCCGTGCGGCTGGGCGGCATGGTGGAAGCCGGATCGCTGCGCAAGGAAGCCGATGGGGTGACCCTGGCTTTCGTCGTCGGTGATGGCACCGCGCGCGTGCCGGTGCGCTTCAAGGGCATTGCTCCTGACCTGTTTAAGGAAGGATCGGGCGTCGTCGCCGAAGGACGCGTCGGCCCGGACGGGACCTTCGTGGCCGATAACTTGCTCGCCAAGCATGACGAGAAGTACGTGCCCCGCGAGATGAAGGACATGACCGACGCGCAGGCACGCCAGACGGTGCAGGAAACCCGGTGATCGCCAACTTCGGCCTTGCCGCCCTGTGGTTTGCCGCGGCGCTTGCCGCCCTGCAGCTGATCGTCGGCGCGCTGGCCCTGCGCGGCAAGGCGCCGCAGCTAGGCGCCCTGGTGCGCCCGGTGGCGATCGTTCAGGGGCTGCTGGCCGCGATCGCCTTTGCCGCACTGATCCTGCTGTTCTGGCAGACCGACCTGTCGGTCAAGCTGGTGGCGATGAATTCGCACTCGGCCAAGCCGCTTCTATACAAGATCGCGGGCGCCTGGGGGAATCACGAAGGCTCCATGCTGCTGTGGGTCACGGTGATGGGGCTGGCCGGCGGCTTCGTTGCCCTGGTCGAGCGCCGCCTGCCCGAACCGACCATGCTGGCTACGCTGGCGGCGCAGGCCTTTGTCAGCCTGGGCTTCTACGCCTTCCTGCTGGTCGCTTCGAACCCGTTCGAACGGCTCGATCCGGCGGCGCCTGAGGGGCAAGGGCTGAACCCGCTGCTGCAGGACCCCGGCCTCGCCTTCCATCCGCCGACGCTCTACATCG
>ERZ1645185.657-NODE-657-length-14450-cov-8.692115_pt1 | contig 14450 bp, 16 predicted proteins | sample MGYA00575351_ERZ1645185 | MGnify/ENA primary metagenome ERZ1645185 (study PRJEB40838, sample SAMN11284767) | freshwater sediment metagenome | isolation source: river sediment | host: Sediment | place: India: Jana village, Kanpur | collected 2015-12-17 ...
TGGAAGGAGAGAGGGGCATGATTCGAGCGACTGTTCTGGCGGCCATCGGCCTTGCGCTGGCGGCACCGCTGGCAGCGGCGGTTCCGGTGACGGTGGAGAATTTCAAGCGGGCGGAGAGCGAGGCGTATCTGGGGAGCTATGCCAAGCGCTATGGCGTAGGCACCCTGGGGCATGACCGGGCGGCGCCGCCGGATACCGGCCAGCCGGTGATCCGGATGAACCGGGACACGCTGTACAGCTTTGCAATCCTGGACCTGACGTCGCCTGCGACGATCGTGAAGCCCGATACGGGCAAGCGGTTCCAATCGATGATCGTGATCAACCAGGATCATTATGTGAAGGGCGTGTCCTATACGCCGGGGCGGACCGAGCTGACGAAGGACAATGTCGGCACACGCCATGCCCTGGTGCTGTTCCGCACCTTCTTCAACCCGGATGACCCGAAGGATGTGAAGGCGGCACATGCGGCGCAGGACGGCATCCAGCTGATCCAGGCGGACAAGGGCAAGCTGGAGCTGACCGATTTCGATCAGGCCCAGCGCGAGAAGCTGCATACATTGCTGAACGAGATGGCGCTGTTTTCGCCGGACACCTCCAAGGCGTTCGGGGATGCGGGCGAGGTGGACCCGGTGCAGCACCTGATCATGACCTCTGCCGGATGGGGCGGCAACCCGCGCAAGGACGCGATCTATCTGAACGAGGTGGTCGCCGCGAACGACGGGACGACGCCGCACATGCTGACGGTGGGCAAGGTGCCGGTGGACGGCTTCTGGTCCATCACGGTCTATAACGAGAAGGGCTATTTCGAAGCGCCGGGGAGCGCGGCCTCGATCAACAACCTGACCGCCAAGCCGAACAAGGACGGCACGGTGACGGTGAGGTTCGGGGGCGATCCGAAGGCGCCCAATTATCTGCGGATCATGCCGGGCTGGAACTATATCGTGCGGCTCTACAAGCCGGGCGAGCCGATCCTGGACGGCAGCTTCAGCTTTCCGAAGGCCGTGCCGGCAAAGTGATTGGGGCAGAGGGCGGCCGTGTGGGTGGCGCCGGGCTGGTGGCGCGCGCGCAGCGCCTGAGCCGTTTGCGGCGGCGACCGCCCTTCCCTAATGTCGGCCGGCAGAAGGAGAGCGCGATGCGTGGACATGCGGGACTTGCGGCAGCGGTGATGATGGCGGTGGCCGTTTCGGCCCCCGGCAAGGCGGAGACGCCCGAACAGCGGCTTGCGGCAAAGGGGCATGTGCTGCCGTCGCCCGTTGCGCCGGTTGCGACCTATGTGACCAGCGCGCGTGCGGGGAACCTGCTGTTCCTGAGCGGGCATGGGCAGTGCGGCACGCAGGCGAATGGAAAGCTTGGCGCCGGGCTGTCCGTTGCGCAGGGGCGCGATTCTGCCGAAAAGGTCGGGCTGTGCATGCTGGCGACCATCAAGGCATCGGTGGGCGAGCTTTCGAAGGTGAAGCGGTTTGTGCGCATCCTGGGCTTCGTGAATTCCACCCCGGAGTTTACCCAGCATCCACAGGTGATGAATGGCTTTTCGGACCTGATGGTCGTGGCTTTCGGCGAGGGTGGCAAGGCGCCGAGGAGTGCGGTGGGAGCGCCCAGCCTGCCGATGAACATCCCCGTGGAAGTGGAAGCAGTGGTGGAGTTGGCGGACTGACGCGATGGGCTGGCTGCGCAATGGCCTGATCGGAGCCGGGCTGGTGGCGGGCGGCCTGTTGCTGGCCGGCATGGCGCTGGACCCGGGGCCTGTCGACCGGCCGGTTTCGGATCATTTCGATGGCGAGCGCTTCAGCCTGCCGGGCGGGGCCGAGATCGGCGACAAGGATCTGGCCGATCTGCTGCGCTGGCAGCGCACGCGCGAGCCTGCACCCTGGCCGGAGCAGGTGGCGGTGACGCCCGCGATGCCCGCGGCGCGGGTGGCGGGCGATGCGATCATTGCCACCATGGTGGGGCATGCGACCGTTCTGGTGCAGACGCAGGGGCTGAACATCCTGACCGACCCGATCTGGCGGGATCGGGCGAGCCCGGTGGACTGGGCCGGGCCGAAGCGGGTGGCGGCGCCCGGCGTTGCGTTCGACGACCTGCCGCGCATCGACCTGGTGCTGCTGAGCCACGGCCACTACGATCATATGGACGTGCCCACGCTGAAGCGCCTGTGGGAGAGGGACCGGCCGCTGATCCTGGTGCCGCTGGGCCATGGCCGGATGCTTGCCGAAGCCGGAATCGAGGCGCGCGAGCTGGACTGGGGCGAGGCCGTACCGCTGGGACCGCTAACGGCGGTGGCCGAGCCTGTCTATCACTGGTCTTCCCGCTGGTTCCTGGACCGAAACCGGGCGCTGTGGGCGGGGTGGACGCTGGTGGCGCCGGGGGGCAACATCTTCTTTGCGGGGGACAGCGGCTATGGCGACGGAGCCTATTTCCGCGCGGTGAGGCGGCATGGCCCGGTGCGGCTGGCGCTGCTGCCGGTGGGGGCCTATGAGCCGCGCTGGTTCATGGCGGAGCAGCACATGAACCCGGCCGAGGCGGTGCGGACGCTGGCGGATCTTGGCGCGGAGCAGGCGCTGGGGCTGCACTGGGGCACATTTCAGCTGACGGACGAGGCGCGCGATGCGCCGCCTGCAGAGCTGGCGGCGGCGCGCGATGCGGCTGGGGTGGCGGCGGCACGGTTTCCGGCGCTTGCCCCCGGCGAGCAGCTGGCGATGGACGCTAGCGCCGGCTGAGCTTCGCTGCGACCGCATCATAGGCGGGGATGGTGACCGGGTTGATGGCGCGGTTCGTTGCAATGGGGTGGCTGGCGAAGCGGGCGATCACCAGTTCGGCCTTGGGATCGATGTAGATTCCCTGCCCGTGGACGCCGACCGCCATGGTCTGCCCGCCGGCGCGATGCCACCATTGGCTGGAATAGCTGCCGCCTTCGATCCCGGGATATTTCGTGTTGGCGAAGGCCGCCGCATCGCCCGGCGACAGGATTGCGCCGACGACGGCGGGGGGCAGGATCTGCCGCCCGTTCCAGCGCCCGCCCTTGCGGATCATTTCCCCGAACCGCGCCATGTCGCGCAGCGCGGCGTTCAGGCCGCCGCCGCCGAAGGCGGTGCCGATCCGGTCGACATTGAGCGTGGCTTCCTGTTCCATGCCCATCGGTTTCCAGAAGCGTTCGGACATCTGCGCGGCGAGCGGCGCGCCGCCCACGCGTTCGACCACCCATTGCAGCGCCATCGTGTTGGGCGTGCGATAGACGAAATCGCCGCCATGCTGACCGTTCGCGCCAAGGCCGGCGGCGAAGGCGAAATTGCCCGTGGGGCCGGTGAACCCCGGCGGGCTGGGGGCCATGCCGGTGGCAAACGCCATGCGGTTCACATCCGAGAGGCCCTGCCCGGCATAATCTTCGGAAAAGGCGATTGCCGTGCGCATGTCGAGCAGTTGGCGAAGCGTGGCGTTGCCGAAGCCGGAGGCCGCCAGTTCGGGGACATAGCTGGCGACGGTGCGGCCTTCATCCAGCCGGCCTTCGTGGATGAGAAGTTCCGCCAGCGTGCCCACGAAGCTTTTGGTGACGGACATGGCGATGTGGCGGCCGTGCGGGCCGAAGGCGCCCGCATAGCGTTCATAGACGATGCGGCCGCGATGAAGGACGACGATGCCGTCGGTGTAGTTGGCGTCGAAGGCTTCGCCCCACGTCATCGGCTTGCCGGCGAGCGTGGTGAAGGCGACCGCGTCGAGATCGGTGCGGAGCGCCCTGGGAAGGGGCGACACGGCGCCTTCGCGCGCGATCGGGGCGGTGGGGACGAGCGCCTGCTGGTTGGAGAAGGCCCAGCGGGTTTTGGGGAAGGCCCACATGGAGCCATCGTCCCAGCGGATCTGCCGTTCGGCGGGGACCGGGCTGCCCTGCATCAGGCCGGCGGCTGCCGGATCCGTCTGCGCGGCGGTGGGCGGCGACTGGGCGATGGCGGGCGCGGCGGCGAGCAGCGCCGCGGTTGCGCGGATGAGCATGATGGAACCTCCCCCGAAATCCTTGTTGCCGGCAGGCTAGGGCCGGACGCGCCGGGGTGCAAGACGGGCTGGCGACTCAGCGCTGTTCCGGTTATGTTCCTATTTGCAGCAGGAGGCGCAGGGCATGTCGGGGATCATTTTCTACACCAATCCGCAGTCACGCGGGCAGACAGTCCGCTGGATGCTGGAGGAGCTGGGCGAGCCCTATGAGACGGTGTTGCTGGACTATGGGACGACGATGAAGTCGGCCGGTTACCTGGCGATCAATCCGATGGGGAAGGTGCCCGCGATCCGGCACGGGCGGCATATCGTGACGGAGAGCGCGGCAATCTGCGCCTATCTGGCCGATGCGTTTCCGCAGGCGGGGCTGGCGCCTGCGCCTTCGGACAGGGCGGCCTATTACCGCTGGCTGTTCTTTGCCGCCGGGCCGGTCGAGAGCGCGATGCTGGATCATTTCCGCAAGATCGTGCCGGAGGGCGAGCAGAAGCTGATGGCGGGCTATGGCAGCTGGGAGGATGTGCTGAACGCGCTGGAGATCGCCGTGGCCGACACCGAGTGGATTGCCGGTGACCGGTTTTCGGCGGCCGATGTCTATGCCGGCTCTGCCATCGACTGGCCGGCGAAGTTCGGCATGATCCAGCCGACGCCGAAGATGGCGGCCTATCTGGAGCGGCTGCGGGCGCGCCCGGCCTATGGGCGGGCGAAGGCGATCGACGCGGAACTGATTGCGGCCGCAAAGGCGGCGGCAGACGGTTAGCGCCGACGGGCGGGGACGGGGGCCGCCGTCAGTCCTCGCCGTTGCGCCAGCGCCAGCCGCCCCTTGTCTTGCGGGCCGCGATCAGCAGGAAAAGCGCCGTCAGGGCGAGGATGGCGATGAGCCGTCCGGCGTTGGGGAGGCCGTTTGCGGGCATGGCGAGGCCGGTGACCGCGAGCAGGAAGGCAGCGAGGAGCGCCCAGCCCTGCCAGCGAAGCGGGAGGCCGGCGCCGATGCCGTGACGCTTTGGCGCGAACCAGGCTTCGGCATCGTCCGGCGCGGGCGGGCGGCGGTTTGCGCCTGGGCGGGCCTGTCTGGCTGGGCGGTTGGTTGCCATTTCAGCTGTCCTTCTGTGGCCGGCCGCGCCGGACGGGGGCGGCATCGGCCAGTTTCACGCCCCGCCGGGCGAGGCCTTCGCGGATGAGAAGTTCGATCTGGGCGTTCACCGAGCGCAGTTCGGCGGCCGCCGTGCGCTCGACCGCGGCGTGCAGATCGGGCGCGAGGCGCAGCAGCAGGGACTTGCGGGCTTCGGGCACGGACCCCCTCCCCTATTGGTAGAGGGTGCCGGTGTTGACCACGGGCTGGGCGTTCTGATCGCCGCAGAGCACGACCATCAGGTTCGAGACCATGGCGGCGCGGCGTTCATCGTCCAGCGTGACGACGTCCTTCTCGCTGAGCAGGCCCAGCGCCATTTCCACCATCCCGACAGCGCCTTCCACCAGCGTCTTGCGGGCGGCGACCACGGCTTCGGCCTGCTGGCGGCGGAGCATGGCGCCGGCGATTTCCGGCGCGTAGGCAAGGTGCGTGAAGCCGCATTCATCGACGGTGATGCCGGCGACCGCGAGGCGGGATTTCAGCGCCTGCTTCAGTTCGGCGCCCACTTCTTCATGGTGGCCGCGCAGCGTGACGTCATGATGTTCGAAATCATCGTAGGGATAGCGGGCGCCGATCGCGCGGATCGCGGCCTCGATCTGGGCGAGGACGAACTCGCGGTAATCATCCACATCGAAAAGGGCCTGCGCCGTATCTGTGACGCGCCAGACGACCTGGGCCGCCATCTCGATCGGGTTGCCGCGCAGGTCGTTCACCTTGATCTGCTGCGAGATCAGGTTGTTGGCGCGCAGGCTGATCTTCTTCCGCGTCATCCAGGGCCAGGTCCAGCGCAGGCCTTCGGTGCGATCGGTGCCGCGATAGGCGCCGAACAGCAGGATGGCGGCGGCCTGGTTGGGCTGGATCATGTAGAAGCCGGAGAGGATCAGCAGGAGCAGCAGCCCCGTCGGCACGAGGGCGATCGGTGCGCGGGCGAACACGGCCATCAGCGCAAGGGCGAAGGCGATCGCCGCAATGGCCAGCATCGCCAGCCCATTGTGGCTGGTGGCCGGGGATTCGCGGCTGGCCGCGAGCTGGGGAACAGACGAATCGGACATTTTGCCTCCCGTAAACTGATATTACCTTGATATCAGTTTATTCGGGCGGCGCAAGCGCGATTCAGCCCCTTGGCGCGAGGCTTGCGAACGCGGAAGTGAAAGAGGCCCAGCCGGCCGACGGACCGAGGACGAGCGGCAGGAGGATGACGAGCATCGTGGCGCCGGAAACGAAGATCGTCGCCGGATGCAACCGGCCGAGGCTTTGCCTGTCGTGCAGGGCGAGCGCGCCGAAGAAGATGAGCCAGACGACGAGCCCGGGCGGGATCGCCACGAAGACGGGCGGCGGGCCGACCGCACCGGGCGGGGTGAGCGCAACCTGGAACCAGCGCGCCACGGCGGCCTGAAGCAGCGGCACGCTGGCGCCAAGGAGCAGCCGGCGATGGACATCGGGCTTGCGGACATTCCGGATCGCCAGCGTGAAGAGAATGGCGAACCAGGCGATGCCGGTGAGCGATACGCTGGAGAAGGCCCGGGCCTGCGGCTCCATGCCGATGCGGGCGGCGGCGACATAGCTGTTCTGGACGGCGAGCAGCACCGAGATGACCATGGCGGTGGCGACCGCGATGCCGAGCAGGCCCCACTGGCGGTGATCGGCCGTGCGGTTGGTGGCGACCAGCCAGCTCTGCCACAGGAACAGGAGATTCCAGGCGACGAAGATCGCGCCGTGGATGTGGAGGATCGGCGGAAAGCTGCGTCCGGCGGCCATCGGCAGCCAGTAGGTGGGGGCAAAGCCCGTGAGCGCGATCAAGAGCGCGAGGGCGGCCATCCATAGGAAGAAGCGGCTTCGGCGATGCGCGTTGGCGATGCTGGCCATGGCGGAAACTCCCCCGATGCGTTCAGTTGGCGGTGGCGGCCATGCGGCGGCGCCAGGCAATCAGGATGGCCGTGAGGGCGGCGGTGGCGATGCACAGGAGGGCGGCGACCATCATGTCTTTCAACGGCTGCGCGGCCAGCAGGCCGACACAGAAGAGGACGGAGGCAATGCCGGTGGCACGGGGCAGGCCGCTGCGCGTTTTCGCCAGCGCCACCCCGGCGAGCACCAGCGACAGGATGCTGGTTGTGACCAGCGCGGTTGCCAGGACGCCGAACTGGCTGGCGACGTTGGGGGATGCCGTGAAGAGCGCGATTGCGGAGGCGATCACGCCGACGGCGATGTTGGTGCCGCTGCGCGACAGGCTGCCGCCGGCAACCTGGCGCTTCATCACCACGACGCATTCCACGGTTTCCAGTTGCAGTGCCCCCAGCGTGCCGGCCGCCTTTGCGGCGGCGCACACGGCGACCAGCATGGCCGCCACGGCGCCCAGCAGCACGGCGGTTGCATCCGCGAACGGCGCCGCGGATTTCGCGAGCGTCGCCGCCGGGATCAGGCCGGACACCACAGTCGTGGAGGCGATGTAGATGAGGGTGGAGAACAGGATGCCGCACACGGTTGCGATGGGCACGTTGCGGCGGGGATTTTCGATCTGTTCGCGGACGATGGAGGCGTTCTCCAGGCCGAGATAGGCCATGAACAGGATGAGGGTGGCGGACATGGCCGCCGACGCGTTGGATTTGCCGGAGATGTTCCAGCTGCTGCGAAAGATCTCTGCATCGAACTTGCCCCAGCCCAGCGTGGCGAGGAGGATCAGCGGCACCAGCCCGACAACCAGCGAAGCGGTGCCGACGCTGGCGATCAGCCGTGCGCCGCGCCAGGACACCGCGACAAAGATCCAGATATAGGCGTGGGTCAGCGCGATGGTGGCGGTGTTCGAGGACAGGGCGGGAAAGAGGAAGCTGGTGTAGCCGGCAGCGGCGACCGCCACCATCGGCAGGCTGATGAGCATCGAGATGACGAACAGGATGGTGGAGACGAGACCGGCGACCGGGCCCAGCACATGGGCGATCGAATCCAGGTAAGTGCCATGGGGTTCATCTCTGGACAGGATGGCGAGGGTCAGCCCGATCAGAAGGGCACCGATGGCGGCAATGACCCAGCCGATGACGGAGATGCTGCCGATGGCGGCGACCGTGGCGGGCAGCATGAAGATGCCCGAGCCGATCATCGTGGTCGCCACCAGGAACGTGCCCGCCACCGGGCCGATCTTTGCCCCAGACCCCGCCTTCATGCCGCCCCCCCTCAAGGCCGGAGACTATGGGATTGGCAGAAGATGGCAAGGGGGGTGCCGGAAGGGACTTGCAGGGCCTTCGCCGCGCGTTACGGTGCGCTATGTTCCGTGCCTGCCGGGCATGGGGATGAAACGGGGGGGGCCAGGATGGGGACGCTTTCAGCGATTTTGCAGAACAGGCGGATGGTGGCGGCGTTCGTGCTGCTGGTGGTGCTGGGCACGCTGGCGCTGGACATTGCCGGGCTCGTTCATCCCTGCCCCTATTGCCGGGTGCAGCGGTTCGCGCTGGGCGTGCTTTCGATCATCCTGCTGCTGAAGGGCTATGACCGGCTGCTGCCGCGCTATGTCGCGGCGGTGACGGGGCTGATGGGGCTGATGGGGCTGATGGTGGGAATGACCCAGAACTTCAACCATATCAAGAAGATGAATGCAGGCGAGTTCGACTGGTCTGCGGTGAGCATCGGACATCCCTGGGTGCTGTCCGGGCTCGCCGTGCTGACGCTGGTGTGGCAGCTGTTCCTGATCTTCGACGTGGATCGCGCCCCGCCGCGGTGACGCCCGCCTAGCCCCGGGGGTGGGCGCTTCGGTACACGTCCAGCAGCCGTGCGGTATCCACGCTGGTGTAGATCTGGGTGCTGGCGAGGCTGGCGTGACCGAGCAGTTCCTGGATGGTGCGGAGATCCGCGCCGCGCGCCAGCAGGTGGGTGGCGAAGCTGTGGCGGAGCGCGTGAGGGGTGGCGCTGTCGGGCAGGCCCAGCGCGACGCGGGCCTTGCGGAGCGTGGCGCGCAAGACCGCATCGTTGAGCGGGCCGCCCTTCGCGCCGCGAAACAGGGCCTGATCCCGCGCGGGGGCATAGGGGCAGAGTTTCAGATATTGATCGATGGCGTCGCGCACGGCGGGAAGCAGGACGATCGTGCGGGTTTTCCGGCCCTTGCCGGTGACGGGAAGCGTTTCACCCAGCGGCAGGACCGCGCCGGTCAGCGACATCGCCTCCCCGATGCGGAGGCCCGCGCCATAGAGGAGGAGGAGGACGGCGGTGTCGCGCGCCTGGAGCCAGGGTTCGTCGTGGAACTCGCCCGTGGTTTCCGCAAGCGCGCGGGCATCCGCCGGAGAGATGGGGCGCGGCAGGCCCTTCCGGACCTTGGGGCTGGCGACACCTTCCAGCCCGCCGAGGCGGAGGCCGTGGCGTTCCCTGAGGTAGCCGCCGAAGGTGCGGATGGCGGACAGTTCGCGGGCGGCAGACGCATTGGACAGGCCTTCCGCGCGCCGGGCGGCGAGGAAGGCGCGGATGTCGGCGGCGTCCAGCGATTCCAGCAGGGCGGAATCGGCCGGGCGGCCGTGCGCGTGGTTCAAGTGCCGGAGGAAGCGATCGAGCGTGGCGCGGTAGGCGCGCAGGGTGTGGGCAGAGAGGCGGCGCTCGTTGGCGAGGCTGGCGAGCCAGGCGCTGACGAGGCCGCCTGCATCCATCAGGCGATCTTTTCGCCGGTTTTCGCCCAGTCAGCCAGGAATTGTTCGAGGCCGCGTTCGGTGAGCGGGTGCCTTGCCAGCCCCTTCAGCACCGCAGGCGGCGCGGTGACCACGTCTGCGCCGATCTTGGCGGCCTGCAGGATGTGGATCGGGTGGCGCACCGAGGCGACGAGGATCTCTGTCTGATAGTCGTAATTGTCGTAGATGAGGCGGATATCTTCGATCAGGTCCATGCCGTCGAAGCCGATATCGTCGTGGCGGCCGACGAAGGGCGAAATGAAGCTGGCGCCGGCCTTGGCGGCGAGGAGCGCCTGATTTGCCGAGAAGCAGAGGGTGACATTGACCTGCGTGCCTTCCGACGTGAGGCGGCGGCAGGCCTTCAGGCCATCCATCGTGAGTGGCAGCTTCACGCAGACATTGGGGGCGAGGTTGCGCACGACATCGGCTTCGCGAAGCATGCCATCGAGATCGAGGGCGACGACTTCGGCGGAGACGGGGCCATCGACCAGACCGCAGATTTCCTTCACCACCTCCAGGAACTTCCGGCCCGACTTGTGAATGAGGCTGGGGTTGGTGGTGACGCCATCGAGAAGGCCGGTGGCGGCCAGATCGGCGATTTCGGCGACGTCGGCGGTGTCGACGAAGAATTTCATGGGTGCATCCTTGGGGCTTGAGGTTGAGGCGTTCAAAGCCCGACGCTAGGCGTTGAGTCAATGCGCGGCACGGTTCTTCTTCTGCAGCACGGGCTGGGGCCGCTGGATTATCTGGTGCCCGACGGCCTGCCGCCGGGCGCGGTGGTGGAAGCGCCGCTGGGACCGCGCCGGGTGCCGGGCGTGCTGTGGGACGACGGCGTGTTCGAGACCCGGCCCGTGGACGAGGCGAAGCTGCGCGAGGTTCGCGCGCTGGACATGCCGCCCGTGCCGGAGCCGATCCGCCGGCTGGTGGGCTGGGTGGCGGACTATTATCTGGCCCCGCCCTCTGCCGTGCTGCGGATGGTGTTGCCGCAATCGGCCTTTCTGGCGCCGCCAAAGGGGCCGGGGCAGTATGTGCTGGGCGACTTGCCGCAGACGAAATCCAGACCGCGGGCCGAAATGCTGGAGCGGCTGGACGCCGTGCGCGGCATTGGCCCCGCGCCGCTGGCCGTGTGGGCGGCCGCCGCCGAGGCGCGGGTGGAGACGTTGCGCGGGCTGGTGAAGGCCGGTGTGCTGTTGCCCGCCGAGGTTGGCGAAGAGGATGTGGTGGTGAGCCGCCCTTCCCCGCCCGCCGGGCCGGTGCTGAGCGAGGCGCAAGGGGCGGCTGCGGGTGAATTGTGCGCGGCGGTGGCGGCGCATCGGGCCCAGCCCTTCCTGCTGGACGGCGTGACCGGGGCGGGCAAGACCGAGGTTTATCTGGAGGCTGTGGCGGAGGCGATCCGGGAGGGCGGGCAGGCGCTGGTGCTGCTGCCGGAAATCGCGCTGACGGAAGCCTGGCTGCAGCGGTTCCGCAAGCGCTTCGGCTTTGCGCCGGCGATGTGGCATTCCGGGCTGACGCCGGGGGCGCGGCGGGTGGCATTCCGGGCGATCACCAGCGGCGAGGCAGCCGTGGTGGTGGGGGCCAGATCGGCGCTGTTCCTGGCGATGCCGGGCCTCAGGCTGATCGTGGTGGACGAAGCGCATGACCAGGCCTTCAAGCAGGAGGAAAGCGTGCCCTATCATGGGCGCGACGTGGCGGTGATGCGCGGGCAGTTCGAGGGCGTGCCGGTGGTGCTGGCGACGGCGACGCCTGCCCTGGAGACGATGGAGCAGGTGGCGCGCGGCACTTACCGCGAGCTGCGCCTGCCGGACCGGCACGGCGGGGCGCTGCTGCCCGATATCCACCTGATTGACCTGACCCGCGATCCGCCGCCACGCGGGCGCTGGATCGCGCCGCCGTTGGCAAAGGCGGTGGAGGAACGGCTGGCGCGCAAGGAGCAGAGCCTGCTGTTCCTGAACCGGCGCGGCTATGCCCCGCTGACGCTGTGTCGCGCCTGCGGGGAGCGGATCCAGTGCCCCAACTGCACCGCCTGGCTGGTGGAGCATCGCCTGGCCCGGCGGCTGCAATGCCATCATTGCGGGCATTCGATGCCAACGCCGAAAGCCTGCCCCAGCTGCGGCGAGGCGGACAGCCTTGCCCCGTGCGGCCCTGGCGTCGAACGGCTGGCGGAGGAAGTGGCGCTGCTGTGGCCGGACGCGAAATCCGTGGTGGCGACTTCGGACACCATCCGCACATCCGCCGACATGGCCGGGCTGGTGGCGGCCGTGGCCGATGGCGAGGTGGATATCCTGATCGGCACCCAGATGCTGGCCAAGGGGCATGACTTTCCCAACCTGACGCTGGTGGGCGTGGTGGATGCCGACCTGGGGCTGGAGGGGGGCGACCTGCGCGCAGGCGAACGGGCGTTCCAGCAGATCGGGCAGGTGGCCGGCCGCGCGGGGCGCGGGGCGAAGCCGGGCGAAGTGTTCCTGCAGACGCACCAGCCGCGTGCGCGGGTGATGCAGGCGCTGCTGCATGGCGCGCGCGACGAATTCTATGCCGCCGAACGCGAGGTGCGGCTGGCGGCGGGCATGCCGCCTTTCGGGCGGCTGGCGGCGATCGTGGTGTCTGCGCTGGATGGCGCGGCTGCGGCCGACGCGGCGAAGCGGCTTGGGCAGGCTGCGCCGCATATGCCGGGGATCGAGGTTTGGGGCCCGGCGCCCGCGCCGCTGGCCATGCTGCGTGGGCGGCACCGGCACCGGCTGCTGGTGCATGCGAAACGGACATCGCCGCTGCAGGCCTATGTGCGGGACTGGCTGGGGCGGGTGCAGTTGCCATCGTCGGTGCGGGTGGCGGTGGACGTGGACCCGCAGAGTTTTCTGTGAGGATGCCGCCCCCGGATCGGCGCTAGGCGGCTGTCAGCGCATAGCCTGCGATGGGCTCATAGTGCGGGCCGCTGTGGCCGAGGCGGCTTTCGACGAGGTGGAAGCTGTCTGCCCGCCAGGTTTCGCGGGGTGGAGACTGGGTAGAGAGCCATGGGCGCAGGGCATCACGGGGCGCGCCGGCGCGGCTGAAGCGGGCCAGGGTGATGTGGGGAACGAACTTGCGGGCATCCGGTTCCAGCCCCGCGCGGCGCAGGGCGGCCCGGATCGCGGCGGCGAGCGCGGCAAGAGACTCTGCGGGGGTGACGCCGATCCAGAGCGTTGACGTCCGGTCCGTGCGGGCCGCATCGAAGCTGCCGAACTGGCCCAGAGACAGATCGAGCGGCGGGGCAATTACGGTGGCAAGCGCGTCGGTTGCGGCCTCGGCCTGATGCCCGTCCACCTCGCCGATAAATGCGAGTGTCAGGTGGAGGTTGTTGTCGCTCTGCCAGTGTGCGCCTTCGATGCCGCCCATCAGCGCGGTGAGCGCATCGCGCACGTCGGGCGGCGGGCGAAGGGCGACGAACAGCCTCATTCGGGCGACCTCATTCCTGCGCGTCGAGCGCCTTGCGCACGGTGGGGAGGATGTTCTTCACCATCACCCCGACGCCGGCCGGATTGGGATGCATGCCATCCGACAGCAGCAGCTTCGGGTTCGCCGTGACGCCGTTGGTGAAGAAGGGGTAGAGCGTGGCGCCGTGCTTCTTCGCCAGCGTGGGGTAGATGGCGTTGAACTCCTTCGCATAGGCCGCGCCCATGTTGGGGGCCGCCATCATGCCCGCCAGCACGACGGGAATACCGCGCTTCCCGAGATCGGTGAGGATCGCATCGAGGTTGGCGCGGGCCTGTGCCGGGGGCTGGCCGCGCAGCATGTCGTTCGCGCCCAGCGCGACGATGGCGAGATCGGGTTTCTGCTTCTGGCTGGCCAGCACCCAGTTCAGCCGGGCCTTCCCCTGCGCCGTGGTGTCTCCGCTGACGCCGGCATTGTGGACACGGATCTTGCGGCCCTCTTTCTGCAAAGCGGCCTGCAGCTGGGCGGGGAAGCTTTCGGTTGGCTTCAGCTGGTAGCCGGCCGTGAGGCTGTCACCCAAGGCCAGGATCAGCTGGTCCTTCGCGGCAGCGGGCGCTGCAAGCAGCAGGGCAAATGTTGCCGCGATGAAAGACAGGAACTGGTAAAGCGGCAGGCGCCGCCCATATGATTGCGAATTCGCCACCGACGCCGTTTTCAAAAGGGGACTCCATGCACGGAACTGCCGCAGCCGCCGATATGGTGATCGATGCGCGCGATGTGAAGCTGGCGCTTGGCGACGGCGCGGCGCGGGTGGAGATCCTGAAGGGCGTGGACCTGCAGGTGGCGCGCGGCGAGCGGCTGGCGATCCTGGGGCCATCCGGGTCCGGCAAATCGAGCCTGATGGCGGTGCTGTCCGGGCTGGAGAGCGCGACGGGGGGGACGATCCGGGTGGCCGGCGCCGACATCGTGGGCCTTTCCGAGGACCAGCTGGCGGAGGCGCGGCGCGGGCGGATCGGCATCGTGCTGCAGGCCTTTCACCTGATCCCCACCATGACCGCGCTGGAGAATGTGGCCATTCCGCTGGAGCTGGCGGGCCATGCCGACCCCTTTACCGAGGCGCGGCGCGAGCTGGAGGCCGTGGGGCTGGGACATCGGGTGACGCACTATCCCACCCAATTGTCGGGCGGCGAGCAGCAGCGCGTGGCGCTGGCCCGGGCGCTGGCGGTGCGCCCTGCCCTGATCTTCGCGGATGAGCCGACCGGCAATCTGGACGCGGCGACCGGCGATGC
>ERZ1645185.658-NODE-658-length-14440-cov-4.433368_pt1 | contig 14440 bp, 15 predicted proteins | sample MGYA00575351_ERZ1645185 | MGnify/ENA primary metagenome ERZ1645185 (study PRJEB40838, sample SAMN11284767) | freshwater sediment metagenome | isolation source: river sediment | host: Sediment | place: India: Jana village, Kanpur | collected 2015-12-17 ...
CATCTTGCAGTTGTCCTTGTAGAACAGCGCGTTCTCGATGCCCGCGAAACCCGCGCCCTTGCCGCGCTTGATGACGATGACCTGGCGCGCGTTGGCGACGTCGAGGATCGGCATGCCGTAGATCGGCGAGCTCTTGTCGGTCTTGGCGACCGGGTTCACGACGTCGTTGGCGCCGATCACGATGGCGACGTCGCAAGTCGCGAATTCCGGGTTGATCTCTTCCATGTCGACGATCAGGTCGTAAGGCACGCCGGCCTCGGCCAGCAGCACGTTCATGTGACCCGGCATGCGTCCGGCGACCGGATGGATGGCGAACTTGATTTCCTTGCCGCGTTCACGCAGTTGCTTGCACAGCTCCCAGATCTTGTGTTGCGCCTGCGCCACCGCCATGCCATAGCCCGGCACGATGATGACCTTCTCGGCCAGATACAGCAGCGAGGCGGCATCGCTGGCCTCGATCGGCTTCTGCGAACCCTTGATGTCGGCCGAACCCGCGCCACCACCGCCGAAGTTCGAGAACAGCACGTTGGTGATCGGCCGATTCATCGCCTTCGCCATCAACTGCGTCAGCAGCATGCCTGCCGCACCAACGACCATGCCCGCGATGATCAGGGCCTCGATCTTCATCACATAGCCCTCGAACGCGACCGCGAGGCCAGTAAAGGCGTTGTAGAGCGAGATCACGACCGGCATGTCGGCGCCGCCGATCGGCAGCGTCATCAGCACGCCGACGAGCAAGGCCATGACGAAGAATGCGACGATGATCGGCACGTCGAGTTTCATCACCAGCATCGCGCCGAGCACGAGCGTGGCGATGAACATCAGCAGGTTGAAATATTGCTGGCCCGGGAAGGTGAATCGCTTGTCCATGCGCCCGTCGAGCTTGGCCCAGGCGATGATCGAACCCGACATCGAGATCGCACCGATCAGCGCGCCGACGACCGCCAAAACCAGGGTCGTCTTCGACGGCGCGGCGCCGGTCTGCACGAACTTGATCATCTCGCCGGCACCGATCGCCGCCGCCGAGCCGCCGCCCATGCCATTGAAGAGCGCCACCATCTGCGGCATGTCGGTCATCGCGACCTTCTTGCCCCAGAGCCAGGTCGGGATCACGCCGAGCGCGATCGCACCGATGATCAGGCCGATGTTGTGGCCGCCGGTGATCGCGAAGGTCGCGAGCGTCGCCAGCACCATGCCGATGCCGGCCTGGACGATGCCCTTGCGCGCGGTGACCGGGCTGGCCATGCGCTTGATGCCGAGGATGAACAGCACCGCGGCGATCAGGTAGCTCGCCTTCGCAATGTTCGGAAGCAATGTCGCCATGTCGAGGTTCATCGCTTACTTCCCCTTCGACGACTTGAACATGTCGAGCATGCGCTCGGTGACCACGTAGCCGCCAGCGGCGTTGCCGGCACCGAGCGCCACGCCGATGAAGCCGATGACCTTGCCGAGCGTGCTGTCGGCGTGTGCGAGCGCGACCATGGCCCCGACCAGCACGATGCCGTGCACGAAGTTCGAGCCCGACATCAGCGGCGTGTGCAGGATGACCGGCACGCGCGAAATGATCTCGTGCCCGGTGAAGGCCGCGAGGATGAAGATGTAGAGCGCCAGGAAACCGTCGATCATGGTCTTGTCCTCAACCTTGGCCGCCTTCGACGGCGTTGCGGGTGGCTTCGTGCTTGATGGCGCCGTCGTGCGTCAGGCAGGTCTTCTCGATCAGTTCGTCCGACCAGTCCAGGTTCAACGCGCCGTCCTTGAGCATCAGGCTCAGGAAGTTGAACAGGTTGCGGGCGTACATCTCGCTGGAATGAATCGCGCCCATGCTCGGCAGGTTGAGCGGGCCGATGACCGCAACGCCGTTGCTGAACACGGTATCGCCCGGCTGGGTCAGTTCGCAGTTGCCGCCGGTCTCGGCGGCGAGGTCGACGATGACCGAACCCGGCTTCATGCCGCGGACCATGTCGGCGGTGATGATGCGCGGCGCCTTGCGCCCGGGGATGGCGGCAGTGGTGACGATCACATCGACGTTGCGGACATGCTCGCCAAGGCGCTTCTGCTGCTCGGCCTGTTCTTCCGGCGTGAGCTGGCGGGCATAACCGCCCGTCCCGGCCGCGGACACGCCGAGGTCGAGGAACTTGGCGCCGAGGGATTCGATCTGCTCTTTCACCTCCGGACGCACGTCGAAGCCTTCGACCTGGGCACCGAGGCGACGCGCCGTCGCGATCGCCTGCAGGCCGGCGACACCGGCGCCGACGATCAGCACCTTGCTCGGACGAATCGTGCCGGCCGCCGTGGTCAGCATCGGGAAGAACTTCGGCGCGGCCTGGGCCGCAATCAGCACCGCCTTGTAGCCGGCCATGCCGGCCTGGGAACTCAGCACGTCCATGGCCTGGGCTCGCGTCGTTCGCGGCAGCAGTTCCATCGAGAAGCTGGTGATCTTGCGATCACGCAGCAACTTCACGCGTTCGGGCGATGCGTGCGGCTGCAGCATCGCGATCAGCAACGCGCCTTCCTTCATCTTCGCGATGCGGTCGTTGTCGGGCGGCTGCACGGCGAGCACGACATCGGCTTTCGCCAGCAGGTCGTTCGCTGAGGCCACGGCTTGCGCATCCTTGAACGCATCATCGGGCATCGACGCATCGACGCCGGCCCCCGTCTCGATGCGTACTTCGGCGCCGAGCGCCTTGAGCTTCTTCGCGATTTCGGGCGTCAACGCGACGCGCCGCTCGTTCGCCGCGGTCTCGCGCAGCGTGGCAACGGTGACAGCCATGCAATTCCCCAGTCCGTGATTGGGACCGGTCGATGCTAGCCGATGCGCAGGCGAAGCGGGAGGCGGCGTCGCTACACTGCCCGCCCGATTCGTTCTCTGCTGATGCCCGCCCGCCATGAACCCGCTCGACCTGCTGCTGCAACGCCGATCCCATCCCTCGCGCCAGTTGCTCGACCCAGGCCCCGACGCAACTCAGTTGCGTGCACTGGTCGAAGCCGCGCTGCGCGTGCCCGACCACGGCAAGCTGGAGCCCTTCCGGGTCATCGGCGTGCGCCGCGAGGCCGGCCGCGTGCTCGGCGAACGACTGGCCGCGATCACCGCGCGACGCACGCCCGGCGCCGACGCGTCGATCCTGGACAAGGACCGCTCGCGTTTCGATCGTGCGCCGCTGTGCCTCATCGTCGTCGCGCAATTGCACGAAGGCCACAAGATTCCCGCCCAGGAACAGTTGTTGTCGGCGGGCTGCGTCGCGCACAACCTGCTGCTCGGCGCCCAGGCGCTCGGCTTCGGCGCGCAATGGATCACCGGATGGCCGGCCTACGACCGCGAGGCGGCCGAGGCATTCGGACTGGCGCCCGATGAACACGCGATCGCCTTCATCCATATCGGCACCCGCGACGGCGATTCGCCCGATCGCGCGCGGCCGGTGTTTTCCGAGAAGTTCACCGAGTGGCAGGCATGAGCACGAAGCCGCCGGTCCACCTCATCGACGCCAGCATCTACGTGTTCCGCGCCTATTTTTCGGTGGCCTCGGAATTCACCGACATCGAACAACGTCCGGTGCACGCGGTGTTCGGCTTCCTCAACACCCTGATGACGCTGCTGCACGACGAACAGCCGGGCCATGTCGCGGTCTGCTTCGACGAATCGCTGACGACCTCGTTCCGCAATCGCCTGTATCCGCCCTACAAGGCCAACCGCGAACTGCCGCCTGAGGATCTCGCGGCACAGTTCGACTACTGCAAGCGCTTGTGTGCGGCGCTTGGGCTGCGCGTGCTGGTCGACGGCGAATACGAGGCCGACGACCTCGTCGGCAGCGCCCTGCACGTGTTGCGTGCGCAGGGCTTCCGCGGCGTGCTCGTGACCGGCGACAAGGACTTCTCGCAACTGGTCGGCGAACACGACCTGATCGTCGACCCGACGCGCAAGGAAAAGACCGACGCCGCGGCGGTCAAGCGCAAGTACGGCATCCGGCCGGAGCAGTTCGCCGACTACCTCGCCCTGACCGGTGACGCCGTCGACAACATCCCCGGCATCCACGGCATCGGCCCCAAGACCGCAGCGACATTGATCGGGCATTTCGGTTCGCTCGACGCGCTGCTCGAACGGGTCGAGGAAGTGCCGTTCCTGCGCCTGCGCGGCGCGGCGCAGATCGCCGAAAAACTACGCAAGGGCCGCGATGACGCCCTGTTGTTCCGCCTGCTCAGCCGCATCGCGCTGGATGCGCCAGTGCCGGTCGACGCCGCGGCTTATGCCTGCGCGGCACCGGACATGGCGGCGCTTGAGGCGACCCTCGATCAGTTGCGTTTCGGCCCGCTCACGCGCCGCCGCTGCCGCGAGTGGCAGGCGCGCTTCGCGTCCTGACGGAATCAGCTGCCCGCCGGCATCGGGTCGGCGGCGGGCTGGACGATGTTCTTGCCGCTGTCGATCGCGAACTTGATGTCGGACCGATAGATGTGCACCGGCTTGATCTTGCTGGCATCACGCGGCAAGCCATAGGCATCGTACTGGCCCCGTTGCGAGTTCGCGATGAACCAGAGTTCGTCTCCGACCAAGGCACCTTGGGTCGGCTGGCCGAACTCGGGCTTGGCCGCATCGAGGGCCTGGCCGTGCTTCACGCGCGTGCCGGTCTCGTCCAGGGTCAGGCGCATCACGCGGGCGGGCGGGAAGCCGTTCTGGATCACGACCAACTGGTTGTTCCACCAGTACACGCTCTCGATGCCGTACAGCGTCAGGTTGGCGTGGGGTTGCACGACGAAAGCGGCGCCCGTGTTCAAATCGACGCCGAACAGGCCGAGGTCGTAGTCGGCGAAATACAGCTTGCTGCCGTCGGCATTGAACGCAAGCCCGCGGATGCTCGTGAGTCGCGGATTTTCCAGGATCGCCCGCAGCGCGCCCTCTTCCAGTCGATAGACACGACGCGCCACGCCGTCGGCGACATACGGCGTGCCATCCGGCGCCACGGCCAGCGACGACAGCAGGGCCGGGCGATGCGCGGTCGGCGTCTCGAAGCGGGCTTCGAAGGCGCCGCTCGACAACTTGAAGCGATACAGCAACGCACGGCCATAGTCGGCGGCCGGCAACGCCTTGCGATGCGGCACGCCATTGGCGATGACCCAGAGGGTATCGCGCCCGGCATCGACGGCGAGGCCATAGACCGCCAGCAGGCCGTTCTGGTCGTTGGCCGAAATGTAGGGTTGTACCTTGCCCTGGTCGTCGACCCGCAGGATCGACCCCTCTCGCACCGATCCAACCAGGAACTGCTTGCGCGCCGGGTCATAGGCGATCGATTCCAGCAGGGTGTCGCCTTCCGGCAGGGTGAAGCCCGGCTTGCCGCCACCGAAGGCCTTCAGGTTGGCCTGCAGGTTCAGCAGCACGTAGTCCCACACCGGCGTGCCTCGAACATTCTTGAAGCGCTCGTCCTTGCTCGGGTCGAAGCCGTAGCCCGAGGTCTGCAGGCGGATCAGCGTGTCATAGGCCATGCGCTTGTTGTTGGCGCGCGCGTAGGCCGCGGCGAGTTCGTAGCCGATCGGCCCCTGCATCGGTCGCAGCGCGAACAGCTTTTCCAGCGCGTACGCCTGGTGCCGCCAATCCTTCTTTTGCTCGAAGCCCTTGGCCAGGCGCGCCAAGGCCCCGGCATCCTGGATCGTGTCGATCTGCTTCTCGATCGCTGTCGGCGCATCCTGCATGTCCGCGGGCCGTGCCAGCAACGGCGGAACCGCGGCCTGCTCGGTCGTCGCCGGCTTGGGCGCGTCTTCGGCGCGGCCGACGAGGGGCATGAACAGCAGCGACGCCAAGGCGCCGATCAGGACGGAATGCAGCACACGCATGGGACTACCTCGACAACGGAATGGGGCTCAGACCAGCCGAAGGCGCGGAAGTTTCAGTCCGGAGGGACAGCGCGTTGCGGGCATGGAAACCCGGCAGCTAGCATGGCGGCTGGATCAGGGGGCGCGCACCATGACGGAAACGGAACTGCTTTTCAACGGACGCTGGCTGAACGTGCGCCGCCGCCAGGGCTGGGAATTCGTCGAGCGCGCGAATCCCAAGGGCGCGGTGATCATCGTGGCCCTGACCGACAACGACGAACTGGTCTTCGTCGAGCAGTTCCGTCCGCCCTTGAACGCGGTGACGATCGAGATGCCGGCCGGATTGATCGGCGACCTCGAAGGCACGGAACACGAAGACGCCCTGGTCAGCGCACACCGTGAGCTCATCGAGGAAACCGGCTACGAAGCCGCGCGCATCGACTATGTCGCTGGCGGCCCGGTGTCGTCCGGACTGAGCACCGAGATCGCCCATTTCGTGCGCGCCACCGGACTGAAACGTGTCGGCGAGGGCGGCGGCGACGAAACCGAGAACATCGTCGTACATCATGTGCCGCTGCGGGAGGCCGCGGCCTGGTTGGTCGCCAAGGGTGCGGCCGGGCATCCGCTCGATCCCAAGCTCTGGGCCGGGCTGTACTTCGCCGAGCGCAACGCCGACGGGTCGCCCTGGCGCTGAGGAGATCGCAGCCTCCATGGCCGCGAGCCCCCTCACAAGGGACCGTTCTCCCAAGGTCCGGTGATCGCCACGGTGAAGCCCGGCGCATAGCAGTTCGCGAACAGCCAGCGTCCATCGGGCGAGAAACAGACACCGCACCATTCCTCGAAGCGGAAGTCGCCCTTGAAGCCGAGTTCGCCCTTCATCACGACATTGCTTTCGGCGAACGCAAAGGTGCGGCCGTCCAGATCCATGCCGACCATGCGCTGCGGGTTACCGCTGTCGTTGTCCTCGTTGATCAGCAGGGCCCCGCGCGGCGTCACGCAGAGGTTGTCGGGGTAGTCCAGCGCGTCCAGCGTCCTGGCTTCGAACAACAGGGTCAGGGTTTCCTGGCGCGGCCGGTACACCCAGATCTGGCCGTGGCCGAGGTCGCCGCCCGAGGTCGAGGTGAAGAAGATCGCATCGCCATGGATGTAGCAGCCTTCGAGGCGCGCAAACGCGCTGGCGCCGAGTGCGAGCCCCTGCTCCGCCACCGCGGCACCCTGCAGGCTGCTGTCGGGCTTCAGGCGCTCGGGCTCGGCGATCGGCACCCAGTGCACATCGAACGTCGCGCCCAGGGCCACACCCTTGCGCAGGTCCGGGCGTCCCTTCACCGCGAGCATCTGCAGTGCGCCGCCCGCCGACAAGCGCGCCGGATCGATCGGCAGGTAGCGGTAGAAGCCAGAAGGCCCCCGCCCATCCTCGGTCTGGTAGACGATGCCGGTCGCCGGATCGGTGGCTGCGGCCTCGTGCTTCAGCAGGCCCATGCCGCGAATCAACTCGGGGGCACGCAGGCCATCCGGAAAGACCTCGAACACATAACCATGCGTCTTGGCCAGCTCCGGACGGCGCGTGCCGCGATCGTCGATGCCGGCGCTGGGGTCGAAGGTCATCTCCTCGCAACTCAGCCAGGTACCGCGCGGGGTGGTGCCGCCGGCGCAGTTCTGCAGCGTGCCGGCCAAGGCCGCACGGAAACCGCTAGCTTCCCCGCTGGCCATGTCGAAATCGAACGCGACGCAACCGCCCGCGGCGGGCGCGTCGTATTGCAATGCGGCGTCGCCGAACGCACCGACCGAGGTGATGAGTTCGTGGTTGCGAATCAGCGTGCAGCGCGACCCCTCGTGCGCGACCACGCCCATGCCGTCGTGCGCCGCGGGCATGATGCCGCCACGCATGCGCTCGCCGGCCCAGCCGAAGGTCCGGTAGCGGAAGCCCTCGGGCAAGCGCAGCAAGGCCAGGCCGGTGGTGTCGTCGACCACCGGCCGCAGCGGGCCGTATCCGAAGCCCTTGCCCAGCACCTGCGGCGCACGGGCGCGGCAACCGGCCAGGCCGAACAGGCCGGCCAGGGGCAAGCTCGCGCCCAAGCCGAGGCTGGCACTCCGCCGCAGGAAGTCGCGGCGGGCATCGCGCAATGCCGCACTCATCGCGTTACTTCAGCGCAGCGACGCCGCGCGCCGAAATGCGGTATTCGACGCGCGAAGCCGCCGGATCGAACGCCTTGCCGGCGTCCTCGGCCATGTGTCGCGCTTCCTTCTCGCTGATCTCGACACGCTCGAGCTTGCCGCTGACGACGGCCTCGCCGGCGAGATCCTTGGGCACGGTGAAATCGTGATTGGTCATGACGCGCGCCATCTGCTCGCCGTCGATCAGCTGCAGCCAGCAGCCCTGCTTCTGGCAGACCTTGCCGACGCGGCCACTGAACACGCCGTCGATGCTGGCGTGCTCGGCGCTGAGCTTGGCGAGCGCGGCACCGAGCGACTCGGCCTGGGCTTCGCCCGCGATGACCTCACCCCAGCCGCCCGCGGTGTTCGCGGTCGGCGCCGGTGCGGGCTTGGATTCGTCGGCCACGGCGACCTCGACTGCAAAGGCGGCCAGCAGCGCAAAACCGAGATGAACGAGCTTGATCATGGGGAACTCCTGTCGTCGTGATCGGGGATCAGTGTGAAACCAGTGCGTAATCGCGCAGTTCGGCCTGGGCCGCGCCGGTGCCGTAGCGACCGCTGGCATCGCGCACTAGGTCGGCCATCGCACAATCCGGGTCGTGCGTGAAATACAGGCGTACGCCGCGTGACAACTTGTCGTCGAGGAAGTCGCGCTTCTCGTCGATCAGCATTTCCGGATAACGGTCGTAGCCCATGGTGATCGGCAGATGCACCCAAGGTCGACCGGGGATCAGGTCGGCGCAGAACACGACGCCGCCGTCGCCGCCGATCTCGGCCAGCATCAGACCGGGCGTGTGTCCGTTCGAAAAGCTGAAACGCACGTCGTTGCCGAGCGTATCGCTGCGGTCGCCGTGCACGATCTCCAGGCGCCCCGAGGCTTCGAGCAGATCGCAAAGTTCGGGAATGAACGAGGCGCGATCGCGCGGATGCGGCGCCTTCGCGCGTGCCCAGGCTTCGGCACCGACGATGTAACGCGCCTTCGGGAACAGCAGGCGCGGCGGCTGTCCTTCCGTCCACGGGGCGAGCAGACCACCGGCATGATCGAAGTGCAGGTGCGAGATCACCACCGCATCGATGTCTTCGTGCTTGACGCCAATCGCGGCCAGCGAGTCGAGCAACACATGGCGATCCTCGACCACGCCGTAACGCTCGCGCAGCTTCGGTTCGAAGAACGCGCCGATGCCGGTCTCGAACAAGACGCGCTGGCCGTTCACCCCCTCGGCATAGAGCGCGCGACAGGCGAGCGGAATGCGATTCTGTTCGTCCGGCGCCAACCACTTCGACCAGACCGCCTTGGGCGCGTTGCCGAACATCGCGCCGCCATCGAGTTTCTGGCTGTTGCCGAGCACGGACCAGAGCTTGATCGTCATCGTTGTTTCCTCACCGCACATCGGCCTTGCCGACCACGCCGCGCGGGTCGCTGCCGGCGCTGAGCGTGTTCGACTTCAGGTCCCAGATCACCAGGTTCATGTTGCCCCAGGGCCGTTCGCCATCGCTGACGACGTGGCCACGCTCGCGCAGGGCCGCAGCGTCTTCCTTCGCGATGGCGCCGGCTTCGGCCGAGATCGCGTCCGGCAGGTATTGGTGGTGGAAGCGCGGCGTCGCCACGATCTCGGCCGCCGACTTGCCTTCGACGAATTCGAGCAGGCCGATCAGGACCATGGTGGCGATGCGCGACCCGCCCGGCGTGCCGATCACGGCGATCCGATCCGGCGCGAACGCGAAGGTCGGCGACATCGTCGACAACATGCGCTTGCCCGGCTTCGGCGCATTCGCGTCGGTGCCGATCAGGCCATAGGCATTGGCCTGGTTCGCGGCCAGCGCGAAGTCGTCCATCTCGTTGTTGAGCAGCACGCCGGTGCCGGGCACGATGAACCCCGAGCCCATCGGCAGGTTCACGCTGGCGGTCACCGCGGCCAGATTGCCTTCGGCGTCGACGACGGAAAAATGCGTGGTGTCGGTGCCGCCGTCGATGACCCGGCCTTCCGGCAGCGACGACGACGGCGTGGCCTTGTCCATGCGGATCGAGCCGCGCAGGCCGGCGGCGTAGTCCTTGCTGGTCAGCAGGCGGATCGGCATCTGCACGAAGTCCGGGTCGCCGAGGATGAAACTGCGGTCGCGGTAAGCGCGGCGCATCGCCTCGGTCAGCACGTGGATGCGGTCGACGCGGCCGAGCTTGGCGTAATCGTAGCCCTCGACGATGTTCAGGATCGTCGCAAGCAGGACGCCGCCGGACGACGGCGGCGTGGCGGTGACGATGCGCACCCCGCGATAGTCGAAGCGCAGCGGTTCGCGCTCGATGATCCGGTAGTTCGCGAGATCGTCCAGGGTCCAGTTGCCGCCGTTGGCACGCACGCCCTCGACCAGGGTTTTCGCGAGTTCGCCCTTGTAGAAGCCGTCGAAGCCCGCGTCCGCGATGGATTGCAGCGTCTTCGCCAGGTCGGGCTGCTTGATGATGGCGCCGAGCGGCAGCAATTCACCGTCCGGAAAGAACACCGCCCGCGAGGACGGATACCGCAGCATCACGTCCTGGCGCATCGCCAGCATGCCGCGCAGGCGCTCCTCCAGCGGGAAACCGTCGCGTGCGAGGCGAATCGCGGGTGCCAGCGACTGCTTCAGCGGCAGTCGGCCGTAGTGCTGCGCCAGATGCACGAGTGCGGCCGGCTCACCGGGAATGCCGCCGGCCAGTGCCCCGTTCACGCTCTTGTCGCGATCAAGCTTGCCCGCGGCATCAAGGTAGGCCTTGGCATCCACGGCACCCGGCGCGGTTTCGCGGCCGTCGAGCATGACTTGCTTGCCGTCGCTCGCGCGATGCAGCAGCCAGAAGCCGCCCCCGCCGATACCGCTGGACGAGGACTCGACGACGGCCAGCGCCGCCGTCACCGCGATCGCGGCATCGAACGCGTTGCCGCCCTGGGCGAGGACCTCGAAGCCGGCATCGGTCGCCAGGTGATGGGCGCTCGCGATCGCCGCCTTGCCGGGAGGCGCGGAGTTGTCGGCCGCGACCGGCCCGACGACAGCCAGGACCAGGGCCCAAACCCAACGGGGGTATTTCATGACGTGATCTCCTGCTGGCGCATCAGCAGCGCGTACTTCGCGAGCAACTGCTCGCGTGTCTCGGGAACCTGTGGGTCGAGTTCGATGCATTCAACCGGGCAGACGGCGACACATTGCGGTTCCTCGTGATGCCCGACACATTCGGTGCACAAGGTCGGATCGATCTCGTAGATGAACTTGCCCGCGGTGATCGCCTTGTTCGGGCAAACCGGTTCGCAGACGTCGCAGTTGACGCAGAGATCGTTGATCAGCAGGGCCATCCGGCCATTATCGCCGAAGCCGAAGGCAATCGGCGAAAACAAAACGGCACCGGACCAGCCGGTGCCGTGGATGTCATTCCAAATCGATCACTTCGCCTCGACGAAGACGAACTCGGCAGCGCTCGGGGCCACGGCGTCGCGCACACGCTGTTCGTCCGCGGCGGCACCGATGAACAACACGCGCACGTCCTTCAGAGAATTCGGACGCGCGACCTTGAAGGCCTCGATGATGCCATCGGCCAGGCGCGTCGAGTCCGGCGAGCCGAACGCGATCATGTTGCCCGGCAGGATGCCGCGGCCGACGACGTCGGTCACGTCGGAAATCTGCCGATCGACCTGCTCCAGGATTTCCGGCGTGTCGCCCGCCGGCACGTAATACATGTACGGACGCTGGCGGATGCCCTCCATGTTCTGCTTGGCCACGCTGACGAGATAGTTCTTCCAGGCGGCGGTGTCGTTCGGATCGGTCGGCAGGGTCACCGGCGCGGCGGCAGGCGCCGAGGCGGCAGGCTTGGCGGCTTCTTCCTTCTTGCAGGCGCTGATCGCGAACAGCGGCAGGGTCAGCAGGACGGCGACACGGAACAGGTTCTTCATGACATTCCCCGGGATGGCGGTAGGACTACGATGCGGCGAACCAGCGCGACTTCAAGGCCTGCTGGACCGCGGGATGGACAAAACCCGAAATATCGCCGCCGAGCCGCGCGATTTCGCGCACCAGCGACGACGAGATGAAGCTGTACTGCTCGGCCGGCGTCAGGAACAGGGTTTCGACGCGCGGAATCAGGTGGCGATTCATGCTCGCCAACTGGAACTCGTACTCGAAATCCGACACCGCGCGCAGGCCACGCAGGATCACCCCGGCGCCGATTTGGCCCACGAACTCGGCGAGCAAACAGTCGAATCCAACAATCTTCACGTTCGCGATCGAGCCGATGGCTTCCTCGGCCAGCGCGATGCGCTCGGCCAGCGGAAACGTCGGCCCCTTGCCGGGACTTTCGGCGATCGCGACGTACAAGGTCTCGAACAACGGCGCCGCCCGATGCACGAGATCGGTATGGCCGTTCGTCATCGGGTCGAAGGTGCCGGGATAGACCGCGGTGCGGGGCGAGTACGTGGACAATTCGGCGCTCGTCAGTGGGCAGCGCGCGCAGCTTACCCGACCGGCACGACGCGTCGATAGAGCGCCGCGCGCACGTCGCCCGCGTCCAGGGCGCGGTGCAGCTGCCAGTTCGGCGGCAACGCCGGCTCCTGCGCTCGCGGCGATTCGACGTAGATCATCGCGCCTTCGGCCAGGAATCCGCCCAGCTCCAGGCGCCGGGCGATGTCCGTCCAGGCATCGGCGGCATACGGCGGGTCGAGGAAGACGATGGCATAGGGCGGTCGCGTGACCGCGAGAAATGACTCGGCAGCGCTCGTGGACACCGTCGCGACCTGCTTCAGCCGCGCCAGGGTGGCGCGCAACGCATCGGCCAAGCCGGCATCCCGTTCGACGAAATCGACGCTGGCCGCGCCCCGCGACAAGGCCTCGATGCCGAGCGCACCCGCGCCTGCGAACAGGTCGAGTGCGCGCGCACCTTCAAGATAGGGCGCGAGCCAGTTGAACAGGGTCTCGCGTACGCGATCCGGGGTCGGGCGCAATCCCGGACGGTTCGGGACATCGATGCGCGACCCGCGCAGCCGCCCCGCAATGATGCGGATGCGGCCGCTGCCGCCACTCATTCCTCGGTGACGATCTGACAGGCGAGCAGGTCCTCGTCGGTGATGACCCAGGCATCATCGTCCGCACACAGGGTGACACCGCCGACCACGCAGGAATCGCCGTCTTCGTCGACGATCTTGACGTCGTAGTCGTCGCAGGGGACGCCATGCAGTTCGAAGTTTTCACCGCTGCCGATGACGTGGTCACCGAGCTGGTCCGGGCCCCATTCTTCGTCCGAGGTCGAGGACAGGTAGAGATGGTGGATGTCCCATGCCGACTCGTTGACCAGGGTGACGACCGAATCATAGGCCCCGGCACGTACCACCACCGGACCCACGGCCAAAGCGATGGCCACGGCCGCACCCATCATCCAGAACGACTTGCGCATGATGCTCTCCTCCAAGTGAAGCCGGATTGGATACCGGATGCCGTGCCCGATTCAAGTCGGGGGACTCCCTGCTAGCATTTTTATCATTCGAGGAGTTCCGATGTTCCGATTCTTCAAACGCAAACCGGACGCCACACCGGTCGCGAATGCGCCTGCCGATGCCACTCCCGTCGACCACGACACCGGCGTCGCCACACCCGCCGAAACTCCGGCACCGAGCTGGCGAGACCGCCTGCGCGGCAGTCTGCTCGGGCGCCAGGTCAGTGCACTGTTCTCGTCGAACCCACGCCTCGACGATGACCTGCTGGACCAGCTCGAAACCTCGCTGCTGACCGCCGACGTCGGCGTCAAGGCCACCTCCGAGGTGCTCGACGACCTGCGCAAGCGCATGCAGGCGCGCGAGTTCGCCGATGTGCCGGCACTGTTCGCGCACCTGCGCCGGCAGCTGGTCGCGATGCTGAAACCCATCGAACGTCCGCTGGAACTGCCCGATGCGCCACGACCGTTCGTCCTGCTCGTGGTCGGCGTGAATGGCGCCGGCAAGACCACCACGATCGGCAAACTCGCGAAATGGATGAAACGCGAAGGCCTCGACGTGCTGCTCGCTGCCGGCGACACCTTCCGCGCCGCCGCGGTCGAGCAACTCAAGACCTGGGGCGAACGCAACCAAGTGCCGGTGATCGCCCAAGGCGGCGGCGCCGATTCGGCCTCGGTGATCTACGACGCACTTGCTGCGGCCAAGTCGCGCGGCGCCGACGTGCTGATCGCCGACACCGCCGGCCGCCTGCATACCCAGGCCGGGCTGATGGACGAACTCGCCAAGGTCAAGCGCGTCATGGGCAAGATCGACCCGACCGCACCGCACGAGACCCTGCTCGTCATCGACGGCAACACCGGCCAAAACGCGCTGAATCAGGCCCGCCAGTTCCACCAGGCGGTCGGGCTGAGCGGCCTCGTCGTGACCAAGCTCGACGGCACCGCCAAGGGTGGCGTGGTGTTCGCGCTGGCGCGCGAGATCGGTGTACCGATCCGCTTCATCGGCGTCGGCGAAGGCCTGCTCGACCTGCGCGTGTTCGACGCCGA
>ERZ1645185.660-NODE-660-length-14414-cov-4.201616_pt1 | contig 14414 bp, 14 predicted proteins | sample MGYA00575351_ERZ1645185 | MGnify/ENA primary metagenome ERZ1645185 (study PRJEB40838, sample SAMN11284767) | freshwater sediment metagenome | isolation source: river sediment | host: Sediment | place: India: Jana village, Kanpur | collected 2015-12-17 ...
GGACGCTGGCCAAGTGGCTGGTCAAGGAAGGCGATACGGTCAAGTCCGGCCAGATTCTCGCCGAGATCGAGACCGACAAGGCGACGATGGAGTTCGAGGCGGTCGATGAAGGGATCGTCGGCAAGCTGCTGGTTGCCGAGGGGACGGCCGGCGTGAAGGTCAACACCCCGATCGCCGTTCTGGTCGAGGAAGGCGAAAGCGCCGATGCGGCTCCGGCTGCATCCCCTGCCCCGGCAGCGGCTCCTGCGCCCGCTGCTGCCCCTGCGGCCCCTGTCCGCGAGTTCCCGGCCATCACCGCGCCGGTCGAGACGAAGGCCGACACGACGCCCGACTGGCCCGCCGGCACCGCGATGAAGACGATGACGGTGCGCGAGGCCCTGCGCGAAGCAATGGCCGAGGAAATGCGCGCCAATGACCGCGTCTTCCTCATGGGCGAGGAAGTCGGCGAATATCAGGGCGCCTACAAGATCAGCCAGGGCCTGCTCGATGAGTTCGGCCCCCGCCGCGTCGTCGACACCCCGATCACCGAACATGGCTTTGCCGGGATCGCTGTCGGCTCCGCCTGGGGCGGGCTGCGCCCGATCGTCGAGTTCATGACCTTCAACTTCGCCATGCAGGCGATCGACCACCTCATCAACTCGGCCGCCAAGACCAACTACATGTCCGGCGGACAGCTTGGCTGCTCGATCGTCTTCCGCGGCCCTAACGGCGCCGCCGCCCGCGTCGCTGCCCAGCACAGCCAGGACTATGCGGCGTGGTACTCGGCAATCCCCGGTCTGAAGGTGGTGATGCCCTACTCGGCCTCGGACGCGAAGGGGCTGCTCAAGTCGGCGATCCGCGATCCGAACCCGGTGATCTTCCTTGAAAACGAGATCCTCTACGGCCGCTCCTTCGAGGTGCCGGTTCTGGACGATTTCACCATCCCCTTCGGCAAGGCCCGCATCTGGCGCGAAGGCTCGGACGTGACCATCGTCAGCTTCGGCATCGGCATGACCTTCGCGCTCGACGCGGCGGATCAGCTCGCCAAGGAAGGGATCAGCGCCGAGGTGATCGACCTGCGCACCCTGCGCCCGATCGACTACGAGACGGTGCTCGCCTCGGTCCGCAAGACCAACCGCTGCGTCACGGTCGAGGAGGGCTTCCCGGTCGGCTCGATCGGCAATCACCTTGCTGCAGTCATCATGCAGCGCGCCTTCGACTATCTCGACGCACCGGTGGTGAACTGCACTGGCAAGGACGTGCCGATGCCCTACGCGGCGAACCTCGAGAAACTCGCGCTAGTCACGACCGCCGAGGTGATCGAGGCCGTCAAATCCGTCTGCTACCGGTAAGGGGGATCAGAGCCATGGCAATCCAGATCCTGATGCCCGCCCTTTCGCCCACGATGGAAGAGGGCACGCTGGCCAAATGGCTGGTGAAGGAAGGCGACACGGTGAAGTCCGGCCAGATCCTGGCCGAGATCGAGACCGACAAGGCAACGATGGAGTTCGAGGCGGTCGATGAAGGGATCGTCGGCAAGATCCTCGTCCCCGAAGGCACCGCCGGCGTGAAGGTCAACACCCCGATCGCGGTGCTGGTCGAGGAAGGCGAAAGCGCCGATGCGGCCCCTGCCGCCGCTTCGCCAGCGCCGGTCGCGGCGGCTCCGGTGGCCTCGGCGTCGACGGCCGCTCCGGCCCCGGCTGCAGCTCCGGCACCTGCGGCGCCGGTGAAGGCAGGCGCGCGCGTCTTCGCCTCGCCCCTCGCTCGCCGTATCGCCGGAGAGAAGGGGATCGACCTTGCTTCGGTCACTGGCAGCGGCCCGCATGGCCGCATCGTGAAGGCGGATGTCGAAGGGCTACAGGCGGGCGCGAAACCTGCTCCGGCCCCTGCCGCAGCCGCACCGGCCGCGGCCCCTGCCCCGGCGGCTGCGGCGGCCCCCTCGGCGGATGCGGTGGCCCGGCTCTTCGCCGACCGCGCTTACGAAGAGGTTACGCTGGACGGGATGCGCAAGACCATCGCTGCGCGTCTCTCGGAAGCGAAATCGACCATCCCGCATTTCTACCTGCGCCGGTCGGTAAAGCTTGATGCGCTGATGGCCTTCCGCGAGACGCTGAACAAGCAATTGGAAGGTCGGGGCGTGAAGCTGTCGGTCAACGACTTCATCATCAAGGCCTGCGCAGTTGCCCTGCAGCAGGTGCCCAACGCCAATGCCGTCTGGGCCGGCGACCGCATCCTGCGGCTTAAGCCGTCGGACGTGGCGGTGGCCGTGGCGATCGAGGGCGGCCTCTTCACCCCGGTTCTGCGCGATGCCGACAAGAAGTCGCTTTCGGCGCTCTCGGCCGAGATGAAGGACCTCGCCGCCCGTGCCAAGACCCGCAAGCTCGCCCCGCATGAATACCAGGGCGGCAGCTTCGCGATTTCCAACCTCGGCATGTTCGGGATCGAGAACTTCGACGCTGTCATCAACCCGCCGCATGGTTCGATCCTCGCCGTCGGCGCGGGACTGAAGCAGCCGGTCGTCGGGGCGGATGGTCAGATCACTGTCGCCACGGTGATGTCGATGACGCTCTCGGTCGATCACCGCGTGATCGACGGGGCGCTTGGGGCAGAATTCCTCAAGGCGATCGTCGAGAACCTCGAGAACCCGATCGGCATGCTGGCCTGATCAGGTCCCTGAAACAAAAAGAAAGGCCGGGCAAGCGCCCGGCCTTTTCCTTTCTTCAAGCGACGGGGCTCAGTCGTGGCCGCAGTCGCAATCGTCGAGACGTTGGTCCATCGAGATTGATGGCTGGGCGCAGCCCGCCTCGCCCACCACCCGCGCCGGAACCCCGGCGACGGTGGTGTTGCGCGGCACATCCTGCAGCACAACCGATCCGGCGGCGATGCGGCTGCACTGGCCGACATGGATATTGCCCAGCACCTTGGCCCCGGCGCCGATCAGGACACCATCGCCAATCTTCGGGTGGCGATCGCCATCTTCCTTGCCGGTGCCGCCAAGCGTCACCGAGTGCAACATCGAGACGTTGTCGCCGACCACCGCAGTTTCACCGATCACGATGGAATGGGCGTGGTCGATCATTATCCCCCGACCGACCTTGGCGGCAGGGTGAATATCGACGCCGAACACCTCGGACACCCGCATCTGCACGAAATAGGCCAAGTCCTTGCGCCCCTGCGTCCACAGCCAATGGCCGACCCGATAGGCCTGCACTGCCTGGTAGCCCTTGAAATACAGGACCGGCTGGATGAACCGGTGGCAGGCGGGATCGCGCTCGTAAACCGCCATCACGTCCGCCCTTGCGGCCTGGCCCAGTTCAAGGTCGTTGCTATGCGCCTCATCAGCGATCTCGCGCAGGATCTGCTCGCTCATCTCGCCGGAGGCCAGCTTTTGCGAGAACCGGTACGCCAGCGCCCGTTCGAAGGTCGGGTGATGGAGCAGGCTCGAATGAACCAGCCCCCCCAGAAGCGGCTCCATCCTGATGGCATCGACCGCTTCGTCACAGATACGCTGCCAGACCGGGTCAACAGCAGCGACTCTTGCACGGGTTTCGGCCATTTCTGTGCCTCCGGTTGAAAACTTGAACCCATGATATAGGACGGGACAGGCCGATACAAAGGAAAGCTGCGGCGGCTTTCGCTCAGGGGGCAATCGAAGCAAATGGCCCCGGGCCGAAGCGCTCTGACAGTTGGGCGACCTCGATCACGCATCCGCTGCCGGTTCCATCCGCAGCCTGCATCGCCGCAGGGTAGAGCCACTCTGCCGATGACAGGCGGATCTCCCGCTTCAGAGTCGCGCCGAGCCGGACGCGCAGCAGATAGGCCTCGCGATCCTCACCGATCGGCACCTCGTAGGAGTCCCAGCTGTCGCCATCGATGCGGCTGCGGCGGACCCATGTGAGATGAATGCCCTCCGCTATCGACCGCGCCCGCAGAAAGACGGGCCGGTAGGGACGCAGTCCGATGCCCGAAAACGCCTCGATACGATGAACGATCTCCTGATCGTCATATCCGCGCCGGGCCGCCCCGATGCGGTAGTGACGGCCCAGGCCGCGCGCTGCCGCGGGCAGGCTGATCTGTGCAGGCCTCTCATCCAGAAAGACAACGTAGCTGCCCACCGGCCAGATCTGGTCCATCACCGGCTCGCTTCCGGCCTGACCCCTCAACCGATCCGAAAGGTCGTAGGTTTGCGGCGCGATCAGCTCGGCGGTCACGAACTGGAACACCTCCCAGGTTCCACTGCTGCCGTCGCCGATGGCCGCGAGGTTGCGCCCGTTCAGCATGGAGCCGATCGGCAGGCTCGACAGCGTTCCGGCTCCAAGCCTGACCCGCAGCGGTGCTCCGCGATCGACCAGACCAGCACGCGCCGGGGCAAGGGGTGTCTCGGTGATTCCAATCAGCGAGGGCGAATTGAGCAGACGGTTTAGGCGGTATCCGTCATCGGTATCCGAACTCCAGACCGCAACCGGCCCGGGCCAGGGTTGCGCTGCGACCGCGACATGCGGCGCGTGAGAAACCTCCGCCCCATCAAGCAATGGCAAGTCGAGAAACAGCGGCAACACCGGACCCGCGGCGACAACCGGGCTGACCTGCGGCCTGACATCGACAGCATCCGCAGACTGGTGCGAGGACGGCTCGACACGGACGGTTTCGACCTGAAGGTAGTCGCCTTGCTCGACACGGTCGATCCGGTAGCGCAGCCCGTCAAGGCGAACGACATCTCCCGCTCCAAGATCCATGTCCGATTTCGGCACCGCGAAACGCGCACCGTCCCGGGCGACGCGCGCCTCTGCCAACCAGCGTTCGGCGATGCCATGCCCTTCGGCCCGGGTCAGTGTCAGTGCCAGTTCGCTCGTCGATACCGCAAGGCTCTCCTCGTCGGGAAAGATGGCCTCGACGGTCTTCGTCTCGAAGTTGCCTTCCGCTTCGACATAGCCGACGCGCACCCGACCCACCATCTCGGCCTCGGCCGCGCGGGCGGTCTCGACGGGTCCCTCGATCTCCGAACTGACCGCCAGATCGGCGCGCTCCAACTCGCGGATGACGCGGGCATCGCGCGTCTTGAACAGCAGCTTTCCGCCCCGCTCGACCACGTCGAACCCGTAAGCGAGCATCAGCGGCTGCAATGCGGCGCGGGCGGAATCGATCGAAGCAAGGGCATAGCCGCGCACCACACCATACACGCAGGACGTATCGGCCCCCTCCAGGCCCGACCTTTCGCACAGGTCGCTGACCACAGAGGCGAGCGGCTGGTTCGTGGCGCGACCGTTCAGCCAGTGGCCCAGGGCATAATTCCCGCCATCGCTCCAAGAGCTCGTCAGATTGGGAAAGACCGGGAACGGCCGCGAATCCCAGGCCCAGACATGCATACGGGCGGTATCCACCATCCGTCCGTCGTAAAGCGAAGAAACCGGGTTGTTCGCCGGGTCCCGCCAATGCTCCGACTGGGCGCGCAGGTATTGTAGCTGGATGACGTCGTCCCTGCGACCCGACGAGTGGTGCGGCAGACGCGATTCCGAAGATTTCGGATCGATGAACTTGTTGGGTTCATTCGTGCCCTTGTCCACAGCGGGACAGCCCAGTTCGGTGAACCGCATGGGCTTGGATCGCGGAATCCAGTCACTCGGCATTGAGCTGCGGACACCGTCGATCCGGTCGTGGTGCGGCAGTGACCACCAGGAAACGAGATCCTTGTAGCGATAGACCCAGGGCTCCGCATACGCTCCGTCGGTGATCGGCACACGCCTCTGCCGCTCCAGCCCGTCGGCGTCGTCATAATACCAGTCGAACCCTTCGCCGCCAGCGACGTTCGATTTCAGGTAGTCAAGATCATAGATCGAAGGCCAGCTGGCATCCGCATGGTTTTCCCCGTCGCGCCAATCGGAGAGCGGCATGTAATTGTCGATCCCGATGAAGTCGATGTTCGGGTCTGCCCAGAGCGGATCGAGGTGGAACTGCACATTGCCGGACGCATCGTGATAGCCGAAATACTCCGACCAATCGGCCGCATAACTGATCTTGCAGTCCGGACCGAGGATCGCCCGAACTTCCCCCGCCAGCCGGCGCAGCGCCTCGACCGCCGGAAAGCTGCCTCCAACCCCGCGGATTTGCGTAATGCCACGCAACTCCGAACCGACGCAGAACGCATCGACTCCCCCGGCAAGGGCGCAGAGAGTCGCGTAATGCAGGATGAAGCGCCTGTACCCCCAGTCAGACGGTCCATCATAGCTGATGAACCCGCCTGAAATCACGAAATCAGAGGCTTGGGCCGAACCGAAGAAGGCCGCGACCTCTGCTTCTGCCACAGCAGTACCATCTGGGCTGTCGGCGCGGCCCGGCGCGACCGAGAGCGTAATCCGACCCCGCCAGGGAAAGCGCGGCTGCCCCGTCTCGCCGCTCCACGGATCGGGCAGCGCGTTGCCCGTCAGCTGCTCCATGAGGACGAAGGGATAGAACATCACCTCCTGCCCGCCAGACCGGATCGCCTGGATGGCTTCGATCACCGATTGATCGCTCGGCGTGCCGCCATAGACGGGGCGGCCATCAATCCGGGCAATCACCTCTGCTGCGGCGCGGTCGATACCGCCGGCCCGCCACGGCATCTTCGGCGCCTCGGTCTCCTTTTGCTCGACCTTGGGCTGGACGCGGCAGGCCCCGCATCGCAGGTCATCCCCGAACCATGACACGACCAACGAAACCGACCCGCACCCGGGCAGTTCCTCGCGCAGATGCAGCAGCGAAGTGGCAAAATCCGTCAGACCCGAGGGGAAGTTGACGTTGGCAGTGCGGTTAACGCCCGGAGCCAGCGAATAGTGAACCGGCGTCGTCGCCAGCGCATATTCCCCCGTCCCCGGCATCAGCGCCACCGCCCGCACGGCATCCGTGTAGTCCGTCGCGACGGTGGCGGCCCTGCCCTGTGCCGGGCGGACCACTTCGAACGAAAACTGCGGAACCCGGTTGCCGAACGGCCCCAATTGCAAATCTTCGAACACCACATAGGCAATCCCGCGATAGGCGGGGGCCGCGTCCGCACCCTCGACCGCCGCGATCTTCGGATCGGGCAGTTGCGTCTCGTCGCCGTGATAGACCCTGAGGTTGACAGTGCTGCGATCAATCTCGACCCCATCCGCCCAGATCCGGCCAACCCGCAGGATGCGACCTTCGCAAAGAGCGACCGCAAGGCTGACCGAATAGCTGTAGCTGACTACCGTTGTCTCAGGTGCGCGGCTTGTTCCCTTGCCGCCCCCGCTTTCGCTCTCGCTGCGGGTTTCCAGGAACCTCGTCGCCCAGATGACCTGGCCCGAGACGCGCGCCCGGCCGAAAACCTGTGCGACCGGCGCGCCCTCGCTAGCGCCGAGCAGGCGAAAGCGCTCGATCCGGCCGACCTCGACCGTCTCCGACCCGGCCCCCATCAGGCGCTGGTCGATCACCCGGCCCAGGGTCGCGCCGATCGCCCGGCCAATGACGGCACCCGACAGGCCGAGGACACTTCCGCCAAACCCGGCGCCGACAAGGCCGCCGACAGCTCCCAATACGATCGTCGCCATTCACTTCGTCCCGACAGGAAATCGAAAACGCCCCGCGATCCGGCGCGTCCAGGGGGCCGACAGCGGGCTTTCGACCACGCCATGGCCCGAATAGGCATGGATCAGGCTGGGCTCGGCCCCGCCCAGCCCGACGATGCCCAGATGCTTGGCCACACTGCCGTCCCGCATCCGGAACAGAAGCACGTCCCCGGGATCAGGCGCATCGCCCGGCAATTCGTCCAGCCAGCGCCTCGCTGCACCAAGAAGGCGTTCCTCGCCCGAGGCCTCCGACCAGTCGCGGCTGTAGGCAGGCATAGCCTCCGGCTCGGGGCCGATCACGGCCCGCCACACACCGCGCAGCAGGCCAAGGCAATCCGCACCCGCGCCCCTGACCGAAGCCTGATGGCGGTAGGGCGTCCCGATCCACAGACGCGACTCGTCCACGACGGATTGCTGCAACGTCTTCAAGAATGCAGACTCCCCCCATCATTCCGGCCCGAGCTCACCGGATAGGAGATCAGCCAATCCTCGCCCGGCACATGCGGAAAGCCCCGGAAGTTATTGAGGTTCATAAATTTTGACCGGCACGTCACCGCAGTTCGGTCGCACCCCGCCTCCAGCCGGACCCTATCACCGCTGGCAATGTCCGGACCCATCTGCTGCCAAAGCTCGATCGCGCGACCAGCCGCAAGGCGCTGATCCGACTTGATGAGGCCAATCAACCCAGTCGCCTCGCCTGAAACCACCCTGAACCGACCGCGCTCGAAATGCCTGGCCGGATAGGAGCCGACGCCGTCGAATGTGAACAGGCGGCGCTCGGCAATCTCCTGTACCGGACCTTCCCAGAAATAGGCCGGATCGCTCAGGTCGACCGCGCACTGCTTGTCCCCAAGGATGGCCGCGCAGTCACGCTGATAGGCACGGCCCTGCAGCCGGTTCAGCGCCTCGGTCAGGCCGCGCAACTCGGCCCGGAACATGCCCCCCGCGCGCACGATCTCACCAAGCGATCCGCGGAACTGCAAGAGCCGCTGCCCGACGTCCTGCCAGTTGACCAGCCAGGCCCTGACCTCGGCCCCGTCATAGCGCCCTGCAACGACATCTTCCTCGGTCACCGCGGCAGAACTCAGCGCCCCGGCCGCCTCGCTGTTGTCGACCGAAAGCCCGGTGGTCTGTTGCAGCGCCCGCGCCGACAGACCGGTTCCAGCCCGGAACGCGACGCCGCCGAAACTCAGATCGCGGTCGTGATCGGTGAACCCAAGCACGACGCCATCCACCCGCGTCACGGCCCATGCCCGACACACGGTCGTGCAGCCCCCAGCAAGGTGGTCGAGAAGCGCCTGCTCACCTGCAGTCATATCCGCAACTCCACCACGGGCACCTGCGGCACCTCTCCGGCCTGAAAACTGGCGACCGAGGTCTGGATCCGGTCGGTATCGAAGCGGACCGGCACATCGAACTCGAACCCAGCCGTGACCTGCACACCCACATCCGGCGGCAGCACGAATTCGATCTCGCCAGTCGTGGTATCGACCGTCCAGTCGATGGTTTCGGTCACCGGCTCGCCCGCCAGCGCCACGAGGACCGAGCCCGCCACCGGCTTCAGGACGGGGCGGGAATAGCTTTCGTCCCCCGAGGCATAGACCTTCCCCAGCCGGAACACCCGCGTCACCCCATCGCCCGACCCGATCAGTTGGTCCTCGAAACTGACCGGCTTCGACGGCAGGCAAGACTTGTAGTCCGCCCAGTCCTTCCAGCGAAATCCGTGCAGCTGCCCGCGCCGCGCCTCGAAAAACGCAATCAGCGCCTCGACATCGTCCAGACTTTGCAGCCCGACCCCGGCATCGTAATGCCGCAACGAGTGTTCCCAGGGCGTGTTCCGCTCCTCGAAACCGTTCGTCAGCGTGACGATCTCCGTCCGCCGTTCCGGCCCGCCGATCGAGCCGAAACTCAGCCGCGCCGGGAACCGAACCTCGTGAAATGCCATTCCTGCCCCCTCAACGATTGCGCTGGCCGCGCGACAACGCCCGACCCATCTGCGCGGCGATCTGGCTCTGGCTGCGCTGGAAACCCTGCACGTCGGGCGTGGTGACGTTCATCACCACATTGACCGTCCGGCCCTGCCCTCCGGCCTGCACGCCCAGCCGGCCGTCCGCCCCCCGGGCCAGTGGCAGGATCGCCTCCGGCCCAGCCTCGCCCATCAGCCCGGTGCCGCCGCGCATCGGGAAGGCCGTGGGCGACGAAACAACGCCGCCCTTCGCGAAAGGCATCACCCGCCCCTGCGCGAAGGCGCCGCCATCGGCATAGCCCGAAAACGCCCCCATCAGCCCCTGCACCCCTTGCGCGACCAACCCGCCAAGCGCGTCCGACATGGGCCGAGTGGCGATCTTGTAGACCGTGTCGAGGATGCTGGTCCCCACGTCCGCCAGTGCATCCCCCAGCTTCGCCCCGTCCAGCGCCAACCCGTCGAACGCGCGCCGGAGGCCGCCGCCGATCCCGCTGGACAGCGAGGTCACCTCGCGCCCCGTCAGGTTCAGGCTGTCCCGCATCCGGCCCAGCTCGCCGTCAAAGGCCGTGACCAGCCCTGTCGCGCCGTTCAGCGTGCTTTCCAGCGCCGCCACCTGATCCTGCAACGCCTCGATCTCGCTCAATCCCGGTCTCCCCATTCCTGTCCGGATAGGCGCGCGCCAGCTCCTCCAGCCGCGCCCGCGTCAGGGGCGGCACCCCGGCAGCCGCCCCCAGCATCACCCGCAATTCGACCGGCGAGAGCCGCCAGAAGGCATCCGGCGTCAGCCTCAGCCCCGACAGCCCCACCCGCATCAGCCCGGCCCAGTCGATCATCGGGGCGCTCATCGCTCGCCCGGCAGCGCGAAGGCCCGCGCCAGAAGTTCCGCCGCAACCCGCGCCGCCGCCACCGGACCACCGGCGATATCCGCCTGGCGCAGGTCCTCCGCCGATCCAGTCCAGCCGCCACCGCGCAAGCCCGCCACGATCAGCGCCAGCACATCGCGCGTCGTGCAGCGCCGCTGCTCGAACCGCTCGACCAGCGCCACCAGCCCGCCCGCGTCCAGCGCCGCCTCCAGCTCCGCCAGCGCGCCAAGCGTCAGCTTGCAGACATGGCGCCGCCCGTCGATCTCCAGCGCCACCTCGCCCGCCCAGGGGTTCGCCATCAAAGCGCCGTGAACTCGAGCGCCCCTGCCGAGGCAAGCGTCAGCTCATAGGTCGCCTCGCCGTTATAGGTGCCGGAATACTCGATCGCCGTGATCAGGAACGGCCCCTGCACCACGCCGAAATCCGGCACGATCACCTGGAAATCCTGCACCTCGCCGTCGAAGAACATCTGCCGCGCCCGCTCGTCCGTTCCTTCGTCGCGGAACACGCCGGACCCCGAGATACCGGCCGACTTGACCCCGGACCCGCCCAGCAGTTCCCGCCAGCCGCCCTGGCTTTCCAGCGTCGTCACATCCACCGTCTCGGTGTTGAAGCTGATCCGCGTGGCCCTCAACCCCGCGATGGTCTCGAACTGTCCGTCGCCGGTCAGGTCCATCTTCACCAGCAGATCCTTGCCGCTCTGGGCTGCCATCCGTCATTCCTCCAGTATGAAAATCAGCCCTCGACCCGGGCCCGAAAGGTCAGGTCGATCCGCCGCCGCCGCCCTTCGTCCAGCCGCCGCGCCACCGCACGCTGGAACCAAAGGCCCACCATCCGGCCCCGCGCCATCTCCAGAACGCCCTCGCCCAGAGAATCCGAGATCGCCACCGCCGCCGCCTTGGCCGCCTGGAACCCGGCCGCATCGCTGATGACGCTGACCGTGAAACGATGCTCGGCGCCTGTGCCAGTCCGGTCGGACCGGTCGATCACCTCTTCCGGCCCGATCAGGACGAAACTCGCCTCGCTCTTGCCCTTGGGCGGCGCATCCAGCACCGGCCACTCCGCCAGCGCCGGCAGTCCCGACAGTCGCAGATAAAGCGCCGCCTGAAGCGCTGCCGCCATGCCATAGCTCATGCCGCACCCTCCTCGCGCGCGAAGCAAACCAGATAGCGCCCCGAGGCATCGCGCTCGGCCACCGCCTCGATCAGGAACAACCGGCTCCCGTCGCGCAGGCGCTGCCCCTGCCGCGGCCGCCCGCCGAATTCCGGCGGAACGGCGCGCACGGTGATGCGGTAGGTCACGCGCGCCAGCGTCTCCTCCTCGCCATCCGCCTCGCGCCCCGTGCCGGTGCGGATCTCGGCCCAGAGCGTGCCCAGCGCCGCCCATTCCGAGCTTTGCCCGCCCATGCCGTCGGGCACATCGACGCGGGTCTCAAGCACCAGGGGCCGTGTCAGGCGCACCGCGCTCATGCCGTGCCCCCGCCCAGCACCCGCACCGTCCGCCACTTCTCGATCAGAGCCATCACCCCGAAGGACAGGCCCGACTCGCGCAGCCCCATCTCGCTCCGCCGCTCGTAGAATTCCCCGGCCAGCAGGATCACCGCCTGCCGCAGGTCCACCGGCACATCCGTCCAGTCCGGCCCGAATCCCGCCTCGAACCGTACCCGCACCTGCCCGTCGGCCGGGACCGTCGGCAACAGCATCCCCCGCGCCGCCAGTCTCGGCCGATGCGCGTCCTCCGCCAGCCGGTAGCGTGCCGGATCGACTGTCACGACCCCACCGCCTGCATCCACCAGCTCGATCGCCTCGATCGCCCGCACCGGCGCCACCGGCAGCGCCTGCGCCACGGGATCGCGCCAATCGTCGAGGCTCCACTGGAACCGCCGCGCCAAAAGCGCCTTGCCGATCCGTGCCTCGATCGCCGCCAGTGCCGCCCGCAGGTAGCTCTCCAGCAGGCCATCCTGCAGCCCGTCCTCGGCGAAGCCCGTTCCCAGCCGCAGGTGATCCCGCAGCTCTGCCAGCGGCAGCGCTTCGCGCGCCACCGTGGTCTCCTCGCTCAACACCATTGAAATCCCTCCGATCGCGACTGATCCCCCGATCCGGGCGCGCACCCCGCGTCGCTCGGACGGAGGGGGAGCAGCTGGACGACGCCGGGGCGCGAAACCCCCGGGGCACGCGCCCTTCGCCCCCGGCGCCTTCCGGCGCCGGGCACCCTGTCAGCCGATCAAGAGGTTGCGAATTTCAAGAGCTTGATCGCCGCATAGTCGCTGATGTCGCCGCCCACGCGCTTGGAGGCATAGAATAGCACATGCGGCTTGGCCGAGAACGGGTCGCGCAGGATGCGCAGGTCCGGCCGCTCGGCGATCGTGTAACCCGCCTGAAAATCGCCAAAGGCGATGGCGTAGGCATTGGCGGCGATGTCCGGCATGTCCTCGCAGATCAGCACCGGATAGCCCATGAGCCGCGCCGGTTCGGCCGCAGCCAGCCCGTCCGACCACAGGAAGCGGCCATCGGCATCCTTCATCTTCCGCACGGCCCCCGCGGTCTTCGAATTCATCACGAAGGTCCCGTTGACGCGGTAGTCCGCCGCCAGCGCGTAGACGAGGTTGACGATGCAATCGACCGCGTTCGTCGCCGGGAAATCCGAGGCCGCACCCGAGGCGACATAGCCGATATTGCCCCAGGTCCAGCTGGCATTGGCCACCTTGGTCGGCAACAGGAAGCCCTTTGGCTTATCGACGCCATCCCCGCTGACAAAGGCCGCAGACTCCGCCCGGATGAAGCGCGTTGCGATCTTGCCCGCCAGCCAGCCCTCCACATCGAATGCACTGTCATCCAGAAGCCGCTGGCTCGCCTTCGGCATGGCGCTCAGTTCATGCAGCTTGATCGAGATGCGCTCGATCAGCGGCGAAGCCGTCTCGGTAATCGCCGCCGCTTCCGTCGCCCAGCCCGACCCGACATCCGAGCGGTCGATCAGCACGTCGAATGAACTCGAATCCACGTTCACCACATTGGCGATCGACCGGATCGACGAGGTCGAGCCCAGCATCGACCGGATCGTGTCCGCCGTCTGCGGATCGACAAGGTAGCCACCATCCGCCGCCACGGCGACCGTCATGCCCTTGCCCTCCAGGCTCAGGCCGCGCAGCGCGTCGTCATCGCCGGTGCGCAGATAGGCGTTGAACGCCTTGCGATGCGGCGCCTCGGTTTCGGCGGCCGCCGCCAGCGCGGGGCGCCCGTAGGTCATCGTCTTGGTCGTCAGCATGGTCAGCCGCTCATCCTGTTGTTGCATCACCGATTTCACCTCGTCCCGAAACCCCCGGAACTCCTTCAGGAACCCCGCCACCGCCTCCAAGGCCGCAGCCGGTCCTTCGGCGCGAGGGGCATCCCCCGGCCGTCCCGTCATCTCACCCATGTCGCCCTTTCCTTCTCCGCGCCGCCGGCCTCACAGCCGTGTCACGCCCTCCGCCACCGCATCGCGGAACAGCTCCGCCATGCTCCGCCAGAACCCGTCGCCTTCGCGGCTCTCGGCCTTCGCCGCCACCCGTGCCTCGGCAAGCATCGGAAAGGTCACCAGAGACACTTCCCAGAGCTCGACCTCGGCCAAGAGCCGCTGCCCCTTGGAATCGCGCTCGGACCGCACCGTGCGATAGCCAATCGACAGCCCGTCGATCGCCCCCGCCTCCAGCAGCGCCGAGGCCTCGCGTCCCTTCTCGACCTCGGACAAGAGCCGCCCCTTGACCCAGAGGCCGGTTGCGTCCTCGCGCACCTCCTCCCAGATGCCAATCGGTTGGGTGGGATCGTGCTGCCACAGCATTTTCACCGACCCGCCCCGCGCCTTCAGCGCCGCAAGCGATGCCGCATAGGCCCCCGGCATCACCACGTCCCCGCCCTGATCGCGCTTCCCGAAGAGCGAGGCATAGCCCTCGATCCGCCCTTCGCTCAGCACCAGCCCCGCCTCGGGCCGATGGAACTTCCGCTCCGGTGCACCGAACATTCCCAGTCCCTCCTTCATCGCCCCGCCGCCCGGATCAGCGCCTCGGCC
>ERZ1645185.661-NODE-661-length-14399-cov-6.212702_pt1 | contig 14399 bp, 15 predicted proteins | sample MGYA00575351_ERZ1645185 | MGnify/ENA primary metagenome ERZ1645185 (study PRJEB40838, sample SAMN11284767) | freshwater sediment metagenome | isolation source: river sediment | host: Sediment | place: India: Jana village, Kanpur | collected 2015-12-17 ...
CCTTGTTGCACTTCTCGGGCTGCCAGCCCATTTCGATCACGACGGGGCGCAGCACGTCGAGTGCGGCTTCGTCGCAGATGAACGCGCTGAAGGCGTCGCGATTGCCGGGCGTACCGGGTTTCCAGGGAGCGTTCATGGTTTACTTCCCGTCCTTCGTGGAGCCCTGCTTCAGACCGCCTTCGCCGGTAGGCTTGGCTTCGCGGTAGCTGTCGATCGCCTTGGTCGAGCTCATCACGACCGTGCGACCGCCGCCATCGGCGCCCTTGATCAGGTGTTCCGGATCCGCGACCATCGCGGCCAGGTTCGAATTGCTGGCGCAGCCGAAGTTGGTGCTGGTGGCGTTGCCAAGGTTCATGTCGGAATTGCGCGACCAGTCCGGGCAGCCCGGAACCGAAGCGCTGGAGCGGGTGACGATCACGCGCACCGTGCCGGCGTTGACATAGCCCGTCGTGGTCGGGGCCTGATCGCCCACCAGCAGGCTGTAGCGGCTGGCGACGGCTTCGACGTCGGCGCGGGTGGCGGCGCTGTCGAGCGGATCGTCGATCGAGATTCGGTCGCCATAGCGCAGGTCCATCGCTTCGAACCAGCCGGACAGGCGGCGCTGTTCGGGCAGGGACAGCCCGCCGGGACCCGCCGTCACATCAAGCGTGTAGTTGGTCCGCTCGACGATCGGCTGGTGGATCGAGTTCAGGCTGCGGTTGCCGCCAAGGCCGCCGCCGCAACCGCCAAGGGCCAGGCCGAGCGAGAGAGTGATGGCCGTAGCGACGGCCGTGCGGTTCATTCGGTTACGCATGGGTCTTCACCTCTCTCAGTTCAGGCTGAAGCCGGGGGCCGCATCCTTCGATGCTTCCGCGGTCCGCGCCTTGCGCTTGCTCTTCTTGTCTTCCTTGGCCGGCGGCGCGCTCAGTTCGAGCCCGCCGACCTTCGGCGCGGTCACCGCCGCGGGGGCCGCGGACGGCTTGGGCCGTTCCATGCCCGACTTGCCGTCGGTGTCCATGTGGCCCAGCAGCTGCTGCAGGACGTTGGCGTTCTGGTGACCGTCGGTCGGCAGCTTGATGTCGTTCGCGTTGACCGGGTTGACCAGATAAGGCGTCACCACGATCACCAGTTCGGTCTCGCCGCGCTGGAAGTTGGTCGAACGGAACAGCGAGCCGAGGATCGGCAGGTCGCCGACACCGGGCATCTTCTTAAGCATCTGCTGCGAGCTGTTGCTCATCAGGCCGGCGATCATGAAGCTCTGGCCCGAGCCGAGTTCGATCGTGGTTTCGGCGCGGCGCACGGTCAGCGCCGGAACCTGGAAGCCGTTGAGCGTGATCGCGCCCTGGCTCGACAGTTCCGACACTTCCGGACGGACCCGCATCGAGATGCGGCCGTTGGCCAGCACGATCGGCGTATAGGCCAGGCTGACACCGAACTTCTTGTATTCGACCGAGGTGGTGCCCATCCCCTGGCTGATCGGGATCGGGTATTCGCCGCCGGCCAGGAAGTCGGCGGTTTCACCCGACAGCGCGGTCAGGTTGGGGTTGGCGAGCGAGGTCACCAGACCCAGCGTTTCGCCCAGATCAAGCGCGCCGAGAATATCGACACCGAACAGCTTGCCGACGCCGGCAATGGTCGAGGTATCCTGGTTCAGGCGCGGAATAGCGGTCCCGGCCAGCACGGCCAGGTTGCCGGAGATCGGATCGACGCCGTATCCGCTGACCGAGTTGAAGCCGACGCCCAGCGGGGCTTCGGGCCGGTTCGAGAAGCTGGCCTGCGGCGCACGACCGGTGGCCACACCGAACTTGAAGCCGCCGGTCTGGTCCATGGTCGACATGTTGGTGCCGATCTGGCGGACCAGCGAGCGGCTGACCTCGGCGAAGCGGACCTGCAGGTTGACCTGCAGCGGCGTCGCCATCTTGAGGCGGCTGATGACGTTGACGTCCTTGCCGACGAAAGCCTGGACCAGGCGCTGGGCCTCGGCCGCGTCTTCCGGAGCGGCGACGGTGCCGGTCAGCAGGAAGGTGTTGGTGCCCATGGTCGACACCGCGACCTTGGCGTCGGGCATGGCCATGCGCAGCATCTGGTCGACGCTGTCGATGTTCGATCCGACGCGGACGTTGGCCGACCAGATCACGTTGCCGGCCGCGTCGCTGGCATAGACGGTGGTTTCACCGCCGGCCTTGCCGAAGACATAGAGCTGGCGCGGCGACTTCACCTGGACGTCGGCGACCTGCTCGTTGGCGACAAAGACGTCGGTCATGGTTCCGCCGACGGTGACCAGCTGACCGCGCCCGATCGACAGGACGATCTCGTTGGCGGGACGCGAAACCGACTGGGCGTGAGCGGCAGTGGCGGGCAGCAGGGCCAGCGGCGCGGCGAGGCACACGGCCGTCAGGAACTTGGTGGCAAGACGGTTCATCGATCGGCCTTTCTTGGCGGAACGGGCGTGGATGGAAGCAGCGGTCATCTCAGCGGCTCCCCACGGATTCTTCGGTCGTGACCTTGCCGCGGGTGACGCGGACCACGGGACCCGAACGGACGACCGTCGCGCCGGATCCGCCGCGCGAACCGGCCATCTGGCCCAGCGCGTTACCCATGGCAGAGCCGAACGAGCTCATCGCGCCGGAGATCTGCTTTGCAGTCTGGGCCTGGCTGGGCATCGAGCGGCGCTGGAAGCGCGACACGTCGCCGCCGGTGACGAAGGTCGATCCGGTGTCGACCGGGCGGTTGAGCGCCTGCGACAGGTACTTTTCCTCGTCTTCCTTGCTCATGCCGGTCGGCACCTTGACGTTGCCGCTGGCAACCGCACGGTCGAGCTCGGCCTGGCTGTCGGCAAGGCTGCGCAGCGAGAGGCTGAGCTTGCCGACATTGTCCGCAACCGCGATCTTTTCCGCCAGCTTCGGCGTCACTTCCAGGGTGACGGTGGTGGCGGTCTTGACCACGGTCTTGCCGTTTTCGGTTTCGGTTTCGGTCGACTGGTCGGTGGCCAGCACGCGCAGGTTGCGGATGATGGTTTCCGCGGTCTTCAGCGTGTCGCCGCCGTCGGTCGGGCGGACCTGCTGGGTCAGCACCAGGTCGACGTGGTCGCCCGGGAAGATGAAGCCGGCGACGCCGGTCTGCTTCGACACCGGGATGGTGACGGCGCGCATGCCCGGGCCCAGAGCGGCGGCAAGGAAACCGCGGTCGCCCGGCTTGACCAGGGCGCCCTGGGTCACCGGCTGGCCGGCGGTGATCGGATAGCGGACCACCGTGCCGAGCAGCTTGTTGATGTCGGATTCGCCGTCGATGTAGTAGGCGTCCTGGATCATTTCCTTGGGCCACTGCTGGTACGAGACCGAATCAGCGGTGATGATCGTGCCCACCGGCAGACCGCGCTGGGCGACCAGCACCTTGGGCCCCTTGGGCACCTGCTGGGCGGCCTCGGCCTTGGGAGCGGCTGCTCCGACGAACAGGCTGCGGGCAGCCAGGGCCGTGCCAATCGCCACGACCATTGCCCCCATCAGCAGCATCAGCTTCTTCTTATCCATGGCTCAGCAAGCCCCCTCGAAATGTCCCGAAGATGTTTGTCGTTCTTCGGGCAAACTGGTTAAAATCAGGTTCACTGCAGCCCGGTTGCCAGGCTGGTGATGGTGACGGTGTTCGAATACTGAGTGGCCAGAACCCACAAGCCGGCGGCGGAGATCGCCACGCCGTACGGGATCGCGGCCTTGTCGCGCTGGCGGCGGGCAATGTGCCAGGCACCGGTGATGATGGTCAGCAAACCACCGACCAGCGCCATGACGACCAGCAGCTTCCAGTACCATTGCGGGGCGATCCACAGCGCCAGCGCGGTCAGAAGCTTGACGTCGCCCCCGCCCATCCAGCGCAGCGCGAACAGCACCGCGAAAAAGGCGAAGACGGCAACGGCCAGACCCAGCTGGTAACCGACGTCGGGCCACAGCGAATAGCCGGCCGCCCACCAATAGAGCGGCGCCGTCACGGCGATGCCCAGGTTCAGCCAGTTGTCGATCTGGCGGCGGCGAATGTCGGTAAACGCGGCAACGAGCAGCGCGATTGCCAACGCCCCCTGCAATAGGTAACGAAATTCGATGTCCGGCATGGTGCCCCCTGGTTCCAGGAGACACGTGTAGAGATCAGGACTTACCAAAAAGTAACCAGTCCCAAGAGGTTGGAATTAGGCAAATGTACGAACCAACCACGGGGCCCGGCGCCGCCGGCATCGACCGCCGCGCAATACCCGCAGAAGCCAAGGAATCCCGCTGGGTCGCGCCCAATGGCCAGGCCATCCGGCGGATCGACTGGCCCGGTTCCGGCGCGGGCGGCGCGGGCTCGATCCTGTTCTTCCCCGGCCGGGGCGACTGTTACGAGAAGTACCTCGAAACGCTGCACCACTGGCACGCGCTGGGCTGGCGGGTTACGGCGATGGACTGGCGCGGCCAGGCCGGGTCGGGGCGGCTGGGCAAGGACGAAGTGACCGGCCACATCGACGATTTCGGCACCTGGACGGCCGACCTTGGTGCGTTCTGGCCCGAATGGCAGGCGCAAACGCCCGGGCCGCATGTGCTGGCGGGTCATTCGATGGGCGGCCACCTGGTGCTGCGCGCCGCGGCGGAAGGGCGGGTCAGCCCCGACGGCCTGATCCTGTCGGCTCCGATGCTTGGCTTTCGCGACAAGTACGCGCCGACCGCGGTGGTCCACCTTGCCGCCAAGCTGATGTGCCTGATCGGCGACCGCCGCCGTCCGGCCTGGAAGTGGAGCGAAAAGCCCGGCGAGGTTCCGGCGGACCGCATCCTGCTGCTGACTCACGACGGCGAGCGCTATGCCGACGAGCTGTGGTGGCGCAAGGCGCGGCCCGAACTGGCGATGGGGCCCGGATCGTGGGGCTGGGTGGAACGCGCCTATGCCTCGATGCGGATGCTCGACCGCGACGGCGCGCTCGATCCGGTGACCATGCCGGTTCTGGCGCTGGGCGCGGCGCACGACGAACTGGTCGGTTACGACGCGATCGTCCGTGCGGTTTCGCGCTTGCGCGACTGCGAGCTGGTCCGCTTCGGCGAAGAGGCGCACCACGAAATCCTGCGCGAGGAAGACGCGGTGCGGGATCGCGCAGTGGAAGCCTGCGACGATTTCCTGAGGCGGCTGGCGGCGGACTGAGCGCGGTGGAGCAGCCCTTCGACTTTGCGGTGGTCGGTGCCGGAATCGCCGGGGCCTCGCTTGCCGCCGGGCTGGTGACGGATGGGCGTGTTCTCCTACTCGAAGCCGAAGACCAGCCGGGCTACCATTCGACCGGGCGGTCGGCCGCGTTCTGGACCGAGAGCTATGGCGGCCCGCTGGTCCAGCCGCTGACCACGGCATCGGGCCCTTTCCTGGAAGCGCACGGCCTGGTCAGCCCGCGCGGGGCGCTGACCCTGGCCCGCGCGGACGAGAAGGGCGAGCTTGACGCCTTCGTTGCCGAGTTTGCCGCGCTGGGCGTGCGGGTCGAACCGCTGGACCGGGCCGCGCTTGAAGCGCGGTTGCCCGGTCTCGATCGGCAATGGGTGCACGGCGCTTACGAACCCGATTGCACCGACATCGACGTGGCCGGCCTGCACCAGCTCTGGCTGAAGGCGGCGCGGCAGGGCGGGTCGACGCTTGCCACCCGCGCCCGGCTTTCAGGGGCCAGACGCGAAGCGGGTATGTGGCGGATCGAAACAGAAGACGGACGGGTCTTCGCCGCGCGGGTGCTGGTCAACGCCGCCGGCGCCTGGGCCGATGCGGTAGCCGAGGCCAGCGGAGTCGCGCCGCTCGGCATCCAGCCGATGCGCCGCACGGTGGTGCAGCTACGGATGCGCGATCCGGTTCCGGCGGACCTGCCGCTGACCATGGGGATCGACGGACTGTACTACTTCAAGCCGGAAAGCGGCCGGCTGTGGCTCAGTCCGCATGACGAAACCCCGACCCCGGCCTGCGATGCCGCGCCGGACGAGCTTGACGTCGCGCAGGCAATCGACCGCTTCGAAAAGGTGGTCGACTGGCCGATTGCGCAGGTCGAGCGGCGCTGGGCCGGGCTGCGCAGCTTCGCGCCCGACCGACTGCCCGTTTACGGCTTCGATCCGGCCGTGCCGTCGTTCTTCTGGTTTGCCGGCCAGGGCGGCTTCGGCATCCAGACCGCGCCGGCCGCCGCCGATCTGGCGCTGCGCCTGCTGCGCGGTCTGCCGCCTGGGCCTGTCGACCCGGAACCCTATTCGCCCCAACGATTTAGCCGCTAGCGAATCGTGTGCAGAAGGTTACACTTTCGGCCTCTGCACAATGGAGGGACGCATGGCACACCGTTTCGAGATCCGTAAGAACAAGGCGGGCGAGTTCGTCGCCTACTTCTGCTACAATTCGGAAACGATCTTCTGGACCGAAGGCTACAGCAGCAAGGCCAGCGCCAAGAACGCGATCGAATCGATCAAGAAGAACGGCCCCGGCGCCGACACGGTCGACACCACAACCGACTGATCACCCCTTGGCGGCTTCGGCCGCGTCACTGGCCAGACGGTCCGCCCGCTCGTTCTCCGGGTGGCCGTTGTGGCCCTTGACCCAGATCCACCGGATCTTGTGGGGCCGCACCGCGGTGAGCAGATCCTGCCACAGATCGGCGTTGGCCACGGGTTTCTTCGCGGCGTTCTTCCAGCCGTTCTTCTGCCAGCCGAACACCCAGCCGGTGATCCCGTCGATCACATAGCGGCTGTCGGTGTGCAGCTGGACGTCGCACGGTTGCTTCAGCGCGCCGAGCGCCTGAATCACCGCGGTCAGCTCCATCCGGTTGTTGGTGGTATCCGGAGCCGAGCCGGACAGTTCCTTCTCGTGCGCACCCGTGCGCAGCACCGCGCCCCAGCCGCCGGGGCCGGGATTGCCCTTGCAGGCACCGTCGGTGAAAATCTCGACCGATTTCACGGGGCGGCGAACACGACGGCGTTGGCGGGATCGGCGTAGAACTGCAGCCGCCGGGCAAAGGCCATCGGATCCTTCGGCATGACCAGCGCGCCCTTGGGCGTATTGAGCCAGTCGTAAGCCCGGCTGGCGACGAAGCGCAGGCAGGCGGCCTGGGCCAGGACCGGCAGCGCGGCGCGTTCCTGGGCGCTGAACGGGCGGATCGCCTCGTACCCGCTCAGCAGCGCCCGCGACAGCGCCGGATCGAACCCGGTGCCGTCATTGGCAAAGCACCACGCGGCGTGGGTTACCGCCATGTCGTATGCGGTCAGGTCGTTGCAAGCGAAGTAGAAGTCGATCAGCCCGGTGACCGCGTCACCCAGCATCAGCACGTTGTCGGGGAACAGGTCGGCGTGGATCACCGATTGCGGCAGGCCCGACGGCCAGTTTGCCTCGACCCTCGCCAGACCCTGCGCGACCAGCGCGGGCAGGGCGGGGTCTATTTCTTCCAGACCCTTGTCGCCGCAGGCCACGAACAGCCGACGCGATTCGGCGCGGTCCATGCCGTTGGCGCGGCGCATCGGGAAGTCGGCGGCGGCAAGGTGCAGCTGCGCCAGCGCCTGACCCACCGCCAGCGCCTGCGCAGCGGTCGGGTGACTGACCGACACGCCGGGCAGATATTCGATCAAAGCGACCGCCTTGCCGTCGATCGTGCGGAACAGGTTGCCCTCGCGGTCGTGGATGGTGCGCGGCACCGCACAGCCTTTGGCGGCCAGGTGGTCAAGCAGGGCCAGGAAATAGGGCAGCTCGGCCACGTCGATCCGGAACTCGTACATGGTCAGGATGAACCGCGCGCCGGCCCCGTCGGCGCCGCTGGTTTCGATCAGCCAGTTGGAATTGGATACGCCTTCGGCAATGCCCTTGGCGCTGCGCAGCGTGCCGACGTCGAAATGGCCGATCAGCGCGGCGATGTCCTCGGCGCCAAGGTGGGTGTAAACCGCCATCAGTCGGCCAGCTGGCGGGGCAGCTTGAAGACCATCTTCTCCTCGGTGGTCACAACCTTCTCGACCGTCAGGTCACGCAGCGCGCCGATCCGCTCCACGACTTCGTCAACCAGCGCTTCGGGCGCGGAGGCACCGGCGGTCAGGCCCATCATCTGTACCCCGTCGAACCACGCCGGGTCGATGTCGGTCGCGCGCTGGACAAGGTGGGCGCGGGCGCCGCAGCGCTCGGCCACTTCGAGCAGACGGACCGAGTTCGAGCTGTTGGGCGCGCCGATCACCAGCACCAGCTGGCAGCGCGGCGCGATCGCCTTGACCGCGGCCTGGCGGTTGGAGGTCGCATAGCAGATGTCCTCGGCCTTGGGGCCGACGATCTGCGGAAAACGGGCCCGCAGGGCATCGACGATCTCGGCCGTGTCGTCGACCGACAGGGTGGTCTGGGTCAGGAAGGCCAGCGCGGCATCCGCGGGAAAATCGAGCGCGGCCACATCCTCGACCGTTTCGACCAGGCTGATCGCGCCGTCGGGTACCTGGCCCATGGTGCCGATCACTTCGGGGTGGCCGCGGTGGCCGATGAACAGGATGTGGCGCCCGGCCTCGATCTGGCGTTCGGCCTGGCGGTGGACCTTGCTGACCAGCGGGCAGGTCGCGTCGAGCCAGTCGAGCCCGCGATCAGTTGCTTCGGCCGGTACGGCCTTGGGCACGCCGTGCGCGCTGAACACCACCTGGGCACCGTCGGGCACCTCGTCCAGTTCCTCGACGAAGACCGCCCCCTTGGCGCGCAACCCATCGACCACATAGCGGTTGTGGACGATCTCGTGGCGGACGTAGACCGGCTTGCCGTAACGCTCCAGCGCGCGCTCGACGATCTCGATTGCGCGGTCGACCCCGGCGCAGAAACCGCGCGGCGCGGCCAGCAGGAGGTGCATCTTGGGCAAGGGGGCGTCGGGAAAGGAAGCGTTCATGTTCGCCCCCCTAGCGCTTTGCTCCGTGTGCGGCTAGGGCAAGCGAAAGTTCCCGCCCCGGGCCGAAGTGCAAGGAAGCCGAAATGACCGTTCGCCCCCGTCTTGTTGCCTCGTTCGCCATGCTGGCCGTGCTGGCCGGGTGCCGCACAGCGGGCGATATCGTCGTCGACGAAGGCGTGGGCATCCAGGCCGTGCGCAGCGCCTGCCCCGCGGTCGGCATCCCCGATTTCACTGGCGACGTGACCCTGTTCCGCACCCCGGGCAGCACCACGGCGGACAATATCGACGTAGTGGCGGCGATGACGAACGTACGTTCGACCTGCAACGAAGGCGGAGACAAGGTGGTCAGCCAGGTGACCTTCGACGTGCTGGCCCGCCGCACCGACACCCGCGGCGCGCGCCAGGTGACGATCCCCTATTTCGCCACTGTCCTGCGCGGCGGCACGGCGGTGATCTCCAAGCGCGTCGGCCAGGTCACGCTGAACTTCGCCGATGGCCAGGAACGCGCCCAGGCCACCGGTACCGGCACGGCCTATGTCGACAAGGCTGAAGCGACCTTGCCCGCCGACATCCGTGAAAAGATCACCCGCCAGCGCAAGGCGGGCGAGGCCGATGCCGCGATTGACCCGCTGTCCCAGCCCGAGGTCAAGGCCGCGGTCGCCCGCGCCACGTTCGAGCTGCTGGTCGGCTTCCAGCTCGACCAGAACCAGCTCAACTACAACGGCACCCGTTAAACCGCGTCGCGGCCTGTCGCCGCGGCGCCCAATCGCCCCCGACGCCTCTCCGCCTGCACGCGGGGAGGTTTCCTTGTTGCTGCAAAAAAGCTAACCGCCCGCCATGACCGAAACGACCACGCTCCACGCCGCCTTTGCGGCCCATGTCAACGCCGCGCTTGACGCGCTCGAAGCGGCCGGAACCATCCCGGCGCTGCCGCGCGGGGCCGTTGCGGTCGAGCCGCCGCGCGATCCCGCGCACGGCGACCTGGCGACCAACGCGGCGATGGTTCTGGCCAAACCCGCCGGCATGAACCCGCGCGCCCTGGCCGAGGCGCTGGCGACCGAGCTGCGCAAGGTGCCCGGCGTCACCGCGGTCGACATCGCCGGTCCGGGCTTCCTCAACTTGCGGCTCGACGGCGCGCTGTGGCTGGACGAGCTGCGCGCGATCGCCGGTCTGGGCGACGACTATGGCCGGTCCAAGGCCGGGGCCGGCACCACGGTCAATGTCGAATACGTGTCCGCCAACCCGACCGGTCCCATGCACATGGGCCATTGTCGCGGCGCGGTTGTGGGCGATGCGCTGGCCAGCCTGCTCGAGTTTGCCGGGCACCGGGTCATCCGCGAATACTACGTCAACGATGCCGGATCGCAGGTCGACGTGCTCGCCCGCTCGGCACACGTCCGTTACCGCGAGGCATTGGGCGAGGACGTGGGCGAGATTCCCGAGGGGCTGTACCCCGGCGACTACCTCGTCCCGGTCGGTCAGACGCTCGCCGCGGAGTTCGGGGATCGTTACACCAAGGCGCCCGAAGGCGATTGGCTGGTGCTGTTCCGCAGCCGCGCGGTTGCGGCCATGCTGGACATGATTCGCGCCGACCTGGCCCTGCTTGGTATCCACCACGACCTGTTCAGCTCCGAAGCCGAACTGCAGGCCGCGGGCAAACCTGAAGAGGCCGAAAAGTGGCTGCGTGCGCACGACCTGGTCTATGACGGTCACCTTGAGGCGCCCAAGGGCAAGACGCCCGAGGACTGGGAACCGGTCGAGCTGCCGCTGTTCCGCTCGACGAAGTTCGGCGACGATCAGGATCGTCCGATCAAGAAGAGCGACGGCAGCTGGACCTATTTTGGCGCGGACCTGGCCTATCACTTCCAGAAGGCGGAAAACGCCGATGCGCTGGTCGACATCTGGGGGGCGGACCACGCCGGCACGGTCAAGCGGATCAAGGCCGCGGTTGCCGCGCTGACCCAGGGCCAGGGCAAGGAAAAGCCGTTCGAGGTCAAGCTGGTCCAGATGGTCCAGCTGATGAAGGGCGGCCAGCCGTTCAAGATGTCGAAGCGCGCGGGCAATTTCGTCACGCTGGCCGATGTCGTCGACATGGTCGGCAAGGACGTGGTCCGCTTCACCATGCTGACGCGCAAGCCCGAAGCGCAGATGGACTTCGACTTCGACAAGGTGGTCGAAGCGTCGAAGGACAACCCGGTGTTCTACGTCCAGTACGCTCACGCGCGGATCCGTTCGACCCTGCGCAAGGCCGCGGCCGAGGGCTTTTCACCTTCATCGGACGGCCTTGAACTGCTGGGCGAGGAAGAGCTGGGACTGGTCAAGCTGGCCGCCCAGTTTCCGCGCCTGGTCGAGGCCGCAGCCGCCGCGCGCGAGCCGCACCGCGTGGCCTTCTATCTCTATGATCTCGCTGGCGCATTCCACGGTTACTGGAACCTGGGCAACGACAAGCCCGAAAAGCGCTTCATTGTGGCACAGGACCCCCGTCTGACCGGCGCAAGGCTTTATCTTGCGTCCCAAATCGGGCAACTTGTCCGCAATGGCCTTGCCCTGCTGGGGGTGGAAGCGGTGGAGGAAATGTGACCATGACCGGCGAAGAGGACGAGCGCATCGAGGGCGAGGGGCCAGAGCCCTGGACCGGCGACGAGGGCGAACCCCTGGAAACCGAACGTCTCGACCTTGAGGAAGAGGGCGAACGCCTGCCCTGGCTCGAAAGCGCCGAGGATGAAGACTACGCCGAAGAGGGTTCGGGCAAGAGCCTTGCCGGACTGATCGGGCTGGGCGCTGTGGCGCTGGTGGCGATCGTCGGCGGGGTGTGGTGGGCCTCGCACCGCGCGCCCGACGGCAACGCTGTGGCCGATGGCAGCGTGATCGCCGCCCCCAAGGAACCGTACAAGGAAGCGCCCAAGGATCCCGGCGGAAAGACCTTCGACGGCACAGGCGACACCAGCTTTGCCGTATCCGAGGGGCAGAGCCGTCCGGCCAAGATCGGCGAAACCGGCGCACCGGTTGTTTCGACCCCGGCACCGCCACCGGCCAAGGCCGGTACTGCGCCAGCTGCTACGCCGGCTCCCGCCAGCGGCGGCGTGGGCGTGCAGGTTGGCGCCTACAGCTCGAAAGCGGCGGCCGAGGCGGGCTGGGACCGGCTGGTCAGCCAGGCCAATGGCGCGCTGTCGGGCGTGTCGCACCGTGTGGTCGAAGGCACGGCCGACATTGGCAAGGTCTATCGCCTTCAGGCGGTGGCAGGCGATGCCGGCGCAGCCAACGCGCTGTGCACCCGGCTCAAGAACGCGGGCATATCCTGCCAGGTGAAATAGCCGGATAATCCACACGTCTCGGGGCGCGCTCGCTTGCGCTGCGGGCGTGATCCTGCGACTTTCGAGCCGTCATGACCCCCGCAATCTTCGGCCTTTCCGGACTGACCCTGACTGCGGAGGAGCGCGCCTTCTTCCGCGAAAGCGATCCCGCGGGTTATATCCTGTTCGGCCGCAACATTGAAAGCCGCGCCCAGGTGCGCGCGCTGACCGATGAACTGCGCGCGATACATGGACGTGACCGGCTGCTGATCACGATCGACCAGGAGGGCGGCCGGGTTGCCCGGATGCGCCCGCCGGTCTGGCCGGCCTATCCCGCCGGCGCGCTGTTCGACGCGCTCTATGACCTGGCCCCGGCCAGCGCGATCGAGGCAGCGCGCGCCAACGCCGAGGCGATGGGTCACGACCTGGCCGAAGCCGGGATCACCTGCACGCACGCCCCGGTGCTCGACGTGCGGCAGGAAGGCGCACACGATGTGATCGGCGACCGCGCGCTGGGCCACGAACCGCTGCGGGTTGCAGCGCTGGGCCGTGCGGTTCTGGACGGGCTGGCCCGCGCCGGGATTGCCGGGACGGTCAAGCACATGCCCGGGCACGGCCGCACCACCACCGACACGCACAAGGAAATGCCCACGGTCACCGCCAGCGAGGCCGAACTGGAAATCGACATTGCTCCGTTCCGCGCGCTCAATAGCGCGCCGATCGGGATGACCGGGCACCTGCTGTTTACCGCCTGGGACAGGGAAAATCCGGCCACCCAGTCGCCGACCATCATCCGTGACATCATCCGCGGGCGGATCGGCTTCGACGGCCTGCTCCTGACCGACGACCTCGATATGGAAGCGCTGCGCGGATCGGTGCCCGAGCGGGCCGAGCGTTCGCTGGCCGCGGGCTGCGACATCGCGCTCAACTGCTGGGCCAAGATGAACGACATGGTCGGTATCGCCCATCGCTGCGGCGCGATGACGGGCGAAACCGCGGCGCGGCTTGACCGGGCACTGGCGGGCACCCGCGTTGATGGCGCGCGCGGGCATCAGGCGGAGTTGCTCGCCAAGCGCGACGATCTGCTCGCTCTAGCGGAGCAGCGGGCGTGACCGAGACCGTCGACAGCCCCGCGATCACGCTGCCCGAGGACGACTGGCAGGGCGTGGCCACGGCCGCGGCGGGGGATGACGCGCTGTACCTCGCGCTCGACGGCTGGGAAGGGCCGCTCGACCTGCTGCTTGACCTGGCCCGGCGACAGAAGGTCGACCTGCGCCGCATCTCGATCCTCGAACTGGTCGACCAGTACCTGACCTACATCGAAGAGGCCGAGGCGCTGCGGCTGGAACTGGCGGCGGATTACCTCGTCATGGCGGCGTGGCTGGCCTACCTCAAATCGGCGCTGCTGCTGCCGCGCGACGAGAAGGAGGATCCGAGCCCCGAGGAGCTGGCGCTGCGCCTGCAATTGCGGCTGCAACGCCTGGCCGCGATGCGCGATGCGGCGGCGCGGCTGATGGGCCGCGACCGGCTGGGCCGCGACGTGTTCCCGCGCGGCGCGCCCGAAGGGCTGCGCGTTGACCGCAAGGCGCTGTGGCAGTGCGACTGGTTTGCGCTGGTCCAGGCTTACGGGCAGGTCAAGGCGCGCACCGCACCGGTGGTCCACATGGTCCGCGACCGCATGGTGATGACGCTCGACAGTGCGCTGTCGCGGGTCTCGTCCATGCTGGGCGTCAACCTCGACTGGATGGAGCTGAAGGACTTCCTGCCGCCCCACGCCGATCCCAAGCTGCGCAAGTCGGCGCTGGCCTCCAGCTTTGTCGCCGCGCTCGAACTGGCCCGGCTGGGCAAAGCCGAAATCAGCCAGGATGATACCTTCGGCCCGCTGATGCTGCGCGGGGTGCGGGCATGAGCCGTCCCGATGATCTGGTCCGCGCGGTCGAGGCGACGCTGTTCGCCGCCGAACAACCGATGAGCGCGGAGGCGATCGCCACGCACCTGGGCGGGGCCGACGTCAGGCCGGCGCTGGCCGAACTGGCCGAGACCTACCGCGAGCGCGGCGTGCACCTGGTCGAGCGCGGCAAGCGCTGGCATTTCGAAACCGCGCCCGATCTGGCCCACCTGCTGCGCCGCGAGAAGGAAGAGGTGCGCCGGCTGTCGCGCGCTGCCACCGAAGTGCTGGCGATCGTCGCCTATCACGAGCCGGTCAGCCGCGCCGAGATCGAATCGATCCGCGGCGTCCAGACCGCCAAGGGCACGCTCGA
>ERZ1645185.662-NODE-662-length-14380-cov-16.038534_pt1 | contig 14380 bp, 15 predicted proteins | sample MGYA00575351_ERZ1645185 | MGnify/ENA primary metagenome ERZ1645185 (study PRJEB40838, sample SAMN11284767) | freshwater sediment metagenome | isolation source: river sediment | host: Sediment | place: India: Jana village, Kanpur | collected 2015-12-17 ...
ACCGCCGCGTGCAGCTGGTTCTCGTCGCGCATCGGCGCGGTGCAGCCCTCGAGGTAGGACACGTAGGCGCCTTCCTCGCACACGATCAGGGTGCGCTCGAACTGGCCGGTGTGGCCGGCGTTGATGCGGAAATAGGTGCTCAGCTCCATCGGGCAGCGCACGCCCCTGGGGATGAACACGAAGCTGCCGTCGGAGAACACCGCGGAGTTGAGCGCCGCGAAGTAGTTGTCGGCGACCGGCACCACGCTGCCGAGGTAGCGCCGCACCAGGTCGGGGTATTCGCGGATGGCTTCGCTCATCGAGCAGAACACCACGCCCTTCTCGGCGAGCTCCTTGCGGAAGGTGGTGCCCACGCTGACCGAGTCGAACACCGCATCCACGGCCACGCCGGCCAGCTTGGCGCGCTCGTGCAGCGGCACGCCCAGCTTGTCGTAGGTGTCCAGCAGTTCCTGCGGGACCTCGTCCAGCGACGCGTACTTCGCCTTCGGCGCGCTGTAGTAGCTCAGCGCCTGCAGGTCGATCGGGCCGATCTTCAGCTTGGCCCAGTCCGGCATCGGCATCGTCAGGAACCGACGGTAGGCCGCGAGCCGCCACTCGGTCATCCACTCGGGCTCGTCCTTCTTGGCCGAGAGCGCGCGGATGATGTCCTCGGACAGGCCCGGCGGCAGCGAATCGGATTCGATGTCGGTGACGAAGCCGGCCTCGTACTTGCGGGCCAGCTGGCTGTGGATCTGCGCGTTCTGTGGTTCGGTCATGGCGGCCTCACGCATTCGCGAGCTGGAGGGCGATGCCCTTGCGCGATGGACGCGGCGCAGGCCCGAGCATCTGCGCCAGCGACACCCCGCGCAGCGCGTCGGCGACCACGTCGTTGATGCGCCGCCAGTTGGCGCGCACGCCGCAGGAGGCCTCGATCCCGCACTGGCCGTCGTGCACGCTGCATTCGGTCATCGCCAACGGGCCTTCCATCGCCTCGACGATCTCGACCAGGTTGATGTCGGCCGCCGCGCGGGCCAGGCGGTAACCGCCGTTGGCGCCGCGGAACCCGGCGACCAGCCCGGCCGCGGCCAGCGGCTTGAGCACCTTGGCCACGGTCGGCGCTTCAAGCCCGGCCTGCTCGGCCAGCTCGGGCGCGCTCAGCACCTCGCCCGGCCGCGCGGCGAGCACGGTCATGACGACGGTGGCGTAGTCGGTGAGCTTGGTGACGCGGAGCATGGCACGGGCACTGGAAAACGTACCGGAATTGTACGATTTGCGGCGCCCGCGGCCAAGCGCGCCTAGCGCATGCCCGACAGGCGGTCGATCCAGGCCCCGACCCGACCGGTGTAGTCCGACGGCAGGCCGAGCGTCTTGTTGATCTCGCCGTGGTCCAGCGGCTCGGGCTGCACGGCCATCGGGACACGCAACGCCTCGGCCTGGCGCGCGAACTTGCGGGCCTCGTCGCAGGGCGAGGTCGGGAACTGCCGTTCGCTGGCGCAGACCAGCAGCATCGGCAGCGCGTTGCGGGTGAGTTGCTGCTGCGGCGAGGCCGAGCGCCAGTAGGCCGGGTCGGCGCCGAAGGCGTCCTGGTAGAGCTTCGGCACCCGGCGTTGGCCCATCAAGGCGGGCACATCCAGCGCGCCGCTGTCGAGCGAGACTACGCCCAGCGGCCGCACCGCGCCGGCATCGGCCAGCAGGCGCGGGTCGGCGCCGAGCAGCGCGACCAGGTGCGCGCCCGCGGAATGCCCCATCAGCACGACGCGGCGTGGGTCCAGCGTCCATTCGCGGGCGCCGCGCTGCAGCCGTGCGACCGCGCGGGCGATGTCGCGGGCTTGTTCGAGCGGCATCGCGGCCGGGACCATGCGGTAGTTCGCCGAGGCCACGGCGTAGCCCTTCGGCAGCCAGTACGCGAGCTTGTTGGCGACGCCCGGGTTGGTCTTGTCGCCATTCGCCCAGCCGCCGCCGTGCACGTAGAAGACCACCGGCGCGTCCTTCGCCCCGGCCGGCAGGTAGAGGTCGAAGCGCTGCGCGGGATCGTCGCCGTAGGCGATGTTGCGGATCGCGGTGCCGCCTGCCGGGACCGCGACCGGGCGTTCCTGGCGGCTGGCTTCGCGCATGGCTTGCAGGCGGTCGCGCAGGCCTTGCGCACCGGCGATGACGGGCACCAGGCCCAGCAGGGCAATGAGTGCAACATGGACACGGCGCATCGGGCATCTCCGGCGGTGACATCGCCACAACGCCGTGGGGCCGTCGTCGGTTGACAGACCATGGGCAGGAACGAGGGTGACAGCTGTCACCGGCGATCGCTGACGCTCGCGCATGGCGCCGGCGATGCACATGTCGAGAATGGCCGTGTCCGATCCGGACGCCGGAGCCCAACGCCATGTACACCCAGAGCAAGCCGCACGTCGCCTTCCACGACACCCTGCAGGCCGGGGTCGGGCAACTGGTCGAGCGCGTGGTCGCCGCCGAACCCGGCGCCGAGCGTTCGCGCCTGTTGCGCTGGGCCTTGCTCGCGCTGGCGGTGTTCGCCGCGTGGCGCATCGCGCGCGGGTTGCGCAAGGGTTTCTGGGCGATGTTCGGCATCGCCATGGCGCTGTGGTGGAGCGGCGGCGCGTGGTTCCTGTTCCGCTGACGTCTGCCGATGCGTGCGTCGGCCGCGGCCTTCAGCCGCCCGCGGGCGGGTTGGCGGGCGGCGCCGGCGGCAGCACCAGCTGGAAGAACGGGGCCGGCGGTGCGCTGCCGGGCGGCAAGTACTCGGGTGCCTTGGTGCCTCCCGTGCCCAGCGAGCGGATGAAACGGTAGATCGCGCGGCGGTCGTCATCGTGCATCGCGCGCAGTGCGAAGTCCGGCATGATCGGGCGGGTGCGCAGGGTCGCCGACCAGGTCATCCATTCGGCCTCGTCCATTTCGGCGAGGCGCAGGCGCAGGTTCGTCGCATAGGTGGTGCCCCACGGGCCGGAATAGCCCAGTGGCGAGCCGAGCAGCCAGGCCGAGGTCGGGAGGTCGCCGGCCTTCTCGGTGTAGCCGGCGGTATGGCAGTCGTTGCAGCCGGTGATGCGCACCAGGTATTCGCCGCGCGCCAGCAGGTCCGCGTCGCGACTGGTCGCGGGCTTGGCCGAGGGCTGCGGGCTGGCGGCCTGCGACGCGGACAGGTTGGCATTGCAGGCGCCGAGCCGCACGGCAGCGGCGATCGCGGGCAGCAGGGTGGAGTGCGGACGGGTCATGGCCATGGCGGTTCCGGGGATGAGGGCGGGATAACGCGCCTGCTTCCGATAACTGATCAGTGCAGTGACGCCCGGTGGCCGGCTGGGCCACAATGCCGGCTCCCCATCCAGCGCCCGCCCATGCCGAAGAAGATCGCCACCCGCCGTTCCGCCATCCACGGCAACGGCATGTTCGCCATCCTGCCGATCAGCAAGGGCGAGCGGCTGATCGAATACAAGGGCCGTCGCCGCACCCACGAGGAAGTCGATGCCGGCGACAGCGGCGATGTCGAAAGCGGCCACACCTTCCTGTTCACCCTGAACGAAGTGTTCGTGATCGACGCCAACTTCGAGGGCAACAGCGCGCGCTGGATCAACCACAGCTGCGATCCGAACTGCGAGGCGGTGTTGATCGAGCACGAGGACGATCCCGAGAAGTCGCGGGTGTTCATCGAGGCGATCCGCGCGATCAAGCCGGGCGAGGAACTGACCTACGACTACGGGATCACCCTGGCCGAGCGCCACACGCCGCGGCTGAAGAAGATCTGGGCCTGCCGCTGCGGGTCCAAGGACTGCACCGGGACCATGCTGCGTCCCAAGCGCTGAGCGCTGACCCCGGCCCGGCGGCGCGGGGGATGCGCCGCACGTGCCGAAGGTTTGCATGACCTGTGCCAGTGTGCGCCACCGCCGTGCATGCCTAAGGTGCGCCGGTCGCCGCACGACGCGGTCCACGGTTGCCGCCCTCGATGCGCCAAACGCCCCCTCGCTCCCTCCTGATGCTCGCGCTGCTGTCGGCGCTGTCCGCGCCGGCCGCCGCGCAGGTCAAGGTGGATGGCGTCATCGAGCCGGCGGAATGGCAGGGCGCGCGCCATGTCACCGATTTCCGGATGGTCCAGCCGTTCACCCAGGCCGCCACCCGCCATCCCACGGAAGCCTGGATCCTGGCCACGCCGGAAGGGTTGGCGGTTGCCTTCCGCAACAACAAGCTGCCCGGCATCGAGACACCGCGGCAGCGCAGCCGGCGCGACGAGGACGTCGGCATCGATCGGGTCAACGTGATGCTGGACTTCGAGGGCGATGGCCGCAGCGGCTACGACTTCACCCTCAGCGCCAGCGACGGCATCCAGGACTCCACCATCACCAGCGGCGGCAACTTCAGCAGCGACTGGGACGGCAGCTGGCAGCACGCGGTGGTCGATGGCGAAGGCGAATGGACCGCGGAATTCCTCATCCCGTGGCATACCGCGCCGATGCAACGCGCGGTGGACGGCAAGCGCACCATCGCGGTGTACCTGGACCGGGTGGTCGGCAGCGTTGGCGAGCGCATGGCGTGGCCGGCGGTCAGCTTCGAGCGACCGCAGTTCCTCAACCAGTTCGAGAAGTTGCAGGTCGACGCCCATTCTCAGTCGCTGCTGGCGATCACGCCCTACGTGGTCGGCGTGCACGACCTGGTGTCCCGCGACAACAGCTTCGACGCCGGCGCGGACCTGTTCTGGAAGCCCAACGGGCAGTTCCAGCTGACCGCGACGCTCAACCCCGACTTCGGCCAGGTCGAGAGCGATTCGCTGGTGGTGAACTTCAGCGCCGAGGAAACCTTCTTCAGCGACAAGCGCCCGTTCTTCACCGAGAACCAGGGCTTCTTCGACTTCGGGCTGGTGTTCGACAACAGCCAGTTGCTGTACACCCGCCGCGTCGGCGGGCTGGCCGACGACGGCAGCGGCCCGGCCGACATCCTCGGCGCGGTCAAGTTCAATGGCAGCATCGGCGGCATCCAGTACGGCGCCTTCCTCGCCGACGAGCGCGGCGATGCCGGCCGGCGCTTCGGCGCGTTGCGCCTGCAACGCACGATCGGCAGCCAGCAGGTCGGCGCGATGCTGACCACGGTCGACCGGCCGTTCCTCGATCGCAGCGCCCGGGTGTTCGGCATCGACCATCGCTGGCAGCCCGATCCCAGCCTGACCGTCGCCTCCACCCTGGTCGGCAGCGATGTCGCGGTGCACGGCGACCACGTGCGCGACGTCGCCTTCACCACCCTGCTGCAGAAGGAGATGGCGGGCGGCTGGCGGCAGACCGGCATCCTGATCCACTACGGCAAGGACTTCGAGGTCAACGACGCGGGCTACCTCGGGCGCGCCGACCTCAATTACGCGCAGTGGGAAGTCGGGCGCCGCATCACCGACCTGCCGGCGGCGTCGGCCTACGCTTCGCACAACTGGCGCTGGCGCATCGAGGGGTTGCAGAACACCGGCGGCACCTGGCTGCAGCGGCAGTTCCGGATGTCGCGCAACAGCCAGCGCCGCGATGGCGGCAACCTGTTCTGGAACGTGCAGGCGCGCACCGCCGCCTACGACGACCGCATCACCCGCGGCAACGGCGCGATGCGCACGCAGGCGGGCTTCAATGGCGTGGTCACCCGCGAGTGGCCGCGTCGCGGCGACTGGCAGTTCGAGACCGAGTGGAGCCTGGGACTGCGTGGCGGGGTCCGCAGCGACACCCCGGTCGGCTGGAGCGGCTCGTTCGAGGCGACCCGCCATTTCGGCGACGCGCTCAACGTCGAGGTGTGGGTGGGCCACGTGATGGACCAGGAATTCCTGGTCTGGCAGGAGGACAACCTGGTCAGCGGCTTCCAGATGAACCGTTACGACCTGTCCGCCAGCCTGAACTGGAACATCGGCACCCGCCACGAGCTGCGGGTGAAGCTGGAAGCGCTGGGGCTGGATGCCGACAACCCGCGGCCATGGCGGATCGCGGCCGATGGCCGCGCGCAGGCGAGCAACGACGCGGTCGAGCCGTTCAGCCTGCGCAACCTCGGGTTCCAGGTGCGTTACCGCTACGAGCTGGCGCCGTTGTCCAACCTGTACGTGGTCTACGGGCGCGGCGGCTTCGGTTACGACGGGTATGCCGCCGGTGCGTTCGAGCAGTTCGGCGACGCGTTCTCGCTGCGCGACGACGAGCAGCTGCTGGTCAAGCTGGCCTACCGCTTCGAGTTGTAGGGCGGTTCAGTCCTCGCCTTCGCGAGGCCAGCTGATCCCGAACTCCGCGACTTCCAGCGCGTCGCCCACGCCGGCCAAGCGCGGGTCGTCGCTGCGGAATACCGAATCGCCGATCGGCACCGCATCCGGCGATGTCCCCGCACGGGCGCCCAGCGTGACCCGCCGGAACAGCGCGGCGCCGGCGGCATTCGCCAGCCTGCCGCCATGCCAGTCCTGCACGGTGCCGCCGTAGTCCCATTCCAGGCCGTAGAAGCTGATCGGCGCACCGTTCAGCGCGACCAGCTCGGACAGGGTCATGCCCATCCGCAGCCCGCTGGCGTCGCGCCAGCGCGAGCCCGGCGCGCGCACCCGTAGCTCCTGGATCGGGGCGTCCTTGTCCTCGGCGTCGAGGACCAGTTCCAGCCGCCGCGACGGGTCGTCCGGGAACACGACCAGGGCGGGGTAGGTGCCGATGCCTTCCGCCCCGTCGAAGGTCTCTTCGCGTACGTGGGCCTTGCCGAAGCGGGCTTCGAGCGCCTGCCGCGTGGTCAAGGGTTCCAGCGTGCCGGGGAGCGTCCAGTCCTGGCTGGCCACCGTTGGCGTGGCAGGTTCGCTGGAAGGCGCAGGCGCGGCGGGCGCGGGTGTATCGATGGCAGCCGGCGCGGGAGGCGGCGGCGCGTCGCGCTGGCAGGCGGCCAGGGCCGCCACCCCTGCCAGCAGCCAGCCGCGTGAGCAGGCGCGGGTCATTGGGCGGGCGGAACCGACGGCGTGGGTTCCGCAACCGGATGCGTCAGAGGTGCCGGCGCCTGCTCCTCCACAAGCTCGACGACCGACGGTGCGGGGTCAGGCGACCCGGCCTCGGCGCCATCGGTCGGCGCAACTTCCGCCTCGGATGCCATGTCGGCTTCGACAGTCGTTGTCCCAGCCTCGCCCGGCTGGGCCTCGCGGGGCACCGCAAGCGGCCGGCCCGGATCCGGCATCCCGGTCACCGAACGCGGGGTGCCGGCGGGGATCGGCAGGCTGCCATCGGCTGTCGCCGCGTCGTCGCGGCCGTCGCCCTTGCCGCCGCAGGCGGCAAGCAGGAAGCAGGTGCAGAGCAATGCAAGGTGGCGCATGCGGTCAGTCCAGTCGGATGGTGATGACGCCCGGGTCGATGTCCACGCGTTCGATGCGGCGCGAGGCCATCCTGCCGACCGTGCTGTCGTCGAGCCGGTACACCGGTTCCTCGCGGGCGTAGTCCAGCAGCCAGCCATTGAGCAGGGTGCGCGCGCTGTCGTTCATCGCGCCGCCGAGCGCGGGCACGTCGACCGAGACGATCTCCGGCTGGTCGAGGTGCAGGCCGCGCGTGCCGGGATCGAAGCGCAGCCCGCTTTCCACTTCGAAGCGGCCGGAGGGCGTGCGCGGGCTGCCGCCGGGACCGCCCATGCCGATGTCGAACGCCAGGTGCAGGCGGCCGCCGCCGGGCAAGGTGAGGCGCGGGTTCATCAGGCTGAAGCTGAGCAGGCCGCCGAGCTTGCGGTAGTCGCGCGGGAACTTGCGGTCCAGTTGCGCCTGCAGCTGCGGCGCGGTAAAGCTGAGGTCGCGCCCCAGCAGCACCGAAGTGCCGACGCTGGAACAGGCGGCCAGCAAGGCCAGGCACAGCAGGGCAAGGAGGAGTCGGAGTCTGGCCATCGGGCTGCCTGCCATCTATCGCGCGGGACACGCCGCGCCGGGCGGTCAGTGTGCCGATTTCGCATCGTGCAGGCGAGGGTAAGGATTGATGGCGCCGTCGCCGGCATAGATGCCGTAATGCAGGTGGGGTGGGGTGCCGCGTGCGTTGCCGGTGGTGCCGACGAAGCCGAGCAGGTCGCCAGGTCGCACCACCCGCCAAGGGCGGAGGCCTGGCGCCCAATCGTCGAGGTGCGCGTAGTAATGCCGTTCACCGCCCGGTCCGATCACCCAGACGTGGCGTCCGCCGATCCCGAAGTCGCCCTGCCGTGCGATCACCCCGGCCGTCGCGCTGCGGACTGGCGTACCCCGCGGTGCGAAGATGTCGGTGCCCTGGTGCCTGCGGCCACCACTACGCGGACCGCCCCAGGTGTCTGCGATGTCGCGGGCACGCACGCCCTCGACAGGTACCGGCAAAGTCGAGGGCGCCGGCATCCGCGACAGGCGCCAGAGCGCGGCGACGACCTGCAACTTCGGCCAGGCGACCACCAGCCCCGTGATGGCGAGCGACAGCAGGAGGAAGACGGGCAACAAGCGGCGCATCCCGCCACCATCGCCGATCCCGGTGAAGCGCTTGCGAAGCTCTAGCGCGCGCTGGCCGGGAAGCGATGGCGGTTCGCCGCGACCAGCAGGAACAAGGCGGCCGTCGACGCCAGTGCTGCGCCCAGGTGCAGGCGCGGCGCCCGCCACGCGATGTCGGCGCCGATGGTCAGGATCGACATCGCCATCGCCAGCCAGATCCCCCAGCGCCGCCACCGCCAGAGGCCGAGGTAGCTGGCCAGCAGCCCCAACGCCAGGGCGACCGACAGCGGCCGCAGGAGATCGCCGCCGCCGGGGAAGGCGGCGGCCACCTCGGGGCCGCGCGTGGCCAGCAGCCGCAACGCATTGAGGGTCGAGGCGGCCATCAGCAGCACGAAGCCGCGCAGGGCCGCGGCGCGCAGGTCGAACCCGCCGGCCATCCTCAGTCCTCGTCGTGGTGCGGTTTCCAGGCCTCCACCAGCCGCTGCTGGACCTGCGCCGGCACCGGTTCGTAATGGCTGAAGTCCAAGGCGTAGCGACCGCGCCCCGCGGTCACCGACTTCAGTTCCGCGGCGTAGCCTTCGAGCTCCGACATCGGCACCTGCGCCTTCACCACGATCTCGCCGCCGCGCAGGGTGTCGGTGCCGTTGATCCGCGCACGCTTTGAGGACAACCCGCCGCTGATGTCGCCCATGTGCTGCTCGGGCGCACTGACCTCGAGGTCGGCGATCGGCTCCAGCACCTGCGGCCTGGCCTTGCCCACGGCATCCAGGAAGGCCTTCTTGCCGGCGGCGATGAACGCGACCTCCTTGCTGTCCACCGGATGGTGCTTGCCGTCGTAGACCACCACGCGGATGTCCTGCATCGGATAGCCGGCGATCGCGCCGCTGGCCAGCGCCTGGCGCACGCCCTTTTCCACCGCCGGCAGGAACTGGCCGGGGATGGTCCCGCCCTTGACCTCGTCCACGAAGTCGAAGCCGGCGCCGCGCGGCAACGGTTCGATGCGCAGGAACACCTCGCCGAACTGGCCGGCGCCGCCGGTCTGTTTCTTGTGGCGGTGGTGGCCCTCGGCGCGGGCGCTGACGGTCTCGCGGTAGGCGATGCGCGGCGGGTGCGTCTTCACCTCCACCGCGTGGCGGTCCTTCAGCCGCTGCAGCATGACCCGCAGGTGCAGGTCGGACAGCCCGCGGATCACCGTCTCGTTGGTCTCGACGTTGTGTTCCACCGCGAACGCCGGATCCTCCTCGGCCAGCTTGTGCAGCGCGGTGCCGAGCTTCTGCTCCTGGCCCTTGCTGGCCGGTTCCACCGCGAGCCCGAACATGGGCTTGGGGAAGGCGAGCGGCGCGAGGTGGATGTGGTCCTCGTCGTGGCTGTCGTGCAGCACGGCGTCGAAGTGCAGCTCGTCGACCTTCGCGACCGCGGCGATGTCGCCGGGGATCGCCTGCGCCACCTCGACATGCTCCTTGCCCTTCAGCTTGAACAGGTGCGCGACCTTGAACGGCTTCTTGCCATCGTCGACGAACAGGGTGCCGTCCTTGCGGATGGTGCCCTGGTAGACGCGGAACACCCCGAGCTTGCCGACGAAGGGATCGTTGATGACCTTGAACACGTCGGCGATCACGTGCGCGCCAGGATCCGGGCTGGCGGCGATCGGTTGTGCCTCCTCGCCGGTGCCCTTCACGAACGGCGGCGGGTTGGCTTCGCCCGGGTGCGGGAACAGCCGTTCGGCGACGTCCAGCAATTCGCGTACGCCGGCCCCGCTGCGCGCGGAGACGAAGCACACCGGCACCAGGTGGCCCTCGCGCAGGCATTGCTCGAAGGCATCGTGCAGTTCCTGCCCGGACAGGCCGTCCTCGCCGAGGTCGAGGTAATGGTCCATCACGGTCTCGTTGATCTCGACCACCTGGTCGATGATCTTCTGGTGCCAGTCGGCGACCGGGCCGAGGTCGCTGTCGCCCTCGCGCTGGCCGAAGCAGTCCACCACCCGCGCGCCGCCATCGGCGGGCAGGTTGAGCGGGAGCGCCTCGGGGCCGAACTCCGCGCGCAACGCCTCCATCAGGGCGGCGAGGTCGTGCCCGGCGTGGTCGATCTTGTTGACCACGATCGCCCGGCACAGGCCGCGCTGGCGCGCGTATTCCATCATCCGCCGGCTGCCGTGGCCGACGCCGGTGTCGGCATCGACCACGATCGCCACGGTCTCGACCGCGGCCAGCGCGGACAGCGCCGGGCCGCGGAAGTCCGGGTAGCCGGGGGTGTCGATGAGGTTGACGTGGATGCCGCCGTGGTCGGTGCTGGCGATGGCGGCATCGATGGAATGGCCGCGCTCGCGTTCGATCGGGTCGAAGTCGGACACGGTGTTGCCGCGTTCGATCGTGCCTGCCGCCTGCAGGGCGCCGCCGGCATGCAGCAGGGCTTCGAACAGCGTGGTCTTGCCGGCGCCGGGATGGCCCGCGAGGGCCACGTTGCGGATCTGGTGTGTCGAATAGGACATGAGCCCGTTCCTCCCAAGGTCGAGGGGTGAATGCCCCCGGCATGGGGGCGGGCGTCATGGCTGTCCGCAGGGGAGAGCGCATCGACCGAGCCTGCGCTCGGCGGGCGGTCATGGCGGACCCCCACCATACGCCTCCGCGGGACCGATGGCATCCCTGCCTTGACGCCGCCCGAACGGGGGCATGGCTAGCGTGCGGCTTCCTTTCCCGGAGGTTGGATCGATGGCATTCAAGCGTTACGCCGACGCCCGCTGGCAGGGCGACCTGCAGGCCGGCTCCGGCAGCATCAGCACGCCGCAGAGCGGGCTGTTCGCGGACCAGAATTTCTCGTTCAAGACCCGCTTCGGCGACCAGACCGGGACCAATCCGGAGGAGCTGCTGGCCGCCGCGCATGCCGGCTGCTTCTCGATGGCGCTGTCGGCGGTGCTCGGCAAGGCCGGCTTCGTCCCCGACGAAATCCGCACCCGCGCCGAGGTCACCATGGAGCCGGGCATGGACCCGGGGCCCACCGTCACCGGCGTCACCCTGGTCCTGGTCGCCCGCGTGCCCGGGATCGATGCCGCCACGTTCGACGACCTCGCCCAGCAGGCGAAGGCGGGCTGCGTGATTTCCCGCGCGCTGGCGGTGCCGGTGCAGTTGCAGGCCACGCTCGAGGCCGGCTGATCACCGCAGCTGTCGCTGCGCTAAACGGTTCAGCGACAGCGGGTCGTATTCAGGGGCGCGTCACCCGACCGGCGGCAACGTGCATCCCACGCCGGCCCTTCACCCTTCCCCGGCGCACGGAGCCAGCCATGACGCGTGTTGCCCCCCTCCTGATCCTGGCCGCCGGCCTCGCCGTGGGCGGTACCGCCAGCGCCCAGAGCTATCCGTCGCGTGGCGATGCCTATGGCGATTACGCGCGCGGTGACGCGTACACCGATTACGCCCGCGTGTTGCGCGTCGATCCGGTGGTCGACGGGCGCTACGACCGCACCACCAACTACGGCGGCCAGCGCTGCTACGAATCGACCACGGCCGGCCGCTACGAGCGGGACGGGTACTACGGCACCGATGGCTATCGCAACGACGGCTACGATGCCTACGGTCGCCCGCAGGCCGGGACCACCGCCGGCCGCAACATCGCCACCATCGCCGGCGGCATCGCGGGCGCGGTGCTGGGCAGCAAGGTCGGCGGCGGCAGCGGCACCTACGCGGCGACCGCGATCGGCTCGATGGTCGGCGGCATGGCTGGCCGGCAGATCTACGAACAGACCCAGCGCGACCGATACGTGCGCCCGGGCGTCGTCCGCGTCTGCGATCCGGAACCGGTCGATGGCCGTTATGGCAACGCCGGCTACGGCGGCTATCGCACCGGCGGCGCCACCGCCTACGACGTGACCTACGAGTACAACGGCCGGCAGTACACCCGCCGGATGGATTACCACCCGGGCGACCGCATCCGCGTGCGGGTCGACGTCAGCCCGGAGTGATCCGGCATCGCGTGGAACAGGAAGGGGCCGCAAGGCCCCTTCTTCGCATGGGGTAACGGATCAGGCGCCGGGCCAGTCGAGGGTGCCGGTGACCACCGCGACCGCGCGGCCTCCGGACCACACTTCGCCCTCGGCATCGACCTGCAGCTCGATGATCGCGTCGTGCCCGACCTCGCGGCCCTGGCTGACCCGGTAGAAGCCCCCTGGCTCGCCGGGCAGCGCGCCGCATTCCGCGAGCCAGGCCGCCAACGTGGCGTTGGCCGCGCCCGAGGCGGCATCCTCGAAGCGCGCGGGGGCGCCGACGAAGGCGCGCACCGCGAAGTAGTACACCGGGTCGCTGCTGCGTGCGTACACGAACAGGCCCATGCTGTCGGTCGCCTCGGCGAGCGCGGCGATGGCGTCCCAGTCCGGTTGCATCGCGCGCAGGTGCGCCTCGTCGGCGAGCTCGGCCAGCCACCAGCGCCGGCCCCCGTCCATCAGCACCGGTGGCAGCGCGCCGAGCTGCAGGCCGGCCAGCGCCGCACGCAGGCGCGCGTCGCCGGGACTGGCGATGTCCTGCACGCGGGCGCGGGGCGTACGCACCGCGACCGTGCGCGCCGCGCCGTCGCCCACCACCTTCAGCGGCAGCTTGCCGGCGATCCCGTCCTGCACCAGCAAGCCGTCGCGCGGCGTCGCCAGCCCCGCGTCGAGCACTGCATGCGCGGTGCCGACGCTGGGATGCCCGGCGAACGGGACTTCGCGGCGCGGGCTGAAGATGCGGATGCCGTAACTGGCGTCGCCCGATTGCGCGGGGAACACGAAGGTGGTCTCGGGCAGGCGCGTCCAGCGCGCGATCGCCTGCATCGCGGCATCGTCCAGTCCGGTCGCATCGAGCACGACCGCCAGCGGGTTGCCGGCGCCCGGCCGCGAGGCGAAGACATCGAGTTGCACATAACGACGGGGCATGGCGCGGTGCGGTCCTGGCGGGCGGGGGCCGGCTAGAATGCACCAGCCGCGCGGCCGCGGCATTCCCTTCCCGCACGTGCCAGGACCCATGCTGCCCCGTTCCGAGCCCGATGTCCCCTGGTTGGTGCTGAAGTTCGGGGGGACGTCCGTGTCCCGCCGCGCGCGCTGGGACACCATCGGCCGGCTGGCGCAAGAGCGCGCGGAGGCGCACGGCGCGCGCGTGCTGGTGGTGGTCTCGGCGTTGTCCGGGGTGACCAACATGCTCACCGCGATCGCCGACGGCGCGGCCGACGCCGCGGCGCAGGCGGATGCGCTGGTGCAGCGGCATCGCGGCTTCGCCGGTGAACTCGGCCTCGACGCCGACGACGTGCTGGGTGCGCGGCTTGCCGCCCTGCAGGCGTTGCTCACCGATCCGCGCGCCGCGGCGCGCGCGCTGGACTGGCAGGCCGAGGTGCTGGCGCAGGGCGAACTGCTGTCGTCCACGCTCGGCGTCGCCTACCTCCAGGCGCAGGGCGTCGACATCGGCTGGGTCGATGCGCGCGACTGGCTGCGCGTGCTGCCGCCGATGCCCAACCAGACCGAGTGGGCGCAGCGCCTGTCGGTGAACTGCCACTGGCAGGCCGACCCCGCGGTGCGCGCAGGCCTGGGCGCGCAACCGACGCGCCTGCTGCTGACCCAGGGCTTCATCGCCCGCCATGGCGACGGCGGCACCGCGATCCTCGGGCGCGGTGGCTCGGATACCTCGGCCGCGTACTTCGGCGCCCTGCTCGGCGCCCGCCGGGTCGAGATCTGGACCGACGTGCCCGGCATGTTCAGCGCCAATCCGCGCGAGGTGCCGGATGCGCGCCTGCTCACCCGGCTCGACTATTACGAAGCGCAGGAAATCGCCACCACCGGCGCCAAGGTCCTGCATCCGCGCTCGATCAAGCCCTGCCGCGACGCCGGCGTGCCGCTGGCGATCCTCGACACCGAGCGCCCGGCGCTGCCCGGCACCACCATCGACGAAGGCGCGCGCCCGGTGCCCGGGGTCAAGGCGATCTCGCGCCGCAACGGCATCGTGCTGGTGTCGATGGAAGGCATCGGCATGTGGCAGCAGG
>ERZ1645185.663-NODE-663-length-14373-cov-9.526540_pt1 | contig 14373 bp, 18 predicted proteins | sample MGYA00575351_ERZ1645185 | MGnify/ENA primary metagenome ERZ1645185 (study PRJEB40838, sample SAMN11284767) | freshwater sediment metagenome | isolation source: river sediment | host: Sediment | place: India: Jana village, Kanpur | collected 2015-12-17 ...
TAGAAGGGCCCGCGCCAGTCGTCGTATTTCCAGCCGCCGATGCCGATGCGGATCCTGCCGTTCGCCATACGCAATCCTCCATTGCCACCTTGCCCGAACCGGCCCGCCTTCGCCATGCTGTTCCCGGATTGGAGGCAAGATGAAACTCTATGCGCGCCCCGGCTGGGGCTCCGCCATCGTCGAATATCAGCTGGCCTTTCACGGCCTGCCGTTCGAACGGGTGATGGTGGAGGATCTGTTCCAGTCCGCCGCCGGGCGCGAGGCGGTGGCCCGGGTGAACCCCGTCGGCCAGATCCCGACCCTGCTGCTGGAGGATGGGCAGGTGCTGACGGAAAGCGCCGCCATCACCCTCTGGCTCGCCGATCGCACGGCAAGCGACGCGCTGGTTCCCGGCCCCGGCGCGCCCGAACGCGCCGCCTTCCTGCGCTGGCTGATCTTCCTTGTCGCCAACATCTACCCCTGCTTCACCTACGCCGACGATCCCGCCCGCTTCGTCAGCGTCGAAGAGGCCCGAAAGCCCTTCCGCGCGGCAGTGGACGCCCATGAACAGCGGCTGTGGGCCATGGTGGAGGCGGCTGCCGCCGGCCCCTGGTTCCTGGGCGCGCGCCTCAGCGCCATCGACATCTATATCGCGGTGATGACGAAATGGCGGCCCGGCCGCGCCTGGTTCGCCGCCAACGCGCCAAGGCTCTCGGCCATCGCAACCGCAGTGGAGGCCATCCCCGCGCTGCGTGACGCCATCGCCGCCAATCACGACCCGCTCACCGATTGACGCCCCAGCCCCCGTTTGAAGGAACCCGCCCCATGAGCCTCGATTTCCTCATCTTCTATGGATCCTATCGGGAAGGGCGGCTGGGAATCCGCCTTGCGGATTATCTGGTCCGCAACCTTGCCGCGCGCGGGCACAGGGCCGAGCTGGTGGACGCGATGGCGGTCGATCTGCCCATGCTGAACAAGCGCTACAGCGATTATCCCGATGGCGCCGCGCCGCCGGCCATGGCCGCGCTGGCGCAGCGCATCCTTGCCGCCGACGGTTTCGTCTTCGTGGCGGGTGAATATAATTCGGGCGTGCAGCCGGGTCTGAAAAACCTGGTGGACACGTTCGTGCTGGCGCAATGGGGCGGCCGCCCGGCAGCCATCGCCAGCTATTCCGCAGGCCGCTTCGGCGGCGCCAAATCCTATGCCGCCTGGCACCCCACGCTCGCCACGCAGGGCATGGTCATCATGCCCACCGGCCTCAGCGTCGGCCAGATCGGGCAGGCGCTGGATGCCGCTGGTCAGCCGACGGGCGAAGGCGGCGCCGTGCTGGACAAGGCCTTTCCGGGCTTTGCGGCCGCGCTGGAGTGGTGGGCCGAAGCCGCAAAGGCCCGAAAGGCGCGACCCTAGCCGACCAGCGCCAGAAGCTGGTCCAGTGCGGCGTTCCAGCCCTGTTCGAACCCCATGTCCGCATGCTGCTTGCGTGCTTCCGCCGTCGCGTGCAGCGCGTACGCGCGATAGCGCGTGCCCCCACCCGGCAACGGATCCAGCAGCAGCGCGCCCGTCATGAAGCCGCCGGGGCGCGGGCGGTATCCGGGGCCAAGCGCATCCGTCCACACCAGCTTGCGGTGCGGCACCACTTCAAGCCAGCAGCCGCCCCCTTCGTCCACCACCTCGCCGTTCGGCCCCGCCATGGCCGCGCGGAAGATGCCGCCCGGCCTCAGGTCGATCTCGGCATCGGTCACGCGCCACGGTTTCGGGCAGAACCATTGTTTCAGAAGGTCGGGCTCGGTCCATCCACGCCACAGCGCTTCGGGCGAAGCCGCCACGTCGCGTTCCAGGAACAGGTCCCGTTCGGGGTCGAATGCGATCTCAGGCAAGGTCGGCCTCCAGCAGCGGTTCGAACCCGCCATAGATCATGCGCTTGCCGTCGAACGGCACTTCCATCGAACTGTTCATTTCCGGATCGCCGGGCATGGCAGCCCAGGCCTTGTCGCGGGTTTCCCTGTCGGGCCAGACTATCCAGGAAAACACCACTGTCTCGTCCGGCTTCAGCTTCACCGCCATCGGGAAGCTGGTGTGCGTGCCGTCCGGCACGTCGCTGCCCCAGGTTTCCACCATGCGCAGCGCGCCATGGCGCTTGAACAGCGGCAGCACCGATTCCGCATGCTGGCGATAGGCATCCCGTTGCGCCGTCGGCACGGCCAGCACGAATCCGTCGATATAGGTCATGTCTCCACCTCTCCCGAAAGGCTGCCGACCGCCGGTCAACCCCTGCGCGCGGCCTCCATCGCCCCGATGTCCAGCTTGATCATCCCCATCACGGCCTGCATCACCCGTCCCACCGCCGCCTGATCGGCCGGGTCCAGCAATTCGGGCAGATTGTCGGGCACCACCTGCCAGGCGACGCCGTATCTGTCGGCCAGCCAGCCGCACGCCTTGGTCGCGCCGCCGGCCAGCAGCCCGTCCCATATGCGATCCAGCTCCGCCTGCCCCTCGCAGGAAACCACCATCGAACAGGCGTCCACGAACCCCGGCCGCGGGTTGCCGTTCAGCGCCATCACAGGCTTGCCCGCCAGCGTGAAGTTCACCAGCACCACATCGCCGTCGGGGCCACGCATGATGTTGTCGATCCGGCTGTCTGGAATGATCGCGACATAATGGTCCGCGGCTTCCAGCGCTTCGGTCGCGAACCACAGGCAGGGCATCAGGTTCCTTGCCATGGTCAGTCCCCCATCTTCGCGACGGCTTCGGCAAGATCGGCCGCCGAAACGGTCCGCACCGGCGTGGCGAGCGACCATTGATGGCCGAAGGGGTCCTCCACCAGCCCGTATCGGTCGCCCCAGAACATGTCCTCCACCGGCATCACCAGCCGCGCCCCGGCCTCCACCGCCCGCGCCACGGCGGCATCCACGTCGGGCACATGCAGGTGCAGCGTCACAGAGGTGCCGCCGCGCGCCTTCGGCCCCAGCCCGCCCATTTCGGGATATTCGTCGTTCAGCATCACCATCGCCCCGTTCAGCAGCACCGAGGCATGCATCAGCCGTCCGTCCGGGCCGGGCAGGCGCATCACCTCCGTCGCCCCGAAGGCGCGGGCATAGAAGTCGATCGCGGCGGCGGCGTCCGCCACGCACAGATGCGGCGTGACCCCGCCTGCCGGGCCGTCGCCGCTCGGGCACTCGCTCGTGTCGGTCATGCGCTTTCTCCCTCCATCGGCCTGTCGAACAGCATCGCAAGATAGCGTTTCAGATGAACAAGGCTGTCGCGCGCGGGCTCCACCGATCCGGCCGCCTTCGCCACGATGAACGCCCCCTGCAATACCGCCTGCGTGTGCAGCGCCAGCCCATGCGGATCCATCGACAGCCCATGGGCGGCGATCGCGGCGGCGCAGTCCGCCTCGATTCCGCCCGCCTGCCCCTTGATCCCGGCGAAGCAGGCCTCGCGGATCTCGGGGGATTTCTCATACGCCTCCTGCACCAGCGTGCCCAGCAGGCAGGTCGATTGCGAAAGGTCGTCGGTCAGCCGCGCCAGCCGGAAATCCACATAGCCCAGCAGCCGGTCGACCGGATCTTCCAGCCGCAGGAACGGCGCAGCCATGAACCAGCCCGCGGCGACGCTGGTGAAATGCTCGGCCGCCGCCACCGCCAGCCTGTCCTTGGAGGCGAAGTGGTGGAAGAACGCCCCCTTGGTCACCCCGGCCGCCCGGCACAGCTCGTCAACGGATGTCGCGGCATAGCCGTTGCGGCGGATGAGGGTGATGGCCGCCGCCAGCAGCTTCTGGCGCGCGGGCGCATCCGAGGGGGCGAAGGCAAGCGACTCGGCGGCCATGACGGAAACATACCAACTGGTCGGTATGCGACAAGCCGCAATTGCCAACCCGCCCTCGAACGGGCAGGAACGCGCCCCGGAAGGAACGCGCATGCAACCCCATCTCGCCATCGCAATGCTCGGCCTCGCCGCCTGCGCCTGCAGCCCCACCCGCGTCGTCACGGCGCCCGTGCAGGCCGCCGGTCAGGCGACGACAGCCGTTGCGCGGGCGGCGGCCCCCGTGGCGGCCGGCGCGGCCGTGGGCGTGGCGACGGCCAATCCGGCCGCGGGCGCCGCCGCCGGCCGGGCCGCATCGGGGGCGCTCCAGCGCGCGCCTGCCGACACCGCCGAAGCGCCGGACGCGACGGAGACGCCCCGATGATCACCATCTATCACAACCCGAAGTGCGGCACGTCGCGCAACGTGCTGGCCGCCATCCGCGCCAGCGGCGCGGACCCGCTCGTGGTCGATTATCTGAAGCAGGGCTGGACGCGCGGGCAACTGATCGGGATGTTCGCCGCCGCCGGGCTCACCCCGCGACAGGCCCTTCGCGAGAAGCAGGCCGAAGCCGCCGGGCTGGAAACGGCCGACGACGAGGCGCTGATCGCGGCCATGATCCGCCACCCCGTGCTGGTGAACCGCCCGTTCGTCTCGTCAGCGCGGGGTGTCCGCCTGTGCAGGCCGTCGGAAGAGGTGCTGGATCTTCTGGAGGCGCCGCTGCCCGCCGGTTTCCGCAAGGAAGACGGGAAGCCGATGGGGAAGGATCAAGGATGATGCGCGAACTGGCCGCCCTGTCGTTCCTGCTGCTGTTGCCGGGCTGCCTGGTGACAAGCGCGGTTGGTGCCGCAGTCGATGTGGCGGGAACGGCCGTCGAAACCGCCGTGGATGCGACCACCCAGACGGCAGAGGAAGAAGCGCAGGACAGGGCAAAGACCGAACGGCGGGAACGCAAGCGCCGGGAAAAGGCCGAGCGGGAGGCCGCCGCGCAGCCGGCGCAGGCCGCCCCGCCGGATCCCGCCCCGCAAGCCGCACCTGACAGCCCCGAACCGAAACGCTAAGGGGCGCCCATGTCCACCACCTTCACGCTCGATACCGCAACGTCCCGCGCGCATCCCGTGCCGGAACCGGTCCGCCGTCTCACCGTGCCCGCCATCCAGGCGCGCAAGAAGGGCGGCGTCACGGCCGACCCCGTCGTCATGCTCACGGCCTACACCGCCCGTATGGCGCAGCTGCTCGATCCCCACTGCGACATGCTGCTGGTGGGCGACAGCCTCGGGCAGGTGATCTACGGTCTGGACACCACCGTCCGGGTCACGCTCGACCTGATGATCGCCCATGGCGCCGCCGTGGTTCGCGGCAGCTACCGCAGCGTTGTCGTGGTCGATCTGCCGTTCGGCACCTACGAGGCATCGCCCGAACAGGCCTTCGAAACCGCCGCCCGCGTGCTGCGCGAAACCGGCGCGGCAGCGGTGAAGATGGAGGGCGGCGAGGTGCTGGCCCCCACGATCGACTTCCTCGTGAAGCGCGGCATCCCCGTTGTCGGCCATGTCGGCCTTACCCCGCAGGCGGTGAATGCGCTGGGCGGCTATGGCGCGCGCGGCCGCAGCGGGGCCGAAGCCGCCAAGATCGAGGGCGACGCAAAGGCCGTGGCAGCCGCAGGCGCCTTCGCGCTGGTGGTGGAAGGCGTGGTGGAACCCGTCGCCCGCGCGATCACCGCCGCCGTCGCCTGCCCCACCATCGGCATCGGCGCCTCGCCCGACTGCGACGGGCAGGTGCTTGTCGTGGACGACATGCTGGGCATGTTCGAGCGCGTGCCCCGCTTCGTGCGCCGCTTCGACAACATGGCAGACCGGATCTCGGCCGCCGCCGCCACCTATGCCCAGGCCGTCCGCGACCGCAGCTTCCCGGCCGAGGCCGAGCTTTACCTGCCGAAGCCGCCCAAAGGCTGAAGCCCGTTCATCGGCCCGCAAAGCGCGGCCCGCGATAGCAGGCCCGCCGCCGGGCCTGTGGAGGGGGCTTTCGGTTTGCCGAACCACTCTCTAAAGGACTGGCGACAGACCGAAGAGGATGTTGCCGGCTTTGCCCGGCCCTACATTATTCAGGGAACAAACCTTGGCCAGCACACCGCCCAGCAAGCCCTCCGACCCGAGGGACGACGCCTTCATCCGGGAAGTGGATGAAGCCTATCGCGAAGACGAGATGAAGAAGTTCCTCGTCACCTGGGGGCGCTGGATCCTGCTGGCCGTGGTGCTCGGCCTCGTGGCGCTCGGCGGCTGGTTCTGGTGGCGCGCCGAACAGACCCGCCGGATCGAGGCGGTCTCGGAACAGTTCACCGCCGCCCTCGAAAAGGCCGAATCCGGCGGCTCGACCGAGGCGCTGAAAGAGCTTGAGGCAATCGCATCCGGCCCCAGCCAGGGCTATCGCGCGCTCGCCGGCATGGCGAAGGCCGGCATCGCCCTCAACGGCGGAGACGAGGCGAAGGCGGTCGCCGAGCTGAAGCAGGTCGCGGGCGATGTGAAGGCCGCGCAGGCCTTCCGCGATGTCGCCGCGATGAAGCAGCTCCGCATCGAGTTCGACAAGCTGCCCCCCGCCGAGGTGCTGAAGCGCACCGAACCCTATCTGGCCGGCGACAGCCCCTGGTTCCCGATCGCGGGCGAACTCGCCGCGCTCGCCCATCTGAAGGCCGGCGCGCCCGACAAGGCCGGCGCACTCTTCTACCGCATCGCCGCCGACGAGCGTTCGCCCCAGTCGCTGCGCGCCCGCGCCGAGCAGATGGCGGCGACCCTGGGCCAGGACGTGACCAAGATCGAGGATGAACGCCGCCGCAAGGCCGAGGCCGAAGCCAAGGCAGACGGCGAAGCTCCGGCGGCAACCACCGCCGATGCGGGAGCGGCGAAATGAGGACGACCCCCCGCATGAGGACGGCAACCGTTCTGGGCCTGGTGTCGGTCGCGCTGCTGGCGCTGCCCGGCTGCGGCGCTTTCAAGAGCAAGGGCAAGAAGCCCGCCACCATGGGCGAGCGTATTTCCGTTCTCGACTATGAACGCCAGGTGGAGGCCGAGGCCGAGCTGCAGGGCGTGGACGTGATCCTGCCCGCCGCGCAGGTGAACGCCGAATGGACCCAGCCAGCCGGCAATGCGGCCGGCAATCTCGGCCATGTCGCCCTGTCGGAAACGCCCCAGCGCATCTGGACGGCGAAGATCGGCACCGGCTCTGATGCCACCCGCAAGCTGAACGCCACCCCGGTGATCGCGGAAAACCGCCTCTTCACCATCGACACCGAAGGCCAGGTGTCCGCCTTCGACGCCACCACCGGCCGGCCGCTGTGGCGCCGCGCCATCGAGCTGAAGGGCGAAGGCACCCGCCCGGCCTTCGGCGGCGGCGTCAGCGTGATGGGCGGCCGCGTCTTCGCGACGACCGGCTTCGGCGTCGTGGCGGCCCTCGATGCCGCCTCCGGTGCGGAAGTGTGGCGCGTGAAGCTGCCGACGCCCCTGCGCGCCGCGCCGGGTGTCGAAGGCGGCCGCGTCTTCGTCACCAGTCAGGATGGCCAGCTCACCGCGCTCAGCGCCGAAAACGGCGAACAGCTGTGGCAGGCCAATGCCACCGTCGAACCCGCCGCCATCATGGGGCCGGGGGCGCCCACCATCGCCCTCGACACCGTCGTCGCGGGCTTCCCGTCGGGCGAACTGTTCGCGCTGCGCGTGGAAAACGGCCGCACCGCCTGGCAGGATCAGCTGGCCCGCACCGGCCGCACCACCGCGCTCGGCGCGCTCTCCGGCATCGCCGCTTCGCCCGTGATCGATCGCGGCCGCGTGTTCGCCATCGGCCATGGCGGCCGCATGGTGGCGCTGGAAATGGCGACCGGCCAGCGCGTCTGGGAACGGGAATTCGCCGGCGTGAACTCGCCCTGGCCCGTGGCGGACTGGGTGTTTGCCGTCACCGTCGAAGGCCAGCTCGTCGCCGTCAGCCGCACCGACGGCAAGATCCGCTGGGTCAGCGATCTCGGCCGCTGGAAGAACGCCAAGAAGAAGAAGGGCGCCATCGAATGGTTCGGCCCGGTGCTTGCGGGTGGCCGGCTGATCCTCGTGTCGTCCGAAGCGGAAATGGCCTATGTTTCGCCCCAGACGGGCGAGGTGCAGGCCCGGCAGAAGCTGGGCGAGGCCGCCTATCTGCCGCCCGTCGTCGCCAACAACATCCTCTATGTGCTGACGGACGACGGCACGGTCTCGGCCTACCGCTAGCCCGATGGCGGATCCGCGCCTTCCCCGCGTCGTCATCCTGGGGCGACCCAATGTCGGCAAGTCCACGCTGTTCAACCGGCTCGTGGGCAAGAAGCTGGCTTTGGTCGACGACCAGCCGGGCGTCACGCGGGACAGGCGGGAGGGGCGCGGCCGCCTGTTCGATCTGGATTTCACCATCATCGACACCGCCGGGCTCGAGGAAGCGGAAGCCGGCAGCCTGTCAGACAGGATGCGCCTGCAATCGCGCGCCGCGCTGGAAGGCGCGGCTGCTGCCCTGTTCGTGATCGATGCCCGGCAGGGCCTCACCCAGGCAGACCGGCACTTTGCCCGCTGGCTGCGGCAGGAAGCGGGCGTGCCCATCATCCCGGTCGCCAACAAGTGCGAAGGCAAGGCGTCCGAATCCGGCCTGATGGAGGCGTTCGAGCTGGGCCTGGGTGATCCTGTCCCGCTCTCTGCCGAACATGGCGAGGGGCTGGCCGACCTGTTCGAGGCGCTCGCCCCACTGATCCCCGAACCCGGCGAGGACGAGCCCGAGGCCGAGGAGCCGGCAGCGGATTCTCCGCTGAAGCTCGCCATTGTCGGCCGCCCCAACGCGGGCAAGTCCACGCTCATCAACAAGCTGCTGGGCCAGAACCGCCTGCTGACGGGGCCGGAAGCGGGCATCACCCGCGATTCCATCGCCATCCCCTGGGAATGGAACGGCCGCCGGGTCGATCTGATCGATACGGCGGGGATGCGCCGCAAGGCCAAGGTGGTGGACAAGCTGGAAAAGCTGGCGGTCGCCGATGGCCGCCACGCCGTCGATTTCGCCGAAGTCGTGGTGCTGCTGCTGGATGCGACGCTGGGCCTTGAATCGCAGGATCTGCGCATCGCGGACATGGTGCTTCAGGAAGGCCGCGCGCTGATCGTCGCCATCAACAAATGGGATTCCGCCCAGGATCAGAGCCGGCTGTTCAACGGCATCAAGAAGGCGCTGGATGAAGGCCTCGCGCAGGTTCGCGGCGTGCCCGTCCTCACCGTCTCGGCCCTCACCGGGAAGGGGCTGGATACGCTGCTGGAAGTCGCCTTCGAAACCCGCGAACGCTGGAGCCGGCGGGTGCCGACGGCGGCGCTCAACCGCTGGTTCGAAGCCGCGCTGGATCGCAACCCGCCGCCGGCGCCCGGCGGCAAGCGCATCAAGATGCGCTACATCACCCAGGCCCGCACCCGCCCGCCCACCTTCATCGTCTTCGGCAACCGGCTGGACGAACTGCCCGAAAGCTACAACCGCTATCTGGTGAACAGCCTGCGCGACGATCTGGACCTGAAGGGCCTGCCGATCCGCATCAACATGCGATCGGGCCGCAACCCCTACGGAAGCTGACGCGATGCAGCGGGGGGACGAACTGCTGAAGCGCGGGCGTCCGGCCGATCCGGCGCTGATCGACCGCGACCGGCGGCTGACCTATGCCGACCTCGATGCGCAGGTGTCCGCCGTCGCGGGCGCGCTGGCCGCGCGGCTGGGCGAAGGCAGCCGCGTCGCGGTGTGGCTGCCGAAAAGCCTGGAATGCGTCGTCCTGCTGTTCGCCCTGCTGCGCGCCGGGTTGGTGATGGTGCCGGTGAACCCGGTGCTGCGCGGCCAGCAGGTGCATCACATCCTCGTCGATTCCGGCGCCGGCCTCCTCGTCACCCACAAGGCCCGCGCCGCGACGCTGGCGGATGCCCCTTGCCCGGTGCTGCTGCTGGAAACGGATTGGCCGTCGCTGGCCGCAGGACCGGCGCTCGATGCGCGTGGGCAGGGCGCGGATGCGCTTGCGGCACTGCTCTACACATCCGGCTCCACCGGCGCGCCCAAGGGCGTGATGGTCACCCACCGGAACCTGCTGGTCGGCGCGCGCAGCGTGGCGGCCTATCTGGGCACCGGCGCGGACGACCGGCTGCTGTCGGTGCTGCCGCTCAGCTTCGATTTCGGCTTCTCCCAGCTGACCACGGCCTTCCATTCGGGTGCAGCCGTGGCGCTGCTCGACTATCTCACCCCGCGCGACGTCGTGCAGGCCTGCACCCGCCACGGCATCACCCAGCTGGCGGCCGTGCCGCCGCTGTGGGTGCAACTCGCCGCGCTGGACTGGCCTGCCGAAGCCGTCTCCGCCATGCGCACCCTGTCCAACAGCGGCGGCCGCCTGCCGGTGCCCACCGTGAAGGCCCTGCGCGCCCTGTTTCCGGCCGCGCGCCTGCACCTGATGTATGGCCTCACGGAAGCCTTCCGGTCCACGACGCTGCCGCCGGAGCTGGCAGACAGCCACCCATCCAGCATCGGCCGCGCGATCCCGGACGCGGAGATCCTGGTCGTCCGCCCGGATGGCAGCCTGACGGCCGATGGGGAGCCGGGCGAGCTCGTCCATTGCGGCCCGCTCGTCACACAGGGGTACTGGCAGGATCCGGATCGCACGGCACAGCGCTTCCGGCCCGCACCGCCCGCCTCCCGCCATGGCGGAACGGCCGTCTGGTCGGGCGATACGGTGGTGCGCGATGCCGAGGGGCTCATCACCTTCGTGGGCCGCGAAGACGAGACGATCAAGACGATGGGCACCCGCGTCTCCCCCACCGAGATCGAGGAACTGGCGCACCAGAGCGGTGCGGTGGCGCAGGTGGTGGCGCTTGGCCTGCCGGATGAGCTCGCGGGGCAGCGTATCCGGCTGGTGGCTGCCCCGGCGGCGGGCACGGAACCGGCAGAGGCGGAAGCCCGGCTGATGGCGTGGTTCCGCAAGGAAGCGCCGCACTATATGCAGCCCGCCGGGCTCGTCTGGATGGATGCGCTGCCGGTGTCCGCCAACGGCAAGCTGGACCGCAGCGCCATCCGCAAGCAGTTCGGCCAATGACGGACCGCATGCCGCAGGGTTTCGGCCGCGACGCGGCCGGGCGGCTGCTCGTCGCCGGGAAGGCAGCAGAAGACTGGGTGGCGAAGGCGGGGGACACGCCGCTCTTCCTCTATGACCGGGCGCTGCTGACGGCCCGGGTCCAGGCGTTCCGGGCCGCCATGCCCGGCGCGCTGCACCTGCATTTCGCGGTCAAGGCCAACCCGCTGCCTGCGCTGCTCGCCCATATGGCGGGGCTGGTGGACGGCTTCGATGTTGCCTCCGCCGGGGAAATGGCGAAGGCGCTGGCGACGGGAATGCCCGCTGCGCACATCAGCTTCGCCGGCCCCGGCAAGCGCGACCGGGAGCTTGAGGCCGCGGTCAGGGCAGGCGTTGCGCTGAACGTGGAATCCGCGGGCGAGCTGGACCGGCTGGCGGTGATCGCCGCGCGGCTGGGGCTGCCGGCGCGGGTGGCGCTCAGGGTGAATCCGCCCTTTGCGCTGAAAGGCTCCGGCATGAAGATGGGGGGCGCGGCCAGCCCCTTCGGCGTGGATGCGGCGGCCGCCGTGCCGCTGCTGCGGCGGATGGGCGAAGTGCCGTTCCGGTTCGAAGGGCTTCACCTGTTCGCGGGATCGCAGAACCTGTCCGTTGATGCGATCCTGCAATCCCAGCGTCAGTCCGTCGCGCTGGCTGCGGATCTGCTGTCGGAAGCCGGGCTTCAGGCCCCGCTTGTCAACCTCGGCGGTGGCTTCGGCGTGCCCTATTTCCCCGGAGATGTGGCGCTCGATCTCGCCGCGCTGGGCGAAGGCCTCGGCGCGATCCTGGATGCGCGCCCGGCGGTGCTGGCAAACAGCCGCTTCGCGCTGGAGCTGGGTCGCTGGCTGGTCGCGGAAGCAGGCGTTTATCTGTGCCGCGTGGTGGACCGGAAGCAATCCGGCGGAGAGACATTCCTGGTGACGGACGGCGGACTCCACCACCAGCTGGCGGCAACGGGCAATTTCGGCACGGTCATCCGCCGCAACTATCCGGTGGTGAACGCCAGCCGTTCGGGCGGGCCTGAAGAAATCCTGTCCGTCGTCGGCTGCCTCTGCACCCCGCTCGACCGGCTGGCGGACAAGGTTTCGCTGCCCGCCGGCGAGGTGGGCGACCTGATCGCGCTGTTCATGGCCGGCGCCTATGGTCGATCCGCCAGCCCGGAGGCCTTTCTGGGCCATCCGCCACCGCTGGAACTGCTGGTCTGAGGAAGGCCTGCCCGGTCAGGGGGTCCGGAAACGTTCCGATATCATGGCCCGGTCACTGCCCCGGCCTTCGGCGGGCATCAGCAGCATCGCGGTCGCAGCTCCGGCAACGACACCGAGCGTCAGCCCGATGATCCACACGAGGACAACGCCTCGGACGCCGGACTTTGGTCGTTCCTGCATCCCATTCACGCTCGTTGCCTGCTTCCAAATAGTTAACGCGAGCCCCGGCGGAAACCATGCAATGTTCGTGCCAATTTAACCATTGCACGAATTCAACAGGTTAAACGCAGGGCAGGCACAACTTCTGTAAATTATTCCGACGCTTGGCCATAAGTGGCCCGCACGAACCACAGCCCGTCGGGCGGGGCATTCAGCTTCAGTGCGGCCCGGTTCCGCGCCTCCAGCGCGGCCTTCACATCGGCCGGGCCCCATCGCCCTTCGCCCACCAGCACCAGCGCACCCACCATCGACCGCACCTGGTGGTGCAGGAAGGACCGCGCGGCGGCATGGATCGTCACCATCTGGCCGGATTCCGAAATCTCCAGCCTGTCCAGTGTCTTGACCGGGCTTTGCGCCTGGCAGTGGACATGGCGGAAGGTGGAGAAGTCATGCCGCCCCACCAGAAGGGCAGCGGCTTCCGCCATCGCCCCGATCTCCAGCGGCTTGGGCCGCCGCCACACCAGCCCGTCGTTCCAGGTCAGCGGCGCGCGGCGGCAGAGGATCCGGTAGTCATAGGCCCGGCCGGTGCAGGAAAAACGGGCGTGGAAATCCGCCGGGGCGTCCTCCGTCTCCAGCACCGCGACCGGCTGGCCCGCCAGCTTCAGCCGGGCGTTCACGCCTTCCATCAGACGGAAGGCGCTCAACCCCGTCTCCAGTTCCGCATGGGCGACCATGCCGCTGGCGTGAACGCCGGCATCCGTCCGCCCGGCGGCGTGGACGACCGCGTCTTCGCCGGTGATATGCGCGAGCGCGGTTTCCACCGCTTCCTGCACCGAAGGGCCATGGGGCTGCCGCTGCCAGCCCATGAACGGGCGGCCATCCCACTCCAGCGTGAAGCGGACGCGGCGGGTCAAACCGGTTCGCCGGGTTGCAGGCGGCGGCCGCGAAGCCAGTCGGCTGCGGGCATCCGGCCCTTGCCCTCGGGCTGGACCGTCAGCAGCCGGATGGCGCCGCTACCTGCCGCCACCAGATCGTTGCCGATGAACTGGCCGGGCGGGCCGGCGCCTTCGGCAGGCCCGGCGGCGATCAGCTTCACCCGCTGGCCGCCGCTTTCGAACCAGGCGCCGGGGCTGGGCTGCATCGCCCGCACCAGCCTGTCGATGTCCATGGCCGGCAGGGACCAGTCGATCCGGGCTTCGCCCTTGTCGATCTTGTGGGCATAGCTGACGCCCTGATCCGGCTGCGGGACCGCCGGATGGCCGGGCAGGTCGGCCAGCACGTCCAGCATCAGTCTGGCGCCAAGAGCCGCCAGCGCATCGGTCAGCTCTCCGGCGGTTTCCCGGGCGATCGGGATCCGGCCTTCCAGCCGAACAGGGCCGGTATCCAGCCCCTTTTCCATCTGCATGATCGCAACGCCGGTCTCCGCGTCTCCGGCCAGGATCGCGCGCTGGATGGGGGCGGCCCCGCGCCAGCGGGGCAGCAGCGAGGCATGGATGTTGAGGCAGCCGTGGCGCGGCGCCTCCAGGATCGCCTTGGGCAGCAGCAGGCCATAGGCGGCGACCACGGCGCAATCCAGATCGAGGGCGGCGAATGCGGCCTTTTCCTCCTCTCCCTTCAGGGTTTCGGGGGTGCGGACGGGAAGGCCCAGTTCATCTGCCCGGCGGTGGACGGGCGATGGCGTCAGCCGCCCCCGGTTCGCGGGGCGGGGCGGCTGGGTATAGACGGCCGCGACCTCGTGGCCGGCTCCGACAAGGGCGTCCAGCGCGGCGACGGCGAAATCCGGGGTTCCCATGAAGGCAATTCGCATGGCAGAGCCGATAGAATGGACGACGCATTGCAGCAACTGACAGCGCTGATCGCCCGGCTGCCCGGCCTGGGGCCCAGATCGGCGCGGCGGGTGGTTTTGCAGCTGATGAAGAACCGCGAAAACCAGTTGCAGCCGCTGATGGCGGCGTTGCAGCGGGTGGATTCGGCGCTGTCCGCCTGTGCGGTGTGCGGCAATCTGGATACGGCGAACCCCTGCCGCATCTGCACCGATCCGCGGCGCGATCCCGCCCTGTTGTGCGTGGTGGCCGATGTGGCGGACCTGTGGGCGCTGGAACGGGGGCGGCTGTT